>PR_CR_10_Liq_1_inCRDRAFT_1000007_pt1 | contig 101202 bp, 76 predicted proteins | sample PRCRCaboRojoPR_3_FD_10241 | JGI IMG/M metagenome (IMG submission 10241) | reverse complement strand
TGTCATATGTAGAAACATCTGAGTGGCATTCTCTTTTGCTTACAAGAATCAAGATGGTGTCAGAAAAGACAGACACGAAAGCAGCCATTTGCATAGTTTCTACTTTGCTTTCTTCCTTTTTGAAAGCTCCTTCACAGTCTAGGTATATCTGGTCATTTGACTTAAAGATGTCTATTCCTTCGGTGGTGTTTTGGACTGCCCTATCCTCTTCTTCTTCTACATGGAAAATATCCCGCCCTATAAGGGTGTTCATGAGGGTTGACTTCCCGGATGACATGGCTCCGACCACAGATACAACTGATGCTAGTAAACCTTGAGGAATCAGAGACCTGCCTTTGTCCAAGACTTTGAAACCTTGACTAACCTCGACTAGTTTCTCGGGCTGATTTGGTTCAACCATTTTAGATTATAGATACTGAGACTGTTCCTAAAAAGAATTTGTTCAAATGGTGCCTGAGAAGCTTATTGTCTGTACTTTTTGATTAAGCGTCTCATGGGTACCCCATCAGCTCTTGAGCCTTCGCCCTGCGTCACATTCCGCAATGCATACAAGTATAAAGGTCCGAGCCTGGCTTTCATGTACTGCGGCGCCATTAAATCGTTCTTCCAGCACGCCAGCACTTCGTTTGAGTCCTAATTCCAGTCGCCTAGGAAGCCTTCGTCCACATCAGCTGGCTGAAATTTGTCGCCACGCTCTTTCTGATCAGAAATCCGTAAATTTCCTCTCATCTAACTGGGGTCCTGCGAAGTCCACAGAACTGAGCTGGATGTGAAAAAGCACGCAAACCAATAACCCAGCCAGGAACTAAATATAGTTTGCGGCTCACGGGAACAGAAGTTAGCTAGAATATTCTTTGAGAGCAACAGCAAGTTTGCCAGCTATTGACTCAAATAATTGATGCTATGTTAAAAGAAAACCAACAACACTGATTGTAGCGAAAGTAAAGACAAAACCCTAGAGCGGTTTGGATTATGATTAAACACGGAGTTCAGTAGTTTAGAGTTAGTTTGTGTCTTCCAGTTACCTATAACAGCATTCGACTTAGCTTGCTTACTAAGTGGTGCTTATGCTCAGAGTTCTGCGCAGTGGAGTTTCTTTCACTCTTGCTGGAATTGCTTTGAAGTGCTGGTTTCTCAAACCCATTTAAGTATAATTCGTTTCTCAACTAATAAATTTATGGCGGATCCTAAAAAGTCAGAAGACCAAACAGACCAGAAAGAAGAAATAAAAGAAGAACCTGTAGAAATAAAAGTCAACCCTGGGAGCTACAGAATTCACGTGTTCGTTGAAAACGGAAGAGCTTTAATGCCCCCTGAAGGAAGGTCCACAAGCGACCCCGTGGTTACTGTGAAGGTTTTTGACCAACACAAGTCCACCAAAGCACTCGACGACGTTGGAAACGCTTCAATAGTGTACTGGGGAGAGCACATTTACTTCGAAGTTCCAAACATGACTCCTGAGCACTTCCACGACTCCAAAATCACCATTGAAGTAAGAGACCACTGCTCGCTTTGGAAAGACGCCTTGATGGGTGTTTACGAACTAGACATGATGTATGTGTACTCACAACCCAAACACGCTATCTTCCACAGGTGGATAGTTCTGAGTAACCCTGAGGCTGAAGACTTCGAAGTCCTGAGAGGGTACCTGAAACTAGGAATCAGTGTGCTCCACTCAGAAGACAAGCCTGTCGACTTAGCTATAAAAGAAAAACTCAGTGAAAAAGACAAGGACCTTATGCTGCCTCCTCACGTTAAACCCAAGGTAATGCAACTCCACGTGGAGATCCTCAAAGCAGACGGACTTCCTTTAATGGACAAGAGCGGCACCCTAGACGCTTACTGCGTTGCTAAGTTTGCCGGGGCTGAGGTAAAAACCTCCACCCTAACAGCTGACGAGGCCACTATGTCTGTGTACTGGAAAAACAAGCTTTTCATTCCGGTGCTTCAGCCCTGTGTAACTAACTACCTGACTCTGACTGTGTGGGACCACGACTACATGAGCAAAGACGACTTAGTAGGCAGTGTAGTTTTCCACCTTGAAAAAATCAAACAAGGAGTGTATTCTGAATACTTCTGGGCCAACTTGTACGGAGCCCCTCCTCTGTTGGACAACGACGCTGCAATGGTTATGAACTACGAACCCAAAACTGCTTCTACCTGGCGAGGACGCATCTTGTTGAGGATGTGGTGCGACAACCCCAAAGAAACCTACAAGAAGTGCGAAAACATCGAGGACCCCAGCATTGACGAAACTATCCAGATGAAGTTCGAAGACATGATTCAGTTCGAGCTAAGAGGCCAGGTGTTTTCAGGAACTGCTTTGCACGAAAAGGACGGGAAGTACTCTGTAGAGGTTAGGTGGGGCGACACCTCTTTAGAATCTTCTGTGAAAAAAGCCAGCAACGGAGAGGTGTCTTGGTACGAAACACTGCAACGCAAAATAGTGTACATTCCGGCAAGTTCTATGAACGCATTGCCTGACATATTTGTTTACTTAGTTTACGACGAGAAAAGAATCTGCTACAAAAGAATCAAGGCTTCTGGCCAAAGGGACCCTAATATACCTTCGGAGTGGTACTCCTTAGTTCCAGACAAAGCTGTGGGCGAAATCAAAGAGGACTGGAAAGCTGGGTTTTTAAGGGCTAGGGTATACGTAGGCCAGTTCGACATGGACAACGACGACCAGAGTCAAGGCGGGTGGAACAAAAGAATAGCAGAGCCTCCTATGCAGGACTGGTTCTTGCTTTGCCACATATTCCAAGCTAGGGACTTGCCAGCTTCTGACAAAACAGGGTTGTCAGACCCTTACTTGCGAATTTACTGTTCAGGCTCCGAAATCAACACAAGAGACTCACCTAAAGAACAAACCCTGAACCCTAGGTGGTACGCTACTTACCCTTTAAGAATCCGTGTTCCAGACGTCAACAACAACTCTCCAGTGGTTATTTACCTTATGGACTACGACGCTATAACTTCTGACGAAATGATGGGAAGGTGCCTTGTGGACTTGAGTGACGCAGTAGTTGAGTCGGAGTCAGCTCCCCGTCCTATGTGGTATGAAGTTTCTCTTGGAACCAAAGAGTCTGTGCAGGGAGGGCTGCTTGCTTCTTTTTCTTTGTTCAAGAACCAGAACTTCCCTAGGTTCAACATCATGCCTAAGTTTGTGGACAAAACAGTAGAAATAAGTGTGCTGGGCCTCAGAGACCTAACTCCAGCTGTAGGCTGGCTGCCTGTCAACAAGGCGTTTGTAAGGTTTGACTTGAATTCTTTAGAGCTGCCTGATGTGTCCTCAGGAGTCCAGTACATAGAAACCCAGCCAGGAGAGCCAGGACCTAACCCCAACATTAACACTTGCGTTTCGTTCCGAGCCAAGATTCCTGAAGACCCACTTTACGCTCCAACATTAACTTGCACAGTAAACGACTACTTGTTTGCAGGACTCTCGCAGCCACTGATAGGGAGCTTTGCTATTGACCTGGGCAAGTATGTTTTCACTTCCAAAGAGAAGCACCAAAGAACCATCAGTGCTTTGAAAGATAAGTCGCTTAAAATACTTATGAAAGATAAACCCAAAAAGCAGCAAAAACTCCTAGACTTGTCAGAAAGTCCACCTGAAACAGACCCCTTTGCACCAGTAAAGATTGAAGAAGAAAAAAAGGAGTACAAACACCTTGAAGAGATCAGACGCGAACGCAGCGAAATCAACTACACTCTGAAAGAAGCTATTGAAGGCAACGTTGTGCTGTGGCCTCAGTTCACCCAAAAAGGCGCAAAGACCGTAGAAATCAACGAACCCAACCCAGAAGAGTACATCACTCTAGGTTACAACAGAGAACCCGACGACGGAATGAAGCAGTACCGCTTTTACATAAGAGAGGAGCTTGAAAAAACCTCCATCCTCGAAAAAGTGCCCTTTGACGTGTTTAGGATAGTGAAAGGCCAAAGCAGAGGAGCAATAGACCTACCGCTAGTAGACGACACTCACGAAGACAAGCATGGACAAACCTCCAGCATCACCACTGTTGGAAAGTTCAAAGCTATGATCAGAATCAACGAGTACCCTGCTGAGTGGAACTCTTTCGAAAAGCTAAAAACTTGCGTTGACGACGAAGAAGCTGACTTCGAAAAAATATCCCGCGAGTTGCTAGTTAAAAACAGGTTTGTCATCAGAATTTACCTAATTGACGCTTTTGACCTCCAGCAAAAAGACAGCTTCAGTGACTCTGATCCCTATGTCCGTATTAAGCTCGGAAACAAAGTCATCACTGACCGAGAAAACCACCAAACAGACTGCTCAAACCCTAAGTTTATGAAAGCTTTCGACTTCAACACTGTTCTTCCTGGCAAGTCAATTCTGCATGTGCAGTTGTGGGACTTTAACTCAGTGTTTTCAGACTCTAAAATAGGAACCACCAGAATAGACATTGAAGACAGGCACTTCACACCCAAGTGGAGGAACCTGAAAGAAAAACCTGTAGAGACCAGACCTATTTACGTCAAGTCCAGCAGAATGCCCCAAGGGTACCTCAGGATGTGGCTAGAAGTTATTCCTGAAAGAGATGTGTGTGAACCCATAAACATCTCTCCCAGGCCTCCTAAAAGCTTTGAAGCGCGACTCATCATTTGGAAGTGCGAAGATGTAGAGAACATGGACTTCGAAGGAGTGAGTGATCTGTACATAAGGGCTTGGGTGAACCAGTCCGAGTACAGAGAAACAGACACTCACTACCGCTGCCAGAGCGGGAAAGGGTCCTGGAACTGGCGACTGAAGTTCCCACTTACTCTTCCTGAAGACTACAATTCAGTGACTATCCAAGTGTGGGACAGAGACATCTTTTCGAGGAACGACTTTATTGCTGAAGCTACACTGCCTTTCAACGAGCTTGCCAAAACAGCTTGGATGGAGAACTCCAGACAAAAGATTTACGGAGAAGACAAGAGCGAGAAGTTTTGGGTGAAGTGCAAAAAGAGGAACCGGAGAGGAGAACTTGAAGACGGAGGCAGAGTTATGGTTAGTTTTGAATTGGTGCCTGAAGAAAGGTGCAAAGCATGCCCTGTTGGAGAGGGAAGGTCCGAGCCTAACGTAGACCCTAAACTCCCGCCTCCTGTAGGCAGGTTCGAGTGGTCCTGGAACCCCCTTAAAATCATCAGTCAGCTTTGTGGACCTGAATTCAAAGTCAAGATTTGTTTGGCTGTGTGTTGTGTGCTTTGTCTGCTCATGATTATCTTTATTGCTCCCATGCTTTTCTCAGACATGCTTTCAAACTTAATACTTTAGTTAATTATTTCGCTTTCTAAGGTATTTTCTAGTGGATGTTGGGTTTTCAATAGAAAGGTTTCTTTGAGTAGCAAGGTTACTCATAGTCCTTACTTTGCTTAGTTTGGTTTCTATGGTTTGCATCTCTTTAAGGTAGTCAGACTTAGTTTTGATTCTGGGCAACGCTTGAAAACTTAACCGGGGTATTTTTGATCTGGCACTTTGAGAAGTTGCGCACTTGAGAGGAGTGATCATGGATTCTCTAGACTTGCTTTTGACGATTGTGGGAGAAGACTCTTTGCTTTCCTTAGACTTTTTGATTACAAAGTCTACTTTCCTTACATAAGTTTCAAAAGCTTCTTTTATTTGTTTGGGTTTGCTGAGTTTTCTGTTTCTGATTTCGTTAAGTTTAATTTGGATAGCAGCTTTGATTAACTGGCTAGTTTTAAGCAGTCGAGTTCCTGGTTCTTGGGAGTCTTTGTTGAGAAGGTTGTTGATTCTTTCTTGGTGTTCTTCTGAGTAGTTGTTAAATTCCTCTTCAAGAAACTCAGTCGCTGTTTTGACTTTGCTCAGCAACTCTGAAAAGGTTTCTAAGTTATCAATAAACTTGCCTGAAAACTCTTTCAAAGCCAAAGGCAATAAGCTTTGGTAGACTTGGAGTTTAAGGTTCTCGTGGGGTTTTAAGTCTTCTAAAAAGCGACAAATAGTTTCATTCGAACAAAACTTTGACAGGACTTTGTCTTGCATTAAGGTCCTGGTAAAGGCTTTAGGGTCTTTGTTAGGCAAGTACGAAAGGAACAAATTGTTTAAAGTAACTCGTTTGGACTTTTGGTTAGTCATTATAGAGAGTTTCTTTCTTCTAGGCACTAAGTTGCTTCTCTGAGTAACCAGAGAGGACATAAATATACTCATTGGGTTGGTTAAGTAGTCTCCTAAAACTTGTGGATGACTACCTGTTTCGGTTTCTATTGTCTTTAAAGCCTGGATAACCGACTTCTGGTACTCCTGCATCAAGTTGTTCGCAAACAAAATGTACCCTTCAAAAGTATCGGTTGTTTCTTTTTTGAGTTGGTTTTCATTAAAAGACTCCAAAGAAACCATAAGGGCTATTGAAGTCAGGTCGCTGGGTTGGGAGTTTCTAATAGAAGAAGCTCTTTTCTTATAAGCTTCAGTGTCCACAACGTCAAGAAGGCTCTTTTTTTGAGTTTGGAGTTCTGAGTGCAGTTCCATACAGGTTTTGCTGAGTCTGTGTTCTGTGTTAACTAGTTCATAGTACCTGAGGTTGAGTCCTTTTTCAGTGAACTGCATTTGCTTGAAGGCTTGGATGATTTGTTCGGCTTTGCTTTGAGAAGAGTCAAACTCTACTGAACTTGACTTTTTTAGGACTCTAAATAAGTGTTACTCTTCTAGTTTTGCAAAGTATTTTTGATAGTGGGTTTTTTTGGTTTCGTAAGTGAGTTTGGTTTGTTGATTCTCGTGGAGGTCTTCTTGAAGAGTTAAGCAATCTTTGTTTATTTGTTCTTTTTTGATTTCGACGGATTCGTGGGCTACCATTTGTTTGGCCACGTCCATGAATTTTCTTTCTGACTTGGTTTTTTGGAGTTGAGTGGCTTTTTTAAGTTTGTCTATGTGAAGATTTCTTTTGAAGTCTTTTTTCTTAGAGTTGGACTCAGAAACTTGTAAGTAAAACTCAGCTTTGTTTTTATCGTTAAAAGCTTTAGTAGTTCTAATTAAAGTTTCTTTTTGGAACCTGTTGAGTTTACCCAGTAAGTTTTTAGTTTCTTCTACTCGGGACCTTAAGCTGATCTAAGTGCAACTTACAATTTTCTTTTTGCAGTTGTCTTTCATGTACTTGAGTTGTATAGTTTCGTGTTCGTTCAGAGTGTTTTGTTTTTCTAGTTTAGCAGTTTTTAGTTTTTTCTGTGTTAAGGTGTTTGGACCCGTTTCCTGTGGGCTTGCTTTAAGCAACTCTGAGAATTGGTTCTTCAGTTGGATTAGTTTTTCTTGCTTCTTTTTGTTGTGGTAAACAAGGCAGTCAAGTTCTTTCCTTAGGTTGTAGTGGGTTTTAAGGTCAGTTTTCGAGTGGCATAAAGCTTGGTACTCAGAAAACTCTTGGTTCAGCTGTTCAAGTGCTTTATCGAGTTTAGAGTCGCATACTTCCATAACTATATTATTAAAGATTACTTAAGTCCCCATTAAAGGTCTTCAGGTCTGAAAAGTTAACTGTGGACACTTTAACTCCTCTGGAAGTTAATATGCCTTTTAAGAACTCAAACTCTCCCTTCAAGTTTTTGCTTTCATAAAGTACAGTGATTGGGGTCTTAACGAACAGCGCATGATTCTTCTCGGGAATGCCTCCAGGCACGTGGACTCCTTTAACAGCTTCGAATGGCTTGAATTCTGTGTTTCCTATCCCTGAAGCTAAACTTTTTACTCTGAGTCCCCAAATGTTGTAAAGGTTTTGTTTTTTCAAATTGAAGTCAAATTCCTCCTGCGAGCCAAACCTAGAAAGTTCATCCCAGAAGTAGTAGAACATAAACAGCTTTTTAGTAGAAAAGCGAGTGGGTTTCGAGAATTCTCTGTAGTGCTTAAGTGCTAAGTCAAGTGTTTCCGAGTCAGCTTTGATCTTCGCAAGTGTCCACAGCCAGTTCAAAGCTTTTGCCTCTGAGTCGTAAGCTGATTCTTGAACTTTGAACTGCTGAGTTAATATTTCTAGTAACTCTCGGGCCCATTCTTCGTCTTCAAAGTTGTTTTCAGCAATTGCACTTACTATCTTCCAAGAGTAGTTCACGTAAGCTTTGTAGTCGTTTTTAACGTCGTTTGCAACTGTTTTGAAGACCTCAGAATTTTTGATGCCTCTGCGTGCCAAACACTGCAGAACTGAAGCTTTTTCGCTAGTTGTGAACTTGTAGTAATTCTTTCCTAGTTCTTTGAACAGGAAATCGTAAATAAAAGGGTTCTTTATTTGGAAGTGACTGGTGAACACGCTTAAAGCTTTGATCGTGTTCTTAGGAGTTGAGACTTTTTCTCCTGAAGAAATGATGGCTTTAGAACTTGAGTTTAAGATATCTGAAATTAACTTGTAATGTTGGTTGCAGACCCCTTTAGGAAGTGACTCTAGTGTTCTGTACAAGATTCCTAGTTGACTGCTGGGTATGGTTTCTATTTTCTTGCAAACTCTTTCTGAAAACTCTTCTTCAAATCTGCCTTCGTAGTAAGGCCAGCTCATGTATACTACTATTTTTTCAAGCAAAACTTTGGTAGGCATCAGGTCAACTGTTTTGATAAACCTGTAAAGTGTAGTTTCTCTTAGTTTCTGAATGTGCTCTGAGTTCCTAGTTAAAGACCCTAAGATCAGTAAGCTTTTGGGGTCTTTCGGAGCTTTCATTGCTAAGTGAATGTCTAGGAACTTGTTCACTAGTTCTTCGTTGTGGAACTTAAAGCGCGCCAAGAGCCCTGCTGTCTGCAAGGACCTGAAGTTCTTGGATTTTTCTTCTTCTAAATCCAAAAGGAAATTTCTTATTTGTTCAGCAAAGGGTTTCATTTGGCTTACTATGTTGTGGCTCTCAATAGCTTTGAAAAGTTTTTGGTAGTACTTGTTAAAAAATGGTTTGTGGCATACACTCGAGTCTACTTTGTTAAGGAAATTGAGGTAGCCTTCGAGTTCGGACTCAGAAACATCACAGGGCATTTGGTGCAGGGCATTAATGACTGTTCCGCTGTTAAGTTTGTATTCGATGTGTTTGAACAAGCACAGAATCCCTGAAAAAGACAGTTTATTCTTTGCGCTTTTAATACTGCAGTCAACATCTTCGACTTGGATTCTTTCATGGTTCTTTGCGAAGATCTGGTCTGCCACCTTAGGACTTACTTCGAAGAACTTAAGAGTCTGGAGCACAATGTACCAGTCGTGAGCACTTTCCCAGCTATTTCCTATTCTTTTCATGAACTCTTCTCCTACGTCTTGTAAGTAACTCTGAGACCTCTTGCTGAGCTCAGACTCTTCCCAAAACTTGCAAAGCAACTTGAACTTGTAGAAACTTTCGTTTTCAATGTACTCCATGAAGCTAAATAGTTTTTACTTTTTTTTGATTTGATTCAAAGACTTAACCAAGATTGGCCTTGTTCCTAGGTTCCTTGTGTTGCAGATGTGCTCGAATATTTTGAACTGCTCGTCCAAAGGGTAGTAACTGATGCTTTGTGTAATGTCTAACTCGTCCTAAATAGAGTTTACTCTTAAAAGTAAGTGGTCTGTAGGGATTTCTAGGAGTTCAAAAGCTCTTATAGTTGCAAAGGTCCAAATCCCAGGTCTCTTCAGTTCTTGAGTCTTTTTGACTAAGCTCAGCACTAGGTCTTTTGGAAGTGCTTTTTCTATGACTATCAAGTCTAAAATAACGTCAGCAAAGTCAGAGGAGGGCACAAAGTTCTCGTCAATTCTTTCCTTTGTTTCGTTCAAAATCACGTTTTTAAGGTCTTTAGGTACAGTGTATTCTCCTGTTTTTATAAGTCCAGCTATTTTGATAACTGACTTTAGCACAAAAAAGTTAGAGTAGTCTTGAGGTCGAGTTTCAAGGTCCTTTGTCATTCTGTTGAAGACTCCAACAAGCAAAGTCCTGGCGATATTGGTCATTTTTATGTGTAAGTCGAGAATTTCAAGCATCTCTTGTTCTGACATTTCGTTAACTTTGTGGGTGAGGGCGTTAACTATCTTCTTAAGGACAATACTAACTCTGTTGATCTCTTCTTCGTCAATTTTAGACAGCAAGTTGAAGACTTCTATGGACTGCTTGGTATTTAAGTTTTCTATGCCTTTGGAGTCAATGCACTGAACCAGTCTAGACACGAAGTTGATCTTAGGGGACTTCATGGACTCCATTGAGTTTTTAAGTAAATCCACGACTTGCTTCATACTGATGCTTTCTTGGTTTTGGTCTAAAAAGTTAAAAACGATCTTTTCCAGCTCATAGGAGTACCTGCCCCAAGTCCTTAAGTTGCGGAACAGTTCGAGTATCTGTTCGAACGTAAAGACCTGGTCGTTGCTGATATCTTTGATTCTATTTAAGAGTTTAAGTTCCCCTTCCTTAGTTAACTCACTAGAGTTCTGTGTGGAAAGACTGCCTACCCAAAAACTCAAGTTCACGATTTCCTGAGGACCTAGTTTGTCTAAGTTGCTTTCTACGAACTGCTTCAAGTCTTTGTACTCAGAGTCAGCTAACAAAGAACGTTCCGACTCTTGAGATCTAACGTTTCTAGCTAAGTGTCTCATTCCAAGCACTATTTCTTCTCGAGTTACTTCTGGACTTTTAAGTGCTTTTAGAACTTCGTGGCCTGAGCTCGAAAGTTCAATTTGGGACTTGATTGAGTTAATAGCTATTTTCGCAAATCGCCTGGCGAGCAATTTGGCCATTTATTTCAAGACTACTAAGAACTAGTTTAGATTAAACTGGGAATTCTCTGCTCAAAGGAAACTCAAACACAACGTCTTTGCCTGTGAGCTTCTTGTAAATGGCAGTAAGGGTGGTAACTTTGTCCTGCAGAGTGTCTCTGTCGTTAGGGTCCAAGATGTACCTAATGACGCGCTTTCCGTTGGTTTTGACTCTCAGTCTTTTGCCCAAAAAGTTGTGGGGGAAAAGAAGGTCCTTCATGATCTCCTCGTGAACAACTGTCAGGGTTCTTGAGTTGGGGCGCTTTTGCTGGCCTTTGATTTTGGAGTACTTGGGAATGATAGTTCTGCGGAACACGAGAGCCACAGATCTGCGGAATCGCTTTTCCAACTCGCTTTGAAGTCTGGCGTGGATGCTTTTGACAGCAGTCATGGACCTGTAGTCAAGCCAAATAATCACGGCAGAGACTTTTTGGCCCTTGAAAGTTTCCTCGTGCTCTGTTGCCCCTGTGATTTTTACATCCTTCATTTGGGATTTAAGGTCGCTAGCTGCCTCGATTTCTTTGAGTGCTTGGGCTACCTGGTACTCGAAGTCTGTTGGTTGTGCTTCTTTTTTGTTTATTTTGTCGCTGAGGTTGGACATGTGGACCCTATTTAATATATGGGAAGGCTATAGGACATGAGTTAGGTTATTTTAGGTTTGGGAGAGTTAGGAGCTTGCGGGGAGTTAGGGGAACCCATGAACTGCTTAATGTAGTCTTCGTAGAAGCTACGCAGGCGGAAGGTTTGCCTGTTGATTTCTCTGATGTCAGCAGCTCTCGCTAGAACTTTAATGTAATCTATGAGGTTATATAACTCTTTGTCATACCTGTCGTCGTGCCAAGATATTATAGGAATCCCATTGTCTATCTGGTACCCGAAACTGTACGCTGCGTTGTCAACTATCACGATGTCCTGAATTCTTCTGTTATTAAAAATCCTCAAGTCTTTAATGTAAACTCCAGCAGTCACTACGCAGTTGTCCCTGTAAAGTCGGTGGTGAATCAACTCTCCGGTGGGATCTAAGTAGTTCAATACTACGTCAGCATAGCATTGGTGCGAAGCTGTGAAAACTATGACTTCAAAGTCTTTGTTAGCTTCTTTAAGCACTTCGTATACGTAAGGCCTGATGTTGACTCCGGCGTTAATAACTTCTCCGGTAGGAAACACTATTGGAAGCACAACGTCTGGTTTGGAGCTTTCGATGTCTTCACAGCAGTGCACAAGTGTTTCATCGAGGTCAAACACCATGGTTTTTTTCTTTTCGTATCCAGGACGTTTAGGAAGGTTGACTCTTTTGGACCTTAACTGCAGAGGGTCTACTTGGGGCAAGTTCCTCACGAACTTCAGTGCTTGGAAAGTTTGGAAAAGGTGTTCTCTGTAGATTACTTCGCCCTTTGCTTTAGCTTGGTCCTGGTTTGTTCCGTTGCTTTCGTTTTTCTTGACTTGAGTTATTAAGTTGCCCAAAGAAGACTTTTCAGAACGACTTCTTTCAAGCTTGCGTTTGGAGTCGTTTTTCTTGTCAGCACTCATTCTCGAGTAGTTGTTGCTTCGTGTTTTGTCGAATAAAGCAGCCGAGGACCTAGAAGAGGTCAGGGAGTTTTGTTTAGTTGACCGAGCAAACACTTTGGGTGAAGAGGACCCTGAAGAACTTAGTAGTGGGTTCTTGGATGAAAGCCCAACTTTTGAAGATTTGAGTGAAGAGTTGAAAGTAAAGACAGTCCTAGGACTTCCTTCAGAGTGCCGCATACTTGATCTAGGAGTTTGGTTTGTGCGGTTGAGAGTAGTCCCAGGAGTTCTTGGGGTTTTTTGACCTTTTTTGAAAGAGAGGGAAGAATTTGACGGCGTAGGGGAGTAGTAGGAATGGGGTTCGCTTTCTGGCTTGACACTTGGTTTCGTAAGCTTCTTTTCAGTTTGGGTTAAAGAAGAGAAATACTTAGGGTTCTTGAGACTTCTTGAACTCGAGTTACGCGGGGACACTCGGTTGGGTGTATATCTTTGCATATTGTTTATTTTAATTGGTTACTGAAATTAGTTACTTGGAGTGTTGAGTTTTTTACTCAAATTGAGCAGCTAATTAAAACGGTGGAATTGGTTTTTTAGCTTTTGAATTTTTCTGCTGAATTTTATTGCTAGACTTAGTGGGTTCAATAGTTTTAGACTCTTCAGTGAGTTTTTCCAAGCACTCTGAGTGGTAGATTTGGTCCAGAAACACGTAACTCTTGGAAATGGGCACATCGCACCGAGCACACACGACGCAATCGGCATGAAACTTGCTGTTCTTGACTAAGCAGTAGCTTTGGTTTTCAAGTATAACACCTGAGTGCCTGCACTTGCTACTAAAGCACCTAAAAGGGTGATGGGCTCTGCAGTAAAGTTCTGAGTTTGCTGAGTAAAGACTTATAGCTCTTTGGACATGCAAGGGATCAGTGGTTAAGTCAGTGGCCTCAAACAGGACTAACTCATTGCAAGTAGGCTCGGAGCACATTTGTGGGTCGTAAATCCTTACTAGCCAGTGAACTCCTTCTAGGGTTTGCTGGAGTCTAGGAGTTTGCAAGCAGCTTATGTAGTCCAGGTGCGACAACAAAAACCCTGAAAGGAGCTCTGACTTTCTAGTTAAGGTTTGAAAAAGACTTTGGTTGTAGTTAGTTCTAGTATTTGAAGTGTCTAGTGAAACTCCGCCTGACACTGACAACATAACTTGGCAGTTTTCCCTTACAAAAGTTTTTTTTCTGGTGAGTTTTGGGACTTTGGACTCTTCGTAAAAGTCGTTTACCTTTGGAATCTTGTTTTTAAGAGCTTCTAAGTTAAGCATTTCTTTAGGAACTTTTAAGTTGTCTCTGATCCACCTAGCTACAGCTGCCAGGACTGCAATTTGTTTGAGTTTTTGTAACTCAGGCATGACTTCTGCAAGTCTATCGAAGTTCTCAGTTACATAAGAAGCAAACTTGCTTTCACAGTAGCTTTCAGAAGTGTCTACTAGTCCGTACTCACTGGTGGAATCTCTTTGACAAGTCCTTGCTTCTACTTTTATTTTAACACTTTTAGGCACAACAATCACTCCAGACTCATTGTAGAAGTAGTCTAGTTCAACTGTGTCTTGGGAAAACCAGAGCCTTATAAACCTATTTTTTTGGTCTGCTTCTTCGTAAAATTCAAATCCAGACTTAAACCAAGGAATGTCTTGGCTAATTAAGGACTCTTGCTCCGTTAGGTCATCGAACCACATTCCGTGGTCTAGTTGTTTTAGTTTCCAGTCTGCTTCAAAGAGTGCGTTTTCCAGACTGGTTCCTTTCAAGAACTCAGGAAAAACCATCTTCCGCATGTAGGGCCCTGAAGGATTGGTTTTGTCAGAAGGCACTAAAGTGAAGTAGAGTTCTTCAGGAGACTCAAAAGCACTGTAAAGTACTGAAGCTATTTCTCCTTCCATGTAGATATCTGAAAGAGTTTCAGTGTCTACAAGCAGCAACCCTTTTTGGGGGTCAAAGGTTATTGAGTTGATTGTAGGGAAGTAACTAGACTTAATTTTAAAAGTACTAACTGGCTGCTTTATAAAGTTCAGCAAGCTGTGAGGATGGAGGTGGGTGCTCCAGGGAACCAAAAGGTCCTTTGTGCCTAGACTAGGGTTTAAGTACTCTTTGGACAAACTGTCACCTTCTACTTTGAAGACTTTTACTTTGGGGATTTGTGCGCTCACTTTAAACTGGTTTAAGTTTTCAGAAGTTCTTTCACACCTGAGCCCCAAACCTACAGGGTTGAAGCAGTAGGCTTTTATGCCTTTGAACAGATCAGCAAGTGCAGCAGCAATGCAAGCTCCAGTAGAATAACCTATTGCTTTTACACTACAAGAAAGATAAGGCTCTAAGACTTTCAGTAGCCCAAAAGACTCTGAATGGATATCATTGATAAAAAGCTGAAGTCCTTGAGTCCTTAAACTGCCCAACACAACCAAGTAAACTTTAGAGTCTTTCCTGAACACAACGAATTCCTTTGAAACTAAGTCAACTTTAAGTTTACTGAACCGGAAGTTAGGGTAGTGTTTTTTAAACTCAACTGCAAAGCTCCCAAAAGAGGCAAACTCACTTTTTAAGAACTGCTCAGTAGCTACAATAAGAAGTGCGTAACTCTCAAAGTCCATTTTATTATGACAACCTAAAAATTAATATTAGGTAAAGAACTATCATCAGGGTGCGGAGGAGTCTCGAGACCAGCGTCCACAGGTTGGATGCTTCCGCTTAAACAAATGAAACTGTGCTTTAAACTCATCTTAGGGTTGTGTACTGGGTTTTGGTAACTTTTCAAAACGCGGGAGGTAGAGTCTGTGTGGAGGGTTTTTTTGGGGATCTTAGAAACTACAGGAGTAGGAGGTTTGGCGTTTTCCTGAGGGATCTTGTGTTGCAGTTGTCTTTTCTGTTTATTCAAGTTGAACTTGTCTGAAAAAACCTTGTCCTGTGTTTTGGCAAGAAGCGAACTAAAAGTTCTTGAGTAGTATTTTTGCTTCTTTAAAAGAGCGTATTCCTGGTTAAGTTCTGACCTCAGTGCTTCGAGTTTTTGGTTTTCTTCTTCGATGTTTTTGCGTTCTTGGGTGACTGCAGATTTTTCTTCCAGAACAGCTTTTTCTCTTGCTGAAATGTGGGCTTTGATTTTTTTGAGTTTGCGTTTTTCTTCTTCTATAGCTCCTTTGTCTTTTTGGAGCTCCAGCAAGAACTTTTTCATTTTTCTTTGCTGTTTAGCTATTCTTTCTGTTTCTTCGTCTAAGCAGAGTTTGATTTTTTCGAGTTCTTGGATTTCTTGGACTTCCTCTGTTTTTGGGGCTCTTTTTTGTTCCGAAAGGGCTTTTTTCGTGAGTAGTTCTTGGAGTTCGTTCTCTGATTTGAACTTTAACTTTTCTTCTCTCAAGTCGAATGAGTGTCCTGTGCTTTTTGCTGAGTAGAGTGATTTGGACAGGTTAGTTTCTGGGACTGCGGAATCTTTAGAGTGCATTCTTAAATTTGTATCATATTTAACAACATTTCTTAGTTATTTAAAGGTCTTCTCCAACCACTTTTTCGTGGGCTTTTTGGGCTGTTTCTTGGAGTTTTTCTGTGACTTGGTTTAGGGCTTCTTTGGTGGTTTCTAGGTTTTGGTTGAGTTGTTCTGTTCCTTTTGCCCTTGCTTCTTGGGCCCTTTCTTTGTAGTCTTGTGCTGTGGTTTTTAAGTAGTCCCCAGCCATTTCTAGGGTTTCTTTTGAGTAGTAGTAAAGCTCTTCAGCCTTTTTTTGGATGCTTTCTAAGTTGGAGTTCTTAGTTCTTTCTAGGTACTCGCTGGCTGCAGCAAGTTGGTTCTCAGCTTCTTGGTATAGTTTCTTGACGGTTTCGTAGTTGTTAGGAGTTTTCAGAGCTTCGTAGGTTTCTTTTGCTCTTTGTTTGACGCTTTCGTTGAGTTGTTCTAGTTCTTCCTTGATTCTTTCGTAGGACTTTTCTGCAGAGTTCTTCACTTCTTGGTACTTTTCTTGGCTTTTGTATTTGGCTTCTTGGGCTGAGTCTTTCATTTCTTCGTACTTTTCTTTGGCTTTGCCAGTTACTTCTTCTGAGGACTTTTCAGCAGTTTCTTTGTACTCAGACCACTTTGAAGCTTCAGAGGGCTTTCCGGTAGCGTACTCTATGAGTTTCTGGTACTTTTCAGAGATGCTTTGCATAACTTCGTTGGCGTAGTTGTTAATAGTGCTTTTGAAGTCTGTGTCTGCTTCTTTGGCTTTTACAGCGTAAGCTCCAAAACTAGTAGGCTCTAAGTCGTCAAGGCTTTCGAACTCGTCGATGTCTTCAAGGTCCTCTTCGTAGCCTTCTTCTATTTGGACTTCAGGTTCTGTAAGCGGCTCTGAAGGCGACACGTCTAGTTTCTTGCGAATCAAGTTATAAACTCTTTCTGAGAAGGAAAGGTCCTCTATCAAGTTGAAGTCTGAGTTAATCAAAGCGGTTTGGTAGTACATCCAAGCGTAGTTATTCAGTTGGGGGTCTTCAGAATTGAGTTCGTGCATCTTTAGCATCTTTTTGATGGAAGGGTGCCCTGGATTAACTTCTAGAGTCTTTTTAGGCAAGTAGTGCTGAGGAATGTTTTTTTGGTTAGCGTAAGCTTGGGCCTTAGCAATCTTGTACATGTTGGCTGTGTACCCAGTTTCAGCTACTCTGATGACCACAGGGTCCTCCACTAGTCTTCTGCTCAGAGTGACTCTTTCTACTTCGTTCCCTAAAACTTGTTTCCACCAGTCAGTGAGGGGTTTGAACAGTTCTTTCAAGCTTTTTTCTTTTTGTTCGTCATACTCAGACACAGGTCCTAGGTCAAGCTCTCCTCTGGCCGCGTGCTTTAAGTTGTAACTATCGTATTCTTTGATATAACTGAACACGTACTCATCAATGGCATCGTCTAGAAGTATAACTTCGTAGCCCATTTGGTCGAGTTTCTGGATAAGTGGGGACTCTTTCATAGACTTAACTTGTTCGCCTGCAAAGTAGTAAATGTACTCCTGGCCTTCTTGCATGTTTTCAATGTAGTCTTCGAAAGACACCAGAGTGTCTGGGCTTTTGTTAGTGTTGAACCTAAGGAGTTTCTTAAGTTTGTTTCTGTTACTAGCGTCTTCGATGACTCCTAACTTGATGTTTTTGGAGTAGTGCTTCCAGAACTCTTGGTACTTTCTGTCACCTGAGCGACTGCTCCACCTCAACAAGATCTGATACTCCTGGTCTTTTTCCTTCTTGGTTTCTTCGTCGTCGTTTTCGTCTTCGAAGTCTTCTTTGTTAGGCTTGTCAGCGGCCCAGTCGTCTTTTCCGTCGGCTAAGTTCAAAAGGGTCTCAATGACCTTTTTAACAAGCTTGTTGCTGATGATTTTAAAGATCCTTTGTTGCTGAAGAGTTTCTCTAGAAACGTTCAAAGGCAGGTCGTCTGAGTGAATGATGCCTTTTAAAAAGTTGAGGTACTTAGGAAGCAGGTCTTTGTGTCCGCCTGATATAAGTACTCTTCTCACGTAGAGTCTGAGGTCAGCTTCTTTGTTGTGGTAGTTTTCAAACAAGTTCGAAGGAGTTTCGTCAGGAATGAACAGTATAGCTCTAAACTCAACTTCGCCTTCGCCTTTGGTGTGGATGAAGTGAAGGGGCTCAGAAGCGTCTCTTTTAAGAGTTTGGTACAACTTAACGTAGTCTTTGATTTTGTTGTCTTTGGGTTCGTTGTTCCAAATAGCTTTTTGAGCGTTGATTTTTTCCCAGGACCAAACCTTGCGTTTGTCACGCGTCATTTTTGGTTCTTCTTCAGGTTCCTCCTCAGGTTCCTCGTCAAGTTCCTCTTCAGGTTCCTCTTCTGAAAGGTCTTTTCGTTCTTTTTCTTTTCTTTCGCGTTCAGCTTGTTTTCTGCGTTCTTGTTTTTCTTTTTCTTCTTCAAGTTCTTCGTCGTTCATAGGTCTTTCGAACCACTCGTCTTTTTGCATGTACAGAAAAATTGGGTAGTCTATGAACTCTGAGTACTCCTTGATCACGTCTTTCAGTGTGTCTTGCTCTGAAAACTCTTCTGCGTCTTTTTTTAAGTGAAGAGTTACTTCTGTGCCTCTTTCTAAAGTGTTGCCTCTGGGGTCTTTGAAAACCTCAAAGTTAGGCCCTGCGCTGCTGATCCACACGTACTGGTCGTCTTCGTCGTTTTTACTCGCCACAGTCACTTTTTCGGCTGCCAAAAATGCACTGTAGAACCCAACGCCAAACTGCCCAATCATGTTGACATTGCCTTCTTGGGCCATCATTTCTAGGAACTGGGTGGTCCCTGACTTAGCTACGGTGCCTAGCTTTTCCACAAGGTCCTCTTTAGTCATCCCGATTCCTGCATCTCTGATCGTCAATGTTTTCTTATCAGAATCAAAAGAAATCTTCACTTCTAGTTCGCCTTTCTTCAAGTCAGGGTTCAGAATGGTCATGTACTTAACCTTGTCCATAGCGTCGGAGGCATTCGAAATCAGTTCCCTCAAAAACACCTTTTTGTTCACGTAGAGGGAATTGATGATGATGTCCATGAGGCTTGCTACCTCTGCTTGGAACTCGTACTGCTCTGAAGACTCTTCTCCGGCAGGAAGGACGTCTAAGTCCTTGTTTTGGAAGTCTTCTCCTAGCACTGTTGCTGTGATCAATAGTAAGCTCAATACACAAGACATATTTACACGTGTCCTTAGTCGGTGTTTTACTTATAATGGAGCAAAAACTAGATCCTGGACTCAGAAGCATTCTGAATAATACTCTTCCTAAAAACGTTAAGTTTTACTACAGCGCTCCCATTGTGTTTCTAACTCAGTCCGAGTTGCCTTCTTTAAGCTTTTTAAAAGACCTCTACACAAACTATGACTCACTGTGGCTTTCTGGAGACTCTACTTACTTCTGCGTGCACAGTGACTCTAACTCTAAAACGTTTACTAACGCAACTCAGACTTTTAAGTGCAGGTTTTTGAACTATAAGTTCACAAGTTACTTTTTAGTTGTTCACAACTCAGTTCCTTTGTCAGTTGTTTTTTTGCTCTGTAATAAATTTAACTAATGGAATCTGAAGTACATCTCTCAATCAACACCAAATTCGAAGACTCTTCACGAGACAAATGGGAAGAAGTCAGGATCCAAGGTGCCCACCCTTCAAGGAGGAGCTACCACTCAGCTGTAGCTTGGGAAAACAACATGATCGTAGCAGGAGGACAAGACTTGCGAGAAGGCGCACAGCCAGGATGCTGGATGCTCAAACTGGCAGAAACTTCTTGGGAAGCTGAAAGCTGGGAAGAACTGCCTATTGAAGGAATGGGTTCTCTCTGCAGGCACAGTGCTGTAGTTAACGGGAGCACTATGTATTTGTTTGGCGGTTGTGACGAAGGAAGGGAATTCAATAGGATTCTAGTGATTGACTTGGAAACCTACTCTTTAAGAGAGGTGCTTCCAGACTCACAAGACTGCCCTCCCCCTATAGACTCACATACAGCTTGTTTATACAACGACGGGACTCCTTGGATGGTTGTGTTTGGAGGCTTCAAGCAAGGAATTAGGAGCAATGATGTGTTTGTAAACAACTTAACAACACTTAAGTGGAAAAAAGCAACTACTTCAGAAGGCCCTGTGCCGCGGTCTAACCACAGCGCTGTGGTCTACAAAGACGCTCTTTATGTCTTCGGAGGAGCCGATGAAGAAGGTGAGAAGCTAAACGACTTCTGGAAACTAGACCTGCGCACTTACCAGTGGGAGCAAATCCAAGCAAGAGGCAGTGCACCTACAGGGCGTTCAGGACACTCTGCAGTAATTTACAAAGACTTGATGGTGGTATTTGGAGGCATGAAAGATATTACCAAAGAAACTAATGACATGTTTTCCTATGACTTCAATACAAATACTTGGATTATGTTCCAGTATGAGCACCAAGTAGAAGACCCTATTTCTCACGAAGAAGTTGAAATGTTCAAAAAAGCCAGGAACTCCCCTCCCAAACAACCAAGTCCCAAAAAGTCCCCAGGCACCTTCAACAGGTCGCCTACAAGTCCTAAAAAAGAAGACTCTGACAAAGTAAACTTCAGAAAAAAAAGGACTCTTTACGAAGGACCAGTAAGTCCCTTGAAAGGAAGAGTTAGAGGGAAAGTGCCCCACGCAAGGGACGGGCACTCGGCTGTCCTGATAGACGAGACCATGTTTATTTTCGGAGGCGACAGGCACCAAATGCCCTTTAACGATGTCTATGCTTACCCACTTGACGAGAAAACCATCAAAACTCCTTTGGTAGCTCCTTAGATTAACACTAGATTTTGGGCTTTTTCACTGGAAGAGAGTCTTCGTAGTTTTTTCGTTTGAAGCTTTCGTCGTCAGAACCTTCGAAATACTCTTCGTCTTCTTTAGCTGTGAGTTCTCGTGAATTCCAAACAGTGTGTAAGCTTGCGTAACTCTTACTATTGTTTTTCTGCTTCTTGTTGTTGTAGGTGGAGGTCTACTAGTGGTTGGATGTAAGGCTTGAGCAGTGGGTGTTTGGAGGGAAGCTTGCTGATGTAGTCTAGGAGGAGCTTGTTTTTGTTCTTTTTAACTACTTCTAATAAAGCCAAAACTGAGGAAAAAATCATGTTTTCTACTTTACCGTTTTCTTCAAAAAGCCTAAAAACTGGTTCTAGAAGGGAGTGGGAGATTATGAACTTGTTGATGAAGGGGTCGTTTCTTTCGAGGACCTTCCGGAAAAACTTAAGCACCATTATAGAAACAGGCTTGTCTTTCAGTGTAAGCAAGTTTAAGGTCTTGTGGAGCACGTTGTTCATAGTGAGGAAAGTGCGGATTCTGTCTTGGTGTTTTTCTACGCACTCTGAAAGTATTTCTATTATTTGGCAAAGACACAGTCGGTTTTCTTCGATTTGAGTATTGGATTTTTCGATTTGGACTAAGAAGCTTTTGGTGATTTCACTGTAGAATACTTCGCAGATTTGCAAGAAGTACTTGTCTTCTTCGTAAGGCTCAAGTAGGAGCTTGATGAGTTTAGAGATTTCTTGTTGTGTTCCTATGTTTTCTGACTGCAGAAAAGTTGAGCAGAGTTTTTTGATAATTGGGTAGTCGTTTTGTTTTTCGTCTTCAGAAAGCAAGTACTTCTTAACTAGTTCAGGAGAGATCTCCATCATTCCGTTGTAGACTTCTCCGAGGAACTCAACTATTTTCTCGAGTTTCTGTTTCTTAGTTGTTTCTTCACAAGTTTTTCTGTGCAGAAGACTGATTATTCCGCTTTTTTGGAGTTCTTCGTAGAACTCGACTCTGATTTGGTTGTAGCAAAACTTAGCCATTTTAGAGAGTTCCACCAAAAACTCAAAAGCACCCTCTTTGTCTTCTTCTAGTTTCTGGTGCAGGTTGTCTTTTATCTTCTCGTAAGACACAAAGTGAAGCACAATGTCTTTCCAGTTGTAGAGTTGGTAAATAGTAATGTGGTTCGAAGTTATGTCGTCAATACACCTAGAAAGTGCTGTTTCTTTCAAAAACTGAAGTCTGAACCCAAACTCAAGTTTGTTTTCGAATTCTTTGTCTTTGACGTCCAACACGTTTTTTTGCTTGACACTCCTAATGAGTTCTCTGAGTTTAAGTGTTCCTTTTGGCAACTCTGAGTCGTACTCAAGTGCTCCAAAAAAGAATTCGTAGTAGTCGTCTTCTAACAGTGCGTCCAGCATTTCGTTGGAGTTCAAGTGTACCAAGCACTTGTAAATCTCAAATATCAAGTGCAACTCCTCTACTTTCTCTTGCTTCTCGCAGTGTTCAAATAGTTCTTTCAGCTTTTCTAAGAACCCAGACACTAGGATAGCCCTGGCTATTTTGTCTCTAGGGTTCTCAGTTAAAATGCTTAGTATTTCAAGTAAGTTAGAGTGCTTGGGGTCAGGAACTTCTAACAACTCGTCGTCGTCGTCGTAAGGAACTGAGTTGGGGTCTATTCCTTGAATACTACAAATGCGCGACAGAACTTCTTTTGCTCCCAAAGCATCCAAAAAGCTAAGCGCAAAGCACTGGAAGTCTGGAGTCGTCCACGTCAAAATAGTTTCTGCCTGGCGCTGTCTGTGGTAAACTTCGCAGCCTACTTCAAAAGACAGCAACTCCAGTTCAGGGTCTTCTTCGCTTTGTATTGCGAAAATTGGTCCATCAAAGTGAGTGTATCCTAAACCAACTTCTTGCCACTCGCCGTCACCACCTAGCATGAAGAGCTTGACTCTCCATTTGAGACTTCCTTCGTTACTCATTATCTTTATAGAGTTGCAATATGAATTTCAAAAATAATGTCAAGTTTAACCAGGTCTAGACAGGACGAAGCTAAAAAGGAACAGGAACAGCGCCGCACCCTATTAACTTTGTGTGCCCGGTACATCCAAGCTCAGGGTTACAGCGAAGCAAGTGCCAAACTTATCCACGACTCAGGAATCAGTCTGGAAAAGTGGGACCTAGCTGACAACATGGACCTCCAGATAATACTTAAGGAGTTCGAAGAGTATTACTCAATAAAGTACAACAAACCACCTAAGTTACTAAGGAAAGTAGAAGTTCTTGAAGAAAAAAAAGCTAACAGATTCCCTAAAAGAAACCTCCAGACTCAGAGGAAGCCTAAAGAAACTGCAACTAAAAAGGAAGAAAACTTAGGACTGGAAGGCAAAGCCATCAACAAACCCCAAGAAACCGAAGTGGAATCTCACCAAGAGTTTTACGAAAACAGACTTTTAAGACCCCTTCCTGAGTACACTGGGGACCTCAAAGAACTAGCTTCAACTATTTACAGAGACATCTGCCAAGCCAACCCTAACGTGCACTTTTCAGACATAATTGGACTTGCAGAGGCTAAAAGACTCTTAAAAGAAGCAGTTCTGATGCCTTTGAAGTACCCTTACTTGTTCACAGGACTTCTAGAGCCCTGGAAAGGGGTTTTGCTGTTTGGTCCTCCAGGGACAGGCAAAACAATGCTGGCAAAAGCAGTTGCAACTGAGTGCAGAACTACCTTTTTCAACATTTCAGCTTCTTCAATAGTGAGTAAGTGGAGGGGCGACTCCGAAAAACTAGTAAGGGTTCTGTTTGAACTTGCAAGGTACTACGAACCCTCTACTATTTTCATAGACGAAATAGACAGCATCATGAGTCAAAGGGACTCAGGAGAACACGAAGGAAGCAGAAGGATGAAGACGGAACTCCTAATCCAAATGGACGGACTCCACAAAGGCAAAGAAAGAATCTTCTTACTAGCTGCCAGTAACTTGCCGTGGGACTTAGACATGGCTCTTTTGAGAAGGGTTGAAAAAAGGATTTTGGTGCCTCTGCCTTCAGTTGAAGCCCGCTCTGACCTACTCCAAACTTTACTAGCAAACTCCCAAACAACTGAGTTTAACTACGAAGAACTGTCTAGACGCTTGGAAGGCTACTCTGGTTCTGACATAAAGCTAATATGCAAAGAAGCTGCAATGAAGCCTATTAGGAGAATGATGAATTCAATGGAAGACATGGGAGAGAACGAAGTAATTAACTGGCACAAACCTATAGACATCAGTGAGACCCCCAAACCTGAGCCAATTACAGTCCAAGACTTTTTAGAAGCCCTGGACTCAACCCGTCCTTCTTCAACCGAAAACCAAAGTACTTACGAAGAGTGGTTCAAGAATTTTGGTTCGGTTTAACTAAGACTCTTTATATATATGGGTGTCGTTGTGGTCTGGAAGTTTAGGTTTGTCTTTGACTTCAACTACTGAAACTGAGGTGGGTGCGTAAACGTTGTACCTTTGATTGACTTTGTGGACGTGACTAGGTATCTCCAAGTGGCCTTCTAACTTCTTAACTTCATGGGCGTGAAGATGGTGCAGTTTCTGTTCAGTGCCCATAGAAACAAAGGTAGCGTTGAACTTGAACAAAGAACCCATGTCTAAAGAAGCTACTTCTTGGACATTCCTTGCAAAGTCTCTGTCGTTCATAGTAAGTATTAAGTCAGCGTGTATTTCGCTTTCAGTAGGCTGCATCTTAACCAAGATGATAAGGGAGTGCTCGCCCCTGAACAAAACGGAGTTGTTTTCTGTGGTTTTCATCATGTAGCCTTGCCACTCCACAGTTTTGCCTTCAAAGTGTTGAGCAAAGCTTAAAGAAGCCTTTACACTGTTTTTTAAATACACTTCAGAACCGCACAAGTCCAGGTAGTCCGGCCAGGTTAAGTTAGTGTAAACTCTCTGAGCTCTAACTGGGGCATTCCAAACCCAAAAAAAGCATATCCCAAATACCATCACAGCTAAAATACCAAGTAAGTATGTTCTTGAAAGTATTATAGCACAACCTCCTACCTTGAAAGTCACTACTTCGTCACTGAAGCTTTCGAGTCCTAAAGGGTGCTTGCTTTTAACAACTGTGTTGCATTTAGTGCACCTGTATACGATGGATTTGGTCAATAAGATAACAACAGGCAGTAACAAAACTGAAAACAACCCAAAAACCAAAACAACCACCAAGCACGGAATTAAAGTATACAGAGTCGCTTCAGGTCTGGCAACAGCTGCTACCTTGTCGTCGCAAGAATTGCATTTAATCCGAGAAACTTCTTTATTTTCCATTTATTACTGAGCTCTTGCAAGGAAACTCCCCATGTCAAATCCTGACTTATGAGCTACGTTCACTTTGTAAGGGCTTAAAGAACAGTACCGAGTAGGTCGATGGAAATCAGAGACCGAGTCTGCCTTTTTAGGAGTTGAGTAACTTGAGAAGGACATGAAGGTTGAGTTAGGGGATTTTGAAATACTATGTATGCTTTTAGCAGGGAGGTCGTGGAGGCTCTTAGGAATTTGTGAGTAAAAAACAGGTTCGAAAGTGCACTCGTCAAGTGATTTGTGGAATTTTTCTTCTTGTTTTTGGTTGATTTTTTGTTGCTTGTTTTGTAGCCAGACTTTGTTTCTTTCAATGGCAGACATTTCATAAAGCCTAGGTTTGCACTTAGGAGTTTTGGAGCGCAAAGTTTGGTCTAGATCAAAAGCTTTAACTGGTCCTGAGGCAAAATTGGACCTGTAGGAGTCTTTTCTGGACTTTTGTTGAGAAGCTTCTTCAGTTAAAAACGGTTCTGGTTCTTTTTGCTCTGGAGAACTCAAAAAAGGTATGTTTTCCATGAAGCCCTTTTCATCGCACACTGAGAATTCTTGTAAAAACTTCATTTCAGCTCTTTTAGCTAGTTCTTTGGACTTCTTTGACACGTAGGGTTTTTGTTTGAGGTGGGACATTTCTTCTTGGGTGGTTTTTTCACGAAGGATTTCAATTCTTTTTTTGGAAACAATGTCTTTTTGGACTAGCTTTTCGTAGACTGAGGTGTCTTGGGTAAGGCTTCTTTTGGACCTTCGGCTTTGGGAGGACTGTGGTTGCTCGTTGGAGTATTTGAGAGGATTAGGTTGGTACAGTCTGTGGAATACGTTAGAGGAATTCTGAGTCGAAGGTGACTTTGTTTTTCTGGATCTAATGGGTTCAGTTGGTTGTTTGTGTTGGGTTGTGTTGGGTTGGCTTTCGTAAAGATTGTTTTTGAATCCTATTGAGTTTAAAGCTAGTCTAGGTAACACTTACTCCATGCTTAGAATTTATTATTTCAATTACCCCTTTTATTAAAAGTTTCTTGGTAAAGCCTTTCAGAGACCTTTGACTTCTTGCCTTTCTTAGAAGTCATTTTAACGTCTCCTTTTTTCATGGTTTTTTCGTTTCTCTTTTTGTCAGCAGCTTCGCGTGACTTAATTTGTTTGAGCTTGCTTCTGATACTAGCTTCCATAGCTTTGGACTTCATAGTAGATTTAGGCGAAGCTGAGGATAAGCGGGAGTTCTTTTTAGGAACTGGAGACCTAGACTTAGGAGTTTTGGACTTTTTGAACTTAGTAAGTGATTTGGAACGGCTTGGAGGCGTAGCACTGGTAGGCCGTTTGATGTCTGTTTGGGAGAAAGAACTAGAAGTAGCGAACCTAGGGGACTTTTTCAAGGAAGTTTGTTTGAAGGGCGAAATGGGGTTAGCAAAAGTTTGGGTGGGTTTTTGAAGCTTCTTGATTTCTTCTGCAGAAGCTAGTAAGAACTTTTCCAAGTCATCCATGCGCTTACTAAAAGTCTTGAGTTTCCCAGTGAAGTCTTGAGTTTGAGAAGTTTCAGTGAGTTGACTGATTTCTTTGTCTCTTTTGGTTGAAATGTCTTCTATGTAGTCTTTAAAGTTTTCTAGTCTAGTTACTCGGTAAGTAAGTTTGTTAAGTTCTTCTTTTAAGTCGCCTTCACTTTCTGCGTACTCAAAGCCGTCCTTTTTTCCAAAGCTGGCAAGTCCACTGCTTTCACCTAGTTTTTGGACTTTGCGGTGGAGGGCTTTGTAGTCTTGAGTTAGTTCTCGGTTGCACTGTTCAATAGAACTGTCTATTTGTTTCTGGAGGTACTTTTGTTTGTGCTCAATTTCTTCTGAAGCCTTTTCAAGCATAGCTTTGACTTTGTCTTCAGTCTCTTTTAACAAGTTGCTTTCTTGTGGTCGTTTGGAGTTGTTTAGTTTGCTCAAAAAGTCTTCAACGTTGTCTAGGCGCTTTTCGAGTTGTTGGGTGTCTTCCTCTGCAAACGCGGCCCGTTTGTTGTGCTTGACTGAGTCTTTGAGTTTTTGGATTTCTTCTTCTTGCGACTCAGCGTAAGTCTGCTGCAGCTTGACGAGGCGAGTTAAGTTGAGGATTTTGTCTTCAGCAGTGTTAAGTTGTCCTTGGAGGGTTTCGATCCTGTCGGAGAAGCCCTGAGTGACAGTGACTGCTTGGGAGACTCTTTCTAGCTGGACTTCTAAAAAAGAAATGTAGGTTTGCTTGTCCATCATTGCTTTGTTTAAGTCTTGGACTTTGTTTCGTTCGCGGTACTTTTCCCAGTAACTATTCACTGTGGACATTTAAATTATCTATTAGCTATGAAGTTGTTTTTGTGTTCAACGTTCCGAAACACAAACTGAGTGCCTGGGTCGTAAACGTCACTGAAGATGTCAGTTTCTTGAGGCCAGGGGTCTTCTTCTGCCTTTTTGGCGACTTCGTTGATTTCTTTGCGGATGCTTTTTTCTAGGTTGGTGATTTCTTCTTGGGTCATTACTTCATTTTCCAAAACGATGGTTTTGATCTTTTCAATAGGGTCTTGGTTTTTCCTGATTTCTTGTATTTCTTCTTTTTCGCGGTAAGAAATGTCTGGGTCTGACATTGAGTGCCCGTGGTACCTGTATGTCCTTAGCTCTATCCACAAAGGCCCTTTTTCTAAAGCGTAGTCTTTGCTGAACTTTATCAGTTCTTTGACTGCAAACACATCTTGTCCGTCTACTCTGATTCCAGGAATGTCAGCGTTGTCTCCTCGAGTGTAAAGCTGAGTGTTTGCAGAAGCTCTTACTACAGAAGTTCCCATTCCGTAGCAGTTGTTTTCTATTAGAAACAAAGCAGGCAACTTCCACAGCGAGCACATGTTGGCAGCTTCGTACAGCTGTCCTTGGTTGCAAGCTCCGTCTCCGAAGGTAATAGCTGCTACGTTGTTTTTGTGTTTGTATTTCAAAGCAAAAGCAAGTCCTGCCCCTATAGGGATGTTTTCTCCTACAATTCCGTATCCTCCATAGAAACCAGTTTCTTCGTTGTAAAAGTGCATAGAACCCCCTTTGCCTTTGGCGTTGCCTGTGGACTTGCCTAGGAGTTCTCCAAATATTTCATGAGCGGAAACACCTCTCATGTACGCATGGCCGTGGTCTCTGTAAAAAGTGATCAGTGGGTCTTCATCAGTAAGTGCCAAACTGAGCCCTTTAGCTAGGGCTTCTTGTCCGTCGGACAAGTGCAGGAACCCTCTTATTTTCCCGCTTTTGTAAAGATTGTCTGCGACTATTTCTATTCTGCGGATTTTCATCATGTCGGTAAGGCAGTCTTTGAGTTCTTCAAAATTAGTTTCTGCTTCTTTAGGAAGAATGTTTTCGTCTATGTTTTTCGTTTTGTAGCTTGGAAGACTGAGCTTTACAGAAAACCTTCTGCTTATTCTGGCCAACATTATTATGAAAAAAGTATTCAGAGGCACTGCAGGAGGGTTTAACTTAAGGAAACTTTATGCTTGGATGCTAGCAAGTCAGAGATTCAGAACTCACTTCCTGGTAGGAATGGCAGTGTTTTTGCCTTTTGCAGGGAAACTCACAGACTCTTATATGCTGCTTCTGTATAACATAAACGACTTTATACACTACTTAGGAAAGCCACGATTCCACGGCACATGGAACAAGCCTACTAGAGGAATTGACGATCAAGGAATAGTGTCTTTCTTCCCTCCAAGTGCTAACTACGACAACTACGAAGGCGACCCTTACGAATTTGCTTTGTACGAAGTAGAAACAAAAAACTACATTGACTTCATTACTCTGAACCAACTAGACATTGTAAGGAACCTAGGACTTATCCACCACCCTTCTCGAGAAACCAACGCTGTCCTTGAAGGAGCTTTTTACAGAGAAGACCAAAACAAAATAAGCGAAAGCATAAGGGTTAAACTAGCTGAAGAAGGAGTTAAAAGAGGAGTGTGGAACAGTGTAGAAGAAGCCTTGGACCAAAAACAACATATCAAAAAGTCACAAAACAGAAAACTCCTTTACGGGGATATAGAAACATTTAAAGTTTAGCCTAATTATTTAGAAAATTGTGCAAGGAGTTTTGGAGTCAGTGATCTCTGGAACCCGGCCTCTTCTTCTAAAGGACAACTGCAGCTGGTAGGAGTAGTTTTGTTCCAGCATAGAAACTCTTTCCCTTAACTTCTGCATGTTGACTCCTGTACTAATCAAAAAGTCGCTTTCAACTCTTTCTTCGGTTTCTAAGTACTGCTTAGTGTGGTTTATTTTAGTGTGTCTAAAGCATTCTTTCCTTTCAGCAATGGCTTCAACTACACTGTAAGCTTCGTTTCCAAGTTCTTCAATTAAGTACTCGTCTGCGTAATTGTTCCAAATCTCTACAAAGTAATTTTGTGTAGGAAATACTTGGAGTCCAGAGTCAGTGGTTTGGCCTTTAACAGATATTAGTTGTTCCAAGTAAGTAATCAAAGGGCGGTTTTTTCTGGGGTGGAGTTTAATTTTGCCTTGTTTAACTTTTTTGAGGATAAAGCAGCCGTAGTCTTTGGGGTTTTTGTTTTCGTACACGGAGTTCAGCACTTGGTGAATTGCAAACTCCCTTAGCAAGGACTTAGGGTGGTACCTTTCGTTAGGTTTCATAACTTTAGATATTTGCTTTACTAAGTCAGTATCAGCTCCTTCAACTGCAGCTTTGAATGCCGAAATAAGTATTTTCATGTAGTACTTGGCGTCTTCAGGGGTGAGTGCATAGTTTTCCCCCATAGGGTCAAAACTCCTTTCTCCCAGCAGTCCCAAAGAGTGTTTTTGGCGGTTGTTTTTAACTTGTATGTAGCCCAAGTAGCCTATTCCGAACTTAACGAAGGGCGAGTTCACGTACTTAAAAGAAACTTGCTTTTTTCCGTTAACTGTTCCTTCGCATCTAGACACCACATCATACTCCCTATGGTCAAACCTAAACCTGCTAGAGTTTTCGTCGAAACTGTAAAGGTTAGGCACGTAACTTGACCTAAAGTCCAAAAGGGATCTTATGTCGGCTCCTCTGAACTCTCCTTGTTGGTTACTCAGCAAAGGGTTCAGTCCAAACGTCGGTAGGACAGAAGCTTCGATGTTTTCTGGCTGTACATCCCACCCTGCAGCCCTTCTTACGCTTTCAAGTTCTATAGCCATTTATTAGCATCTTATAAATGAAAGCTCTAAAGCGCTTCTTTTCAGACTTGGAAGTAGTTCAACAAAGACCCCGCTTCACCATTTACAGAATCCCAAACAAAACAAACAAACGCACTCCTATGGAAATCGGCACTTGGAAAGAAAACCCAGTTCCTTACTCGCCTTCTAAAGTCCCGTTTGTGTTTGAAAACCCAAAGTTAGGCGACAAAAAGTACTACTGGTGTTCTTGCGGACTCAGCAAAAAACAGCCTTTTTGCGACTCTTCTCACTACAAAACAGCTTTTAAGCCCCTTCCTTTCATCATCCAGGAAAAAGTTAACCAGGTTTCCCTTTGTATGTGCAAACTAACTTCTGAGGCTCCTTACTGCGATGGTAAAGCTTGCAAGTAACAGTAAGTTAATAAATGAAACTAGTTAGGTACTTTTCGTCCTACATAAGGAACTTCTGTATAGTGGCACACATAGACCACGGAAAGTCTACTTTAGCCGACAGGTTTTTGGAACTAACAGGCACGAAACTCACAGGTTCCCAGGTTTTGGACAAACTAGAGGTTGAAAAAACTAGAGGAATCACTGTCAAGGCCCAAACTGTTACTATGGAATACACTCTGGGTGACTGCCAGTACCAACTTAACTTAATAGACACTCCAGGCCACGTTGACTTTTCATACGAAGTTTCACGCAGTTTAAGGGCGGCAGAAGGAGCTATTTTGCTAGTAGACGCTACTGCAGGAGTGCAGGCCCAAACTTATTCAACCTTTTTCCAGGCTTTAGACGCTAACTTAGAAATCATTCCAGCTGTCAACAAAATTGATCACCCTTCTGCAATTACTGAAGTGGTAGCTGACCAAATTTACAGTCAGTTCGACTTAGAAGACCCCTTTAAAGTTTCAGCAGCCAATGGGAAAGGAGTCCAAGAGTTGCTGGAAGCTGTAATTGCTAGGGTTCCTCCTCCGAAAGGAAACCCAGACTCTCCTTTACGTGCTTTTTTATTTGACTCTTGGTACCACCCACACAAAGGAGTTGTTTGCCTTTTCAAAATAGTTGACGGATCCATTTCCAAGGCCAACAAAGTTAAGTCCTTAAACACTCAAAAAGTATACGAAATCAAAGAACTTGGATTAAACAGACTAGACTTCCAAGAAACCCAAGAACTCCAAACGGGCCAGGTAGGGTACATTATTCTGAACATGCAAGAAGTCTCTGAAGCTATGATTGGAGACACGTTTTGTCTGGCAGAAGAAAAAGCCATAGAGCCTTTTCCAGGGTTCCAGGAACCTAAATGCATGGTGTTTGCAGGTGTATTTCCTGAGAACCCTGGAGACTACGATGTGATGCAAAAAGCTTTAGCTAAGTACAACTTAGAAGACAGAAGTTTAATTGTCCAAAAAGACATAAGTGCTGCATTAGGAAATGGATTTAGGTGTGGGTTCTTGGGCCTACTACACATGGAAATATTTAAGGACAGACTTAACTCAGAACACCAAATAAGTGTAATTACTACTTCCCCTTCAGTGCCCTACAAAGTTGAGCTTAAGTCAGGAGAAGTCAGAGTAGTTGACAACGCCAACGACTTGCCTGAAAAGTTCCACATCAGAACCTACTATGAACCAATAGTAGAAACTACAATCATAGTGCCTCTAGAGTACATGGGGGAAGTACTTAACTTCTGTTTGTCGCGAAGAGCGTTCCAAAAAGAAATTTCTTCAATAGACTCCAAAACTACGCTAATGAGTTTTGAAATTCCTCTTTCAGAAATAATCACAGACTTCTTTGACGCTTTGAAGTCCTTCACCAAAGGAATGGCAACTCTTGACTACGAACACAGAGGCTACAACGAAGCTGACCTAGGAAAAATGACAGTGCTTTTAAACGGCGAAAGCGTAGATGCACTAAACACAATAGTCCACAGGTCAGATGCCTACAACAAAGGAAGAGCAATTTGCCAAAAACTCAAAGAACTCTTGCCCAGACAACAGTTCGAACTAGCTATCCAAGCTTCGTTTAACGGGAAAGTCATAGCTAGGCAAACTATCAAAGCTTACAGAAAAGATGTCACAGCTAAGCTCTACGGAGGAGACCAAACGCGCAAAGACAAGCTGCTCAAAAAACAGAAAGCTGGGAAGAAAAGAATGAGGAACTTAGGAAACATTGAAGTGGAGTCCTCAACCTTTGCCAAACTCTTGTCGAATTCTAAAAACTGATTATTCTAAAAAGAAGTCAGGCATTAAGTCTTCTTCAGGAATCTCAGGATTCACGTTGTACTTCTTCAAGTCTCCTCCTATCAAGTCATCGTCCACAAAGAAGTTCCCAGTCACTGTTTTTGAGTTGCTTGTCAGTATTTCGTAAGCAGCGTCCGACATTATCTCTACTTTGCGCGACCTTTGAATCATGTAGTCTCCCCCAAGTTCGTACTGAACTGCTGCTGTTGCAATTGAAGTCCGGGGCCACAAAGCGTTTACTCCTATTTGGCCTTTGAACTCGCCAGACATTCCTAAAACACACATGCTCATTCCGTACTTAGCCATAGTGTAGGCTACGTGGTTCTCAAACCACTTAGTGCTCATGTTGAGTGGAGGGGACAAGTTAAGTATGTGCGGGTTGGAAGACTTCATCAAGTGGGGAATGCAAAGCTTAGAAAGCAAAAAGGTTCCTCTGGTATTGACAGAGTGCATTAAGTCATACCTTTTCATTTGAGTAGCAGGAGTGTTGGTTAGGGAGATTGCTGAAGCGTTGTTCACTACAATGTCTATGCCTCCGAACTTCTCTACAGTCTGGTCTATAGCTGCTTGGACTTGGTCTTCGAACCTCATGTCGCATTTGATGGGNAAAGCTTTGCCACCTGCAGTTTCGATCTCTTTGGCAGCAGTGTAAATAGTTCCTTCGAGTTTAGGGTGTTTTTCAGCAGTTTTGGCAAGGATAGCAACATTAGCACCGTCTTTTGCAGCTCTCAAAGCAATGGCAAGGCCGATTCCTCTGGAGGCTCCTGATATAATCATGGTTTTGTTCTTGAGGTTTCCTACTTTTTCTAAAGGAACTGGGTGAGTGTTTTTGTTAAGAGGAGCTTGCAAGTGGGATTTGATGTTGGCCAGTCGATTCATTTATGACGTAGTCACTATGTCTCGATTATTTACAAGCAATCAGTTAAATTAAGCTATGCTAGAAAAGGTACTGTTGAGGAGTTCTTCAGTGTCGCAGTCACTAACTTCATTGTCTTGGTACTCTTCTAAAAAGTTACCTTCAATCGTTTGCTGTTCTGGTGACTCAAACTCATGCCTTTGTTCACAAACAGCTCCTTCAAAGTCTTGTTTTTTAACTGAGGAGTTGTAAGATTCGTTTACAGAAAAAGAAGTGTTCACACTGGAGTCAGTCTTAGAAATATTCCTGATGTTTTTAAGTTCTTCAATGGCTTGGTACAAAGACTGCGTGGCTTTTTCGATTTCTTCAGTTGAAGTGTAACTTTTCTTTCCGAAGGTAGGCAGTTTGCTTTTCTTCTTTTCTTTGAAGTCACGAAATGCCCTTTGGATTTCTGTAGCAGCTTGGAAGTTTCCTTTGGGCTTAACTACAGGTTTCACTGGGAGGTTTATTTGTGCCTCTACAAAACGGCAGTCCTTGAAATGCTTGAACAAACTTCCTTTGAGTATGCAAGTGCAAAGTCTGAACTGGGAGGACTTAGAGGACTTTAAATTGGAACTTAAAGAGTTGAAAAAGGCAGAAGGACTTGTAAAGGTAGACTTTTTAGGAGCTATTCCTATAGAAGTAGTTTCAGTACTTAGTTTACGCGACTTGATAGCTAAGTCGGAAGTTTTTTGGAAAGACAACTTTTTGGAACTTGAGTGTATAGGGGAGACTTCAGTTTTTGCAGAGTACTGTAAAGGCGTGTAAGACAGTCCTTCTTGAGACTTGTACTGAAGAGGAGTTGTGTTATACGACTTGGAAGCAAAGGTGGGTTTGTAAGGAGTGGAAGTTTGGGTTTTGCTGAAAGGAGTTGGGAGTTGCAGGGTGTCTTGTTCTTCATCTGAGCTTTGGAGCAAGTCTTCAGTGTCAGCAGAGCTAATCATAGAAGTGGTGTCACTATCCATGTCAATGGCTTTAAGTGCTTCAGAAACCCTTTTGTTGACTTGAGGCAGGTAGTTCTTGATGTCCAGTGACTGCTTGGGCATGAAGTTCTCGAGAAGGTAAGTGCTTCTAAGGTTGTCTGTTTCTTCTTCTTCGTTGATGGGATTCAGAGGCTGGTTATTATAGGGCTTCATATGGGTGGGTTTGTTGACTCTGGCGTACTTTTTTCGCTTTTTGAGACTTGAAATGGATTTGACTTTATTGACTTTTTTAGGTTTGACGGATGAAACCTCAGAACTAGTGTCACTCAGGAGTTCTTCAGTGTCTAAAGAGGAGACTGAAGAAGTTTCACTTGGCAGGTACTTTTTGTAGCCAGCCTTGAACTTTTGAATGTAGGATTCCAAATCTGCAGTCGCTGACATTTAAACCGGAATAAATATGACAATTTAGTGAATTAACTTAAGTGTTTACTAAGCAGTTGGATAAGGTCTTTTAAGTATTCTTGGTTTTTGGAAAACAAAAATCCTCCGTGGTCTGTTTCATAGTCCACTTTGTAAAAGACTATGTTGCTGCGGGGCAAAAACTTACTGTAAATTGCAATGTTTTCAGGAGTAACTATTTTGTCGTGCTTTCCACCTATTAAGGCTATGTTGGTATTTAGATGGTGGTAGCTAAACACTAAAGGAGTAGTGTCGTTGTAAATTAGTTTATTGGATTCTTCACCAAAATCGTGCATTAAGTTCAAGGAATGAGGTTTGAAGGTTTGCTTTCCGATGTATCGCATAACTTCTGAGTTAATTCCGCCGTTGAATTTGTAAGCGTAGTAAGGAATGGCCTCTGGGTCGTCGCCGTTGATGTAAGGATCGAATCTGTCTTTTGTCATGAACCTTGCTAAGAGCGGAAATGCGGTTAAAGCTCTGTAAAAGGTTTTTGTAGCAGGCTCCATCATGTACCTTTTGCCTACTAGTTTCATAGCGTTGATTAGGGGCTCTGAAATCATCAGCTTCATAGCCCAGGAGTTGCAAGCAAAGTGGTCACCTGCAGAAGCTATTGAAGCAAAAAGTCCTATAAGTTCTGAGTAGTGGGGCTTAGCCGCTACTAAGTGCGTAAGTGCTGTGGCTCCGTAGCCGTAGCCCAAAAACCCTAACTTAGGAGCAGAAGTCTCCTGGAGAATAGAGTCAATCCAAGCAGGCAGGTCAAACTGAGCTACATGGGCGAAGCTAAAGTCCCAGTACTCAGAGGAGTCGTTGGAGTACTTGATGTGCTGACGGGACTTAATGTTGTCTCTGGTTGAAATGATCCAAACATCAAAGCCTTCGTCTGCAACCTTAAGGGCTGGAGGCCTAGTGTCCTTGTTGATCAGAAATACATCTGTACTGGCGACTGGGTACTGAAAAAAGACTACAGGCGGGCCTTTAGGGGTGCCTTTGAATATGCGAATTCCCCTGATCACATAGCCATCACTCGTTGTAACGTAGTGCTCAGTAGAGTTGAACCCATGTCTTTCTGCCAGTTCTTGGTCACTGAAATCAAGTTCTTGAGGAACCTCAACTAAGTTAACATAGATTCCGATAAATAAAGCAAAAAGCAGAGTCAGAACAGAAGAAATAGCCATATTTTTCATTTACTAGGAACAGCATAATATTTTAACGATAATTAATTAGAAGAATGTTAGGAAACGACAGTTTGCATTTAATTTGGACACACGACTTATTTTACAGCTCGGAAGTATCAGCTTCGCCCCTACAAAAGGACCCTGAAAATAACGCGCCATTGGTCAAAAGAATCAATGGCTCCTCTCGAAGACGTCCTTTCCAAGAGCTTCCAGAAGCCCCTAAGGTCACAACTTTTTATAATTAACATTTTTGAGTGGAATTCAAAATAGAGCGTTTGAAAGTACAGCAACAAAAAACCGACAGCAGCAGGATTCGAACCTGCGCGGGTGAACCCCAACAGATTTCAAGTCTGTCGCCTTAACCGCTCGGCCATGCTGTCTTCTAAAAGCACTGCAGATAACCAACTTAAAAACACCTCTGTAAGCAAAGGGTGCCAACAGTTAGTCTCCACAAGCGTTAACGCTCCAAAACATGCCAGAAACAAAGTTTCAAAATAACATAAATGCAGGGCAACAGCGACGAGGACTACGACTACTTGTACAAAATAGTGCTTGTAGGCGACGCAGCAGTGGGAAAGACTCACTTGCTTTCTCGGTACGTTAAAGGGACCCTTCCGAAGTCACCTACTTCAACGATAGGAGTGGAATTTGCAACGCGGACAGTTCCATTGGAATCCGGAGGAGTAGTGAAAGCCCAAATCTGGGACACAGCTGGACAAGAAAGGTACAGAGCTATCACTTGCGCCCACTACCGCAGGGCTGTAGGGGCGCTTTTAGTTTACGATGTGACCAATGAAAAGTCCTTCCAAGCTGCCAAAAGATGGATGGAGGAACTGAAGGACCACGCGGAACCTGATATTGTGATAATGTTGGTAGGTAACAAAGTGGACTTGTGCGACCGGAACCCCCAAATTAGAAGAGTGGCCCGAGACCAAGGCTACAGGTTTGCTAAAGAGAACTCGATGCTGTTTGAAGAGACTTCTGCTATCACGGTGACAAGGGTTAGAGAAGCCTTTGAGAGTTTGCTTCAAGCTATTTATGACGTAAAATCCCTTACTTGCAAGAACCACGATAACGCTGCTTGCAGGTTCAAAACAAGCCTAACCACCCACCCTAAACGACTTAAAAAAGAGTGCTGTAATAATTAACCAATGATAACAATTGTTGAATTAAAAGTGCTTAAAAACTAATATGAGGAAACTGCTGGTTTGCCTACTTGTAGTAGGGTTGGTTTCAGGGTTCTCAGAAGTAGTTTTGAAAAGTTGTTCGGGCTGAAGACTCAACCGACTGCCTGAAGTCAAAAACTTTATCCGTGAAAAAGCCGACAAGTACAACGTGCCTGTGATGTACGTAGGAGGCGACCCGAGGCTGATTTTCTTAAACGAAAAAGGTTACGAAATGAAGACTGTTGACCTTTCTAAGATGAACTCGCAACAGATCGAAATGACTCTCCAGGAACACGGATTCTACCCTAGTGGATAAACTGCATAAGGAAGTGAAGTCTTTTCTGAAATGAATGGAAAGGATGGAGCCTTACATTATATTAACTACTTTGCCCTCTGCCTCATCTTCCTTCTCTTGCGCTTGAGTCTCCTCATTCGCTTCTTCTTCCACTTATCTCGCATATTTTATAAGCACCGTACAAACAAGATGGTTATTAAATTACACAAGTCTACTTGGAACCTAGCAAGTGCATGTCTATTAGTTTTCCAATTCTGATTTTGGAAGACAGTCTGTTTCTGTTGTAACTCTTTTCGAGAAAGTTTTCTCTGGTTGTTCTGTCAGTGTTTTGGTTTAAGTTTAGCTGTATGGTTTTCCTCGAAACTGAACTTGAGCGTCTAGAACTGAGTTTAAAAGAATACAGTTCTTTGTACTGGGGACCTGGAGGAGCCCTGGGAGTGTCTATCCAGGCTTTGCTGAGGCGCACTACTTCGGTTTGCTTGGTTTTGAAATTCTCAATGCGTGGCTTTTTGTAGCTGGTTCTTCTTCTTGAACTCAACCCGTTAATGATCTGCTCTTTGGAAAACTTTTCAGAATTAACAGAGGGGAGTTTGATGTGGAGTTTGGCAGAGTGTTCAGTGGTTTGGCAGGACACAGATGAATCTTCCCAGGAACTAATGGGGTTCTGATAAAGCTTTTTAGGAGTGAACTTGTACTCTTCGCTTGCGCTAATTAAGTCCTCTAAAGCTTTTTCTTCAAGTGAACAAGTTTTTCTTTGGAATTTTTTCTTAAATCTTTTCATAGTTTATATTAATGGAACTAGCTATCTTCGTGTTCTTCTTTTTCGAGTTTTTTTTCTATTTGCTCTTCAATGTTGTATTCTTCAATGTGCTTCGATATTTTTTGGTGCAAAGTAAAAGTATGCGGCACTGTAAGTATTCTGTAACTCAAGAGGCAGACTCCAATCTTATCTATTCCTGAGTAAATCATCTCTGGTGGAAAGGGCATCTGCATACTCAGGATGACTGAAGATGGAAGAGCTATAAATTTCAGAAGAAAGTTCCTTTTGATCATAGCATTCATTTGTTCGTATTCCTCTTCAGGCATCATTTCCTTATCTATGTTCCGAAGAGCTATTATGTTGGTCTTTAGTTGTTGACGCGGAATTCCTAAGATTATAGCTTTAACTCGGTCCATTTTATTACTGAAGTTATTTTGTGATGACTTGAATTAGAAATAATGAAACTGCGTACCACCCTCCTATGATAGCGCACAAGTTAACTAAGAATTCACTGAGTGTTTCGTAGGGCCGGTACACTGTAACTATAGGTTCTACATCGTAGTTAAAAATGATTTCTGGAGGAAGAATTTGGTCTAGTGAGTGGAAGTGCGCGCTAGTATGATAAGTTCTTTCGCCTGAAGGCAGTATTGCAGGGGCTACTTTTAAGTAGTACTGTGAAACGTACTTTCCCTCCACAAAGTAGTCTTCGAAAGGGCTAATTCCACTGTAAGCTTCACTCTTGGGGTCGTTGAATTGCAAATTGTGGATTTTATGAGACCCGTCTATGTTTAAAGCCCCTGTAGCCAGCATCATTTGTCCTACCTGAGAAATTGAAAAGTGGAAGTTTCCTGGGTTCTTCTTCACATTAATGTAGCCGAACAAAAGGCACCCTTCAGGCTCACTTGGTCCCTCAATTGTGTCTTGCAGCTTCCTTCTGCACTGTTCAATTAAGTTCTTTCTGGGAAGCTGCCACCCTCTACGTTGGTAGGCTTCTATGACTTCTTCACAGGTATTGCAGCACTGGCCCTCGAAGGTTTCTGCTCCGTAGCAGCTCCCGCAAGAAGCTTTGCTGGTTTCTTTGAAGCCAAGCAAAAGGACTTTTTGGGTTTCTCTGTCCCAAAGGTACTTGCCTTTCTTGCTGATTCTGATTCTTTTGAGTTCACTTGCAATAAAGTGAGAACCTGTAGCGTCTGAGTAGTGGGCAGTAATGACTTCACAAGGCATGTGTGTAAAAGAAATGTTAAGGTCTATGCGCATTCTAGAAGTTTGTGAGTAGCCTTCGACCTTTAAGTTAGGAGCGTAGGGAGAAGACAAGTAACAAATAGTTTCGTAAAGAAACAAAGAAGTCATCACAGTCAAGGAAACTACTGAAAGCACTCCTCCCAGCACGCTTTTTGTTTGGTGATCTGAAGAAATCCTTGGAAAAAGGTCGAAGTTCTTTACCCTTGAAAGAGACATTATTAAGTACGCTGACAAAAATTAAACCTGTTCTGTTTGGCAATATAAATGGAATCGATTTTTCAGACAAATGAGATGTACAGAAAAACTTTGTGGACCAAGTGCAGATACCCCAGTTTTGTCTCTGAAAACTCTGTTTTGAAAGAAGGTTACCTTTTAGTGGGGAACAAGTTTTCTCCTCCTAAACTTAAATTCATCCAAGTCACCCCTAAAAAGATCATTTTGAAAGACAACCCCAACTCTAGAACTACGCATTTAATGTTCCTCAGCTTCAAGCACCTGCAAGAGTTCCACAACGATTTACTGTGCGGGTTCAGACTTTGGTGGAATAATTTATTTGAAGAATTTTCCTGTTCTGACTTTTGTGAAGTCAGCCAGTGGAAACAAGCTTTGAGGCCTTACGTTTTGATGACTGACATACAGAAAGACATCGAAGTTTGTAGTTTGCTCACAAAAACCAAAAGGAGCACTGTTTACCTAGGACAAGACAAGTCTTCGAGTCAAAAGGTAGTCATAAAAGCCATCAGAAAGACCTTTACTCGCTCCAACGTACAGGACCTCACACAAGAGATCAGAATCATGAGGGATTGTTTAGTTACCCAAAGTGTAAAGCTCCTAAGTGTGTACGAGCACTGTGAGTACGTTTACTTAGTAATGGAGTTCTTACCAGCAATGGACTTTTTGAAGTTGCTTAAACTCAAAAAGGGCCTGCCTGAGTCGCAAGCTGTTGAAGTTGTTAAAAAACTACTGTGCATAGTTTCTGAACTCCACAGCAAAAACATCGTTCACAGAGACTTAAAACTCGAGAATCTTCTTTTGTACAGTGACAAAGACATTTCTGACTTCAGACTAGGCGACTTCGGACTTGCTACTTATATGAAGAACCAACCACTCACTAGGAAATGCGGAACTGTGGGGTACATGGCTCCCGAAGTGCTAAACTCTGAGCCTTACACCAGCAAAGCTGACGTTTTCAGTATAGGAGTGGTGTTCTGCACGCTTTTGTTAGGGTACAACCCAGTGCTGGGCTTGAATCAGCAAGAAACTATGGTAAGGAATATGAGAGGATTTGTTCATATTCCAGAACATTTTTTAAACCAACTGTCTACAGAAACCATTGAGGCAATCTACGCTATGACGGCTTTCAACCCCGAAGTCCGGCCTTCTTGTCAAGAGGCTTTGAAGTTCCCTATATTTTCAAGTACTGTTTAGCTGTAATTACCTAAGTCTACTTAAAACGGATAAAAATGAAATTGCTGATAACAGGGAGTTTGCTAGTGTTAGCTTTTGCAGGGGAATTCCAACTTCCAAACGACTTGAAAGTGACCTGGGAGTACCCTTCAGACACAGAGGTCAGGCTGAACTTTTACGTGCCTGCAAGTATAAGAGAAGATGACTACTTTGGGTGGGCTGGAATGGGCATCAAAGAAATAGAAGACGGAGAAAACATGTCCCACGGGGACTATGTAACTATCAACTGGAAAAAAGACAACTTGTTTGACGACAGGTGGGCAACTGGAAACGGGTACCCTCCTTTAGATGATGCTTACGGAGGCACTTACGACCTAAAAGACATAGAAACTTCTGAGGAAGGAGACTACTATGTTTACTCTTGGACACGTGCCTTGGACACTGACGACAGAAAGGACAACGCCTACGAAATAGGAAAAGACTACTACATACAGTGGGCCTACGGAAAGTGCAATCTGAGTGACGAAATCGAACACCACGACTACGCGGGCACTGAAGAATTCACTTTAACTGCTGACGATGAAATGTCTTTTCTTTCATTTAAGAATGGTATTTAATACTAAGTTCCAAAATACTTCAGAAATGATGACTTAAAAGGTCACTTAGGGATTCATTGCCACTGTAGTAAGTGCAGTCAATATCTTCATTATAAGGAGAGCTTTTAAAAAAGTAATTGGTTTCAATTCTCATACCAAAAGAATTCTCGAATTCCGGAAGTATTTCACTATATGAGCCATCTCCTTCGCCTACTTCGCCGCCTCCTTCAACCTTTATTGAGCCTAGTAGTTGGTTTTGTTTGTTTATTGACTTTTTGCTTCTTCTCACGATGCTTTTCCAGCGGTTTTTAACACTGTTTTCAGTTCTCCCAGGGAGTTCCTTAGCAATAAGACTCCACTTATTGCCAAGGCGACTCTGTTGGGTTATTATTAGTTCGTCTTCTTCTTGAGTCCACTCAGACTTTTTCAAAGCAGGGTTGAGGTGGTTGTACCACCTTTCGCGGCACTGCTTGCCTAGTCTGCCTGGCTTTCCTTCGTGCAGTGCTTGGTTAAGTGCATTTGCAATAGCAGTCCACTTCCTAGTGCCCTTTTCCTGGATGAGTCTTAGAAGTTCAGAGTCTTCTTTGTCGTTCCAAGGTTTCCTCAGACTGGCTTGGGCATCTGAGTTGGGAGGTTTGCACAGAGGAAGGTATTTACGGGATACTATATCAAGTTTGCAAGGCACCATCCAAAGACCTTCTTCTACTTTTACAGGTTCGATGTTTTTGTCTTTTAGATTAAAGTTCTCTTCCATAATTTAATATATGGAAACAGAGGATATTTGTTCGCAAGCACTTTTTTCAGGACTGGGGATTGTGAGTTTGGTGGGTTACTTTTTGATGAGTGGCATTTTGGCTTTGATTTACGTTCCAAAACTAAGAAAAGACAGGGAAGACTTGACAGACTACTTTGTTCATAACTTTGTGAACCTGCAGTTCGTAACTTTGTTTGCTTATGTAGGAGTAAGTTACACTGACTGCTCAGTTTCTATGCTAGAGGCCAATTCTTACTGGGTGTTTTTAAACTTTTTAAAAGACTCAGCTTCTGAGTTGGTTTCTCAAAGTGAGGACTACCAGTTTGGACACAGCGGTAAGTACTCAGAAGAGTTCTCTAAACACTACTTCGAGAACGCTTTTACTTTTCTAAGTTTCTTTTTGTTGTGGTTGGTTGTTTATGGAGTTGCTAAAGCCTTTCAGGCCTTTAAGGTGGAGTCTAGGGTCTTGAGGATGAGTGAGTTTGAAGTGCTGCAAAACTTGTTGAAACTTTTTTATTTGCCTTTGAGTTTGAGTCTGATGCTAGAACTGGATATGGTCCAGAGCAACAAAGACTTAGATATTAACTCTTACATAGCATTTGGATTGTCTTTTTTATTTATTTTACTTTTCCCATTGGCAAAGTCGTTATTTCTGCGTATTAAATACCACAACAACTATGAAATAAGAAACATATACCAAGCTTTGGGAGCTGACTACAGAGTTTACAGAAACTACTTCAAGGTGTTTCAATTGGTAGTTGCTCAGCTTGAGATCCTAGCTTTTTGCTTTATAGTTACTTTTTTGCAGGATTCAGGTGTTGTTTTGGTGTTTAGTGCTTTAGGTCTTTTTTGTGTTTCGCTAGTTTACACCCTCATTTTTAGACCGTTTAAAGAAAAAACGCCCAACAAAGAAGAAATATTTACTAAGGTATGCAGAGTGGTTTTAGGCTGTTTTTTAGTTGTGACTGAGTATGAAGTCTCAACTGAACTCCAAGAGTACGGAATATTTGGAGCTTTGTTAGTGATGTACTTGGGCAAAATAGGCTTTTCAGCAAAGCTTTGCTATGATTCAATAGTAAACATCAGAACTTATATTGGAAACGAAGTTCCCAGAGACTGGGAAATAACTGAGGAACTAAGGCAGCCCTCACAAAACTCACTTCAACAACAAAGTGAAATAAAAGAAAATGAAGTAACCACATCAGACTTAGTAACTGCAAGGAAGCAAAGCCAAGACCAGCACTCAGAAGAGAGTGACAGTGAAGAAGAAGAAGTAATTGCTAAAAGGTCCAGAAAAAAAACCAACGACTACTCCGACATTGATCCGAGGCTGTCTAGGTCCCGTCGTAGAAGAATCCATAGTTAAAAGTATTCACTTACTTGGAGTATAAAGATTTTTTGTAGTTTCTGGTATAAACGTGATTTCTGACTAGTCCAGATAAACTGCACTCTGTCTTTTAAAACAGTTTTTGAAAATATGATGTCGAGGGCTGGGTAGTTCTGGCCCAACTTAGCACCTTGAAAAGGTGTAATAGGCGGGTTACTTATGGAACCAGTTAACATAAGGTCCCCTTGCATCAAGGACCTTCTTTGAACTACTTGGCTGAAGTACTTAAAAATCTCAATTAACTTTGGGTCAAAAGCAGAATAACTAATAGGAGAGTGTCCTAGGTCGTCAGGTATAAACAAGTTAACTCCTTCTGACTCATACAAGTACTTAACTACTTCCAAAGCATTAGCTTCCACTGCTAATCTCAAAGGAGACTTGCACTCGTTGTTGTAAAGGTGAGGGTCCAATTTCAGGTTTTTTATTAGATACTTCACTAAGTTCAGGTTGCCTATTCTAGAAGCAGTGTGCAAAAGAGTGTCTCCTGTTTCTAAATTGCAGAGTTTATAGTTGAGTTTGCAGTCTTTAATTAAGTACCTAATACATTCAAGACTTTCTCCTCTCACAGCATAAAACAAGGCGTTCTGTCCAAACTTATCTTTAGAGTGCACGTCTACACAAGCCTCGTTTTTTAAGTACTTAAGGTTCTCTATGCATCCGTATTTAGCAGCAACCATAAAAGGAGTTGCCTTGTTGAACCCTTTAGAACTAGGTGCAACGCCTAACTCACAAAGCATCTTGAGTAGTTCTGGGTCGTTCTTTTTGGTGGCAAAGTGTATGGCGTTGTTGCCATCAGTGTCTTTGATTTGAATGTTGTGCTTGCCAGTTTTAATCATCTTTTCTACACGGGGCCTCAGGCCAAGAGAAATCACTGAAAGGAATTCGTTGTCTTTTCTGTGGATAGAAGTTATTTCTTCATTCAGGTAGTCAGCGTAAGACTTGATTTTGATGTTGTCTATTTTGGGGTTAGTCGACATTATTTAATTAAAGTCTTCTGAGTAGCACTTTAAACTCGACTTAACTCTTCTGGGTTCTTCGATGTTCCTGGCAATTCCTGTTATAGGGTTGAAGCTGAATCTTTTAGGGGACCTTTTCGTGAACTTAGGGGGAGTGTATTCAATGCTTGGGCTGGAGTAGTTAACTTTTTCAGTGTAACGTTCAGGAATTCTAGAACCCAGGGCTCTAGGAGGGGTTCTTTCGGACTTGTAGTTAAAAGACCAGCCCGTTATAGGGTTGAAAGAGTGGTTTTTCAGGTAAGTTTTGCCGTAGATGCTAGGTTTGTGTTCTTCAATTCCCCAGAAATTTTTATAGTCATTTTCAAACTGTTTGCTAGGGTCTTTAGACTGTATTTCTAAACTTTTCGTTAAGTTGTTGCCCTTTTTCTTGTCTTCTTGGCTTCTAGATCTTGGTTGCAGTAGTTTTTCCTGGAAGTGTTTTTGGCGTGCTTCCTGGATTTTATTGATGTTTTCAAACATTTGGGTGTACTTTTTTTCTTGAGACTGTTTGGCCAAGTTAGGTTTTTGAATGTTTTTTTTAACGTGTTTACTGGATTCCTTTAAACTGCGAGTAGGTTTACTCATTTTGGGAACACAGCTTTTGTTAACTTTTTCCCTATGAGTTTTGGGCTCTTCTTGAAAGTAACGACGAGGACCAACGTAAAAAGGAGCTGAAGGCCTGTAAAAATTTCGTTGAGGCGAAGAAAACTTAGGGTAGTCCTTTATAGTGGCGAACTGCTTGTTTTTGGGTGCATAAAAGTTATCAAAGGATATTGAACCACTGACTTTGGCAAACGGATTCTGCATATTAATTTAACTACACTTATGGATTATATTTCAATATCTTGCATTTCTTCCTTTTGCTCTTCTGGGTTGTTTTGGGCTTCGTTTGACTCAGGAGACTTCATTTCTATTTCTTGTTTTTCTTCTTCTTTTCCAAAGACTGCAAAGTAAACCAATGGAAACAGTGTTGTACAAGTAATCAACCACCCTAACAACACTGCCCACCAAGGAAAGTCTTCAGGAGGCTCTAGGAACTCAGACACTAAAGCCATCACAAACAAAAGTCCACAAATCACTGGAGTCACGTACTTCATGATTCTTTTCATCCATTGTGGAAACTCTTCTCCTGTGTGCTTGTGCACTTCTTCACTCAGGTTCTGGACTCCGTAGATCCACACAACCACCACTACTTCTAAAAGCACTATTAGAAAAACCGAGATACTGCTTGTGTACCTGTCGAACAAGTACAACACGTACTGTCCTGAGTCCACTGTAAACACAAGCCCAAACAAACACCCAGCAGCACACACAACTGCAGCAGAGTACTCCCTTCTCAAGTTAGTGAGTTTTTCTTCCTCCAAAAAACTCACAAACGCTTCTACCAGTGCAAACTCTGAGTCAAGTCCCAGCATCAAAAGCATCGCAAAGAAAGCTACTGCCCAAAAGTTGTTTCCAGGCATCAAAGCCAGAGAAATAGGGTAAGCAATAAAAGCAAGTTTAGGTCCATCCAAAGGCAGCTCTTCAATGTCTAGGTTCTCTTCACTGCTTATGTGGCCTATGAAGGTGTATATAGTGGCACAGGCAAGTAAGCTTGTGCAAGAGTTAATAATAGGCAGAATAATGCTGGACCTCACGAGGCGCTGAGTTTTTTCTCGGTAAGCAGCAAAAAGCACCATAGCGTTTGCACCCATTCCAAGGGAAAAAAGTACTTGGTTGCCTGCCATGCGCCAAGGAGTCAAACTGAAGAAGTTCTCCAGCTCTGTAGAAACCATGAACTCTAAACCTTTGCCAGCGCCTTCCAAAGTGATTCCTCTCAAAAACAAACAGAACAAAATCACGTAAGGAGCAGGAGCTGTTACATACAGGATCTTGCCTGCGCCCTTAACTCCTTTCCAGATGCATAAGTAAACTAACACCCAACTAAAAATCAAAGCCAGCACTAAGTGCGGGTGGACACTTCCAGTTTCAGAAATGTTGCCAGAGGTCATAAGTACTTCGTCTTCGAAGTAGTCTTCGTTCCAAGGATTGCCTCCTTTAGGCTCAGACCAAGGCAAAGGAGACTGGAAAGAATTAACTAAAAATATCAAAGTCCAAGCCAGCAGCACCACGTAGTACTGGCAAATCAAGATAGCCAGGATCATTCCTGACACTCCTATTCCCCTGAACTTAGGGTGGATTTTCCTGAACACCGAGACTGGGTGCCCCATCATTTGTCCAATTGAGTTTTCGATCAAAAAAACCGGAATTCCTAGAAAGACCAAAGACAAAATGTAAGGCAGCATAAACGCAGGTCCTCCGTAGGTGAAAAGGAAATAAGGAAATCTCCAAACATTGCCATAGCCTACAGCGTAACCTATCACACCTAGCCAATACTGCGTTTCGCTTTCCCATTGCTGGCCTGACATTTACAACAGTTTAAATTAAGAGTTTTATGGGTTTACTAGTCCATATTGTAGTATCTTATATCAAATGAACCAAGAAGCTGCGTCCTTTGTGCAAGAGCTTGGCAGGGCTTTGCTGGACTTTTCAGACAAGATTCTGAAAGAGAACTTAAAGTCTTCTCCTTGTGGTTCCCTGTATGAACTGGGGTTTTCGTACCAAAACAACTTATACAGGATTACCTTATCTTTCCCTTACTCACTTTGCATATCTAAACTGCAAACCAACCCTTACTTGCTGACTTTTAATGATTCGATGGTTTACTCTGACACTTTAGAGTTCAGTTTTGAGGAAGACCGCCTTGATACCCTAGAAGCTCCTTCTTGTGAAGAAACTGCTGCTGAGCCTAACTCCTCTAACTGCTGGGAACTAGGCACTTTTTCTGTTTATCAACTGGAAAATAGTTAGTTACATTAATTTTCTTTTTTTAAAGCAGGTTGAGTCTTGGTGTTCGGCTTCGTAAAGGATTTTTGTGACTTTTTCTAGATCACGGATAATAACTCTTTGTTGAGGACTTAAATAGGTTTTTTGAGCTTCGTCAACTAGATCTAGTATTTTTCTCAGTGGAATTTCTTGTTTGGAGTTTGATTGGCAACTATTGAAAAGCTTAATGTAAGCAGATTTGCAACCTTTTAAGCATACTTTCATCGCTTGTGTTACCAAAAACCTTTTCTTTTTGCAGATCAAATCCGCAATTAGAATTATTTCCTTCTCTTGACCTAAAATATCTTGAGTTTCTAAGCTCTGAGTCAATTCGAGGTCTTCCATTCTGTGATAAGACTGCTCAATGTACCCAGACATTGACTGTTTATAGGTTACCTCTAGTAGTTGTGACAGGTTGCTTAGAGCCGAGTCGAGTTTTTTGCACTCAGGCTTAAATTGCTTAGCTATGCTAACCCAGCTTGTTAGATCGTGCATACCTATTTTTATTCAAACGGATATCAAAAAGATGTGGAATACCTCGACTTAACTATCCTAAACACTAACCATTTAACTAAATCACAACCTTAAACTCTTATATACAAAAAAGGCCCAAGGCTCGATAACATAACAATTGAATTAAACTCTTATATGCAGAGTAATCATTATGAAAAGGTTCCTGAGCACCGGAAAGATGTTTGCTTACGAGAGTTCACTAGCTAACTACCCTTTGGACAACCTAGAAGTTTACTTCAGAAAATACATTCATTCACTTAAACCTTTTTTCTCAGAGTCACAACTTCAAGAAACCCAAAAGTCAATAGAAAACACACTTAGTCAGCACGGACCTGAAGTATTCGAAGCCCTTCTTCACAAAAACCAAAACCACAAGAATCACGTTGACGAAGCCTGGTTTTCGAGCCAGAGTTACAGCCAAAGGGAGTCGTTGCTAGAATCTAACTTTTCGATGACCTTTTCTTATGACAGAGGATTTCCATCTGCAAGGGATGGATGCAATGCTGCGGGCATGTTTTGTTCAGGACTGCTTGAGTACAGACAACTCATCAAAAGCCAGAACCTTAAACCAGACATCATAGGAACTAACTTGGTTTACGACATGTCCCAGTACAACTACTTGTTTGGAGTCTCAAGAATCCCTATGAAAAAAAGCGACAAACTAGCAACTTGGAAGGACTCCCAACACCTGGTAGTTTTTAGAAACAATTCAGTTTTTCTGGTTCCCGCCTTCGACTACAATGGGCAGCCTTTGCCTTCGAAAACACTTGAAATTATGTTTAGGAAAGTTTGTGAGTCAGCCCAAACTGAAGAAAGGGTGCCTGTTTCTATGATAAGCCTAGACCAAAGGGATAAGTCAGCGGAGTTAACTCAGCATTTAGAGTCTTTGTCTGAGCAAAACAGAAAGAATCTAGAACTAATAAACAGCGCCATATGCACTATTTCAATTGAAGACAACGTTGTCCAAGACCCTGAGGAGTTATACAACAATATTTATTCTGGAACAGGCAAGAACAGGTGGCTTAACAAGTCCATGCACGCGGTATTTTTCGCAAATGGAACAGGCGGGCTTAGTTTCGAGCAATCACAGTCACACGGAATTCTGTTCCACAAAGCCATTCACGATATTTACTATAAAATATTTGAACAACTGAAAACCAAAGCCACTTTGCAGCCCACAATTCCTGAACCAGTTAAGCTCGAATTCACTTACGACGAAAAGTTCCTTAAGTTGTTTGCAGAGTCCCAGACAAGAGTTAATGACTTTTTAAATAAGCTTACTTCCTCTACTCGAAGGTTTGAAAGTTACAAAAGACTAAGTGATGTTTTCAAGGTGATTCCTCCTAGCTCCCTTATGCAACTAAGTTTCCAACTAGCTTGGCACAAAAAATTCAACGAGCCCCTACTTGCAGCTGAAATCGTGGAACAGCGGAACTTTTACAGAGGAAAATGGGACTTTTTAAGAGTGTGCACTCCAGAAATTAAGCACATGTGCGAGACTCTGTGCAGTTCAAGTTCCCAGAGCCAAAAGCTCCAAGCTTTAAAGGAAGCAATTAACTCTCACTACAGTTCTGCCAAAGAAGTCATTTACGGAAGAGGCATAGACACTCCCCTATGGGCAGTTCAAAAGCAAGCTGAAGAAATGGGTTTTGAACTCCCAGTTTTCAAAGACCCGCTTTGGGAACAGAGCAAAAAGTTCTTGTTAAGCACAATGTTTTTCGGAAACTCCAATGTAAGCTTTGGACAGGCTCCGTTCGAACATAAGGGCTTGGGAAGTTTTTATTCCTTCCAAGACCCGTTTGTTACCCTTACAGTTACAGGTTCTGAGCAGTCTTTGATCCCTCCCAAAGAATGGGCAAGTCTTGTTATGGCTGCTATGAAGGAAATTCAAGACTTAGTAACTCAGTAATAAATGGGTGTTGCCAAAAATGCCAAGGTTTTACAGAGCACTTAGGACAGTTTTGGTGGACTTAAGAGGTGTAATAGCTGCCAAAGCCCTTAAGGTCAGGTACCCAGTGAGGAATCTACTGGAAATTTACCCGAAAAGCAGCCTTTAAGAACCCTTAGGAACCCACCCCAAATTACCGAAATAACTGTAAATTGTAAAACCTCAAAATAATGATAAAACTTAAGTAGGTCATGAAGACCTAATGAATGAACGCTTTAACTGCTAAATGTAATTTCTCCTCAAAAAAATTTTTTGTGCTTTAAATATTGCGATATTTTTTGAAACATCGTAAAAATGAAAGGCTGCAGTCAACCACTAAAAGACGAGTACCTCAGCTGTCCTGTGTGCCAGAAGCAAATAAAGCATTCCTACTCCCTAGAGAGGCATATTAAGGTAGTGCACCAAGGCCACAGGCCTCACTCTTGCCATTGCGGCAAAACCTTCGCGACCAAAGAACAGTACACTCGGCACCACAATTCGAAGCATTCGTTTGCAAGGCCTTACGTATGCGAAAAAGGCTGCACTAAGGCTTTTGCATCGTACAGTGCAAGGTCCTACCACCACAAGGTAGTCCACGAACGGCAGAAGTTCAGATGTCCCTACATGGGATGCCTCAAAGAGTACTCTTCCAAACACCACCTGAGGAATCACGTTAAGAGACCTCATGATCAAGTGGCTCAGACTATGAATTATATGACTTGGTATTTTATATGGTCTTATAACCTTATGAAAATGTTTTAAGTAATAAAGCTTATTATTGTTCAACCATTTTTTCAGGAAAATCGTCCGAAAGTATGCAATTACTTGTAAATTTAAATTTCTTCGAGAAGATTCTTAAGTAAACTAGAATTTAAGCAAATCAAACAGTAAATGGAACACAGCCAAAAATGGCTTCTAGAACAATTAACTCAGATATTACCCCTTTGCTTCCCAGACAAGCCTTTAGTCATGATATAGTATTTATGTAGTTTATAGCTAACTTTACACCCCTAACTTACATTTTATTGGTAAAAATGGAAGGCACAAAGCGAGCCAAGACCGAACTTAGTATTTTGGACCAGCTAAAGCAGGTACTCTCTAAGTAGATGACCTCAGTTGTAGCAGACACAGGGGACTTCAACCAGATTCATAAGTATACCCCTGAAGATTCAACTACCAACCCTACGTTGTTACTTGCTGCAGCGCAAATGCCTGAGTATAAGCACCTTCTGGAAGAAGCAATAGCTTATGCCAAAAACCTTAACTCTGAAAATTTAGTTAAAGAAGTTTGCGACAGACTGTCAGTTAACTTCGGATGCGAAATACTAAAACTGATACCTGGCTATGTGTCTACTGAAGTGGACGCCCATCTTAGTTTCGACACTGAGGGCTCCATAGCCAAAGCCAAAAAGCTTATAAAGCAGTACGAAGAAGCTGGCTACGGCAGAGACAGGATCCTCATAAAGCTAGCCAGCACTTGGGAGGGGGTAAAAGCTGCAGAGTCCTTAGAAAAAGAAGGCATTCACTGCAACATGACTCTGCTGTTTGGGTTCTACCAAGCTGTGGCCTGTGCGGAAGCAGGAGCTACTTTAATATCTCCTTTTGTAGGAAGGATTCTAGACTGGTACAAAAAGGCCACAGGAAAAAACTTTGAGGGCTACGAAGACCCAGGAGTCCAGAGCGTAACCCAGATTTACAACTACTTCAAAAAGTTTGGGTACAAAACTATTGTGATGGGAGCTAGTTTTAGAAATGCTGGAGAAATCATTGAACTGGCTGGGTGTGACAAGCTTACTATTTCCCCTCAGTTGTTATCTGAACTCAATCAAATGAAGGACCCCAACACCATTTTGAGGAGAAGACTAGACCCCGAAGAAGCCAAGGACTTAAACCTTGAAAAAATTGAAGAAATCACTGAAAGCAGGTTCAGATGGGAACTCAACGAAGATCCTATGGCTACTGAAAAACTTGCAGAAGGAATTCGCAAATTCGCCCAGGACATGAGGTCCCTCGAAGACTTTGTAAAGAGGCACTTGAAAGAAAGCAGTGTTTAATCTACATGACTACTTTTTAGGTTTAGGAAGTTCTTTGGTTTCTTCTAGTTTCTTCTTGGTTTTCTTTTTCTTGGACTTTTTCTGCTTTTTCCTTTTAGGGTCTTCTTCAGTTTCTTGCATGTAGAACCCTGAAGTGTTTCTCCGTCTTCTAATGCTGCGGATTAACACTTGTTCTTTCTTGACGTCTTTTTTTTGTTTGCGCATTCTTTTGATCTGGGTGTTTCTGCTCTTCATGTCAATAGTTAACCTTTCGGGAGACAAAAACCTAAACCACTGTTGGGAGGTTGTGTCCAAGCCTACTTCAGTGAAGGCGTAGTGCCAGTGAGGAAGTCCTAAGTGCATCACCATCAACCGAAAGTAGTCGGTGAACGAGTTGGCAATAAAGAACCAGTGACCTGATAAGTCTTGAAAGTAAACCTTAGGACTGTCTACGGTGTCGTAGTATATAAGTCCAAGTCTTCCGTCAAAAACTTGGTTGTCAAGGTTAAAGCCTTTAACGTCTTGTTCTTCGTCGTCAGACTCAGGAGAGTCGTCTCCCAAAGTGCGCAGCGCGTAACTTTTAAAGTTAAAAGGAACAATTTCTTTCAACTTGTTCACGTGCATGTAGCCTAAAGGCTGTATTTTGTCTTTGATTTTGATCTTCCACTTAAGAAGTAGTCCGTCAGTGATTTGCAGAAAAGCTTTGATGTCATTGGGCAGGAGGTAAGGGGAGTTTTCTTGTTCCCAGGTTTCTATGAGGTTCTCTACGATTCCTTGTCTCTCAGTGAACTCTACTTCAGTCACTCCTGGGTGGTTTTCTAAGAAGTTTATCACTGAGTCTGATATTTGGTCAAATATTTCTCTAACACTTTGTTTGTTCATTTTGAAATTAAGTTAATGAAACTAGTTAAGTTTGTGCAGGTCTATTGGAACGTTCTGCAGGTCTTCTGGCAAAATGTTTACGAGTAACTCCACTTCCGTCCTTTTGAGTAAAGGAACTTGGGCTCGGAAGAACTCAACTAACTTTTTAACCATCTGGTCTTCTTGACTAACTACCACTCCTCTAGAAATCATTTCTAGGATGGAAACTCTGTGGTCAGACTCACAGCCCATTTCAAGTAACTTCCACTCAACTCCAGTCCACTGTTTTCTTTTCAGTCTGTCTAAGCACCACTCAGCAACTTGAGTTCCAGAAACTATTTTGAGGTTTAAGAGTTTCTCGCTCACTAACTCTAGTCTGTGGTCGTTGTTTTTCCAGACGTTTTCTAGTGACTCCAAGATAAGACTTGCTGGGAGTCCAGTAATAATGTCTGAGTACCTTTCTAAGTAAGTATTTATGTGCATGATGCTTTTGGCTCCTTGGTAAAAAATGCACTCACAGAAAATCCTGTTAAGTATCTCCCCTGAATTGCATATTTCTTTCGAGGACAAAAGAGACTTCATCATAGCTGTACTGGCTTTTGAGTTGATTCTGTCTATTATAAGTTGTGCATCTGTGTTATCTACGCTTTCTTCTATTTCAGTGAACCTCAACAAAGGTGTATCCTTTTCAGGCAAGTAAGCACTCAAAGACTCAGGCAGCTCGTCTTCAAGTATTTTTCTGTGAGCTAAACGCAGTAAGTACTTCAAAAGTCCTTTTAAAAACCTAAGTTTGCTTTCAGTCATTTCGGACAAGAAAAACTCCCACCTCCAACAAAAACTTTGATTCGAAATGTAAAGCGCTAAGAACCTTTGGAAGTTTTCTAAAGCAGTAGGGTCCATTTCGTCTAGTCTTTCAAATACTTTTTCAAAAGTTTCTTCTAGCAAAGGCTCAAAAGTATTGGCAGCTTGTTGTTTCCTCTGTAACTCTAAGTAGAGTGAACAGTAAACCAAAACTTTTTGTGAAGGTTTAGGCAGCTGAAGCAACCCTTCAAAGACTGTGTTAACTACAACTTGTGGCATGTTTAAGTCAACTAGCTTCTCTGCGGCTATTTCAGTTTTCTCTCCAAAACCAAAAATAATGTCGTGGCAAACTTCTTGTAAAACTGGAGGCTGAGTGGTTTCTAGTAAAGATATGCACACAGGCGACTGCAGCACACACTTTTCTGAAGGCTCCACAGTGAACTCTTCAAGCTGAATCTCACAAGCTGTTTCTGGAAGGTACTTTTTAATAGGGTGTTCAGGCCACTCCTTGTCTTTTAAGTAATTAATGATTCGGGTGTACCGAGTTTCTGTAAGACTTGAAAAAGCTCTGCAGTACTGAACCCAAAACTCAAACACAGGCTTTTCAAGAAGTCTTTTGAGCCTTTCAAAGTTGACTTCGTCAAAAAGAGGTCCTAGTTCTTCAGTGACTCCAGCAAGTAAAAAAGTCATGAACTCAGAACTTTTGTCTTCTTTTTCAGCACATCTAAGACACTCGCCTATTACTTTGTTTAAGTAAGTCTGCGAAATTCCTTTGCCTACACAAAAGCCCCCTAAAAACCTAAGGCACATTTTGCCCACGTAAAGGTTCCCATTGTCTAAGGATTCCTTGAAGTTTCTTAGCACGCCTTCTAAAATCTGCTTGACTAGTTCAGGTCTTTCGTTTGTAATGCTGAGCAAGCAGGCAGAATATATATGCTGTTTGTAAGGCAGCCAAGAAATGCAGCTAGAAATAGTTTTAGCCAAAAAGTCATTAAACTGAGGCTCCGCTGCATTAAGTTCCTGTGTAAGTTTAGCAATGTTAGAAGGTATTTGCTCTTCCCCGAAGTCACCAACATAAGCCAAAAGCTTCTGGTACCTGTTTTCTTGCTCTTTGACTCCTTTAGACTTTTTCTCAGGTTCCCCCATAATTTTTAGAATGGACTCAGAAGAACTTCAACATATCTTAAACAAACTCCCTAGTTTTAAGCACTACAAACTTCAAAGCACCTTAACACAACTTCAAGAAGACACTAAACAACAACTAGTTCCAATTGTACAAAGAAAACACGACTCACTAAAAGAAGTTAAGAACTGGGCCGACTCCCAACTAACAATGCTTAGTTCTCAGAAAGACATGAAATTATCTACCTGGTTAACTAATGACTCTAATTAGTTTCTTCTTTTTCCAAAAGGCGTTTTAGGAGCTTGTTGGTTCTTTTAACCATAGGAACTATGTTTTCAGCTATTCCCACCATAAACAAAGAGTTGTCAAAAACTTGTTCTAGCACATCCTTAGCAAGCTCAGGGTTGTTTTTCCTAAGTCTGTTGAGACGCACCATTATGTCGTGGTTGGGGTTTACTTCTAGTGTTTGGTTCCTAACTTGTTCAAAGGGTTGTTTTTCTTTTTCCATTAACTGGTAAACTTGCCTCATGGCACTGGGCATTTCGCCTACTACCACTGCAGGTGAGTCTCTGAGTCTGTGGGAAACCACTACCTTTTCTACACCTGGCTTGAGTTCGTTCCTAACCCAGTCAGTAAAAGGAACTAAGTCGTCTTCTGGAATTCCACTTTCTGAGTTGTACTCTGAAGTTTCAAGTTGGTCTTTGTCAAGGGAGTCCAGTGAGCTTTCTATGTTTACTATTTTGTAGCCTTGGTAGTCTCCCAAAGACCTAAAGATCATTTCGTCTATGTGCTGATGCGAAAGTATTACAGGAATGTTTTTGGGAATAAACGGTTCTAAGTAAGGAGAGTTCAAAGCATGCTCTCGGTTTGCTGAAAACAAGTAGTAGATCTTGTTCTGGCCAGGAGCCATGTTTTCGATGTACTTAGAAAGCGAAACCATGTTTGAGTCTAAACTCCAGTTGTACCTAGCTAAAGGAGCTATTTCCCTGTTGTTTTGCATGTCTAAAGCCATTCCTTCTACTATAAAGTTTCCAAAGTCTGAGTACCAGGAGTTGTAGTCAGCTTCGTTTTGGGAAGCTTTTTCCTGGAGCTGCTTCAAAATGCGCCTTGTAAGGATGCCTCTGATTCTTTCCATCAAAGCTGAGTCTTGGTAAGTTTCTCTGCTGATGTTCAAAGGAATGTCTTCGCAGTCCACAACTCCTTTCATGAACCTCAGCCACTGTGGAAGCAAGTCTATGCACTTGTGCTTGATAAGGACTTTGCGTGAGTAAAGGTCAATGGTGTAGTCTTCCTGGGCCAAACCAAACTTTTCTTTGTGTGTAGAAGGAATGTAAAGCAGCACTTTCATAGAAAGAGGAATGTCTGTGCTGAAGTGAATTAAGTACTTGTAAGGAACTTTCTGTCCAGTGACGTACTCAAAAAAGTCTTGGTATTCTTGTTCAGTGACTTCGTTTCTGTTTCTAGACCATATAGCTTCCTGCACGTTTACTTGGGACTTGTTGAGTTCCAGAGGATGCGTCACGAAGTTAGAGTACTTCCTTAAAACTTTTTTTATTCTGTCTTCACTAGCGAACTCTGCAGAGTCTTCTTTCAAAGAAACAGTGATTTCAGTGCCTCTTTCCAGTTCAGGGTTCTCTACCTCTGAAATCTCGTAGTCGCCTACTCCTTTGCTTACCCACAAGTAAGCTTTTTCTTCTGGGCCTTTTCTGCTCAGTACTCTTACTTCGTCAGCCACTATGAAACTGCTGTAGAAGCCCACTCCAAACTGGCCAATGATGCTTTCGGCTTCTTTGCCTTGGTTTCTTAGAGTTTCCATGAACTTGCCTGAGCCTGAGTAAGCAATTGTTCCTAGGTTCTGCACCATTTCGTGCTCGTCCATTCCAATTCCGTTGTCTTTTATAGTGAAGGTTTTTTGGTCAGGGTCAGTGCTAATGGTTATTCCAAGTTGTTCAGGCTCGGTTTCTCCTGAAACTTGTTTGAACCTTTGCTTTTCTAAGGCATCTGAAGCGTTGGATACAAGTTCCCTTACAAAAACTTCTTTGTCCATGTAAAGTGACCTTGCAACTATTTCTAGAAGTTTCTGAGTTTCGGCTTTAAAAGTGTGCTTTTGTGTGTTGAGTTTGTTTAAGTCTGCTGTGGTGAAAAACCGAGGAACTCTAGGTACTTGGAGTTTTGCACTTAGTAAAGGCCTTAATCCACGTAAGGTTGACCGCAACATTATAAAATATGCACGAGTGCAGACACTAAAGGAGTGAATAAACCAGAATACTCTGGCTACGCACGCTCCAACACTTACTTATTAAAAACTATAAGGGCACTTGCACCCAGGTTCCCTCCTATTAAGCAGCAAACTAAGTTTCTAAGTAACCATTACATCCACAGCGGCACTTGTGTAGCAAGCACAAACACAACCAAAAACCCTGCTTCGAAAGCTAAAGTGTACTTGCCTGCTGCCATAAAGACACACTCGTCTTCTAAAACTGAGTAGACTTGGTTTTTAAGTGTTTTCTTAGGTGCTTCTTCGATCTTAAGTGCTTCTTGGTGGAAGTACCTAGCTGCTCCCATAGTTTCACTCAGAAACAAAAACGCCACTGAGACTCCAAAAGCCACTAAAGGGACCAAAGAAAACTCCAACTTAAGCCAAGCAGAGTAAATGTCTAATTATCAAGTACAAATAAACAGTCCGTGAGCCGAAAAAGAACTTAAAAGCAGCACCATGAGCTTTGTCTTTTTAAAAGAGAACTCAGTAATCATTTGCAGTTCTTACAAATATGCAATAGTTTCCTAGTCCTTAAACCATCCATAATGTTCAAAAGGGCTTTTAGGTATTTAAGTGCAGCAAGTGCTATAAGTCTAGGTGTAGTTTCAACACCTATTTGGGCAGCGGAACCTCCTCTTCCAGAAGAAATCTGGAGCTCTTTAGGTGCTAAACTCACCCGGCCCAACTCTGATAACAACCAAACTTACATTGTGGTAGGAGGAGGACCCAGTGCTCACATGTGTGTCCAAGGCCTAAGAGCTTCTGGATTCACAGGGAAAATCCTGCTGATCAGTCCAGAACAACACCTTCCTTACGACAAAGCCCAGCTTGGAGTGAACCTAAGTGCTGACGTTACTAGTCTTCTTCTAGGAACAGAGGAGTTCTACAGAGACTACGGAGTCGAAGTCTTGCTAAACACCGACGTGGACTGGGTTAACAACAAAGACCACAAGCTAAGAACTAAGGACGGAAAAGAGTTTTCTTACCATAAACTGTGCATAGCAACTGATGGAATCACCATGGTGCCTACTCATTACACTCACTCTTTGAAGAACCTGGACAACTTCGTAAGCATCAGAGAAGCCCATGACCACGAAAAAGTAGTTAAGGAACTTCCTGGAGCCCAAAGCATAGTTATTGTGGGAGCTACTTTGAAAGGCTTTGAAGTGGCTGCTAGTATTCTTAAGCAGTACCCTGACAAGCAAGTTTACATGCTGGACAGCAACGACCAGCCTTTGCAAGACGAGTTTGGAAACTCAATGGCCCAAACAATAGTAAGGCAAGTGCAGTCACTTGGACTAAGGTCTTACTTTGGAGCCAAGTTCCACGACTTAACTGAAGAAAACAACAAAGTTGCTTCTGTCAAATTGCAAACTAAAAACGAGTTTAAGGGCAACATTGAAGAAACCCTTCCCACTGACTTGATGATACTCACTACAGAGTCCAGAAACGAAGTAGAGTTCTTGCCACCTTCCCTTTTGCAGTCAGATGGACTGATTTCAGTGGACTCCCGCATGCGCACTGTAGACTCAAACATCTACGCTGTTGGGGATTCTGTTAGTTACCCCAACCTGCTTTCTGAACACCGCACTAAGAACTCTTACGTGCCTGTGTCTCAACTCCAAGCCCTTTATGCTGCCCAAAACATGGCCGGAAATGGCCACAGGTTCTTGAACGCCCCAGTCTACTCAGCAAACGTAGGGGTTAGAGTAGACATGGCAGGCCACTACGGAGACCACGATTGGTTCTTTTCAGAAACTCTGAAAGACGGCCCTACAGAGGAAGCCCAAGAAGTGACTTACTTTTACAAACAAGGAAGGTGTGTAGGAGTCGCAGTTTACAACAACCCTGAACTGTTGCTTAAACTCAAGCAGAAGCTAGACTCAGGAAGGATGCCTAGCCCTTCCCAGTTGACTTCACTAAAGACAGTCAATGTTATAAACGAAGAATAAGTTAACGATAACTCTTCTGCTTCCTTGCTCTGGCACCTCTTCCTCCGTACTTCTTGGGTTCTTTTCTTCTGGGATCTGCCACCAAAAGTGATCTGTCGTAGTCTAACAACATAGTTTTGATGACTCTTTTAGACTCTTCATCTACGTACTTTTGGTAAAAAGCTACGATTCCTTTGGCAATGGCCTGGCGGATAGCGTAGATTTGGGATGTGTGACCTCCTCCGTGAACTCGGATTTTAATGTCGATTTTGGAAAAGCGGGACTCGCCCAGCAGTAGAACGGGTTCTAATACCTTAACTCTAAGTGCCTGAGGTTCCACTAAGTTAAGTGGCACACCGTTGACTTTAATCATCCCGTTGCCTTTAGTTACCAGTGCCACTGCTTGGGAGTGCTTTTTCTTGCCATAAGTCTGCACGCTTTCTACGCGTGGTAGGTGAGTGTGTAGTGCTTGAGCCATTTATTACCACTTATTGAATGGCAGGCCCTAGGCACTGCGTACAGCAATAGCACTTTATTAGGCACTTGTTGCCCAGTCGGGGTGCTAACATTCCTTAAAAATAACACTGTAAGTTCTTCTCTCCGTTCCTCCTTAGTTCCTCCTTAGCCGCTCCTTGATTCTTCAGAAGCCTTGTGAAGCTTCTAAAGGACTCTTTAGGAATTAGTTGTGGAATTAAGTTTAGGGTGCAGTTTGCTTCTAAGGCTTAGTCCTAGAGGCCCTAAGTACTAAAATGGGAAACTCAGACAGCAAAACAATATTTAGAGACCAGGTCCAAAAACTACTGAACGAAGAAATCGGGTTTGAAGACACTAATTTTTGGGATGTACTGTTTAGCTTGCCAACTTCAGAAGAGGACGTTTTTGCAATGATTCCTTCCTCAGACGTCGAGCACATGCTGCAGAACCACCCACAAAACCTCCACAACTTAATAAGGTACTGTTTTGACCTAATTACAGAATCCACCCACCAAATATACGAACTCACGGCTTCAAGGATCACTGCAACTCAAAACGCAGTGCGACTTCTCACAAAGATAATCCCATGCACTTTTGAACACCAGGAGTTTTGGTGGGAAGAAAACCTAGCTTACAAGCTTATTCTAGGAGTCATGAATTTGATGTTTACTCCTGGCTACAGCGTAGTTGCTTCTCTGAAGCGCAAAGAAATCGAAAAGTTCAACCAAGTGGAAGTGGGGCTTTTGTGGAAACCTGGGGTTTTTTGTGACTACAACTTAGCTTCTCCTTCCAAAGAAATAGTTACAAGGCGTTGTGAGCTCTTAAGGCTTTTGCTGAGCATGATGACTGAAGGGATGCGTTGGAAAATGTCTGTGTACGCTAGGAAAGTGAGTTCTTGGAGGTGGATTCTGTGTTCTCAGGCAAATCCTTATTTGTACCAGTTGTTTTATACTGTGCTGAACACCTTAATCAGCTACAACGCCAAAGGGTACCTAGGGATTCCTTACTCGAACTACGTAAGCTCTGAAGAAACAAACACGCACTTAGCTTTGCAGGTTTTGATTGTTTTACTCGAGTTCAGGCCGCCAAGTCCTGAAGAAGTTGAGGACATGGAAGAATATGACCTTATCACAGCTAAAGACATTATTTTGGAGAACCAAAGCACTGAGGACGCTTTGTACAAAAATGAATTCACTGCAATTGTCCAGCAAACAGACTCGCTTGAGTTCATTGAAAAAACCTACAAAGGGCTCTTCCAGTTGCTTTACAACAGAGTTGTAGCTGAAAACACTTACTTGCCCTATTCGCAAAAGGACATAAACTTCAACGAAGAACTAGTTATTCTTTTCTGGAACTTGCTGTGCTCTAACAAAGAGTTCCTTAACTACGTGAGTCAACAGAACGACATTTGCAAAGTAGTTCTAGCACTGTATTACTTACTGGAAGACTATAAAAGTTCCTTAACTTACTTTGGAGTCGTAGGAGTGATCACTAATATTTTCCTAACTTTATCAGAAACAAGGGACTTCAGTGTGTCTCTGAACCAAAACTTCGACGAAAACACTCCCCAGAAACTGCCTTTGTTTGGGCCTAAGTATTCTGACATGATATACACTTACTTTTCCCAACTCATACTTTACGAAGAAGAAGCTTTTAAGAACTACCAGCAAAACCTGTTGATCTTCATGTCAAACATATCCCACTTCACCAAGTCTGTTTCCAAAACCTCTTCTCATTTACTGATTTGTCTTTTTGAGAAGTTTTCTTTAAGGTCCTACCTCTTAGGAGCTCCTAACAACCACTACTCAATATTTTACCTTTTTGAAGTTTTCAACAACTTGATTCAGTACTCGTGGAACGGCAGTTCTTTTCTCTTGCTTAACATAGTCAAAAAAAGGCACTTGTTTTACAAGTTGCTTGAGTTGTGCAAACCCATTCAAGTTGAAGAAGAAAAAAAAGAATCTAGTTCTAACCCTATAATAGGTTTAACTCCTGAAAACGTCCATGAAAAAGTGATTTACGCATCTATTTTGAACAGCCAAGTTTCAGTGAACTCCGATGACCACGTGGAAGTTACTGAAACCTTACAGCACATTCCAGAAGAAGAAGAGTGGGCACCTACACAGAGCTGGATTCAGTCTTGGTCCAGGTTCCTTCCTATCAAGCTTTGCATCCTAGTCATTGAAAACTTACTACAGCCAATTGAAAACTACACCCTAGACAACCCCCAAGCAACTGACCACCAAATAGCTAACTTTGTAAAAGAGCAAACCTTAGTAGGAATACTTCCAGCACCCCACAAAGTTATGCTTAGAAAAATGCAACCTATGACTCCTGAAGAAAAGGCTAGGGTCAGCGTGGTGGTTTGGAGTGTGTTGTTTATGAAACAATCAAGCCTTCAAATAATACACCCAGGCGAACTGTTATCCCAAGTGTAAGTAACTAATAAAAATGAGCAAAAACTTAGAAGAAGAACAAGAAAAGTACTCAGAGTTTTTAGAAAGTATGCAGAAACTCACTGAAGGCAGAGAAGAAGAACTCCAGTCCTCAGCTTTAGAAGAAAGCAAAGAACTCATGAACCAGTACACTCAAGATCTTTCTATTTCTGGGTTTAAAAAGTTTTGGAAAGAATGGGAAGCCGACACGCCTGAAGAAGTAGAAACTCTGGAGCTCTGCAAAGCTACAACTCTAGGCAGAGTCAAGCTGTTTTCAGGAGTAGGGGTGCTTTTAAGTTCAACAATCACTACTTTTTACTTAGAACATATACCTGTGCGAGCTAAGTTCATGTGCAGTCTTACTGGGTTGTTTTTAGGAGGAGTTTTTGGAGTCATTCAAAGCAACAAAGAAAACATGAAGAGGTTCGACAGTTTGGGAAGTGAGTATTTTTTAGGAAGACTTGCCAAAGACGAAGCACTGCAATGGGACACTGAGTTAACTAAATCTTAACTCAAAATTAGGTTAATATCATACACTAGTCTTCATTTTCATGTTGGGAAACAATAGTGAACAGGTACTCTTGGGGTTCTTTGGAGTTCCTAAGTCTGATGTTTAGTTTTGGAGACTTTTTTAAGTAGGACAAGTTAGAGTCAGTTTGGCTTTTGTGAAGAGTCTGACTAACTAAGTATTCTTGTTTGACCTTAAAGATGTTTTGGAGTTCCTTTTCTAAAAGTTGGTTTTTTCTAGCGTAGTTGTTGATTTCTTGGTCGGGGCTAATTTTCCCTTGAGTCTGTTTAAAGCGTTGTTTGTTTCCGGACAACTCTGACCCCAGCTTTTTGTAAACTTTAATTTGGCTCTTGAGTGCAGAGTGCTTTTTTTTAACTTGGTTTTTGTGGAACTTGACTTCTTCTTTTTCTAATTCAACTTCATTAACACGGACTTCGTAGTCAGGAGTTTTAGGGTGTCTTTCGTCCTCAAATAAGTAACCAACCAGGAGGTCAGCAACCTTTTCGCCTTGTTTGGTGACTTCAACCCACCCGACCTTTTTGGTTTGTTTGTATTTGACAGATTTTACAGTACATTCGCCGTATATTTGTTCGTTATACAGGAAATTTTTTTTAAAGATTTGGATAGTTATTGGAAAAATATCGTAGAGTTCGAAAGTGTGGGTTTGGTGGTAGCTGAGTTTCTTGTAAGAGACTTCTTGGGGTTTGATTTCCCACCTTTGCAAATTACATAAAACTCGGACTCTGGGTTTAATTTTGAGTAGATCCTTGTGGTTGACTGTAGGAACTGCGCTAATTACTCTAATTGAAAAATAAAGTTTTTTTGATACCTCAGTGACTTGAGTGGATTCCATATAAAATAATAATGGCCAGAAAACTGGTAAAAGGTTTTGAATAGCCTATTTTCATTTAGTTACCTAGTGAAACACTAATTAAGCATTATAAAGCTATACTAGAGAGTTCTGGGTGCTGTATGCTTTATACAGGTACTTAGCAACTGCGTAAAACAACACACAAGAGATAATCCTGTACACGTAAAGCTTGACTTTTTCTGGGTTCTGCCTGTAGTATCTTTCCCAGGTGTTCCAAGTGCTTTCTTTATACTTATACAAGTTAACGCTGCTGTACACTACGAAGTTGTAAATAGAAGTGACTCCTTTCAGAACGTGCCTGAACACATTTTGCCAGAAATCTTTGATTTTAGCTCCAACAGACAGAGTTTGTGCGGCTTCCACTGCTTTCTTGTTGGCTTGTAGGAGGTTAGAAGTGTTCCGAACAGCACTAGCAACACTCACTATTGCTGAGTAACTTTCAATTGCTAAGCTGTAGATTCCATATCCTGCTCCCCAAACTATGTCGAAAGGCAAGCTCATGAATATCAAAAGGAAGTCTTTTACTTGCGTAGCTAAGAAGTAAATCACTCTAATTAACAGTGAAAATACCTTCACCAGTGGCTGCAAAGCACTCAACAGACTCTTAACTGGGTTCAAACTAAAATCAATTATTTGGAACAAGCTTTGCAAAGGAGTGAATACTATTGCAATTAAGTTCCTGAACAACTCGTTAGTGGCAAATATGTACCCTAACAAAAAAGACAACCTCAAAATTATAGCTTGTTCAAAGTCCTCAAATACTGTTCCAAAAACCATATGGAGGCTTTCTCTGAGCCTAGGAATGTTTTTGTACAAGTCATAAAATCCCAGTATCATAGTGATGAGCGACACACAAAATATAAGGAAAGCCATTGCCCTTCGCATCCAAGGCCTGTAAGGCAACCCGTATGAGGGCAAAAACACTGCCCAAGAAGGAATGCCTCGTTCGTACTTCCTCAGCAAAAAGGTGTTGTCGGGGTTCCTCACTAACTTCTTCATAAAGTAAGGCAAAATAGGGTCTTCGAAGTAAGCTACTATGGTTCTGTACTTGAACTCGGAGTGCCAGTAGGACAAGCCATAACTAAGGTCTGGAGAGTCAAAAGAAGAACTTCTTTTTTCCTTCACAGAAAAGTACTCCTCGTCACTAGATTCAGTAGAGTGAAAAGTTTCCGCAGGGCGTCCTTTTACTCCTCCTGGCATTGAGTTTTCTACTTGCAGGTTTGCTTTTTCGTCGTCAAAAGGGTACATTTGTCTAGTTGCAAAGTAACTTCTGTCGGGGCTTAATTTTGGGCGGTAGTATTCAGAGCTTAGTTCCCATTGGTTTATTTGGTAGTGTTTGCAGAACTCGTAAGTATTGGCAAACCACTTCTTAAGTCCTTTTCTAGCTTCGACAACGATTCTCGAACCGTAGGTTATGAGTGTATTGGAATAGTCCAGTCCTGCTATGTCTTTAATATTTACTTCGAAAGCTGTGATTCCCCAGTACTCTGCACTTAAACGGGCTAAAAAGTTAGTAGCTCTGAGGTCCCACTTGGACTGTTGTTTCTGACGTTCAACAGGAGCAGCAAAAGGAGAGTGTTTCCCAAACTGCTTGAGGATTTCTTTCCGCGAAAGAGGGACAAAAAAGGAACAATCTACTTGTCCAGGTCTATGAGGATGCAGAGCCAAGAACACCAAAGTTTCTTTATTTGGTGTGTACAAGAACAGTTGTTTTTCTTGATGGAAAGCTGAGAGCCACTTCCCGAACTGCAGTCCAGTTAGTGGAAAAAAGCATAAGTCTTCGCCAAGTTCGCCTTCTGTTTTCGACATTAAATGTTCAACAAATTACTTAATTTAAAATTGACTTTTGGCTTATAATTCTTGACCTGTCTTTGAATTCAGGGAGCTTAGAGTCTTTAATAGTAGTTTCTTCAAAATGATTGCAGTAAGACTCGTCAAACTGGGTTCCAGTATAAGTAAGTCTGCTCTGAGATGCTTTTAACCCAGAAAGATTATCGTAGATTACAGTAGAGTTTATCCTATCAAGAATAAGTGAAGGGGAAGGCCTGAACCTTAAAATCCCATCTAGCATTCTGTCTAAGTACCCGTAGTCAGGAGTCTCAGTGAACCTAAGTCTCCTAACGTAGGCCATCATCTCCACTATTTGCTGGGGACATCCTCTGCAAATCTCCTCTAAACTCATATTGATCTTCATTTTCTGCATGTTAAAGTATTTGTCAAAGCATTTCCTAGGAAGCCCTTGCCAAGGCAACTTGCCTTTCAGCATGTAAACAAACAAGTACAAAAGAGACTCTAAGTCATCTCTTCTACTCAAAGAGTAGCCTAAGTGGCAATTGATGCTTGCATAACAAGCAGTGCCGATCAATGGGTTATTTTCCCGCATCCTTATGTGCTCCCTTGTAGTGGGCATTCTGAACTTTTTAGAGAGCCCAAAGTCCACCAGATAAACTCTGAAACTATCTTTCCCACGCCCCATCATAAAATTCTCGGGTTTTATGTCCCGATGGATGAAATTGTTTCTATGCAGAGTCTTGAGGCACTCAAGCATGTCCTTGAAAATAGGAACTACAGAAGTCATAGGGGGCTTCTTTCCTTGAGCGTTTATATACTGCTTAATGGTTTTGCCTAACAACTGCATCACTATTATTTTGCGGTTGTTTTCAACTCCTTCCCAGTAAATGTTGGGAAACCTTTTTTTATGCCTGAGCTCTTTCAGAACCGATGCTTCATTGTAGTGAAGGGACCTGCCTCTTTTGCAGTTCTCGATTTTGATTGCTACTAATTTGTCATTGCGTATGTTCTTTCCTTGGTACACTTCTCCGAAAGAGCCTTCACCTAAGCGTTTTCCTATTTTGTACTTCTCTTTCACGTGCATTCCTTCTAGTGCCATTTTTTATTAAGAAGAGAATTCATCTAAATAAACGATTAGAGAACTAAGATTTTATTAGTAATAAAATTAATGGGAAGATTTAGCTAATTCTACAACTTGCCTCCANCATCTGAATATAACACCTAAAACTAGCTGGCTAGAAAAGGTTTTTTTCCTGATAGACGCAATGTAATTCTCCTGGGCTTTAAGTCTGGAGTCAGAGTTCCTTACTTTTGGTTTTTGTTTGACGATTTCCAAGTGTTTGTCTCTGAAGCTGCGCAAGCATGAACTCATTTTGCTAGAAATAGTTTCTTTGTTAGGAGAAGTCATACAACTGCTAGGTATGCTCCGACTTGAAGAGTTGGTTTCAAAATAGCCACCTGACAAAGTCCTGTAGTGGTCTCTGATCTTCTTGATGTTGCTAGCGTACAAGTTGCTGACTTTCTTGAAATCAGTGTTCTTTTTGTTGATTAGTTGAGTTCTAGGCACTGAGTGAATAGAAGGACTGGGTGAAAACTCTTTTTCAGATAAAGGACTTGGAGGGACACTGCTTTCTTTAGTGCGCTTTTTAGAGTAGCTTCCTACACTTTTGACTTGCAAGCCGTTGTCTCTATGGGGAGAAGCACTTACTTTTCTGTACTTGGAGTTTTCTCTTTTAGGAGTGGTTCCGTCATACTCCATGGGGTCTTGCTGGGAGTCTCCCAAACTGTCAGGGGTGTGGTTTAGACTTTCGCGTCTGTTGTGGAAGTTCAAAGTGACTTGGTAGTGCATTTTGCAAGGGTTTCTGATGTGGATTAAAAGCATGCGTACTTTTTCTGTGAGTGGGGCAACTGTATTGAAGCTGTGGTTAGAAAGCAGTTTGATGAGTTGTTCGAAGGAGCTGAAAGAAATCCCTGAGCTAACACTAAGGTTCCTCAGTAGTTTTTTTAAGTCTGCGCTTGAAATTAAGTCAGGAAATATTTTTAGGTTCTTACAGAACTTAGTGAATTCTTGTAAAGAAATTTTGCCTTGTTTAGAAGGAGCGTGGAGTTGGAATATCTTTCTTAGTTTTTGTCTGTTATTAATGATGAGCATGTCAGCTTCTCTCTCTACTTTACTTGTTGGGTTCATTTTGGTCAATCAATTTCTATGTAATTTAAATTTGTATTTGAAATGCTTAAATGATTATGAGAGTTAAAGTCTTTTGCTAGCAAAGTTAATAAATGGCAAATATAAAGTTCTTTCTGAGGCCATACTACATAGCAAACACTTCAGTACTTCTGCTGTACCTTTTGATCAGACTTCTAGGCAACAAACCCCGCAAAGCAGACTTGAAAGACGAAACACTTCCAGAAGCAATAGCATATAACAGAGAAATCCAGATCCTAGCAACAGCCAGTGTAGTTATTTTTGCAAGGTACATAAAGTCGCCTACCTGGGAGAGTTTTTTTTCTCAGTTTTTCACTTACATGAAAGTAAGTTGTTTCATATCGTGCTACTATATCAACTACATAACAATGGCTTGGTACGCAATTGCGAACTTAGTTGTGTGGATGCTTTTCAAAATGCCTCTGTATGAAGGACCCCACAAGTTCCAAAGCTTTAGTAGTTTTTCTGACTTCGAAAACACAGTTCTAAAAGGCGGAACTTGGGTGGTTTTGTTTTACGCAGAGTGGAATGAAACCTGTGTAACCACTATGTCTATGTGGGCAGACTTGAGCTTAAAGTACTCAACAAAGGAACTGAAGTTTGGCAGAGTAGACGTAGAGAAGCTGGAGTACTTAGCCAAGAAATGTGCAGTAGACACTTCTTCTATGAGTAACCAACTGCCTAGTTTGGTNCTTTACGAAAAAGGCCGAGAAGTCAAAAGGTTTCCGCCTGTAAGTGAAGACGGAAGGATTCCAAAGGTCCTCAACTACAGAGCCAAAGACATAGTAAACTACTTAGGAATTGAAAGGATCTACCTTGCCACTAGAAATTAGCAAAACTCATAAAACGAATAATAATAAATGATTGCTAGGTGCTTAAGAAACTTTACTTCAAAAGCTATTTTCAGTCAAGGACATTTGTACCTGCCCAACACCTCCAAGGCAGTTGTTCTGAAGAACTACGAAAAGTCAACTCTGAAAGAACTCAAAGACTACATTAGTTCTTTGGGGTACTCAGAAGTAGCCTTTAAGTCTGTCGAGGGAGCTAACATAAGTTCTTCTACAAGACTTGAAGAACTTGAAAACACTCCTTACTACATCTACATTGGGTACCAAAAAATAACTGTGGTGCCTGAAAGACTCAAGAGCTTGGAGGAAGAAGTGCTCCCACTAGGAACTATGGAAAAGTCCCTTGACTTAGAACTAATTAAAAAGTACTGGAGCAAAGTTGTTTTCAGACTTAACTTGTCTAATAAACTGATCACCAAAGAAGAACTAACCAAAACTATGAATGAAATGCTTCCTAAAGACTCAGAAGACCAAACTTCACTTTCAGAAGCCAAAGCTAAACTCTTTGAGTACCAAAAAGAACTCCAAGGACTTAGGGGAACTGAGCAACTCATAGAAAAAAAGGCAGAAAGACACGCCAAAAACGTACTTTACTTGGGCTTAGGAGTTTTGGTAGCTCAGTGGTCGTACATAGCGGCAGGCACTTACATTTTTTACTCCTGGGACATCATGGAGCCCCAGTCTTACCTCATAGGGTTGGGTAACTTTGTAGTGGGCTATGGGTACTACTCCATGAACAAACAAGACTTCACTATGAACACCATTCACAACAACTTAAAAGCGCGGAAAAAAGCAAAGCTGTACGCTAAATACAACATTGACGGAGAAAGAATTCAGTTCCTAAAAGAAGACAGTGAAAGGCTTAGGAACTTCATACTAGGAATTCCAAGAAAAGATTAATTTACTTCTTCTTATTCTTCCTCTTGTTTTTCTTTTTGTTGCCTTTTTGTTGCTTTTTGGGTTCTGGTTGCTTGGGAGGAGAAGGCCTTTTTTCAGGGATTTTTGGGGGTTCTTCCTCTGACTCTTCAGACTCAGATTCTTCCTCGGACTCTTCATCGGACTCGGATTCTTCTTTTTGGGGTTTTTTAGCTTCTACTTTGGATGGTTTTTGCACAGGGGCTTCTTCTTCGCTTTCTTCGCTGCTTTCTGCAGCAAACTGCTGTGCTTCCACAGGCTCTTCTGAGGGCTCGAAGTACCCTAGCAGTGTGACGTCTGAAGACCCCTTTAAGGAGAACTTGACTCCTGAACTTGTGTTGAAGTATAAATCAAGATTCACTGAGTTCTGCTTTTTGTTGTCCAAATGAGCCAAAGGATAAGTTTTCCCCTCAAATGTGACTTCTACTGTGTGTAGGCCTTCTGCAGAATTAGTTTGCAAGTTTGCTTGTGAAAGATGCAGTAGTTCTCCCTGTGATTTTTGCTTAGAAAGGTCTAAGGTACTTCCTTTGCTGAGAGTTGCGGCCCAAAACATATTTTATAACCATACAAAGGGGGCACTTATTTNATCAATATGGAATATTCTAGCACTAGGCTTAGTTCTTAGGCTTAGTTTCTCTTAATAATTAACAAGTCAGTAATGTCGTACAAATTCGCCATAGTAGGGAGTGGGCCTGCAGGTTTTTTTGCAGCTAAGTCTTTGGTCAAGCTACTTCCGAACTGCAGAGTAGATATATTCGAGAAGCTTCCTGTACCTTTCGGACTTATAAGGTTTGGAGTTGCCCCTGACCACCAAGACATGAAAAACGTCACTAATGATTTTACAGAACTTGCACAAACTCCTAACTGCAACTTTTACGGAAACGTGGACATTGGGAAAGACATTTCCTACCAAGCACTTAAAGAAGCTTACTCTGGAGTGGTGTATGCTTTTGGGGCTTCTTCGTCTGACAAGAAACTGAATATTCCTGGCGGAGAGTTAACTTACTCTGCAAGGGACTTTGTGGAGTGGTACAACGGAATGCCAGGGTCTGCTAGTTTTTCGCTGAAAGGAGTTAACAAAGTAGGAATCGTTGGAAACGGCAATGTAGCTGTGGACGTAGCGCGGATTCTAGCCCAGCCTTTGGAAGTACTGGCCAAAACAGACATTTCGCAACAAGCTTTTAATGAACTTAAAGACTCAGAAATCAGGGAAGTTGAGATGATTGGAAGACGTGGAGCTTTGCAGGCAGCAATGACTGCTAAAGAACTGAGACTGCTCACAAAAGTTGAAGGGCTTTCTTTCAAAGTCTACGAAGACGAAATCCAAGACAGCAAAAATCAAGCTTCAGTAGAAGAAGGAGAGTTGAACATAATAGGAGCTACAAAACTCCAAACCCGAGCTAGAAGAAGGCTATTTGACTTGATTGACTCACTGCCAAGGGAGTCCACTCCTGGGTCAAGAGTCCAGCTTACTCTTAGGTTCTTGCATTCCCCTATAAGCTACAAGTCGCCTATTTTAACTATGGAGCGCAACACTCTTTGCGGTCCTCCTTTCAAGCAAACTTGCCAAGGCACAGGGGAGTTTTCAACCACCCAGTGTGACATGCTTTTCAGAAGCATAGGCTACAAAGGGAACTCTATAGACAAAGACCTGCCCTTTGATGAAGAACTAGGGGTAGTCAAAAACACTGGAGGCAGAGTTGAAGAAGGAGTGTACGTTACTGGCTGGGCCAAAACAGGGCCTTTTGGAATCATTGACACAACTATGAGGAATGTGTTTTTAACAGTTGACACCCTAATGAGTGACATGAAAGAAGGCAAAATAACCCAAAAGAGGAGCATTGAAACTGAAGAACTACTTCAGGGAAAGCAGTACGTAAGTTTCTCTGACTGGGAAAAAATAAACGCCTACGAAAAAGCAGAAGGCTCCAAAACTGGAAAAGTCAGAGAAAAAGTTACAGACTTAAATAAAATGCTAGAAATAGCTTTTAGTTAGATATCCTCTAAAAGGTCTTCGTCGTCTGTAAGTAAGTCTTCGTAAGGCCTGTAGCCTGGAATGCCTGCTATCTGGGTTGAGTTCTAAGTAACACTTACTGATAAAAGTTTGTCTTCTCCCCAAGAAACTAACTCACTGACACTTCCGACACTGAATTCTTTTAGGTCTTCAATGATTTGTGGGTTCAAGTACAAGTAAACACTTGAAGAAACTAAGAAAGCAGCTACAACCACTCTCATAGCAACTGAAAACAAAGAGTCGTCCCGTGCCTTGAAGAAGTAAACTGGATAAAACACCTCCCAGAAACCAGCCCTGTCGTCGTACATGTTGGGAAAGATCCAAAAGTCGTACCCAAAAGTAAAGAAACTCAAAAACACCAAGTATCTAACTAAAGTAGTCCCGATGATCAGGCACAACAAAGTCACAGACAAGTACCAAGCACCTAACTTCATAGAAATTGGCCACACGGGGAAACAACACACCCCCAGCACTCCTACTATCAACAAAGTCAAGTAGAAGCCTTGCCATTTGACTTCTTGGACTTTGCTGTTCCATATGTACAGTCCGTCTTTGGCAAAAGCACCTGTTCTGCTGGGCCTTAAAAACTGAGGAGTCTTAGAAGACCCTCTGTACTCGCCCTCAACTCTAAAGATCATTTTCCTTTCGAGCAGCCTAATTCTGAATTACTCATCACAGAACTGATTGATTTCTTGCAAGTTGTTCAAAGGCACATCAAGCCTGTCTTTGTTTCTGAAGAGGCAGTTCATAAGGTTTTTGCCTTTAAAGTAAGTGACCTTTTTTCCACCCAGCACACTTGTTTTTTCTTTTATTCCGCAGCGCCTTATTTGTTTGCACTTCTTCAAGGATTCTTCTTCGTTCATATTGAAAAAGTAGTAATCAATGGCAGTTATATAATAAAAAATCATGGAACCTAAGCATCGCCAGCGAGGAATATACTCAGAAGTACTAGCGCCTGAGGAGACAGCAAGTCTCCAAGAAACTGCTGTTTCAGGACCCACTTCACGCGTCACTTCGCGTCCCACCCAGCGACTCCCACGCGCCAAACCTATTGCACGCCGCAACCAGTCCGAGCTGCGGGAATCCGTCTCAGAAAACAGCTCAGGAATCTACTCCAAAAAGCGAGAAGGCGTGGCAGACGTAGATCCGAAGGTTTTTGAGCCCTACGACCCGATTCCAGGAAGAACTCCTCGGAAAGTTGTCATTGACCGCAAAAAAAAGCTGTTTGCCTCTTTGAAAATCGAAGACTTGTTGAAAGCTGAGGGAGTGGACTACTCTCAACCAATTGCTGCCTGGCTGCCTTTGGAGCCCTTTGACAACAAAGAGCACGACGAACGGCTTCCACAGGAGTGGATTGAAATGGGCAGAGTGAACTCGCACTTTGAAATGATTCCTGGACTAGGCCTTCAAAAGGACAAGAACCAAGAAGGAGTTTTTCACTTCAGACCTATCCTCATTCACTCTTACGACTCCGAAAAAGACCTTTTCAGTGGCCAGTGGGATGACCAAGAAAAGTCCCCTGTGAGTATTTCTAAGGTTAAACTGTTGTTTCTGGCAGAGGACCCCTACGAGTTCGCTAGAAGAGTGGCAGAAGTCCACAAACAGCGCAACTACGCTGAAAGTCTCATTAAGTACAACTTTTACATTGACAACATGCCTACCGAAGAGATCAACACCTTGGACTCCGACCAGAAAATTCGCCTCACCAACAAAGCTTCTAGTTCCAAAAAGATGACTAGAAACATCAACCCTGAAAACTCACAACTCATCAACGAGGTTACTTTGGACTTTGCCAGAACCATGAACAAGATCATCTTTGACAAGCACATGAAAGAAAACGGTAAAGACTTAATTGCCAACGACTTAAACTTGCCACCCCCAGAGCCGCCTAAGCCAGCCCCTGAGTTCGGAATGGTGCAGATTCCTGAACACGACTTTCCTGAACAGTTTTCCAACTTCTGTTTTAACAGTCTTTTCATAAAAGAAGCTGTGATTTCTAGTTTGGACCGGATCAAAGAACAGTGCTTAATCACCACTGAAAAAGAAATATTCAACGTGAACTTCACCAAAACTATGAGACTTGAAGAATTCCGCCAGATCGAAAGTGGTGCTATAAGTCAAGTTGCCTTGTATTTGAATGCTTGGAAAGACAACATCCAAAACATCATTCAAAACAAGTTCCAAGACGTAGGCAAAGGGTGGTTTAACCTCCACGAAACTGCTAAGGAAACTTATGAGTTCGGCAAACTCAAAAAGTACCTTACAATGGTTAAGATCATGATGCAAGACTCTTTGTTTACACTCACCCACAAGTCGCTTTACAAGTTCGTGGACGCCCTTCAAATGTACATTCCTGAAAAAGTCACTATCGTCTCCCCAACCGAGGTCCAAAACGTTTTTAGCCTTACCCAAGAACAACTTGAAATCGACCCAGAATACGCCAAAAACAACCCTCCTATCCCTTTGATAGCCATCGACATCCTTAAAGGCGGAAGCATGTTTGTGTACTCCACTGACCCCCAGCAAGTGGTAGACAAGATCAAACAGATCTTTGAAGAAGGGCTCAACAAAATCAAAGACATTCCCACCATGGAAGAAGTAGTTATGGAACACCTTTTCAAAAAACAAGGCGGGAAAACTCCCCTTAAAGTCCCTGTAATTCCTGTGGAGAAGCCTGAACCCCCCACTGACGACGAGAAACGCAACGGAAAGTTGCCTGACGAAAACACTTGGGTTTGGGATTTACGCGAAAGACTTGTTTCAATGGTCCAAGAAGCTATTAAGCCCCTGCAAGAGTACATCAAAGTTTACGAGAAGTACGAAGAAATCATGCAACTGGACCCCAACGCTTTCATAAAGGAAAAAGAAGAAGAAGTAGGCGAGGACGGAGACATCCCTGTCGAAGAACTCAGAGACCAAATAATCAAGCACCAAGAACTCGAAAAGAAAATCCTCGAAGAAATTCCCGAAAGTGTCCGAGTGTCCTGCTTCGAAGTCCACTGCAAAGACGTCAGAAACACTCTTTCAGGAAAGCACAGCGCTTTTGCTAAGCACCTCACCGAAACCATTGCACAAAGAGCCAGAGACAGAAACTTAGTTATGCTGGAAAACTTCAGAAAACTCCACAGAGAAATTTCCCGACCTCCCAACGACATTGAAGAACTCACTGAAATCAAAGAACTCATGTCAAGGGTCCCCATTGAAATCGAAAAGATGAAGCAAGAAATCGACGAAAACATGGGTGTCTTCCAAACCCTAGAAAAGTTTCAGTACAAGTTAAGCAACGAAGACATGAACAAGAAGTGGGAGCTCTTCGGGTTCCCTTTACAAACTTACGAACTAATTGAAAGCAAAAACGAAGAACTCGAAAAACAAAAAGCTTTGTTTCAAGAAAGCATGATCACTGAACAAGAAGAGTTCAACGAAGCCATTGACGATCTTGAAAACATCGTTAAAACATTCATCCAGTACACCGACGCCAAACAGTACAAAGAAACTGCTGAAATGGTCGAAAGAGTCAACAAGCGCCTTGAAGAGTGCATCAACTCCGCTAAGACTTTCAACAACCGAGAGTACTTGTTCGGAGTAGAGCAGACCGACTACTCACAGGTCCAGCAGTGCGCTAAGGAGTTCAAGCCTTTCTCAGACCTTTGGTTAACTATCAACAAGTGGCACGACCGCTACGCCCACTGGATGTACGACGAGTGGGAAACCATCGACGGTGCTGAAATCGAGGAAACTGTTGAAACCTCTTCAAAAACTATAAACACTGTTTTAAGGCACTTTAGAAACAGAGACATGCAAACAATACTGCCTGTAGCTGAAGACATCAAAGCCAAAATAGACGACTTCAAGCAGTACGTTAAAATGGCAGTGTCACTTAGAAAGCCTGGAATGGTGGACAGGCACTGGGACGCTATTTCGGAAAAGGTTGGGTTTGAAGTTAGGCCACATGAAGGCTTTACACTTGAAAAGGTTATAAACATGGGCCTGAAAGAACACGAAGACTACTGCGAAGAGATTGGTGACAGGGCTTACAAAGAATTCCAGATTGAAAAGAAACTTAACGAGATGCAGAATGCCTGGGACGACATTAACTTTGAAGTGCTTCCTAAGTTTGAAACTTACATTGTAGGAGGCATTTTGGACATCCAAAACATTCTTGACGAGCACATTGTGCAGTCCCAAGCTATGCAGTTTTCGCCCTTCAAAAAGCCTTTTGAAGAAAGAATTGAGGAGTGGTGCAACGACCTTATGCGAGTCCAGGACGTTTTGGACGAGATCGTTAAGTGCCAAGTTAAGTGGATGTACTTGCAACCGATTTTTGACTCTAAAGACATCATTAAACAACTTCCAAACGAAGCTAAGAAATTCAGAAGTGTAGACGGAACTTGGAGACACACTATGTCACAGGTGCACTCCAACCCTAATGTGCTTAAAACCTGCAAAGCTGACGGCAGACTTGAGTCTCTCAGAGAAAACAACAGGAACTTGGAAGCAGTTCAAAAAGAACTTGAAAACTACCTGGAAACTAAACGTTCAGGCTTCTCTAGGTTTTACTTTTTGAGTGATGATGAGTTACTCTCCATATTGTCAGAAACCAAAGACCCCAAACTAGTCCAACCGCACTTGAGAAAAGTCTATGAAAACATGGCTGCTATTGAGTTTGACGAAAACAAAGTAATTCACTCTATGTTTTCAGGAGAAGGCGAACAAGTGCCTTTTGTAAGTCCACTTGACCCAAAAGACAAAAACGTAGAGTTTTGGATGGGAGAACTCGAAGATATGATGAAAGCAAGTGTACGTGCAGTCCTCAAACACTCAATGGAAGAGTACCTGGAAATCGACAGAAACGAGTGGGTCTGCAAACACCCTGGACAATGCGTGCTGAACGGGTCCCAAATCCACTGGACTAGGGAAGTGGAAGAGTCCATCCAAAAAGGACCTGAAGGAGTTAAGGAGTACTTTGATTTTTCTAATGAACAACTCATGAAGACTGTAGAACTTGTAAGAGGCAACCTCACTAAACAGCAGTCCATTTGCATCGGGGCACTGATTGTCATCGACGTACACGCCAAAGATGTTGTTGAGAAGTTAGTGAAAACTAAAGTTTCTAGCATAGAAGACTTTGAGTGGATTTCACAGTTGCGCTACTACTGGGAAGAAGAAAACTGCTTCGTAAAGTGCATTCAAACAAGGTTTCCTTATGGCTATGAGTACTTAGGCAACACTCCTAGACTAGTTATTACGCCTTTGACTGACAAGTGCTACATGACACTTATGGGAGCTTTGAACTTAGACTTAGGAGGAGCTCCAGCTGGACCTGCAGGAACCGGGAAAACGGAGTCTGTCAAGGACTTGTCCAAAGCTTTGGCTAAGCAGGTAGTGGTGTTTAACTGTTCAGAAGGAATGGACCACCACATGGTGGGCAAGTTCTTTAAAGGACTGGTGAGTTCTGGAGCCTGGGCTTGCTTTGACGAGTTTAACCGTATTAACATTGAAGTGCTGTCTGTGATTGCTCAGCAACTGCAAACTTTGCTTGAGAAGAAAAGACTTGGAGAAGGAGAGTTTGAGTTTGAAGGTTCAACTATTATGATGAGGCCTACTTTTTCAGTGTTTATTACTATGAACCCTGGTTACGCTGGAAGAACTGAACTGCCAGACAACTTAAAAGCACTGTTCAGGCCTGTGGCTATGATGGTTCCTGACTACGCGATGATTGGAGAAATTATGCTGTACTCGTTTGGATTCTCACAAGCTAGAGAGCTGGCTAAAAAGATGGTTGACACCTTTAAGTTGAGTTCGGAGCAACTCAGTTCTCAGGACCACTACGATTATGGGATGAGAGCGGTGAGAAGTGTGATTAACGCAGCAGGGCTCATCAAAAGAGCTGAACCAGACATGGACGAAGAACAACTGCTTTTAAGGGCCTTGAGGGACGTAAACGTGCCTAAGTTTTTGAAGGACGACTTGCCTTTGTTTGAAAACATCATTATTGACTTGTTCCCTAGTGTGGAAAAACCTGTAATTGACAGGTCTCCGCTTGACGAAGCAATTCTTGAAACTTGCCAAAACTTGCACTTGCAGCCTGTGCAAAGCTTCATTGACAAGATTTACCAGCTTTACGACACCATCAACGTAAGGCATGGCTTGATGATTGTAGGACCTACTGGAGGAGGAAAAACTTCTAACTACAACGTTTTGGCTAAAGCCATTTCTTCGCTTAAAGAACACGAAAGATTTGATGAAGTGTTTATTCACGTGCTTAACCCTAAGTCAATCACTATGGGGCAACTCTACGGGTACTCAGACGAAATGACACGTGAGTGGACAGACGGGATTCTTGCTGACATGATTAGAAAGTGCGTGAAAGACCAACACACCCCTCCTTACACCAACAAGCACTGGGTTATGTTTGATGGCCCTGTGGACGCTTTGTGGATTGAGTCAATGAACACTGTGCTCGACGACAACAAAAAGCTTTGCCTAAACTCAGGAGAAATCATTCCTTTGTCACCCCACATGACAATGATGTTTGAAGTAGAGGACTTAGCAGTGGCTTCGCCTGCTACTGTTTCTCGGTGTGGAATGGTTTACATGGAACCCATAAGTTTGGGACTAGGACCCCTTGTGACTTCTTGGCTTGAGTCCTTGCCTCCCAAAATAGCTGCCCACGAAGGAATCTGCACCAAGTTGAAGGACTTTTTTGATTTGTATTGTTTCCCAATGCTTAAATTCCTCAGAAAGAACTGCACCGAGTCAGTGTCTTCGATGGACAACAACTTGTGTCAGAGTTTATGCCGCATTATGAACTGTCACTTCAACAACTACGTAGACACCGAAATTAAAGAAGTGAGCCAAGAAGAAATAGAGGACTTAAACGGAATGCTCGAAAACATTTACATCTACGCCACTACTTGGTCCATTGGAGTTACTACGAACACTGAAGGAAGAGAAAGGTTTGACGGAGCACTTAAGGAAATCATCCAAAACCGCGCCTTAGGAATTCCTTTCCCCGAAGACGGCACTATTTACGACTGGTTTTTTGACACTGAAAACAAAGTTTACAAGTTGTGGACTGACACTATTCCTCCTCAAGAAATCGACCAGAACGCCCAGTTCAACGAAATCATGGTTCCCACAGTAGACTCTATTCGAATTAAGTACCTCTACAAACTGCTACTTAAGAACAAGTACCACTTGTTGTCTCCAGGACCTACAGGAACAGGCAAGTCCATCAACATTACTTCTTTGCTGGGCTACGGAATGCCTGACAACTACCAGTACATCACCATTACTTTTTCAGCCCAAACCTCAGCAAACCAAACTCAAGACTTAATTGACAGTAAAGTCCAAAGAAGAAGAAACAGAGTCTACGGACCTCCTCCCGGTAAGTATTACGTGATCTTTGTCGACGATCTCAACATGCCTAAGAAAGAAGAGTATGGAGCACAGCCTCCTCTTGAACTTTTGAGACAGTGGATGGACCACAAGTCATGGTACGACCGCAAAGAGAAGATAAGTATCAGCATTGTAGACGTGATTTTCATATCTGCAATGGGTCCTCCCGGAGGTGGAAGAACCTACATCACCAACAGACTTGTAAGGCACTTTAACCTTGTTACTTACAGTTCCATGAGTGAGTCAGACATCACTATGATTTACACCAAGATCCTAAATGCTTTCTTGCGCGGGTACTCAGAGTCTATAGTAGAGGCCATTCCCAGGATTGTAAAAGCTTCTATTGACTTGTACAACTACATTGAGCAAACTCTCTTGCCAACTCCAGACAGGTCCCACTACACCTTTAACTTGAGAGATATGGCAAATGTCTTCCAAGGCGTTTGTTCTTCAGAGGCCAAAAAGATCACAGAGTACACTTCAATAGTTAAACTTTGGGCACACGAAAACTTAAGAGTTTTTGGAGACAGACTCATTAACGAAGACGACGGTAAACTACTTAACGGCGCAATCAACGAAAAGATTCAGAAGGACTTTAACTTAGAGCCAAGCCAAGTGTTTGAGCACGAAAGGTTGATTTTCACCCACTTTATGAATCCCAATTTGCCAGAGGAACAAAAAGTTTACGAAGAAGTTACCGACACTGAACAACTAGTTTACATAGTTTCGGAGTACTTAGAAGGCTACAACGACAAAAACATCAAAAAGCAAATGAAACTAGTCATGTTTCTGGACGCCTGCTGCCACGTAACAAGGATCTGTCGTGTTTTAAAACAGCCGCAGGGAAACGTGCTGCTTTTGGGTGTAGGGGGTTCTGGTCGACAGAGTTTAAGTAAGTTAGCAGCTTACATCATGGACGACAGTGAAGTCAGGCAGATCGAAATTACTAAGTCCTACAACATGCAGCAATGGAGAGACGATCTGAGGGATGCCCTTAAGTTTGCAGGTATGAAAAACGAAAGAGTGATCTTTATGCTTGTTGACACCCAAATCATAGACGAACAAATGCTGGAGGACGTAAACAACGTTCTTAATTCAGGGGACGTTCCTAACCTGTATAAGCCTGACGATTGGGAAGACATTGCTAGTGTAGGAAAACCCGAGTGCCAGAGAAAAGGAATCCAGCTTTCAGAAATGAACATAATGTCTCAGTTCTTAGTTCGTGTTAAAAACAACATCCACATTATTTTGGCCATGAGTCCTTTAGGAGGGACTTTCAGAAGCAGACTTAGAATGTTTCCTTCTCTGATTAACTGCTGTACCATTGATTGGTTCCACGAGTGGCCTGAAGAAGCCTTGGTTTCAGTAGCAGGTGGACAACTCAACGAAGACGACCTTAAAATTGACGACCAGCAAGACAAACTGGTCCAGATGTTTAAGATCATCCACAAGTCTGTAGAAAAAACTTCTTCTAGGTTCCTTGTAGAAATGCGCCGCTACAACTATGTAACTCCTACTTCTTACTTAGAACTCCTTAAAATCTTTAAGCTCCTGCTTATAGAGAAACGAAACAAACTCCAAACCCAAAAATCCCGACTGGAGGGAGGAATCAACCAACTCAAAATTGCAGGCGAAGAAGTTGACCGTCTCAAACAAGAAATCGAAACCAATAAGCCCAAACTTGCTGAAAAACAAAAAGAAGGAGAAGAAATGATGGTCCAAATCGAAAAGGACAAAGCTGGTGCCGAAGAAACCAGGAAAAGTGTAGCTAAAGACGAAGCCTCTGCACAGGCTGAAACTGACAAGGTAGAAAAACTAACAGCAGACGCCCAAGGAAAACTTGCAGAGGCGGAACCTGCACTCATTGCAGCTACTAAAAGTTTGAAGGAACTCAAACCACAGGACCTGGTTGAAATTGCTTCTTACAAAAACGCAGCAGAGGGCGCTGCTCTTACTATGCAAGCAGTGTGCATTTTGTTCGGAGTTCCTCCTGTGAAGAAACCCCATCCTACTCAACTTGGCAAAAAAATTGACGACTACTGGGAAGCTTCAAAGGTATGATGTACCATCTTTCGGGTCTGATAATGATGACCCATTTTCACTGAACGGTTATTGACTATTTAGACTTCTTTACTCAAGAATCCCAACCAACTACTCAGCGACCTCATTCACTACGAAAAAGAAACAAGACTTACCCAAGAACTCATTGACAAGATCAAGCCCATCATGAACAACGAAAACTTCGTTCCTGAAATCATCAGAAAGACCTCCAAAGCCCTTGAGCCCGTTTGCAAGTGGGTGCAAGCTATGTTTAACTTCTTCCACATCAACAAAGAAGTAGAACCCCTCAGACAAGAAGTCAGAGAAAGAAACGCAGAACTAGAGGTAGTCACTCAAAGGTTGAACGAAGCCAAAGCCAAGCTCAAAGCAGTTAACGACCAAATTGAAGCTCTTGAAAACAAGTACAACGCCTGCATTAGAGAACAAGAAGAACTCCAAGAACAAATCAACGACTGCGAAGTTAAACTTGAAAGGGCTGAAAAACTGCTCAGTGGACTTGGAGGTGAAAGCAAAAGGTGGCATTCTGAAGTAAATTCACTTAGCGAAGGAATTACTAAGTTACCAGGAGACTGCGCTTTGTCTGCAGGAATGGTGTCTTACGCAGGAGCCTTTACAGGCGAGTACAGATCTTCCTTAGAAAGTATGTGGCGTGAAAGCTTAGAACAGCTAGGAATCAGTCACAGTGGAGGCGTAACAATGCGGAGTGTACTAGGAGAGCCAGTGTCTTTGCAAATCTGGAAAGTAGCAGGTTTGCCAAGCGACCCAGTTTCAATTGAAAACGGAATAATCATAGAAAAAACAAGAAGGTGGCCTTTGATGATTGACCCTCAGGGACAAGCAAACAGCTTCATCAAAAAACTAGGCAAAGAACACGACGAAGGCATTGAGTTCTGCAAAGCCTCCGACCCCAACATCATTAGGAACTTAGGAACTGCTGTTATGAACGGAAAGTGGTTCTTAGTTGAAAACGTGCAAGAAGAACTCGACCCTGCACTTGAACCTGTGCTTCTTCAACAAGTCATTAAAGAAGGAGCTGGGTACTCAATCAGGATTGGTGACAAAAGCGTCGAGTACAACAGAAGCTTTAGGTTCTTCATGACTACCACACTGCCCAACCCCCACTACTCCCCAGAAACCTGCGTAAAAGTTACTTTGCTTAACTTTGCCATTACGCCTCAAGGACTGGAAGAGCAGATGCTTGCCACCGTAGTAGCTAAAGAAAACCCTGCACTCGAAGAACAGAAGGCTAGTTTAATTACACAAAACGCCAGAGCTCACAAGAACCTTAAAGAAATTGAAGACCAAATCCTTGAACAGATCTCCCACACCGAAGGAAGCATCTTAGACAACCAGCAACTTATTGACGCACTGGCTACCAGCAAACAAACCTCCACCAACATCATGCAAAAAGTAGAAGAATTCAAAAAGACTGAAAAAGAAATTGACGCTACTAGAGAATCCTACAGACCTGTAGCTTTCAGGGCGTCTTTGCTTTTCTTCTGCATTGTCGACTTAGCCAACATCGACCCTATGTACCAGTACTCTTTGCAGTGGTTCACAAGGCTCTTCGAAATGGGAATAGACAACGCACCTAACCCAGGCTCCCACCAAGAAAGACTTGACTCCCTGAACGAGTACTTTACCTACTCGCTTTACCAAAACGTTTGCAGGTCACTCTTTGAAAAGCACAAGCTGCTGTTTAGTTTCATACTCACAATGAAAATACTTAATGGGGACGGCCAAATCGATATGCAGGAGTGGAGGTACTTACTTACAGGACCTTCTGGAGGCACCCAAATTCCTGCTAACCCTACCAGTTGGCTCACTGATAACGCTTGGAAAACTATGTACGAAGAAATCCACGGAATTGACCAACTGCCTAATTTCAAGGGCTTTGAAGACTACTTCATGAAAAACACCGACGGTTTCAAAAGCATTTTTGACGCAGTCAGTGCCCACGAAACACCTCTTCCTCAAGAATGGGACTCCAAACTGAACTCTTTCCAGAAAATGATAGTGCTAAAAGCCATTAGGTCAGACAAAGTAATTCCTGCAATTCAGAACTGGGTAATCAGTCACATGGGCAGGAGGTTCGTGATTCCTCCTACGTTTGACTTGGCAGCAATCTACTCGGACTCCAGCGTAACTACTCCTTTGATTTGTGTGTTAAGTCCAGGTTCAGACCCAGTCTCAGCAATTTGGCGTTTTGCAGAGGAAAAAGGAATGTCTAAAAAACTAAGTTCAATCTCCTTAGGTCAAGGCCAAGGTGCTAAAGCTAAGAAGTGTGTAGACGAAGCTAAAGGACCTGGACACTGGGTGTTGCTTCAGAACTGCCACTTAGCTGAAAGTTGGATGAGCGACCTTGAAAAGATTGTGGAGGACTTTGACGAGTCTATTCCTGGAGGCTTTAGACTCTGGCTTACTTCTATGCCCAGCAAGTCCTTCCCGGTGTCTGTGCTGCAGAACGGTGTGAAAATGACTATCGAGCCACCCCAAGGTCTGAGGTCGAACTTGCTGTTGTCTTACTCAGCTACTGACGACAAGGAACTAGACGACTGCAGCAAGCCTGACGCCTTCAAGACACTTTACTTCAGCATATGCTTTTTCCACGCTATTGTCCAGGACAGAAGGAAGTTCGGACCTATTGGGTGGAACATTCCTTACGAGTTTACTAACGAAGACTTGTTTGTGACTCTTAAACAACTGAAGATTTTCTTGAACCAAGAAGGAGACACTATTCCTTACAAAGTACTTAACATTTTGGGAGCTGAAGTTAACTACGGAGGTCGTGTTACTGACGACAAGGACTCTAGACTCATCAACAACATTTTGCGGAAGTACATAAACCCTGATGTTTTCAACTCTGACTACAAGTTTTCGTCTTCAGGTAAGTACTACTGCCCTGCTATTGGCAGAAAAGAAGACTACGTGAAGTACATTGAAAGTTTAGACCTTAGTCCCGAACCTGAGGTGTTTGGCCTCCACGAAAACGCAGAAATCACAACTAACCAAGGAAACACCAGAAACCTTTTGGAAACCATTTTGCTAATGCAGCCTCGAAGTGCTTCAGCAGGGGGCAAGTCCCGCGAAGAAGTCATTAGAGAAATTGCCCAGAACCTAGAGAAGAACATGCCTACTAAGTTCGACGTAGAAGCAGTAGCTACTAACTATCCTACACAGTACACCGAGTCAATGAACACTGTGCTGTTCCAAGAAGTGATTAAGTACCAAAGACTCCTGAACAAAATGGAGTCCAGCCTTTCAGAAGTCCAAAAAGCCCTAGTAGGAAGGATAGTTATGAGTGAAGAACTTGAAAAAATGAGTTCAGCTCTTTACGACAACCAAGTGCCAGCTATGTGGAACGAAGTAGGGTTCTTGTCACTAAAGCCCCTTTCGTCTTGGTTCCAAGACCTCAAAGAGAGAATGGACTTCCTCAACGACTGGATTCAAAACGGAACTCCTAAAGCTTTTTGGATATCAGGGTTCTTCTTCCCTCAAGCCTTTATAACTGGCACTCTCCAGAATTATGCCAGGAAGCACTTCATTCCTATTGACAAGTTGAGCTTCGAGTTCCACGTAATGGACAACTTGACTCTTGAAGACATCAAAGAAAAACCTGAAGACGGGTGTTACGTCCACGGACTTTGGCTTGAAGGAGCCCGCTGGGACAGCAACGAGCACTGCTTAGCTTGGAGCAATCCGAAAGAACTCTACACTTCATTGCCAGTGGTTCATTTTTTGCCTGTGCAAGACAGAACTCCTCCTGAAACAGGCATTTACCACTGCCCAGTTTACAAGGTCCTCAGTAGAGCAGGTACACTTAGCACTACAGGGCACTCTACTAACTTTGTCTTGTATGTAGAACTGCCTTCAAAGGACTCTGAAGACAAGTGGATCATTGCAGGTGTTGCTATGTTCTTAGCTCTTAGAACTTAATAATTATAATATGGAAGAATCCTTAAAAGACTACGCAAGAAGGGCTCTGCACTTCAGGCAGATGGACTTAAATTCTACGTTTTGCCAGATGCTTTACATTTGCTTTTCGCCTTCAAAGCTATCAAGACTGACTCAAATGAGAAAAAGTAAGGCATAAGTAGCTGCTAAAAACCAGTGGGCTCGGGATGACCCTGCTTTTGTGATCCTTTTGGTAGTTGGACTTGGCTTTGCCTCTTGCTCCTACGCAATAGCTCTTACTGAGTAAGTTTTATCCAGTGAAGGTTTTTGGGGACTGCTCAAGGCTATGTTTTACAGCATAGGAATTCACTTTTTCGGCCTAGGGAGTTTGACTTCTTACCTGCACTAGTAAGTTCCAGGCAGCAGAGTGGCAGAAAACCATTTAAGAGTAAAAGACTCTGAGTTCACGGGCTCGGCTGGGAAACTAGAGTGGCTTTACTGCTTTGACGTACACTGCAATTCTTTTTTGCCAGTGTTTTTGCTGCTTTATGTGGTTCAGTACTTCATGCTGCCTATGCTTTTGATGGACCACTACTTGTGTCTGCTGTTGTCTGTTGTGCTCAACATAGGGGCTTTAAGTTACTACCACTACTTGGTATGCCAAGGCTACTCTGCTTTACCTTTTCTCAGAAACACAGAAGTCTTTTTGGCCCCCATACCGCTTCTTGTAGTTCTAGGCATTTTTTCTTTAGTTCTGAGAGTTAACATCACAAAGTTTGTAGTTTCATTTCACTTCTAACTAAATTATATAAATTTCAGCTGTAAATTGGCGCGAAACCAGACAGTAAATGAAGTGCGTCAGGCTTTTTGGCATGTGCGTAATATGCTTTGAATAACGAAATTTTTTAGAAATGAAACAGAAGGTACTGGTGTCTCTATATTTAATGTTGAAAAATTATTTTCTGGGACAGCTGCTTGAACAGTGTTTGAGTTCTAAGTATAATAAATTAATACTAGTCAAAGAGTTTAATTAGGTTAATTACACTCCTCAGAGCACTTTAATCTGTAGATTTAAGCTTAGGAACTTCAGGAATCTCTTCCAAGTCCGTAAAGTCAGAGGAGAGAGTTGATAGTGAATCCCTAAAGGAACTCCTAGATCCTCTAAGTGAATCTTTTTGAGTGGGCTCTTCTGCTTCCAAGAACTTTTCGTCCCATATGAATCTTTGGTTGGAAAATTTCGGTTTTTCAGCTTCGAAGTCAAAGCAGTAGAATTTAGACTTTTCTTCAGTTGTGTGCTTAAGCTCAGCTTTCATTTGAAGCACAAAATCCTTTATACAGTCTGAGTCGTTTTCTGTCAGGCTCAAAGCATTCATTTTTATCAATGGAGCAAATCTTTTCTGAATTAGCCCAAAAATCTTATAAATCAATAGCAAATTTTATTTCAGGTCGTTAAAAGAATTCTTGCTTCTAAGCAAGTACAATGCTAACTCTAGCAAATTTAAAGGTCAATTAAGCTTTCCGAAATTATTAGGTTTTTAGTTAGGGTTAAATGTTAAGTTAGGCCTCTAGAATAGCTTGATTTTCTTCGCGTTTCGAAAATACACTTTTAAGGGCCATTGCGTAACTCTTACTTCTGGAACGCTGCGTAAAGATTACACTTGTGTTCCAAGCTAGTCCAAAAAACACCACGCCCAGCACTAACCACATAAAAGCAAAAATCATCCCCCACTTGTCACTCGCGCCAAAAACAACCCCGATGAGAAAAGGCCCCAACAAGCTTCCAAACGCATGATTTAAAAAGTACCTCATAGCGTTGGCTTGGCCTCTTAGTTCACTTGGAACTGAGTTTAGAATTCCAATTCCTACTGGACCTATGTACCTAAGTAGTTCCTACGTGTAAAGGAAGAAAAGCGCAGCTCCCAAACAAACTACGTAAACATAAACGTTGAAAATGCTAGAACCCACCACTCCAAACAAGCAACTAATGCTTATTACAACTCCTACAAAACTAGCAGACTTGTCAACTCTCGCACTTTGAAGTTCGTTGTCTGAAATATTCCCTTGTTCATGCTGCCTGACTTCGCTTTTTAACTTCTTGTCTAAAAACACAGAGCCCAATATAACTCCTCCAAACCCACAAATAACAATCACAACACCTGTTATGTACCCTGCCTGGTCTGTAGGCAAGCCGTAGTAGTGGTTCAAGTAGTAAACACTCCAAAACCCGAACCCCGAAGCTGTAAAAGTAACTGCACTGCACCCCAAACTCAAAAACACAAGCACTGGAGTCTTTAACAAAGAAACTACTTGGTCTTTAAAGCTAGTGCTTTCTTCATTCCTTCTAGCTATCAACTCAGGTTCCTTAAAACTTATGGCTGCAATAACCACGAAAGGAACCATTAAAGCTGCTTCAATCAGGAAAGTCCACCTCCACCCAAGTGCTTTGGAGGTGCCTGCTCCAAAGATCACTCCAAAAGGAGCTCCAAGTGGCGAAGATGAAATTGAAAGCCAAAGACTTTTTTTATCAGAAGGGGCTTTATCAACGATGCATGGTGAAGCCAGACTAATAAAAGATGCTTCACCCACTCCAGTAAAGGTCCTTGCCGTTAACAGTAAATAGTAGTTGCTTGAAAGGCCTGCTGTTACTAAAGAAACTAAGTACACACTCAAGCCTATAGCCATCAAGGAATAGGGATGCACATGCTGTGCTTGATGGCCAAAGACAGGACTGGAAGCCATAAACCCTAGAGTAAACACTGAACCCAGTAAGCCTGTTTGGATGCTGGACAAATTTAGGTCTTCTTTGAGGTGTGGAACTACCCCTGATACTGCTCCTATATCCATGTAAACTAGCAAATTCACAAGGGTGAAAAAAACCAGTGTCATGGAAGGTGAGATTTCTAAGAACCCACAGGTAAGCTTTACCATGTTTATAAAATTCTAGAAAATGATCTAGGAGGACCCTTCTCACTTATCTAAGCGATACTGAGACTCCAAAAATGGCTTAGTTAGTTTTCCATTTGTTGAAGAATAATAATGTCCATATTAAACTTTGGATTCATTAAGTTATCGCCTGGGTGGACCCTGATTTACCTTATTTCAGTCAGCATGCTCACGTATATTGACTCAGGATCAATTGCAGGATTGATCCCTACACTGAAAGACGAACTGGGAATATCAGATGCAGAAGCAGGGTTGCTAGGTACAGCCTATACTCTAGGCTTGATAGTGCTGAATCCTATATTTGGATACTTTGTGCAATACGTGCGCGTTTACTCTTTGATGACAATAGGGATTTTCATATATTTTGGCTCTTTAGTTATGGCAGGGATTTCAGTTAACTATTGGATGCTGTTAGCTGCTAGATTCATCACAGGGATAGGAGAGGCTTCTTTCGAGAACTTGTCTGGACCTATCATTATCCAAAAGGCCCCAGAGGCCAGAAAAGGTCTTTGGCTTTCGCTGTACTATGCTTGCTCACCTATAGGAGTGGCTATTGGCTATTTTTATGGAGCTGTAATGGGCAATTCACTTGGATGGCACTGGAACTTCTTAATTGGGTCAATAGCAATATTGCCCCTTTTGGTACTTACTGTTTTTATTCGCAAAGAGCCTGGTTTACTAGGTCAAAAAGAGTCAAGTACCTTAAGTTTGAATCAGCAAATTCTAGCGGTGCTCAAAAACCCTGTGTTTGTGTTCACTACTTTATACTGTGCTTCTGTTAACTTTACGGGAGGTGGGTTGGGTTTTTGGCTAGTGGACTACTTAAACAACTACTACGGAGTCAGTCAAAGCGCAGCTGCAGGCATTTCTGGAGCAGTGATAGTGATTCCTGGCTTAATTGGAGTTATTCTAGGGTCAACTATTTTAGACTTCCGAACAAAGAAGGATGTGAAGTCGAAGCAACAGGGTTTTATTTCGGAAACTGACTTACAAAGACTCAGGATACAAAAGTCTATCCAGTTGTGCCTAGTAGTAGCCATCATCGGAATGGCCATTGGGTTGATAGGTTCAGTAGTTAACAACCTTTATGTGTTTCTGGTCTGTTTGGCACTATCAATTGGTATTTTGTACATGTAAGTTTTACTTAGGGGTGTAGGGCCTTCGGGTTTAACTATAATCACCTCAGTTTCAGACCAGTTAAAAGGGCAAGCTAACTCTATTAGGTTCTTTTTAACCAACGCTTTAGGAGCTTTTATATCTCCTTTTTTAATGGGAGTCGTATTTGAACAAGACGAGCAGTGGGGAATGATATTTGGATACATGTGGCTTATCTTTGCAGTAATTTCTATTTACTTGGCCTACTACTTTTCAGTAACTTTTACTTAGAAACTCAAAAAAGGTTCCATTGAACAAGAGTTGAAGACAGAAGAGTAACTTATCTTATACAGTTAAATTCGATTTTAAGAACGGGTCTGGGAAAATCAGGCATGACTTTGTATAGCTGAACTAAAGGCGTAAGGTCTAAGTAACCCTTTTGCTTGTTAGGTGCGTAGCGAGTAGAGTTGGAACTTACAGCTGAGCTAAAAGCTGGCTTTTTGATCTCGGACCTGGGAGGAGGGGTTTTAGGTCTGTTTTCGCTAGAGTGGTCTCTTTGGGGTCTTTCCTGTTCAGGTCTTATTGCAGAGCTGTGCTTTGACCTTTCAAGCATAGACTCAAGCTTTTCAATTCGCTCAACAAAAGTTTGGTGGATTTCTTTGTTTTTTCGTTCGAGGGTTTGTATTTGTTGGTGCAGTCTTTCATTTTCTTGTTTAGTTTCATTTTCGGCTTGTTTTGAAATTCTTAGTTGTTCTTGCAAGGTAGAAATGTTAGCTTCTAGTTCCGAAACTTTGTGCTGGAAAGAAGGGTCTTGAGGTCTTTTGGGCAACTCTGGAAGTGGCCTTGTCGGGGTTTTGCTTCTGATTCTTTTGAGAAGTTCTGCAGGGTCGAATTCGCTCATTTTTAAATAAGAATTAAGTTAGTTTTTCTTGGAGCCAAACTGCAATGTTCGTGAGTAAGTCGTAAGTAGTTGGTTTCTTGGCTAGTGGGTGCCCGTCTTCTGGGTACCAAAGCATCTTTACGTCCACTCCTCTTTCTTTTAAGTTCCTGTAAAACTGAAGTGAGGCTTGGGAAGGAACCCGCAAGTCACTTCCACCTGCTATTATCAAGCAAGGGTTGCTTACTTTGTGCATGTAGTTTAGTGGCGAAGCTTCGTACATCTTCTGGAGGTCTTGAGAACTCATAGGGTACTCTGAGTCTTTGTTAAGCACTTCAGCAAAAGTCCAGTCAGTGATGTCGCTTACGTAAGACATTGAAGACACGTCTGCTACTCCGTTCACAATAACACTGGCACTGCACACGCCCCTTCCTGCTAAGTGCCCACTCAAGAACCCTCCGTGAGACCCTCCCAACGAAACTATTTTTTGGGTATTTAGGTGCTCTTTGGCCAAACTAAGGGCTTCCAAACAGTCTTCTACGTCCATAAACCCTATGTTTCCTAAAAGGGACTCCAGTTCATTTCTTCCAAAGCCAGTGGAGCCTCTGTAGTTGACTGAGAGGACGTTGTACCCGCAAGCCAGTCTAAAAGAAGTAGCAAAGCTGTAGTCCACATAAGCGTTGGTGTGGGGTCCTCCGTGCATATGAATGATCAAAGGACTCTGAGGGTCAGTGAGGTAAAGCAAGCTTTGGCAGGATGAATTTTTGTGCTGGAGCACCCTAACTTGGGCGTTTTCAAGAGTGCTAATTATTTTTGAGTCCTCAGGAGAAGGATTAAAGGTTTGCGATTCATAAGTCAACTGAGTTTCAAAAGTTCCTTCGTTAAAGGTTGAAGTGAAGGCCTTAGGGAAAGTTTTAAAGTTGCTAGCTGCAACTAGAGCTTTGTTGTTTTGGACATCTAAAAGACTAGCACTGAACGGGCTTTCAAGAGGAATAGGAACTTTTTGCAGAGTTCCGTCAGTTTTCACACTCCATATAGGTTCGTTCACTCTGTGGTGGGTCTTGAACACTAAAGTGTCATTGCTAACCCAGCCATAAGAAGACAACTCGTCGTGAAACCCGTAAAGTCCGTTAAAGTGGTCGTTGTCCTCGTGGACTAAGTCTACTAGAAGTCTGAACTCAAGTGACTCGTAGTCAAGCAAGTGAAGAGTCAAGCAAGTAGCATGGGACTTAGTTCCTTCAGGGATTCCATAAACTGCACCCAAGGACCCACTTTGGTTGAACTTAGGGTACTGAACTCCCATTGTGCCTTGGGGTTTGCCTAAGCACTTAGTTTCTGCACTTTGAATGTCAGTAAGGTATAAAGAAGAGGTTCTGTTTAGCATAGCCGAGAGTCCCCTGATAAAAGGAGTTTTTTCGTACCCAATATAAACTACTTTATGGGTATTTGGAATAAAAGTGCACTGAGCAGGGTGGATGTTTTCAGGGACACTTACTTCTTTAGTTGAGTTTTCCAAAACGTTGTACACAAACAACTTAGGGTTAGTGATTTCCCTTAAGTTCTCTCCGAAGTTTTCTTTGTAAAGGTTTTGGTTGCCTTTAGCTTCTTCTTCACTCCAAAAAGAACCAGACTTAGCAGGACAAGCTTCAGCAATGTAAGCAATGAAGTTTTCATCTGAAGACCAAGCAACCCTTCCAAAAGCAGCATGTTTAAGCACTATGCTGTGGTGCTTCTTAAGGTTCTTGACCTGGAACATTCTATTTCTGTCCCAGAGTTCGAAAACCTGTTCTTCTTTTTTGTCACCTTCTCTCACAGCTAACTTCAAGTTCCTAGAAGGCGAGTAAGACTCCAAAGCTGCAGTGAACAAAGGAAAGTCAACACTGCCTACAACTTTATAAAATTCCCTAGAAGTGCCTTGCACAGGTTCTTCACAAGTGTACTTCAAAGCTGTTCCTCCAGGAAACAAGTAGCCTGCCACAGGAGTACTAGTAAGCCGAGCTGCACTTTCGAAGAGTTTTGCAAGGGCTTCCATAGTAATATTATAACATGTCTAACATTTGTATTTAAAATTGAAATGGAACCGCGCAAAGACAAAAACGAGGAAACAAGCAGCAGTATGATGATACATGCTCCTATTCCTCAAAGAGCTTATTCGCCAAGTTACTTACTTTTGGAAGACTCCTTAGAAGGGCTAACTCCAATAGTTGGAGGAAACTACTTTGCCACTCAAAGCAGCGCATTCCAAGAGTACACCCCCACAGAAGAGTTACCTAACAGTTTTCCCACTAAATACATCTCAAAAATCAACTTTTCTAACTATGAAACTAAAGACCTAGTTTTCAAAAGTAACAAACTTTCAATCGAAATCAAAATGAAGCGCAGTAGGCCTTTCACAAAACTCAAGCGCAAAAGAAACTGCTGCAACTGCACAAAGTCCAAGTGCTTAAAGCTGTACTGCGAGTGCTTTGCAAAGGGTATGTACTGTGACGGGTGCAAGTGTGTGAACTGCTTCAACATGAAAGGACAGGAGAACTTGCGCGCAGTAACTAACACCTTAGAAAAGAACCCTTTTGCTTTCAAAAAACCTCACAAAGGCTGTTGCTGCACCAAAACTGGTTGTGTTAAGCAGTACTGCGAATGCTACAAAAAAGGAGTTAAGTGCTCCGAACTCTGCAAGTGCAAGTTTTGTAGCAATACTTCTAAGTGTAAAAAACTACCTTTAGAGTCAATAGGGAATAGAGAAGCTAATCTTAAATAATTGTCATGTTAAACATGCAAGTCACTGGGGGCTGCTTCATTGCGCTGGGGGCGTACTTGCAGCAGTTTGCTCTTTACAGAAAGCGAATGCAGAGTTTAGTGCTGCCGCACAAAGACTGTTCTTCTAATAGACCTACACTCTTAGTGATGTTTTTATGTGGATTAGGACTGGAATTAGGGGGGTTTGTTTACTGCTCCATGAGCACTTATGTGCTTTTGACTAGTTTGCACCTAGTGTTTTTCAAGCTCAACTTTGTCAATGATGAGAACAGACACTACTCCAGGAAAGAATGGTTAGGCAGTTTGCTGGTAGTTGTAGGAGCTGTAGTAGTGGTACTGGCTGGAGGCAACCAACTTGGTATAGTTCAGCAGTCCCAGTATGATAGTGTTTTCAACTGGAAATACTTCATTTGGATGGTAGGAAGTTTGCTTATGAATTCAAGTATGCGCAAACTAGGCTTTTACAAAGGAAGGATTTTACTGGAAACTTGTTTGCCTGCTCAAATTGCTACCTTTGGGTACGCTTCGATAAAGATTGCCTTTTACTCGGTTGAAATGTATTTTTCAGGATTTCCTTTTTCGGTGCTTCTTTTTGTTTGCTGTTTAATAATTAGTGTGGTGTCTCTGTGCTCGACAGGATCTTTTTTAAGCGCCCTTTGGAAGCACTACGACTTTGTAGTAATACTGGGGGCTTACTACTTATGGATTCTGTGCTACACGCTTTCCTTGGCTATTTTCGTAGTGAACGCAGGCGTTACTTATGAGTACTCCAACTTCATAGCAATCTTTTTCTCAGTGGTTTCAATAGGACTAGGAGTGTACCTTCACGTTAAACAGCGGTTAGACGACCTGGAGTCTAAAAACTACTTTACAAATGAATTTTCAGACGAACTGCAAGCTCTGAACCCTTCTTCTAAGTTCATTGTAATTGAAGAAGACCCTTTGGTCAAAAACAGTAAAAACCTTTAACACTGAGAACTTAAATACCTAGCTTACATTTAAAACAGACAAAGCTTTTGAAAGTGGACTTTTCAAGGCTTCGTTTAAGTCGTCTATTTCGGATTGAATGGGTTCTGAGAGCTTTTCTTTAAGAACACTTATGAAAAGCTCTATGTCGTTTTTGACTCTTTGTGCTGGAATCTCAGAGTTAATTGGAATGCTGTCGTACATAGAAAGCAAAGCTGGCCTAATAGAGTTCAGAATTCTTGAAAAAACTGTATGGAGTTGCTGAGTGCTCAGCACTGAAGCCAGAATGCCGTGCATAGTCGTTATGTCGTTGGAAATATAGTTGACGTAGTAGTCTTTGTCAAGCTGACTGGGATTCACCATTACTTCCCACTTGCCTTCTTGCGAGGTAGTTTCGCACTTTTTGTTGACTCTGTCTATAATTATCTGTGAAAGTTTGTTGTAGATGTTGTTGAGGTGCGAGTCTAGTTCTTGCTTAACTACTGTGAGCTGGGGCACTACTAAAGCTTTGTAGTCTTCGACTTTGTTTTCTAGCCTAACTTCTATGTAAACTAATTCTTCCAAAACAAACTGCACTGACTGCGCTGCTAAACCTAAGTGCTTGGAAGATATAGTTTTGAGCCGTAAGTTAGTAGCTCCTGCTTCCAAAATTAAGTTTTGTGTTTTGGAGTTGAAGTACTTAAGGATTTCCAAAAGTTTCTTAGCAGGCTCTTGTGGAATTCGTAAGTTCTCCACTAGCTTCAAATACTCGTACATAATTTTGTCAAACATAAGTAAAGCCGAAGTAGCAGTGAAGTTCGGGTCTACAAGTTTGACTCCTCCTATCCTTGCAGCTTCTTGTCTTCTTTCAAGGATTCTGTCCATAATTTCTTTAGGCACTTCAACCTTGTTCCAGATTTCTCCGTCCAGCAAAGCTGAGAGTTCACTGAGTTTCTTATTGTGAAACTCTTCCACAAACTTCTTTTCGAGTATGTCCATCATAGCGGTTACAGAGTTGCCCACTTCGCCCGAGAAGTAACTCCAGTTCTTAGAAAGAGTGTTTACTTGGAAGTGCAGTTCTTGAATGTCTTTGACTGAAAAGGATCCACACTGTTTCACTTTGACCTTGAAGATTCTAACTACTTTGCCGAAAAACAAACCTGAAAGTGTAGTTTCTATTTTCTGCAGTTCAGACAAAAGCAAAGGGTCTTCTAAGTTCCTTTTCATTTGGAGATAAGTAGCTGCGTGATTGCAACCTAACTTTTCCATAAGGGTCTTGCCTAGTTGGCTCCAGTTACTTAAGCACGCTTGGAACAAAGCGTTAATAGCTGACAGAACTATGATTAAGTGGGGATGGGAAATGTACTCCCACTTGGAGTTTTCGTCTGTTTTGTAAACGCCTAGCTTCGAAAACAGGTATTTAAAGTGCTCTTTTCCCTGGTCGATTATGTGGGTGTTCATTGCATTTAAGCTTTCTTGCAACTGGCCTGAACTAACTTTGTTGTCTATTAAGTCTTCTACTCTTTTCTTGTCTAAGTCTTTAGGAAAAACTTTACCTAGGTTTTCGTAAGCTACGTTGTTTTTAAGCATCTTGACTAGTTTTTCAGACTGTTCAAAAANACGTTTTATAAACATTTCTAAAAAGAACTGTGTGAATTCTTGTTCAAGCATTTTGTCNACTGCGTCTTTGATCCCTTCAAGTTGCTTCTGGTCGTGCCTTACGCACTGGACTCCTTTTAGTTTAGTAACTAAGATGTTTTGGGTTTTTAAAATCAAGTTGATAGACTGTGAGTAGTACCCTGTACTCAAAAGTTGCTGAACTGTAGGCTGGGTCTTTTTGGCAGCTACAATCAGTTCTAGCCTTTCATTGACCTTTTCTAAATTTTGTTTCCTTGTTTGCAGTTGGATGAGTTTAAGGGCTTTTTTAGCTTGGGTTTGATTCATGAAGTCAAGAACTCCTTTGAGCTGTTTGACTGTTCCTAAGACTTCATTTACTTCGCTTTCGAGTCTTTGCATGTCAAAGGTTGCGTTCAAGAACTCCTCCCACTTCTCTGAAAGCTTCTTGAAAATACAAAAGTCAGCCATGTCTACGTAGTTAGAAAGGGTTTCTTGGTACTCTGAGTTCTGTTCTTCAAGTGCTCGGCTGAGGTCAAAGTTTTTTTCGAAAAAAGGTTCTGGAATTACTTCGTAGCAACGCTCTGTTGTGAACTTTTCAAGGGCTTGCTGAGGTTTAAGGGCCTCAAGCTGGGACTTTTCATTGAGGAGAGGAGCCACCTTATTTAGGTAGGGCACGAAGTCTTCCGAGGTAACTTCTTTTGCAAAGGGTGAAAACTCGAAACCTGAGTAGAAACCCCTGTTGAGTTTGGCGAAGATGGAATCTATGAAACTAGAATCAGGACTGTTCAAGATAGATGTCAAGCTTTGGCTTGTTCTGATTTCATAGGAATTTCTGAACTCAGAAGGGTGCAAAAGGATGTGCTCAAAGGAAGTGTTCATAGAAGAACTCGAAGACCTGTCTGTACCTGAAGGGTCCATTTATTAATAGCTTAGTTAATTCAAGCTTTGCCATTTCTCCTGACAGACCAAACCTTCTTGGGCGAGTTGATTATTTCTTTAGCTATTCTTTTTTGGTTCTCACGGTGGTTAATTCCAGGCACTTCCCTCAGTGACTCTCCAACGTAGAGCTGTCTAGGCCTTCCTATTTTCTTAACGGGGTCTGACATCATTTCATGCCACTGGGAGATCCACCCTATGCACCTTGACAGTGCAAAGATCACTGTAAACATTGACCGAGGAACTCCTATGGCTTCCAGCACTACTCCAGAGTAAAAGTCCACGTTGGGGAACAGTTTCCTTTTCAAAAAGTACTCGTCTTCTAAGGCTTTCTTTTCCAAGGCCATTGCTAGTTGGAACAGTTCGTTTTGGTGGGAGTCAGTGTGGTCTAGAATCTTGTGAGCGATTTCTTGCATTAAAACGTTGCGAGGGTCGTGGTTCTTGTAAACTCTGTGGCCAAATCCCATCAACCTAAAAGGGTCTTTGGGATCCTTAGCCTTTTCAATGTACTCGTCAATTCTGTCTACTGTTTTGATTTCTTCAAGCATCTTCAGCACAGCTTCGTTAGCGCCTCCGTGCATAGGTCCCCAGAGACTAGCTATTCCTGCAGCTATGCATGCAAAGGGATTGGCAAAGGAACTCCCTGCTATTCTCACAGTGGAAGTAGAGGCGTTTTGTTCATGGTCTGCGTGGAGAATAAAGATCTTCTCCAAAGCGTCCACAATCACAGGGTCTACTTCGAAGTCGTCAGTCATGGGGTCCGAAAACATCATGTACAAAAAGTTCTCAACGTAACCCAAGCGCTTTTTAGGCAGCACTACAGGCAGTCCGTAGGCAGTGCGGTAAGCCACTGCTGCAATCATGGGGAACTTTGCAACTATTTTTATAGCAGCAGCTTCTCTTTGAGCACAGTTAGCGACATCGACGTCTTCGTGGAAAAAAGCTGAAAGAGCTCCGACTACTCCACACATAATAGCCATAGGGTGCGCTCCTTGCTGGAAACTCCTGTAGAAGTCGATCAGTTTTTCGTGGATGCACATCTCGTCCTTAACGGCCTTTTCGAAACTTATGAGCTCATCAGAGTCAGGGAGTTCACCATACAGAAGCAAGTAACACACTTCTATGAAGTTGCATTCAGAAGCTAACTCTTGCACTCTGTAGCCCCTGTACCAAAGTTCTCCTGCTTCCCCGTCTATGTAGGTGATCCGCGAGATGCAGCTGGAAGTTGCAGTGAAGCCAGGATCCAAAGTGAAGGTTTTGGTTTGAGCAAAGAGAGTTCCTATGTCAATGACTTCAGTTCCTTCAGTGCCTTTCAAAACAGGCAGTCTTGCCTCTCTTCCGTCAGGGAGTCTCAATTCTGCTTCTCCTACTTTATGTCTCTCTGCCATTATTACAATGGATTCCAAAAAGAAATCTAATTTGTTAAGTGACTTTCAAATTAAAGACTTCATAAAAGAACTTGAACACTCTGAGTCCAAAAGAAGGTTTAAAAAGTCAAAAGTCAGAACCTTCACAGTAAACACCAAGGAGTGCCGAGGAGAAGCTGAAATCATTCGACTCATAATTGAAGAAAAGAACTGGCGAGAAACCTTGTACGGAAAGTCCAACTTAGCTTGGTTCGGACTCGCTCTGACAGAAGAAGAACTCTTAAATGCTTCAAACCAGCTCTGCAACAGAATTCCTTGCTTAGAAGTGATATCCCGCAAAAGGATCACTGGGGAACTCTTGAAAATAGCTTTTAAGTACTTTGAAGAAGAGTTCTTGATATTTCCTCCTACTTACCTTTTACCAGAAGACACCAGTGCACTTGTCCACGAAATGAAAGCCAGCAATATGTTTATTGTGAAACCGACTCAGGGCTGTCAAGGAGATGGAATCTTTTTAGCCCAAACCTGGTCAGACTTAGAAAAAGCCAGTGTTTACTGGGGCGACTTCGTTGTCCAGAAGTACATTCACCCTCCTATGCTTTTGTACCAAAAAAAGTTTGATTTAAGAATTTATGCCCTAGTTACTAACGTGGAACCTTTGTGTTTGTTTTTGAACCAAGAAGGCCTAGCTAGGTTCTGCACCCAAGACTACAAAAAACCTACTAAGAGCAACATTAGAAACCACTACATCCACTTAACTAACTACTCACTTAACAAGACAAGTGGGAACTTTGTCCATACTGACGAACTTTTCGAACCTAACGAAGGGTCCAAGCAAACCCTTACCTCAGTTTTTGAAGCAATTAAACAAGCAGGTTACAACGTCCAGGAAATAAAAACCCAAATCAACCAAGCAATAGCCAAAACCTTTGCTGCAGTGCAGCCAGTGCTGTCCAACCTGTATAGAAATTGCCTTAGGCAACACAAAATCAAGCAAATGAAGTGCTTCCAAATCATAGGAGTTGACGTGATGCTTGATAAAAAAGGCAAAGCTTGGGTCATAGAACTCAACGCCAACCCTTCTTTGCGTACTGATTACGAAGAAGAAGTTTCTCCAGGAATCACTCGTAGCTACCCCAGTGTTTTAGACTACCACGTAAAGTCGCAAGTCATCACAGACGCTATTGAAATAGCCCGAATGCCTACTGAAGCCCAGCTAGCAACTCTTCAGTACGGGTCTTACGATAAGATTTCTTTAGAAGACTACTGTGAACCAGAAACTTTACTGTTTTTTGAAAAGTGTAAAAAAGTGTTTGAAGGCTTTGCAGGGCCTAGAGACTTAACTGTAGTTAGCAAGTCTAGGTTCAGAAGAATGGGAAGAGTGCTTTGTGACAAAAAGGTTCCTGGACTTGTAATGGCTGACTTTGACATTATTTACGGAAAAGTTGCTAGGAAGTTCGACATAAGCAACTTGGACTTTGTAGCTTTCATAAGCGCTTTAGAAGAGATAATCAAAAAGTCTTACGGAACTGAGAATTTGCACTCAAAAACTCTTAAAGTCTTTAAACTTTTGGAAAGAAACATTAAGAATTAAATTTCAATGTCGTAAACAACATGATTTTCCAAGTAGGCCATTTCAACGTGGTTGTCTACAAAGTAAGTAGTGAAGTCAGGGTACCACTCGTTGTCTCTTGGAGTTTCAAAAAGTCTGTGAAACAAGTTCAAGCTTTGCTGGTCAAAGTTGTTTCCAAAAAGTTTAAAAGACAACAACTTCTGGTTATGGAACAGTGCTTCAGCCAGTCGAGAAAGTCCTTCGTCGTTAATAGAATTGCTAGTCAAGTCCACGTGAATCAAGCTTTTGTTGAAAGCCACTGCCTTTGCCAAGTTAGAAGCCCCTATGTCTCCTATCTTGTTAACTCCCATAATTAAGCTTTCTAAGTTGCAGAACTTGCTTCTTAGGTACCTAGCTATGTACTCGGCGCCTTCTGCTGAAATTTCGTTACAAGACAAGTCAAGTACTTTCAGGGCTGAGTTTTCCATAAGGTGGTTCATTATTGTGTAAATTCCGTCGCACCTGAGTCTGAACTTCCTTAGCGACAACTTCTGTAAGTTTTGGTTGTTGTTGAGCATCTTGGCAAAATGTATAGCAGTTTCTTGCATCACGGAGTTCAAAGAAGGGTTTTCTAAGTTAAGAATTCTCAAAGCAAAGCGCCCTCTGTTGAGAGCAGTTGTAATAGCAATGACTCCGTCGTGGTCTATGTCGTTGTTTCCCAAGTCGAGTTCTTCTATGGCTGGACACGAAAACAAAAGCTCTACTATTTTGTTAGCGCCTTTAGTGCGTATTTTGTTTCCGTTCAAGTTTAGGTAAAGCATACTTTCGTGCCCGCTCAAAGCGTCGGCTATTGCACTGGCTCCGTCTTCTTCAATCATGTTGCTTTGCAGTGACAAAGTGATTAGGTGCACAGCTGGCTTAAGTAGTTCTGCAAGAACTCCTGCACCTGAATCAGAAAGGTGGTTGTACCTCAAGTCAATGTGCTGTATGCTCACAGCGTGAGGCTCAAGAACCTTCACCAAAGGAACCAACTGGTCATCTGATATGCGGTTTGAAAAGTTGTTTTTGTCGTTGCCTCTGTAGATGAGGTCGAGGCTTTTTCCTTCTTCAATTTCATAGTCTTCGTTTTCGGCCCTTTCGATTTCTTCTTGTTGTTGAATTGCTTGCTCTTCTAAGTATATTTCTATGCCTTTGTTTCTGTGGAAGTTCTCTTCGTCGCACTTACTAATGTAGTTTTGAAGCAAGTCTCCTTTTGATATCATAACTGCCATTAGGTATATTTTTACCGAGTTTCATTAAGCTATTAAACAAGAGCGTAAGCCAATTAATACGTAACCTGGAGTGGCGAATAAATAAAATGGCTACTAAGCTTGCAGCAATACTGCTGGTTGGACTCTGTGCGGCTGGTCCTGCTTTGTTGAACGACGGGTACACTCGTACCAAAACCCACTTAGGAGGAAACCAGTACTCGAAAGTTCACTCAGAAGAGCACAAGCACTCTGTGGTCTACTTCCCCGACATCGAGACCCTTTCGAAGGAGTACATGGACCGCGCTACCAAGAAGCAAAACACCGAACTAGACCTTAGCACCATCACCTGTCAGTGGGGAGAAGGTCCTGACTACTTTAGGTTCCTGCCCCAACAAAAGGCTCAGGTCTTCAAAAACAAAGGCCCAGTTTCCTTTTCCAACCACTGCTTCCAAAAAGTGACTGCTGAAATCACTTCTTTCGATGCTGACAGCGTTGAAGTCACCATTACCAGTTCTGATGCTTCTTCTTGGTTCTGCTATGACACTTACTTCGTAGCTATTCTTAACTCTTTCCATGTTGAGAAGATGGACTTCAGTGGAAAGCACAGGTTCACTTTCAAAAACCTAAGCGATGAAGAACTTTACGACATTGAAAAGAACGGAGTTAGAATTTTCGTCTTCTGTGACGGATTAGTTGATTTGTTTGCTGACTTCTTTATGACTTTGAAACTGTTCTTAGGAGGGTTCTCTACAAACCCCCACATTCCTATTGTAGGCAGCCATACTACTTGGTACATGGATGAATCTAACATTAAGTTCCTTGAACATTCAATTGGCTACAAGATGGAGAAACGCCCTGTAAGCAAGGTTAACATTCCTGAGTCTGAGATTCACTCTGGAGATTTCCTTGCAATTACCCGTTTGGACGGACTTGACGAAATCATTATGTACGGAAGTGGAAGCAGAGTAGGTCACTCTACTATGGCTTTGTGGATTGAAGAAGACGGAAAAAGAGAACTCTACATTGTTGAAAGCCAAGATGGTTGGTACTGGCCTGTAGGTGGCTTCCAGAAAAACAAGTTCTCCCAGTGGATGGAGTGGGCTGAAAACGCATCCTTCAACATAGCTGTTTTGCCACTTAAACCTGAAATCAGGGCTAAGTTCAACGAAACTGCAGCTTACGAGTGGTTCAAAAGCGTGGAAGGGACTCCTTACGGGTACCACAACTTTTTGTTTGGCTGGATCGACACTCCCAGAGACAACTTCCCACCCTTGCTGCCTCCTGAGATCTTACCTATTCTTTTCAGAGTAGCGGAAAAAATTATTCCTAAAGAAATCGACAGCATTCTTAATGAAGCTTTGAACAAGAGACTGGGAACTGAAGGACTCAGACTCCAAGAAATCGAAGTTGAAGCTGGAAAACAAGGAAAAGGAGGAATCCTTGACTTGATGGCCGAAGTAGAACAAGAAGGTTGGGTTTACTCCGACGGAATCTCCCTAGTCTGTTCAAGCTTTGTACTGGCTATGTACAAACGCGCAGGAATCCTTGGAGACCTTGAACTTTCTGCACCTGAATTCACTCCTAGAGACGTGACTTCTCTTAACTTGTTCGACCTCAACTATGATAGACCTCAGGCTTGCAAGGACGCCGACCCCGACCTTCCTTACTGCCAGATCCTTGGAAACTACAGGATCGACTTAGGCCCTGAGTACTCTACTATTGAGCCCTACAACCATATGAACGAAAGGTGCCCTTCTATTGCACCTGAGTTCAAGCGTCCAGCTGGATGCTAATTAACCCTTTAGAAATAAATAGCTATTAAAGCCAAAGCAGCCAAACAACTCTGGAGAGCTGATGACCAGTACTCGTTGGTGTAGATTTGTTTTACACAGTAGTCGTTGTTAACTATCCAAGGATAGTTTTCGAACATAAAAGTAGCTT
>PR_CR_10_Liq_1_inCRDRAFT_1000006_pt1 | contig 109184 bp, 99 predicted proteins | sample PRCRCaboRojoPR_3_FD_10241 | JGI IMG/M metagenome (IMG submission 10241) | reverse complement strand
GAAGATAAAAAGGAGTCAGGCGGAATGGGTGGAATGGGTGGAATGGGGGGAATGGGAGGAATGTACTAGGCACCTAACTAACTCACATTTATAATTAGGCTTAAAAATGAATACCGGCCAAAGTGTGGATTCTAAGGAAGAAAGGTTCAAGGGTAAGGAGTATTCAGTGATAGTCATAGGGCCTCCGCACGTTGGAAAGTCTTCAGTGATTCAGAAGTACGTTTACCACTCATTGCCCAGAAGAAAATTCCCTACTCAAGGAGTAGAACTGTACCCTAAACTTGACTACCACGAACCTACAAACACCAACATAAAGCTTTATATCTGGGACATTTCAGGCCACGACAAGTACAGAGAAATCGTTATTCCCTATTTCAGGAAAAGCCACGCGTGCATACTAGTTTGCAACATTGATGTTCCTAATTGCATGGAAGAAATGGAGCCTTGGCTAGAAAAGGTCAAGAAGTACTGCGGACCCAGGTGCGTGTGTGCTTTGGTGGGGTACAGCAAAGGCAACCGCCAAGTAGAGCAGACTGAAGCCATCAACTGGGCTATTGACAGAGGGTTCCTGTACTTCGAAACCAACGCTGAGTGGGACAGCTACTTAAAAAGAGGCTGTGAAGTAGGTGTAAATATTCTTTTTCTGAAGCTCGTAGACGAAGTCATGCAGAAGCACGGAAAGTCCAAGTTGAAAAGACAGAACTCAATCTCTTTGCGGGGAGGTATCCCAGCAACTAGTTCTAGAATAGGTAAGTGCTACTTTTGTTAATAAGAGGTTAACTTATTCTACCTCAGGCTCTGGAACATAAACTCCTTTTTTACTCATCTGGGCTTTAATGTCTTCCCAAAGTTCTGGGGTGTATTCTTTAGTAAGAGCTCTCAAGTCGTCTCCATTGGGTGACTGCTGGGTGAAAAGTTCGTCCATGTATCGGCAAGGAACCTTGCGTTTGTCAACCCAGTGGTGCATTATCACGTAAATCATAGTTCCAAACATAAACATTTCTCTAAAGCCTCCGTCTAGTCTTCTAATAGGGGGCCCCACTAAGAAGTGTGCTAGTCCGTAGCTAATGCCAATCATAGGGAGTTGCAGGAGTGTCCTTCCAAAGAAGTACTTTTCGTGCATCATTTTCATTCTGAGCATTTCCCACCTTGTGAGGTTGTTGGAGTCTAGTGTTTGGAACCACACTTGGTAGTCGTAATACGATATCCTCACATGCGGTTTTGAAGAAAAAGGAGCCTTGGCAAGTGGGTGTTCGTCCATATTATTATGGCCAGAGTTTAAATTTATAATGGACGAGGAGATCACAGACCGAATGCACGCTGAAAGAATTCTCAAGAAAAACGGAGTTGAAGTCACAGCTAAGCCTCCTGGAGAACTTTTAATGCAAGCTGCAAGACTAGCTAAACTCAATATTGTAAAGTTCTTCGCAGAAACAGTTTCCCCAAGCTACAAAAACAAGTTTGAAGACACCCCTTTACACTACGCAGCAATGGGAGGAGACTCTGAAATCATTAGACACTTGCTGAACTGGGGAAACGACCCCTTAGCACTTAACTTGTACGGAGAAACTCCTTTATTCTACGCAGCTGAAGAAGGCCACACTCAAGCTTTAGAAGTTCTAGCTTCTTACGGAGGACTCCAAATCCAAGACAAGTTTGGGGAAACCCCACTGCACTTTGCTGCAAGAGAAGGGCACCTAGATGCTTGTGTGTTACTGCTGGAAAAAGCCCCAGAGCTGCTAAACGTACTAAACGAAGAAGAAAAAACACCATTAAGTTACGCACTTAGCCAAGGACACATAGACTTGGCTAGACACTTAGAAAGCTTAGGAGGAAGAATAAAAACTTAATAAATGGACAACTTAAAAACACCTGAAAGGAACCAAAAGTCACTTGACCCCCACGGGTACTACAAGGACAAATACGAAAACAAGCTTCAAGAAAAAATATCAACTTTAAGACTTGAAATAGAACAAGAACTTAAAAACGAATTTGAAATCCAAGAAACCTCCACAGAACAAACCGAACCAACTGACGAGTTCTCAGAAATCAGAAACGAAATGGAAGAACAGTTCCAACAACGACTCAGTGCAGAAAAACAAATCTGGAAACAAGAAGTAGAGTCCTCTTTCATAGAAGAACTTAGAAACAAAGACTACGAAGAGTTCAAACTCCAACTAAGTCAAATCGAAAAGCAAGTCAAAGCTGAAGTAGAAAAAGAACTCAAACGCCAAATAGAAAGAATCAACCTAGAAACCCAAGAAAAGATCAAGGAGTACATGGCCTCTTCCAAACATCCACAAAACACACAAACTCAAAAAACCAAACAAGAAATCAAAGAAAAGATTTTGAGAGAACAAGAAAAACAACTCAAAGACTCACTAGAAGCAAACGTAAAAGAAGAAATGGAGTGCAAGCTGCGCAACGAACTCTACCAGTCTTTAGAAAACGAAATCTACCAAGAAGTCCGAAACAGCATTAAAGAAGAAATCCGCAAAGACGTAGAAGAACTAGGCCTCAATAAACAACAACAAATCAAAAACGAATACAAAAACAAAATCAAAACCATAAAAGAAAAATACAGGTCCCAACACGAAGACGAGATCAACAAACAAATCTCTTTAAAAGTCAAAAAACGCGAAGACGAGCTCAAAAAACAGTACAGAAACAAACTTGAAAGGCAGAAAAAAGAAATAATCGACTCAATTTCAAATGAGTTTTCCCATAAAAACAACTCAGAACGCGACCAAATTAGCAATGAACTCACAGAAGCCACCAAACTCAAAGCTTCTCTTAATACTCAAATCAAAAGACTCCAACAACAAAGGAAAGAAGAAATCAGCCAAATTCGAAAGCAAAGAGAAGAACTCCAAGACCGCATAGAAATGCTTGGCCAGGAAAAATCTTTCATGACACCAATTAACCAGTCTTTCGAAGAAGAAATGGTCAGTCCTCGCTTTGAGCAAGAAGAAAAACCTGTTCCTCACAGTCCTGTTCCTATCCCCCAAAGAAACCTTATCCCTGCTCCAAGTCACAAGTTCCAAACCAACTCCGAGATGCCTAAACAGTACTATATTTAACTACTTATAAAAAGTTCTGCAGAAAGTGTCTAGGAGCTTTTCAACGTTTTCTTTAGAGGTTTCTTTGTAAGTTTCTTGGTAGCAGCAGATCTCATCTAAAATGTGTCTCCCGTTCAGGAACTTGGATGCTTTGTTAATCAGGTCTATATCTAAGGGCTTGGACTTGATAGTTTTAATGCTTTCTTCTTGGTTGGACAAATAGTACTTGTGCACTCTGCTCAAGATTCCGTTTAAAAGCCCAAACACTATGAACTTTTCCAAGTCAACCTCCTCAACGAAGTTGGGATTGGCTGTTAAAAAGTCGTTTAAGTGCTGGTCAGCTAACTCGCAGTAGTAGTTAAATATGCTAGCCTCGTCAATGGAGTCTTTTTTAGCCAACAGGTTGACACTTTCCTCTGCCAAAACAGTTAGCACTTCCGAAACTCTGTGAGTTACTCTGTAAATATTGCTGAGGTCGAAGATGTCCACTATTTCAATCATCCTGTGGTAAAATAAGTGCTGGATGCAAGAAAGCACGTAATTTTCTTCTATCTTGGAAGACTCCACTATTTCCTTCACAAACTTGTGGCCGTCTATAAAAGGAATTACTCTGCTTAGGGTTAAGTCACAGCAGTGCTCAGTCAATGAACTCAATTCGCACAAAGGAACTGGAACGTCCCAAAGTTTAACTTTAGGGGGCGTTCTCATTTCCCTTCTGTAAACTTCTAAAACTATTACGTTCCACTCGTCTACCGGCACGTAACACTGGCCATCTGAGTTAAGTTGCAAGTAAACTTCCTGGCAGACCCTTCCGAGGATACTTTTCTTAGACTTGGAGGAGACCAAGTCACTTTCTAGTTCTAGAGTAGAAATGTTGGAGGCTAGTTTTCTAACGATGTTTTCGTAAACACTTCTCCAAGGAAGTTGATTTTCGGCTACAATGACTGCAATGTTGAACTCTATTTTCTGTCTTTCGTACTTGTCATTTACTATTATTACAGGAAGGCCCACTATGTAGTCCTGGTCTATTTGGATAGTAACTACTTTTCCACAGATCTCAGGACGAGGTATTAAAACGTCTGAGTGCGCGTTGAACTGGTCCTCTTTAAGGTAATTCAAAGGGTACTGGTAAACCAATGCCGGGCCTAACTTGTAATCGAACTCGCAAAATAGCACACATTTTATCATTATAATAAGGTAAACTTAAGCGTATCTTGCAAGCTCAGCTTTAAGTAGAGAAGGGAAGTTGTCTTCTTTTACGTCGTCGTCCCAATCTTCTTCCCAAGCTTTGAGTTCTTCTCCTTCTTCCATAGTGACGTCTTTTGTGTCTTTTTCGAACTCTTCGAACTCGTCGTCTTCTTCTACTAACTTGACTTCTGTTTTTTCGTTCTTGACTTCTTTCTGTTCGTCCTTCTCGATTTCCATGTCAGCCATGATAAATTTATAGTTATAATATAGATGTGGATCAGCTTAACGCAAGGAGCAGCTGCTGTTTGGTGTCTGTTGACGCCTTTGGTGTTTATTGGAAGCATTTATGTGAAGAAACCCCCAGACTCTTTGCGAGATGACCCCAAAGAAATCAAAAGAAGGTTCTTAGTGATTGGAGTTACTACTTTGTTGTGGCCTTTACTCATGTTGTTTCTGTTTAGCGACCCTGCAAAAGAAGGCCCTAGTCCTCTTGTTTGGCTTGGGCTAAGTCCTTTTCTGAATTGTTATCTCGGGTCTATCATAAGTTTGGCTCTTTGCTTTTGCCTTTACTTAGGCCCACTTTTCCAAGTAGTTTTTGAAGAGCCTTACTTTTTCGAGTTCGACATCAAAGCAGTTAGGGCTTTAATAGCAGCTCCTGCATACGAAGAAACCGTTTTTAGAGTGTGCTTGATAGTTCCTATGGTTGCGTCTGGGTGTTCTTTAACGCTGGCTGTGGTGGTTTCTTCAGTGATTTTTGGAACGAGTCACCTTTACCACTTAGTAGAAGCCTTTTCTTTGAAGAAACAAAAAAGAAAACAAAAAATACACGCTACTCTAGTTCAAGCTGCTTACACAACTGTGTTTGGTTTGTATGTAGGTTACTTGTTTGTGGGAACTGGGACTTTGTTTGCTCCTGTGGTTGCTCATTCTTTTTGCAACTATATGGGGCTGCCTGACTTGAGCTTTTTAACTCCTTCTTCAGAAAGTCCTTACAAGTACCGTTACTACATTGTAGGAGCGTATTTAGTAGGAATTTTGGCTTTTTCACTGCTACTACCCAGAATGGCAAACCCTTCTGTAATCAAGCCTTGGCTGTATTCTCTTTCAAGCACTTAATAATAATGGGTTGTTGTTACGTAAGTAAGTCTCAAGAAGATGAAGTGAGTCTTTTTGGTTTAACTTCAATGAAATCATACGACAAAGCAGAATCCACACAGGACTCTATAAACCTAGCCATCAAACGCAAGAACTTCATCCATACCTACCAAGGCGAGATTTCGGACAACTACATTTTTTTGGAATTTTTGGGCGACGGGGGTTCTGGCTGTGTGCACAAAGCCATCCACAAAGCCACTCGGGACTTAAGGGCTATCAAAACGATTCCTAAAGGTTCTATCAGTCAAAGCCACAAAAAGCACATTTTTGCTGAAATTGAGTCTTTGCGAGAACTCGACCACCCCAACATCATAAGAGTCCACGAATTCATTGAAGACGACAAAAACCTTCACATTGTAACTGAACTTTGCCAAGGAGGAGAGCTTTTCGACCGAATCATCAAAAACAAGTCTTTTTCTGAGAACCAAGCTGCGGGCTACATGTACCAGATTATCTCTGCCCTTGTGAACTGTCACAGACTCAACATCGTCCACAGAGACCTAAAGCCCGAAAACATTATGTTCCAGGACGCTTCAGAAAACTCAATAGTAAAAATCATTGACTTCGGAACTTCCCAAAGAGTAACCGGAAACAAGTTTTTGTCCAACTTTGTAGGAACTGCTTACTATGTAGCTCCAGAAGTGCTAGAAGGCCACTATGATTCCAAGTGTGACATTTGGAGTTGCGGAGTTTTACTGTACATTATGCTGTGCGGCTATCCTCCCTTTAACGGGCCAAGTGAAGCTGCTATTTTCACTAAAATACTTAGAGGAGTATATAGTTTTGACGGGGCTGACTGGAGTTCAGTTTCAAGGGGAGCTACAAGTTTGATTAGGAAAATGCTTACTAAAGACCCTTTTAAAAGGCCTTCGGCAGAAGAGGTCTTTATGGATCCCTGGATACAAAACAGGGCCAAACAGCTTGTAGAGGACTCCCGATTAGCCCCTTCCCTTCTAAGCCACCTCACTTCTTTTTACGCTTCTAAAAAGATGCAGCAGGCAACGCTTGCTTATATTGCTTCTCAGCTTACAACAGAAACTGAGATCCAGCACTTGCGGAAAGTCTTTGTAGCAATAGACACTAACGGAGACGGTCTGCTAAGTGAACAAGAACTTGAAGAAGGCTTTGAAAAATGTGGCCTTTCAGACAAGTACGACTTCCAAGAAATCCTTAGAAGAGCAGACCTAGATTTGAACGGGTTCATAGACTACACTGAGTTCCTGACAGCAACTCTGGACTGGAAAAAGAGTTTGTCGCAGGATAGATTAGTTACTGTTTTCAATGCTTACGACAAAGACTGCAACGGAACGATTTCAATAGAAGAACTCAAAGACTTCTTAGGAGAAGATTCCAAAGTAGAAGAACACGTGTGGCAAAAGATAATTGCTGAAGTTGACGAAAACGGAGACGGAGTGATTGACTTGAACGAATTCAAAAAAGCTGTTTTAAGTCCTTTATCTAAAACTTAAGGTAACTGTTTCGAGCTTGAGTTAGAGCTTCAAGGAGCTCCTGCCAAACTAAGCAAGTGGTTTCTTGGATGCCAGTGAACGTTTTTGCAAACTGAATAAAGTGCAGGTTTTCAATGTTTTGGGTATCGTTTAAAACCCTTGGGACTTCTTTTTTCAACTGATAGTTAAAATAAGCAAACTCGTCTTTTGCTTCTTGAAGTTTTTTATTGTTTTGTTCGGATTTTATGTACACTGCGTACTTGTTGTTGCGTTCTTTAGTCATAGACTTTAAGTTACTCATTTCCATTTCTTCGTACTTAAAAAAGTTCCTAAAGTGGTTTTGCAGTGCTTGAGTTGCTTTTAAGTTTTGGGTGGACCAGCCTTGGAAGGAGTCTTGAAGTGACTTGTAAAGAACTTTGTTGCAAGTTAACTCAGGAAAATAGTTTTGGAGTCTTTCTAGGGATGAAAAGGACTCGTTGATTCCAGCTATTACTTCAGTGACTTCTAACAGTTTAGAAATAAGGGTTTCAGTTTGTTTCTTAAGTCTTTTTTTAAGGACTGCACAGGTATTTACATAGGTGATTCTTTCTTTTTCAGTTTGCAAGTCAAAAGTAGGGTCGCACTTCACTTGTCCAGTTAGACTCCACAAGTCACTTAAACCCGAAACCTTCTTTTCTTTAGCTGCTGCTTTTTTAATGCTGGCAAACCTACCTTCTTCTTCTTGGAGAAAAGACACTATGTAAGGGCACTTTTGGAACAAAGCGTTTCTCATAACACCACCTAGAAACTTCTGCAAAAACATCACTTGTTGTTTTATAAGGTCTTCGCTTACAGAGTACCTGATTTTTTTAGGCGGAATAGGAGGAGTGTAGTGTCCTGGGTACCTTTGGCACAGCATCCACTTAACCCAAACGAAGTCGTCCATACTCCGAGTGACCTTCCACTTCATCGGAAAAGTTTCTATTTGGAACTTCACTTTAGTACTTGAAAAAAGACTGCCTGGAACTACTTCAGTCCCAGTAATGGAGACTTCTAAGGACTCTTGAAGCGACAAAGAGTTGTCAAAGGAAACTTGGCAAGGAACAGAGTAAACTCCTTGTGACTCAAGAGGACTATGAGCTTGTGCTTGTATGAACTGGTCAGGGTTGGAGTCTGAAAGCGCGTGCTGCACAGCTTCAGAAATGTTTAGGGGTTCAATTACTTCGGGAGTGAGGTCTTCTTCATCTACTGACAAAACATCGTCTTGGTTTTTGAATTGTTCTACAACAGCTTTGAGTTCTTCTAGAGTCCAGTTGTCGACATCGGTGCCCTTTCTGTCTTCACAGAACTTAGTGAATTCCTCAGGGCAATATCCTTTGTCTATGATTTGTGTTCGCAAATAGCTTTGTTTTTCACTGCGCATTTTTAACCTATTAGTTACATTAGATAGGCAGCTTTTCGATAAAGTGAATTTTCTTGTCAAATTCATTATTCTTCTTAGGGAGTCTTTGGAAACTTTCAAGTTTAGGCATGCTATCCTCGCTTTTATCTCTGAGCAACTCTTTTAAGATAGCCCTGGCGTCTAGGGTTTCTTCTTCTTCACCACTTTCGTTGTTGTCTACTTCTTGCGTTTTGAAAAAAGTGGTGTTGTTGCGTGAACGGTTTATAGCAGGCAAAGTAGGCACAGCAGTGTTCTTTTGGTCTTCTAAAACACTTAGAGTCCTTTTGATTTTAGGGCTTTTTTTAGAGTGCAGTTGAGGAGTTAAGTCTTTTTTAATAGCAGGGAGGGACTCGTGCTTGATATGGGAAGTCCTGGGGTAGCAAGGAGGAGTAGAGTGCAGATTTTTTTTTGTACGAGTCTGTATGAAGTAGGTTTTTTCTAGCTTGTTCACTTTAGACTTGTTGACTTTGATGTTGCTGGCCTGCTTAACCAAAGCTTCTGGGTCGATTTGGGAGTCTTTTAGTTCTGAAAAAAACGAGGAAATTTCTCCTGCGTCCATGTTAAGTAACTTGTCTTCATATAAGTAAAGTATTGCCAAAGCTGTTTTAAATAGCATCACAGTTCTGTCTATAACTAAGTAGTCCCAAACCCTTAACACGCAGTTCATAGGAAGAATTATAGTGAATAGAGTCATAAACCACCTCAGAAGCCACGAGTCTTCTACAAAGCCTTCTTGTTCGAAGTGCTCAGCTAAGCTAGGCAGCTTCTCTTTAAAGATCTCTTTGAAGACATACATGCACTTCTTCAAGTGAGGCATGTTTTCTTTGAAAAACCCAGCTAAGCCAAAGTCCTCGCTCAAAACTTCCAAAAACCCAAGCACTTCAGCTTCTGCCCCCCCAGAAACCATGAGTAAAAACCCCGCTACAAAATTCATTCCTTGGCAGTAGCCTATCGAAGGGTGTTTGGCCGCAAATTTCCCTAAAACCCGTTTAAGTGCCTCCATACCGTTATGTTCCCAAAAGTAAGGATGCGAAGGAAAGGTCCTAGGCAGGTCTTTTTGAATAGTTGACAGAAGAGGCTCGCTAACCAGCTCTAACTCGTTGTACCCAGCGGACTCTGAAGCGCACACAATTGACTGCCACACTTGCCAGCGGTACTGCACTGGAGGTCCTTTCCGAATGCGCCTTAAAAGTTTCATATAGCGCGTGGGGTCTTTAAGGTACTCAGTGAAGGTACAGTACAAATTAAGCATCTTGTTCCACTTGCCCAACCGCTGCAGAAGCTTGTCTGAAGGTAGCTGCGGAACTAGATACGGACCTATTCTTGCTTTTTGCAGGTCCGGCGCATTTTGCTTTCTTTGTACAGGGAATAAAATCTGCTTGATTTGCTTGTCTTTTTGCTTGAAAACGCCGCATGATGAACCCATGCTAAATTTAAGTATTTCGTTAGTTACAAACTTACTAGAAAGATTAAATGCTTAATAACTAATTCTAGCTTGGGACACACTCTCACAGTTACTTTAAGTTTGATCTTGCATAGTTAAAGCCAAGACTACCTAACATCCAATCAGATTCTAGAATCCCTTTTTCCGGTACGACCGGCGTTACGCAATAAATATGACTTGCCAGCAAACTTATAATTTTAAATTAGGAAAATGAAGTCCGAAACCACCACGAACTTTACTACTCACCATATTACTGTTTCGCCTCCATCTGAATTAGACACTAAGCACCCAAAACGCACTGCCCGTGAAGAGGACTTCAAAGTCAAGTTCAAAACAGAACTCTGTAAAAAGTGGGAACAAGGAAAATGCGAGTACGGGGAAAAGTGTGCGTTTGCGCATGGGGAGGACGAGCTTAGGGCCAAAGTGCATTTGTCCACTAACTACAAGACCAAAAAGTGCAAGCAGTTCCATGAAAAGGGGTACTGCATGTACGGGAGAAGATGCCAATTTCTTCACACTGAGTCAGGCCAGCCTCACACTGCTTCAAGTTCTACTACCGGGAGTAACGTCTCTAGTAGAAAGTCTTCTTTCGACGCTTCTGAGGAACTCAATGCAAAGCAACGCTTGCCTATATTCATTGAAATCGGAAACAGGAGTATATAGTTTAACTTAATTAACTGTGCATACTTTAAGTGTCCCGCGGTTATTTCTTATTTTTCAAGTACATCACTATGCACTCTAAAGCAGCTTGGTTTTCCGCACCTTTAGGTACAATTAAGTCAGCGTGCTTCTTAGTGCCTTTTACAAACTCTTCGTAACTAGGTTTTACAAACTTAAAGTACTGACTAAGTACTTCTTCTAAACTTCTGCCTCTTTGAGTTGTGTCTCTTTGTATTCTTCTGTGGAGTCTTAAGTCACTGTCGACCTCTAAAAATATTTTCAGGTCCATCAAGTCCCTTTGCCGTTTTTCAAAGAGTCCAAATAGCCCTTCTATTAACACTACACTGCTGGGCTGCACTGTTTGGGTTTTTGGGAGTCTGTTGTTGGTTTTAAAGTCGTAAGTAGGAATTTCTGTTTGTTGGTTGCTGAGTAACTTAAGAGTGGCTTTGTGGAATTCTTGGTGGTCCAAAGCGTCTGGGTGGTCGAAGTTGTAGTCTTTCAAGCTTTGGCTCTGAGTTAGGGGCTTATAGAAGTTATCCATTGTTAGAATACTGCAGTTAAGTGCTTCTTGTATTTTGCAACAAAAGCTAGTTTTCCCTGAAGCTGTGGCCCCAGCGATTCCTACCAAAAAGGGCTTTTTAAGCATTTTTGTAAATCTTACTGTTTTTCATTTAGAATATGCTTAATGCTTACATCTTTTCTCTAAGCCACTCGGCTAAGTCGGAGGTCATCTCGGGAAACTCGCTTGTTTGCAGAATAGCCTGGATAGCTGGTTCTCCGTACTGTGCGTCTAGTAAGCTTCTTTCAAGCATAGTTACAAAGTCAGTGTACAAACAGTCACTAAACACCTTAACCTTTTTGATCACTCCTCCTTCTACTTGCATGTGGATGTCTAGGAGTCCCCACTCAAACCTAGTTTCGAGTTCGTGACTGAAATGAGGGGACTCTCCATACCTCCAGTTCCACTCTAGGTACTCAGAGGCTATGCTTTCTACCTCAGGAGGCATGTCTGCCATTTCCAGGTACTCTGCGTCTGGGTACTCTTTTAAGAAACTAGCCCTCATAGCTTCTGTGAACTTGTCGTGGTTCATAGAGCTGTCTACTTCAGTGAGGTTAATCACTCTTGAAGTTACTGATTCTATTCCTTTGCTCTGAAGTTTAGCTTTGTGCGGATTGAGGTACTTGAGAATAGCTGTTTTGTCCACGTTAATCATCATTGTTCCGTGGTGCAGTGACAAACTGCTTCCTCCTAAGTGCTGGATTTTGTAAGCAGAGCCTGAAATCTTCTTGCCGTCCAGAGTTATGTCGTTCCTTCCGGAAACCTGGGCTTCAAAGTCAAGCGAGTGAAGAGCCCTTAGCAAAATAGAGTTGTTGCGAGCTTTGTAGTCTGCAGAAGAATTCATAGGCGACACAAAGGAAAAACAAGTGTTGCCTAAGTCTTGGTAAACTGCACCCCCTCCACTTTTGCGGCGGCAAAGAGCTACTTTATCTTCTTCCATTCTGTCAACGTAGATTTCTTTCCAGGGGTTTTGGTTCCTGCCTATAACTATGGTTTTGTCGTTGCGGTACAACAAAAGCACTGGGAGCTTGGCTTGTTGCATCACAACCTCTTCAAGTGCCAAGTTGTGGAAGATAGAATTGCACCCACTCAAAATGATCTTAGGTCTCATTTTTACTTCTAGAACAGTTAATTATACCTTTCCGCTAAAAAAAGGATGTTTTATTGCTTGGGTAATGGTGATTCTTTCCCTCGGGTTCATGATTAGTAGCTTCTTCAAAAGGTCAAGTGCGTAAAAGTCTAGTTCTGGAAAAAACACTTTTAAGTCATTGGGTTCCCAACGCGGAAAATTAGCTCTAAAGTGAGGAAGACTAGAAACTCCAGGCCAGGTTTTTTCAGTAGGAGTGCCTAGCATCCTGAACAAGGCCCACAGTTGGTCTACGTATGACTTAGTTGGGAATAAAGGTTCGCCCCTTACAAGCTCGCCAAATATACACCCTACAGACCACATGTCGATTTCCATGGAATAGTCACTTGAACCTAGAAGTATCTCAGGAGCTCTGTACCAAAGAGTTTGGACACTGTTAGTGTAGGGCCTCAAAGGCACCTGGAAGCCCCTTGCTAAGCCAAAGTCTCCAATTTTCAAGTTCAGAGTTTTGTCAAGTAGTAAGTTTTGAGGCTTCAAGTCTCTGTGGATGATGCGATTAGAGTGCAAGTAGTGCACTCCTTTCAAAAGCTGCACCATGAACTTGCGTATGCATTCTAGCGGAAGGGGGGTTTTTAGATTTTGGATGTAGTTTCCTAAGTCTTCTTCTAGGAACTCAAACACTAAGTACATGTTAGTTTCGGTAGCGATTATATTGTTGAGTTTAACTACACTGGGGTGGTTCAAGCTCTGCAAAAAGCTTACTTCTCTGAGAGCAGTGGGAGGAAAGCCTTCAGTTGTTAAGTCCATTAAGCACTTTTTAACTGCTACATACTGCTGAGTTTCTTTATCGTAAGCTTTGTAAACCCTTCCGTAAGTTCCTTCTCCCAAGACTAGTAGCTTTTTGTACCTGCACTGGCTGTTTGCTTTGTTCATAAGATTTATAAGATATGATATACAATTTAAGTAATTCTGACATATTAAATGCAAAAGTCCAGCACAGGAAACACCATTCAAAGCAGACTAAAAAAAACACTGTCTCCTACTAACTTTAAACCAAACTCAAGTCTAAAAAGAGTCGTTTCTGAAAAGCACTTTGAAATTGCTTACCAACGCCAGATAAAAGAGTCAAGCGACTTCTTTAAACTCTACAAAAAACTCAAAGGAGATCGTTCTAAACTCTTAGAAACTTTCAGCAACTCGCCTGTGTTTAATAACGAAAAACGCTACCACAAACTGATTACTTCTCTTAAAATAGAGGAACCAAAACCTCAGAAGTCAAAATTCCAAAAACTAAAACCACTTTCTCCTTCAATCATCCGGAAAAAAGCGTAATTGCTAAGTAGTTTAGAAGACCTTCAAGAAGTTAAAACAATCTTGCAGCCTTTAAAGTTTAATTAAATTTACAGTTCTTCTGAAACTTCCCTTTGAAGGTTCATTTCTTCGTACTCGAAAGAAAGCTCAGAACTTTTAAGTTGGTTTCCTTCCTGGTTAGCTTTTTTGGACCCACTTACACAGCAAGCTTTAAAAAAACTTGCCAAGCAATTACTTTTTTCTTCAAACTTTGCTTCAACTAAACAGTTTTTAACTTGGTACAGAACAGAGTCTCCTTTATAAAGCAAAACTTTCTTTACATAAAGCAAACTTCCAAATTTTGAGTTGTTATCTTTTAGATAAAACCTTCCGTTCTTAAATGCTATGTTTGAATTGTGGTCAGAAACACTCTGGTCCTTTACTAGCAGGTCTGAGTTTTCTCCTTTGCCAGCCTTTATTTCTTCGTTTGAGTTTCCTGTTAGCACATGAACTAGGTACCCTCCTTGGCAGTCGCTCCTAAGGTCTTCAACTACCATGTAGGGCAGGTCTGGCTTGTAAACTTCTGTCAAGTCTACAATCCTTCCTCCTAAACTGTGCTTCAAAGTAACTTTTTCGCCACACAACTCACAATTTAAAGAAGTCCAGTAGTAAGAGCACACAAAGTTGCGCTGAGTCACTTTAAGCTTACTCGATAGCCAATACTGCAAGCAACCGACGTGAATTAGTTTCATGCTGCCTGTGCAACTACAAGGAGACACCAAAGGGTTTTCATCCGAGAAAGCAGTGGACAGACAGATCCTGCAGGACTCCTCACCTAAACTACGGCCACTTTTAGGTTCAGGAATTCCTTTAGCAGTTTCTGGACATCCCTGGGAGTTTAGTTCTTTAACTCTTAGTTGCACTGCTCCTAATCTGAAGATGTCTCCCTCTTGAAGTTCTAAAGTTTTTTCTATTTGGTTGCTGAACCGAGCGTTGGCCCATATATTAAGACCTTTTCCTGGCAAGATCAGACATTCTTCTTTGTTGCAGTTTACTTTAAACAGAACATTTCCCGGAATCTTGTCTGTTGGGTCAACTTGGATTTTTTGGTCATCCGATAGGATTTGGGCGTTATGTCTGATTGAGACCTTTTCTGGGTTGTTTGGAAAGGATTCGTAATTAAAGAGACTATTGGATTCCATGTTGCAAACCCACACATTCATGTTTACTTTCCAGGAGCTCATTTATTATTACTGCAATAATTAACTCTGTTAGGTCTGTAGCAAAGCTATTTAACTGAGACTTATAAAGTCCAAAACAAGAATTTCTAAAAATTCCGCATCCGGGATTCGAACCCGGGTCTTCTGGGTGAAAGCCAGATATCCTAACCGTCTAGACTAATGCGGATTAAATAACTTTCCCAAGAAAAGTTTAAATACTTTAAAAACTCAACTTGACTAGAAAGCTCTGGACTATTAGAAAATAATGGTGCAACTATACTACAATACATCTTGGAAACCTGCGTACTGCCATACCCCTGTGAATGGCAAGTGGACTTCCTTAGAAATGAAACCTCATCCCGAAAGAAAGCACTGGCGTTTTATAGAACTTGAAAGACCTACGGAATTTGTTTTCACAGATCTTGAAGGGAACTGGGACAACCCTCCAGAAGGCCAGAATTATGCTGTCAAAAGCGAAGGGGCTTTTGCAGTTTATCACGGAGAAGTCCTTGAAGTGGACTTTAAAAAGTCAATATTGCTTGTTGCTGACTTAGACAATACACTTGTAGGGTCGCATCCAGACACCAAAGCAGCCCTTGATAGGTTCAACCAGTACTGGATTAAGTACCACTATTTCAACGGATCTAGGTTAGTGTACAGCACTGGAAGGAGCTTAGAAGAGTACTTAAAGTTGTACGAAGAAGGGCAGCAACTTTTGGATCCAGATATGCTAGTTACTGCAGTGGGGTCGGACGTATACACTATGTGTCCAGAAACAGGGGAGTACAAACAGCACTTTGACTACTACGACTACTTCGACGGAGAGCACTGGGACTCAACACTAGTCTTCAACTTGATGAACGAGCACTTTCCCTGGCTGATTGTTCCTCAAACTCGGTCGATTTTTCCTTTCAAAATTTGGAGGACGTGCAAGTTAGAGGACTGGCTGGCTCATAAACACGAACTCAAAGAGTTTTTGCGCAATGACCAAAACAAAGCGTTTGAAGGCAAAGTGATCAAAGCCAAAGTAATTGTTTCAGGTGCAGGCGACTACAGGTACATCGACATCACGCCTAATGAAGGAGGAAAAAAGATGGGACTTGTCTACGCACAAAAGCACTTTATGTTTAGTGATGAAGACACTTTGGTAGCTGGAGATTCAGGAAATGACATTGACATGTTCAGAGGCGACCACTGGGGAGTCATAGTAGCCAACCACCAAGAAGACTTGGAAGTTTGGTACCACAAAAAGCCCCGGAAAAACAAGTTTATTTCAGAACACATGTGGGCAGACGCAGTAGTAGGAGCTTTGGAAATGCTTGCCTTTAACAGTAACTAACTTATAATGCTTATAAATAAATGGTTGACTCTGTAAGGATCCGAGTAACTATGTTCAAGAACATGCAGAACCCCACAAGCGGAGTTGACGTGCTAGTTGACCCAAGAATGCCAAAAGACCAGATGCTGAAACTAGCTGCCGAAACCCTTGAGATAAAGGCTAAAAAAATCTTCAATGCCTCGGGAACTCTTCTTAACTCCTTTGAGTCTTTATCTGACGGAGCTCAGTTGTTTGTGTCCCAAGGAGAAAACTTCCAGGTGAAAACTCGCAAAAGCACAGAAACCAAAACTTCCAAAAAGTACGTGCTTGCAATGCTTGGCGCGGCATCTGTGGGGAAGTCTGCAATTACTTTTAGGTATGTTTCCAACAAGTTCGTGAAGCACTACGACCCAACAATCGAAGACTATTACACTAAGAATACAGTGCTGGACGGAGAACCTACTGTGATTTCGATCCTTGACACAGCAGGGATGGAGGACTATTACCCACTAATTGACGACTGGATTGACAACAAGGACGGGTTCATTTTGGTGTTTTCTGTGGAAACTCCAGACTCCCTCCAGAGACTCAAATACTTCTACGAAAAAATAGCCCACAGGTACTCCCACCTTGGCAACAAAGGTCCTGCCATAGTAATTGCTGCCAACAAAGTAGACATAGAACGCAGAAACGTGTCCCCTGAAGAAGGAAAGAAGTTTGCTGACGAGTTAGGAGTTAAGTACTACGAAGTCTCTGCTGCTCAAGCTCTCAACATCGACGAACTCTTTTCAAACTTAATCAGAGAGCTTAAGTCCAAGCGCGAACAGCACAAGCCTGCTGCTAAGGAATCCTTTTTTAAGCGTATTTGCACTCTTCTTTAATGCTATAATCCTAATGCATACTTCTAGAAATGGCAGGTATCTATGGCGGCATTGCTCCCTCTACCCAAACCAAAAAGTTCAAAATAGTATTTCTGGGAGACTTAGGAGTAGGTAAAACTTCTATCATTAACCAGTTCATGTATGGGACCTTCGACCACACCCACCAGCCTACGATAGGCATAGACTTCTTGTCAAAAACTATGTACCTTGATGACAGAACTGCCAGGCTGCAGCTTTGGGACACTGCAGGCCAGGAACGCTTTAGGTCGCTCATTCCTAACTACATCAGGGACTGCATGGGAGCTGTGATAGTTTTCGACGTAACGCAGAGGCAGTCGTTTTTGAATCTAGACAAGTGGGTTGAAGACGTGAGGAACGAAAGAGGAGGCGACGTAGTTATTATGATTGCAGGGAACAAAACTGACATGTCGGACAAACGACAAGTCACTAGTCAAGAAGCCCAGTCCAAAGCTGACGACCTCAACTTAATGTTTATGGAAGTCAGTGCTAAGACCGGTGAAAACGTCAAACCCCTTTTTAGAACAGTTGCACAGAAGCTGCCCGGATTGCAGGATGTGCCCCTTGCCGACAACCCTGAGTTCGCAGGAGACCAGTTCAAACTTAACGCTTCGCAACCTCAACAGTCTAAAAAAGAAGGGTGCAAATGTTAATAACACTAATTTAGTATGAAGTATCTGATTTGGAGAGTAGTCCACGCACTAGTGTTCGTAGTGATACTGACAGGAACATTTGTATCACTGACAACTGCTCCTTGGTTCACGCAGGGCAAAGAAGACACTTACTGGAAAGGCACCTTATTGAGTCCTATGGAAGGAAATGTTTATAGTGAAGAAAAGAACTACTACGAACTTTCAAAGGACTATCAAGGAGGAGCCCAAGACATGTTTGAGAACCTGTACATAGGAGGTGTTATGTATATCACACTTGCTTCACTGGGGTGTTTGTTTTTGATACTGACTATAGTGTTTTTAGTCTTTCAGAAGTACACCCAAGCTAAGCTTATGCTGAGTGCAGTGATTGCTTCTTGGGCTGGGTTTTTGCTGCTGGTGTTTGCGTATTTTTCCTGGGTTACGCTTGCTAAGGTTGAGTTTGGGGAGTGCCAAAACTTGTCAGAAAAGACTCAAGAACCTGTTTGTGCCCATGCAGGTTCAGTGCTTGCATTGGTGCTTATTTGCGTTTACTTTGTGTCGCTGTTAATGAACTGTTGGCTTTGGCGCTCAGTTAAAACTAACGAAGCCCGCCAGCAAACCAGAGTGTAAATAACATCTATATTATTTAGGGGGGCTAAAAGACTTAATTTTCTCAACAATATGCAGCCAAGGTTCCTCTTCGAGTTTTCCAGCAAAAGGAGGTGGTTTGGGTTTTCCGTCTTCGCCAACTCCTATTTGTTTCATAGGCAAAAAGTGCTCTTCCCACTTGTTTTCAATGTCTTCACCTAGTAAATGGTCGATTATGAACTGCATAAACGTTTCTTGGGTCATCTTAAAGTCCACTTCAAACCTTCCAACTCCACTCATCTTTTGAACGAATTGCCGCGTAGAAAGAGTTCCTGACTTTTCTGGGTCTAAAAGGCCAAACAAAGCTTTTACTTCGTCTTCGCGTTTAGCTTTAAGGATTTTTTGGTTAAGTAAAGCTACTTGGGACTCTTTTTCTTGGGCACTTGTTTTCAAGAGTTCAATTTGGTTTTGAAGGTCCTCAACTTCGTCCCACATTGGGTCTCTGTAGTTTCCAAAATAGTTTTGAACGAGTTCGGAAGCGGTGATGTCTGTTGGTGGGTTCTTTTTGAGTTCCAGTATGAACTTGACCAAAGCCAGAACTACTCCGTTGTCTGCTAAGTACTCTCTGAATTCTTTTAGTTTTTTTTCTTTCTTGACTGCTTGCATGCTTTCTTTTTCCATAACTGTTTAGTATACTAAGTTCTGGTATTACTGCTATAAAATGGTAGCTGATATAAGGCAATTGTTAGCTTATGTGTTTGCTGTGAACTTTTGTTTGCTGTTTATTTACAGCCCAAGTCAGTCAAGCACTTACTTACACAAGTTAAGTACAGAGGTAGCTCCTCTGTATGAAAACGCCGAAGTTACTCACTGGAATGAATCAGAGCCTTGGTATGACTACCTTAGTAAACTAACCACCCAGACAGATGAACTAAACTTAATTCGAGAAGAAGACTACTGCTCTAAGGTCCAAAACTACCAAAAACACCACAAGTACACATTTGACTCAAGAGGAATCCCTGTTAAAGAAGACAGAAAAGTCTTTTCTACATACTCGCCAGGAATGTTTGTTAAGAGAATCTTAGCAAACTACACTTCTTTGGTGAGTCAAAAGCACTACGGAGGCATGAAAAAAGACCTAACGCCTTTCGAAACCCTAGACCCCAGCACTACCCTTTTCTTCCACTTAAAGCCTTCTTGGCACAAAGACTTTGAAATAGGAGTGCACTTCTTATGCAAAGGACAGAAGTACAACCACATTCCCGGAAATATTTATTTGAACTTTAAAGACATCACAGCCAACAACTTCAGAGAGTACGGAGAGTTGTACCGGGACAAGCAGCACTGCTTTGATCCTTGGAAAATACACCCTTTTACTTATGACCTTACTGACGAGGACCAGTGCCTTGAGTTCATGGAACAACTAGAAGAAGACCAGTTCTCTCCTGAAGTAAAGTGGCTGCTTAAAAAAAGCAGAGGAGCACACAGAGGCGAAGGAGTGTTTGTAGTTGACCAGCAAAAAGCCCGTGAAACTCTTTTAGAAGACTGTCCCTTTGAAGAAAAGTTTTTGGCCCAACAATACATTGGCAATCCTTTACTGATCAACAAAAAGAAGTTCGACTTCAGGGTTTACATGCTAATTGCTAGCATGGACCCACTTATAGTTCTTTACAAAGATGGCTTTGTAAGGATATCTATGTCAGAGTTCAACCCTAACTCCTCAGAAAAGTCTTCCCACTTGACAAACCTGAAAGTGGGCAAAGGCGAAATGCAGTCTAAAAACTTAACACAAGAACAACAAGAAGCTATTTTGCAAGACCAGTCTTGGAGTTTCACTCGGTTTCAAGAGTACTTAAAAGAAACTGGACTTGTTGAAGAGAACTGGATTGACAACTACATGAGGTCCCACCTGAAAAAAGTCATGTTCCACTTAGTGAGGATGAACATGCACCAGTTGCTAAAGCATCCTGGAGTGTTTGAGCTGTTTGGTTTGGACTTTATGCTGGACACAAACCTAAACCTTTGGTACCTTGAATGTAACTTAACTCCAGCCATAAGCCAAACTTCTGAAGAAAAGTCTAAAATCAACACTAAACTAATTGAAGACATTGTAGATATCGAGTACGCCTTGTTATTCAACAGCGACTTAGATTCTTTGGTTGAAAGTACCAACTTCGAATGGGTCTATGACGGACGAAAACAAGGCATGAACAGGTACCACGGAGTTATAGACGAAGAGTGCCTTTAAGTTTAAATAAATGGAAACCAGAGTAAGCTCGGGGCATCTTGAGCTAATTGACAAACTAGTTTCCCAAAGAATCATTAAGTCCCAAAAAGTAATTGATGCTTTCAAAGCACTTGACAGAGCTTTTTTCATTCCTAAGTCAACACTAAGTCCTTATTCCGACACTCCACACAGTATTGGACACAATGCTACCATTTCAGCACCTCACATGCACGGAATGGCTTTAGAACTACTAAAGGACCACCTTAGACCAGGAACTAAATCACTTGACATTGGAAGTGGCACAGGATACCTCACGCTTGCAATGGCCTATATGCAAAATTTCCAAGGCAAAGCTGTAGGAATAGAACACATTCCAGAACTAGTAGATGAGTCCAACAAAGTAATGAGAAGAGTCTGCTCCCAAGCAGAAGGCACAGTGGAGTTCCACACTTCTGACGGAAGAAATGGTTGGGCGGCAAGCGCTCCCTACACTGCTATTCATGTAGGAGCTTCTTCTGGAGAAATACCTCAAGCCTTAGTAAGGCAACTAGACTACGGAGGCAGACTAGTTATTCCAGTTGGGGAATACTTAATGTCTCAGCACATCACAATAGTCGACAAGGACCAAGAAGGAAACATCCACCAAACTAGGTCCACAGCTGTGAACTACGTGCCTTTGTGTGACAAGGACTCCCAAGAGTAGTTGTAAATATCATTAAGTTTTACCAGAATGTGAGTTGAAGTTGTAATCTTCTCCAAGTTCAGGTATGATTTCTTGGATCTTTTTCACGAGTTTGTTTGCTTTTTCTTGGTTTTCAGTTTCTTTGCCGTCAAATCTCAACCAAACTTCATACTTGGTGTTTTTGCCCTTGTCAACGATTCTGCAGCCTGTGATTTCGTAGTTGCAGGGCAGAGTTTCTCCTATGAGTGCAAACACCAAAGAGTCCCATATTCGTTTAATTTCTTCTTTGTTGTACTTCCTTCTGAAGTTCATGTCGGAGCCAGACTTGTGGGCTTTGTCTTCCCAGGCAGGCTGCACTCCCCTTTCAAACACCCCAATAGACTCTATAGGCCCAGGTCTGCCTTCAACTTGCTTTTCCAAGTTGGTCTCTGCAAAGAATCTTGGGGGGTCTGCGTGGGGTAAATTATACCAGTGCTGCCAGAAGCTATACAAACTGTCAAATGCTCCTATTGACTCCATGTTAGAAGTAAAGTGTTCCTGGTCTTTTGTGTTCCACATCTCCCAAATCTGCCACTCCCGCTCCAAAGGCAACTTCCTCTCTTCCATTATTATTGTTTACTAATACTCGCTAAAGTTCGCTGATTGACGGGTTTGCCCACAGCAACCAGCTTAAAAACGTTTTTATCGTAGTCGTTTGGTAACTTGAATATTGCTTTGTCATAGACCATCCTCCCTAGTAGTTTCCGTTCATACACCATTTTGTAAATCCCTCTTCCGAACCTAAAGGGGTTGTACCACTTCTTCCTTCCATAAGGCACTACGCCCTGCACGCACTCTATTGGCAGTACGTGCCTTACTTTGTGTCCGAACCCAAGCATAGGGTACTTTTCAATGCGGATGAACTGGCCTCCTTCTAACAGAACTACTTTGTGGAGGAGTTTCGAAAGGCGGTGGACAGCTACTGCTCCTCCAAGCATAAACACTGGCAAGGTGTACTTTTTGAAGTCGCCTAGTTTAGTATCTGGGCTCAAACAGTAAATAAAGTATATGTAGCCTGATATTCCTATGCAACTAAGTCTAATGTAGTTTTGAAGACCTGGACAAGATAAAACTGTGTACTCTCCTTTTTCGTTATAACCCAGCTTAAAAGGCAACTTGGGCTTAGTTGAAAAGTACCTGAGCGACCTCCACATTTAACCAAATTTTTATTCGAAATAGGCTTTTTCCAGATAAATATGTTATTGCTAGTGCTATTGTTCAGCTACACTAAAGCACTGCACACACAAGAATGCTACGAAATAACTTGTGAACCTGTTACCTCACAGGACAACCAATGTATAGTTGCAAACGAAACTTCCCAAATGGTACAGCTTTACCAATGCCAAGAGGGATATGTTTGTGATAATTACAAACAGCTCGGGTCTATTTACGAAGGAGACTGGGGAAACGTGGACTGTGTGCCTAAACAAAACCAAACAGATAAACCAACCGAGTGCACAGACCAAGATATTTCAACTGGCTTCGAGTGCATATGCGACAAAAATTGTTTTTCTGGAACCTGCCAAAACGGGCGGTGTATGGGACTCAGTGAAGGAGCTAACTGCACTGGAAGTGAATATTGCATGCCCAATTACTACTGCCTAGACAAACAGTGCGTCCCTGCAAAAGCTGAAGGAGAGAACTGCACAGACTCTCAAGAATGCCTGAATGGACTTGGNTGCAACGAAGGACTGTGCACAAAGTACTTCAGTTTAGAATTGGGAGACTTAGCTAGTCAAAAAGCCTTTTGCAAGTCCTACGCAGTGAGCGAAAACAGGTGCGACGAACTAACAGTGTTTATAAACGACACTAAGCTGGAAGAACCTTATTCCTGTAACATTGGCGACGTCTGCACTTTCCAGTTCAAAAACTCCAAAAAGGAGTTTGAGAGTGTGGAGTGTGCTTGTCCTGGAATCCAAAACGCTACAGAGGGCTACTGCTCCCAGCACATCGACAAACTAACTGCAGAAGTCAAAAAGCTTATGTACGACTACTGCAAAACTAGATTTGAAGACGACTACGAAGAGTGCATGTACAGCTTTTTCCTGAAAGACTTAAAGTGCTCAGGTGAGTACGCACACACAATCACTAACCAGAATCTCTACGATTGTGGTTTGTACAATAAAGACTGGTATGAGTTCTTTGAAAACAGCAAAAAAATGCATATGTACTGGCCAGTTTACCAGTCTGGAGTTGTCGATGACTGTGCTGCCGAACTAGAAATATTCGACAGGGAAATGATTAGTGACTTAGAAGAAGCTAGCACAATCCAAGAAGAAGAATCCTTTTCTTTAGCTCGTGCAGTTTGCTTAGTGAGCTTTTATAGTTTATTCTTATAAATAATTATTTAATACTCACTTGTGAGTTTGGTTAAATAGCATAGGAAATACAATGATATTAGATGACTCATGCAAAGCCTCACAAGAAACAAAAGAGTTGTCAAGGTCCGAAACCTCACTAGCTCTTCTGCTCTTGGATAAAGAAACTTGGTGCGGCCACAAGTGAGGCAAGTCTACTTGCTGTCGGAAGTACTCGTCTACCGAGACTTTTTGATAGCAAAGCAAGTAAGCTTCTGGAGTTACTTTTTCTGAGTCGTTCATCTTCCTTACGTAGTTGTCATCGAAAAGGTACCACTCTCCGTCTGTCCGGTTCAAAGCACCTGCTATATAGTGTCCTGCTTCCAAAGAACCTTTGTGGTCGATCTTAGCATACAAGTCATAAGTGCAGTCGGAGTCCTTAGAAGCTACTATTTGGTCATTTAAGTTGAAAGAAGTAAGTTTGTACTTAACTAAAGTTCTAATCTTAGTTTTTTCGAAAGCAGTGTACCTGAATCTTTTTAAGTGCACCAACAAAATAGGCGGGACTTTCCAAATGTCGAACTTGATAGTTGCGTTGACTTTTACTTTGCATTTAGGACACATCCATTTCTGATCGCCACTTAAAAGTTCTTCGCGTGTGAACTCTTGCAAGCACTCTTCTAAAGTAGGTTCTTCTATCCACCTTGGAATAGGCAAGCTTAAATACATAAAGGTTTCAAACTTCACCCGAGCGCCTTTGCAACGCAAACATTTTAAGGTGGAACACAACTGTCCCTGGAACAAGTCCACTACAATTGAACAGTTGTTTTGAAGGTACTCTCGCCAACTACGAGCAGCCATTTGTTCTAGAGCTTGTTTTTTGACAAGTCTAGGTTTAGTAGAGTTGTGCTTGGCGCGGTTAAGGTCTTCGTGCAATTTATCTAGAAAGAAAGTAAGGAATTCTTGTGAGTCATGCTGTCTTCCTGGTGTGAAATGCAAGCAACTGTTATATACATGGCACACTAAAGACTTAGGAGTAATGCTGGGCAAGGCAAATTCCCACTGAGATTTGCTAAGTTCGGCAAAATTCTTTGCAAATTTTCCTTTGGTTTTGTTAATGTCTTTTTCGTGGAGGTTGCTCAGGAAGTAGTCTGCTAAAGGCTGCGTGTTCAAGAGTACTTGCAAGGCTGAGTTCATGTAGCAAGTGTTGCCTAAGTTGACCAAGCCTGCTAAACCTGAGTGCTGTTCTGAATTTTGAGTGGCTTTCAGTTTGTTTGGCAGACTCATGTAGTTGTGCTCAAGAGTTGCAAGTGGAGTTGTTTTGCCATTGGTTTCTTGTTTTTTGTCAACTGTGTTTCTTGTTGGTAACTCCTCTTCTTGCTTGCTGCAAAAGTTTCCCATATTTACATATCGAATTGATGACTAAAAGAGTTTTTTATCTAAAAGCAGAATTAATGCAAGCATTAAGTTCAAGGTACTAGTTAATACTCGCCATTTACATCAAGCTAGTGATTTAAATTTCGAAACTAGCCAGTCTACTCGAGAATATAGCATTTAAAAATATAAATGGGGATTTCGCAATCAACCGAATTTCCTAAAAAGTTACTAAAACCCCAACAGTCAACTGGTGAGCAAAAGAACGAGAGGTTATTGGCAGGCGAGCACCTCGACATTCCACAAGTTCTTGAGAACTTGCCTGGAGAAACTAGGGCCGACTCCCAAAAACCAAAACAAGAAACTGAGTCTGATCAAGAGTCTAGTGAAAACAGTTCTTCTAGTGACAGGTCCTTTGAAATGGCAATTAAGCAGTGTTTTCGAAATCTCAACTGTGAGTCTGAGATAAGTTCAGCGTTCGTTATGGAGATCGAGAAGAACACGAACAACAAAATTAAGTGTAGTGGCGATGAGTTGCTATGTGGATTTGTGGATGATTGCATACAGTTTTCCGATGTTCCTGATTCTTCTCTGTTTGACAACTTTAGAAGAGTCGACTAGTTTGTTTCCCAACTTTATTTAAGCCCTGTCAACGATTAAGTTAATTAATTAGTTTATATCCGAGGTTCATATTAGCTAGCAGAACCTAGGACATTTTTGTGGCAAATAATTGTTTTTATGGAGTTAAGTGATGATAACGCTTATCTGACAGTGATGTAATCATGTCTTCAAAGTTCACTGATTCAAAATTATCTTTAAAGTCTTTTGGGTTTCCTAATTCACTGTATAAATTTATTCATTTACAGCTACTGGCCCAAATTCGAACAAATTTCTGTTTTCAATTTTTGTTCCAGTTTCTCGACAATTTTGTCTTCACTTGTAATTTTGTTGCGTTTTGAATTCACTGTATAAATTAAACTTGATCGCAAAAAGCTTAAGCCCGTGTGGCCTAACGGATAAGGCGCTTCCCTCCTAAGGAAGAGATTGTGGGTTCGAATCCCACCTCGGGTGTTTTTTATATTATTTTCGGAAGCATTCTGACGGATTAACACCTTAAAGTTTGCCCTTTAAGCAATGCTTTATAAGTTTAACTTTTCAACTCGATTACTTCTGTTTAAACCCAAACCTCTCGAAAAGTTGTTATTTCTAGTAAATTCGTTCCATCTTAAGTACTAAATATTTTCCAGATATAATAATAAAAATGCCAAGAAGAAGCGGCGGCGGAATGCGATCAGGCGGATTTTCACGCAGTTCAGCACCAAAGAGGTCAGCAACCTCTGCAGCAGCTCCCCCAAAGAGCTCAGCCCAGCCAGCTAGGCCTGGAATGATGAGTGGCTTGGGCAGCACTATTATGCAAGGAATGGCCTTTGGAGCTGGAAGTGAAGTTGCTCACCAGGCTGTGAGGGGAATTATGGGAGGAGGNGGTCATGCCCAACCTGCTCAAGAAGCCTCTTACCAAGCCCAGCCCCAACAGCAAGCTGACCCTTGCGAATCCTACAACACTGACTTCATGAATTGTCTTCAATACAATCAGAACGACATTGGCGCTTGCCAGAGCTACTTAGACCTCTTCAAGCAGTGCAAGGGCCAGTTTTAACTAAGTTCCTTTAAGTAATCCTGGTTGTATAGGTTTAGTTACAGTTAATCACTTCTTAAACAGGGGTAATCAGAAGGTTTTCTGTACATAGTTTTAGGCGTGTTCCTAGCGAGAACTGTGTTGACACCAGTTCTTAGCTGGGGTTCGTTAGATANGAGTGTGGCTTTAGCTTGCTCCCTTTCTTGTTCGTTGATTTCTTCTACTTTCAAAACTTTACCATCAAGCATCCGGACTACTTTGTTAGCGTAGTTCCTAAGGCCTTCGTCGTGGGTTACCATAATCAGAGTTTTGCCTTCTCTGTGCAAGTCCAACAGAGTCCTGATGACCATGCTAGTGTTCTGTGTGTCTAGGTCTCCAGTAGGCTCGTCTAAGAGCAGGATCTGGGGGTCGTTGGACAGAGACCTAGCAATAGTGACTCTTTGTTGTTCGCCTCCAGAAAGCTGGTTGGGGAAGTGAGCAACTCTGTCTCCCAAGCCTACTTTTTGAAGTAAGTCTAGAGCTCTTTTGGATATTTCAGAACGAGAAAGTTGGCCTTTCAAAAGCATAGGAAGTTCAACGTTTTCCAGAGCTGTCATGGAGCTTACTAGGTTGAAAGTTTGGAACACAAAAGCTACTTTGTTGAGTCTGAGGCAAGCCAAAAGGGAGTCTTTGGTGTTAGGTTTAATGCTTAGGCCGCATATAGTGACGTGACCTTTAGTGGGTTTGTCTATTGTGCCCATTACGTTCAGCAAAGTAGTTTTGCCACTCCCTGAAGTTCCTAGAATGCACACAAACTCTCCTTTATCGACTGATACTGAAATGCCCCGCAGAGCAGCTACACCTTGAGTACCAATTAAATAAGTTTTATGCAAGTTTTCGATTTTGATAATGGGTTCTTTTGGATGTGGTGGAAAAAAAGATATGCAGTCTGGGTCAGTCGAACTAGAATTTGCAGCTTCAGCTTGGTTTTGAATTTCTCCTTCAGATGACGAACTTGAACTTTGTCTGTTCATTTTTAAAATAATATTCTGATAAGTTTATACTACTAGAGTTGGGGTGCTTTGGTTCCAACGGATAGCTTTCTAATAAAAATGTTGGGTCTGAGGTTAGCAAGGGCTTTTTCCAAAGCAAACTTAGAAGTTGCTGATATAGCAGCTTTGATGTTTACAGTTAGAAGGGACATGCAAGGTGCTTTGCAAAACATCCTTCAGAGTTTGTTAGACAACAAAATGAACCTTACGCACATCGAGTCCAAACCTGCTAGTATTTTGGATGCCGATAAAGGATTCACCTTCATTGTAGACATCCAGACACCTGAAACAGAAACCTTGCACAAGGTTGTAGGGCAAATTCGCGAAATCTGTGGAGAAGTGACAGTTATGGGGAGTGTAGAGGTCCCTTGGTTTCCTAGGAACCTCCAAGACTTAAACAACTTGAAGCAGAAAATCTACGAGTTACCCCAGGACCACCCAGGCTTCGACGACCACCAGTACATACAAAGAAGGACTGAACTAGGCCAACTAGCCATGAAGGTTAAGATTGACTCCGAGATTCCTTTGGTCACTTACAACGAAGAAGAAAGGCAAACCTGGACCACTTTGTACAGAGCATTAACTCCTTTGCTCCCCCGTGTGGCTTGCAGTGAATTCCAAATCAACTTCAAAGAAATGGAAGATGCTAAGTTAGTCAGCGAGTACGAAGTACCCCAAGTAAAGGATGTCAACAAGTGGCTTTACAATAAGTCAGGGTTCCAACTCAAGCCAATTGCAGCCATGGGTTCAGACCGAGAGTTTTTAAACTGTTTGGCTTTTAGAGTGTTTCCTACGACTTGGCACATGAGGCATCACTCCCAACCTTACTTCTCAATGGACCCTGACGTTTGCCATGAAGTCTTAGGTCATGTGCCTATGCTAGCTGACCCTGAATTTGCCCAGTTTGTCCAAGAAATAGGTTTGGCTTCTTTAGGAGCAAGTGACGAAGACATAGAAAGACTCATGAGACTGTACTTCTTTTCAGTGGAACTGGGAACCATAATGGGTCCTTCTGGCAAAAAAGAAGCTTACGGAGCAAGGATTTTGAGTTCAGTGGACGAAATCAACCATTGCTTGAGCATAAGGCCTGAGTGGAGGTACTTCGACCCTTTCCAAGCCTCCAACAAGAAGTACCACAGAAGGCACCTCCAGAAGATGTACTGGTTCAACTCTGACTTCAGAGAAGCCAAGATTTTGGTCGAAAGGTTCGCCCAAACACTTTCAAAGCCCTTCCATGCTTCTTATGACCGCAGTAGTAAATTTATACGTGTGGATCATAACATTAAAAGGGTTTAATTGAACTAAATATAATTATTAGCATACAATGTCTTTGGGGATTTTTTCTGTGTTAAATACAGACTCCTCTTCAAGGATGACTTCTTCAACTTCTTCAGCTTCTTCGTCTATTTGGTAGAACTGAAGCTCTGAAGACTTCAGTGACTTCACAGTGGTATAGTCTAAAAATGAGTCAAAAGTTATAAGTCTAGAAGTTACTTCGCAAAAAGACTTAGACACAGAAGGTTTAGACCGCTTTAAGGTCCCTAAAGGTACTCCGTAGTAAGGAGGTTTTTCTTGGGGAAGTCCGTATTCAACTAAAGCTGAATAAGAAAAGTCTGGGAAGTTGGAGTAGATATATTCTTCTTTGGAATTATATGTTTGGCTGAGTTTTGGGATTTCGTATGCTATTACTTTTTGTTTAGAAGTGCTGTCTAGCAAAGGAGTGGGGATTTTGTTCAGTTTTAACTTGGACCTGTTCAACTTAGCAGCTATTTGTTCGTCGAAAAGTAAAACTTCGTAGTGCTCCTGCGGAGAAGTGGGGCTTACTAAGTTGTCACAAAAATTCGCAAACATTTGAGTCTTAATTAGTTCGGCCAAGTAGTTTCTGGCGTTTCTAGGAGCAGTTGACAGAAAAGCTTTTGAGTCAAAGGTGCCTTTTTCAATGGAGTATGCTGCGTTGAAGTTCACAAACCTTTTGTAGTTTTTAAGGTTGGACACAAAGAAGTGGAAAAAGGCATCCCTGATCTTGTAAGAAGTAATTTCGTCCAAAAGGGGCTTTTCAAGTCTAGTAGACTTCTCTTTAAGAGCTCCGGCATTTACAAGCAACCTACTCAGTATACTCTCTAGCTTGTTTCCGTAGTGTTTAGGCGGGCCAGGCAACTCTTCGCTGGTGTTATGTATAAGGGTATTGGTGTCTAAGTCCACAATAAGTACGTTCTCAGTGCAGAATGAGTAAACTTCGTTTTCTAAGCTAGAATGAATTCCATAAACAAAATTTACAGGGGAAAGCAAGTAGTCCAAAAGGTTTGCTGGCAACAAAGGCACATACACAAGACTCCAGTGGAAAGGCACAAGAAAACTCAGCAGTGAGTATGAACAACTAAACAAAGTGTTTTCGTTACTAGACAAAAACACCACTGAGCGTTCAAGTGACAAAGCGTTGAACAAAAGCAAAATGTTGTCCAAGTCAAGTGTTTTGAAAAGTATGCCTAAGTTCACATCGAGGAGGGGAAGTCTGTCCAAAGCAGGCAGTTCGAACTTAAAACTCGAGCCTTCAAGCTTGTAAGTAACGTCTACTAAGCCTCTTACTGGCAAAGGAGTTTGCAAAATGAAGTGACTGATGTAGCACTCCATCGGGTACCTTAGCTTCTTATAACAAAGCTGGTAAAGTTTCAAAAGTACTTTTTGGAACCTGTTGAAAAAAGGAACCCGAGAAACAAACACCAAGCACTTAGGAACCATAAAACAGAGCTGGTTTGTACCTCTGCTGGAAGCAGGAGACTGGAGTGTGGAAATGGATCTTTCTTCGAAAAAACTGGTTTCAGTAGTAAGTCTGGGGCGGGGCGTAATAGCGTGGTACAAAGGGTCATGATTAGGAAGGGACCTTTGAGTTTTTAGTCGGGATCTGGACTCGGTAAGGTTGGCGGTGTCAACGGTGCTGTTGGTGTCCTCAGTCTCTTCGTAGGACTTTTCGTGCAGCAGAAGGCAACTCAGGTAAAGCGAGTTTCCTTGGTCGTCAGTGAGGACTTGACTAAACACTTTCGGAGGCAAATAGTTGTTTCCTTTGAAAACTTTAAAGCCCCAAGGCATACAGAAGTTAGGGAGCTCTTCCGGTAAGGCTAAGTAAGGGTTTGAAGGCGGAAACTGACTGAGGATCTCAGGCTTGGGCTGTGCGTTGTAAGCTAAGTAGGTTTGGAGCGTTCCTTGTGGAACTCCTACTGTTAAAAAGTAGTCTGCAACTGTGGCTATTCCTGTTAAGTACTTACTCAAAGTGCTTTCTAAACTTTCCATTAAAATTAATTGCCTGCCTAAGAATACTCAACGAACTTTTTCGTTACTTACATAAAGCCTAAAGATTTAGTCGTTTAGAATTAATAGCCTGAGCTACTTTTTTAAACAAGTCAGGTACATTTTTGCCTATTTTGGCAGAAGTTTCTATCCACTGCATTTTGTTTTTCGCAGCAAAATCCTCAGCAGCCTCAGAGTCAACTTCCCAGTTGTGTAAGTCAGCTTTGTTTCCAACTAAAAACAAGAGGCACTCAGGTTCGTGTTCTTTTAAAGTCTTGACCCAGTACTCACACTGCCCAAAGGACTCAGAACTCCCTACGTCGAAAACTATAATGGCAGCAGAAGCCTTTCTGTAGTAAAGGTGCAGAAGGGACTTATACCTTTCTTGGCCTGCTGTGTCCCAAACGTCTAGAGTCACAGGTGTTCTGTCTTCTAGCCACACTTGTGTCTGCATGTAAGCCCCTCCTATAGTTACTTCGAAGTCTTCTGAAAACTCGTCTTGTGTGTACCTAAGCAGTATTGACGACTTCCCTACACCTGAGTCCCCCAAAAGCACTACCTTGGTTTCTGAGTGCCTTGCTTTAGAAATCTCTAGACTTTTATTTTTATTCAGCGACCGACAACACATTATTCTTAAGCATTTAAATCATGGAAGAAAGAGAAGTAGACTACACACTTATGGAACCAGAATCTTCAGAACTGAGTTATTTCACAGAAAACAAAATGGACCGAGAAGAAAGCAAAGACGAAGGGGAAAACAATGTTAGGTTCTTAGTTACTGATTTCATTACAAACATCCACGAAGCTACTCGGGTTTCTATTTCTTTGGCAAACCAACAAAGAGTTAGACTTAGCAGGTACCAGAAACTCATTAGGAGTCTACATATATTTAACCCTTCAGTTTGGGTTCTCCTAGCAGTCTTAGGAGTGCTATCCGCACTAGTAGGCTTCAGTGTGGATTACTTAGCTTCAAAGCTTCTGGAGCTACGGTTGTTTTTAACAAGTGACTTTAGTTTCTGGCTTAGCTTAGGCATTTGGGTAGTTTATGGAGTAGCTTTAGTGCTGGTAGGAACTGTTTGCTCGCACTTGATCAGTCAGGACTCTCAAGGGTCTGGAATTCCAGAAATGAAGTCTATCTTAGCCGGAGTTAACATTTTCAAGTACTTATCTTTTAACACCATGGCTGCCAAAGTAGTAGGACTTACTTCCGTCAGTGGAGCTGGACTTAGTGTGGGCAAAGAAGGTCCGTTTGTGCATATTTCAGCAATTCTAGCCCACAGACTCTGCAAAGCCTTGCCTGGGTTCAAGCACATACTAGAAAACGCAACCCTTCACACACAAATTTTAGCAGCTGCAGTGGCTACAGGAGTCTGTGCTACTTTTGGAGCGCCTATGGGGGGAGTCTTGTTTAGCATAGAAGTGACTGCTACTTACTATGTAGTTAACAACCTTTGGAAAGCTTTTTACGGGGCTGTTTGGTGCAGTGTTATGTTTAGCTTACTAGCCCAGATAAAAGTAGTGGACTTAATTCAAGTGAACAACTATGCCTACATACCTTTTAACTGGCAAGTCCTAAGCTTTGCTTTGTTAGGACTAGTTTCAGGGGCTTTAGGAGCAGGTTTTGTGTGGGCGAGCAAGCACATTTTAACTTTTAGGAAAAATCAAAAATTAGGCTTTTTGAGTTACAGGTACTTTTACTCAGTGACAGTGTCTGTAGTGTGTTCTTTGATAACTTTTAGTCATCCGTTTTTCCAGCTAAGTGACAAAGCTATAATTACCGAGCTATTCCACTCTGATCCCCTCCATGAACAAAAGTCAGGCTGGAGTGACCCTGACTTGTTTTTGAATCTTAGTGTGTATACTGCAGCGAAGTTGTTTATGACTACTATCAGTATTACTTCGCCTGTGCCTTGTGGAGTATTTACTCCTGTTTTCACTGCAGGAGCGGCCTTTGGAAGACTGTGGGGCAACTTGATGTGGTTGGTCTTCGGAGTAGAGTACCAAGGAGTTTATGCTTTGGTAGGAGCTGCGGCTTTTGCTTCTTCTGTTACTCACACTATTTCGGTGGCAGTTATTGTGTTTGAGCTTACAGGGCAACTTCACTACATGACCTACATGCTAGTAGGAGTGTTGTTGAGTTTTGCTGTAGGGAACGCGCTTGGAACTTCTATTTACGACGTTATGTTATTTATCAAAGGACTTCCCTACATGCCAGCTTTGAAGCCTTCGCGCATATACAAAAGAAAAGCCAAGCATGTTATGTCTGAAGAGTTTGGGTGCTTGAGGAGCTACACGTCAATCAAGGACTTGATAAACATTTACAAGAAGAACGTTGAAGTCATGCACAGAATTCCTATAGTTGACGAAGAAGACTTTTTGATAGCCGACCTAAACATAAACAGCATAAGGAAGTACCTCAACAAAAGTTTCGAAAGTGCTCAAGAAAGCATTTCTAGCCCCCACAGAGAAAAGCTCTACAGCTACTTCAGACGACTTTACAAAATTCAAGGAGACTCCTATGTAAGAGTTACTTAGAAAACTTCTTTGAACAACGCAGATAACCAAATAAAAGACACTGAGATTGAAGACGACTGTCTAGATGACCCAGGAGCCAGAGAGTTTTTAGAAAGTTTTGTTAACTTTAGGTCTGAGTTGTTGGACTTAGACTTTGCTCCTTTAGCAGTCAGTGAAAACACCTCTTTAGCAAAGGTCCACTTTATATTTATAATGCTGGGCGTTATGCAACTTTACCTTACACGCAAAGGAAAGTTCCAAGGAATTATTACCAAAGAGTGCTTTATGAAGCGACTAAATATGTAAATATTAATTATGTGTTTAAGTTAGTTTGCACTGAGTAAGGGTTTCTTGGTACTGGTTGACTACTTCTTGGCTGTAGTCCTGAACCCCTATGACGAGTTTTTTAAGGTTGATTCCTTGAATCAAACCAAGCACTTCCAAAGCTCCTTCATCATCAATGTTGTTGCTTGAAAAAGAAAGCATTTCTAGTTGGCTTAGCTCCGACAAAACACAAGAAACACAAGAAATTCCTTGAGGACTAAGACAATTGTCGTCCAAAGCAAGGACTTTTAGGTTTTTGGAGCTATCTAAGCCTTCAACTAAATGCTCGAGACCTGCGTCTTCTATTTTGTTGAACTGGAGCCACAACTCCTTTAAGTTAGGAAGGCCGAATAAAACTTTATTTAAGTACTTGCAACAGTTAGGACTTAAGTGGTTGCTTTCAAGAGAGAGTGTTTCTAAGTTCTTTGCGTTAGCCATAGAAAAAGACAAAAACTTAAACCCAGAGTCCCCTAAACCTGAATTCCACAGCATAAGACCCCTGATTTCAGGAAAGTAGTATAGTAAAAAACTCAGCAACTTAGCACCGTTTTTGCCCAAGTTAGCAAAGCTCAAGTTAATTCGTCTTTGGTTTTCAGGTTCTCCATATAGAACCATTTCATAGAGCTTTACGAGTTTCCGGTGCATGTTGGGTCTTTCTATGCTTAGAAGTTGTTCTAGTTGGTCTTTGGAGTGCTTCCTCAGAGAGTACCTTAGAACGTCTCCTAGTTTCCTTTGACTTGAATACTTATTATCAAGAATGCTTTTACTCAAACTTTCTTCCCTTTTAGGCACCTTTGCACAACACTCGTTACCCATTTAATATTATCAGCAATGATTATGTTGGTTAATAACTATTCTTCATCGTCTAAAAACTGTTCTTTGATTTTCTTGCGCATTTCAATTTGCTGCCGAGCTTCTTTTTCAAGGGTGTCTAAGTCGTCACTTGACAGTCTATATGCAATGAACAAAAACACTCCTACGTACCAACCGATGTACCCCATGAAGGCCAACCAAGTCTTAACTCTGACTTCTCGAGGTTGGAGTGAATGTTGGGGTCCAGGCCTGTACCTCATTTCTGTAGTGGTCTTTGAAGGCGGCAGTCCTCCGTGCAAGTTGTGGGGATCTCGCCTTTGGCCTTTGAAGTCTGGCAAAGGAGTTTTGTAATCCGGGTCGGATCTGGGGAGTTTCAAAACACCCCTGCTTTTCTCAACCACCTTTTTAAGCATATTTGTAAGTTGGTTCGGTTCTGAACTAGACTAGAATTAATGCCTTATCTTAAACTCTCGGAAATCTCTTCATGGTCAAGGTCAGCCATCGAGCAAGCCTGGACCTCCCTGTAAATTCCAACAAAGCGGCGTTTAAGGCTTTCTTTGCTGGAAGCATAAACCATCTTCCCTCTAGCTGGGGCATCATCAGGAGACCAGTGGATGAAGACCAGCTTGTTCATATCTAAGTTGTCTCTGGACTTGTAAGGGAAGTCGTATACCACAAACCTAGGCTCGTCTTTTTTCAGGTCATTCAAGAAGTCCTGGAAGCTTGCTTCGGGTGGGGCGCTCTTCTCTACGGTCACAGCGCTCTCATTTTCTATCTTGTAAATGATGTAGCGGAGGTTTTTATCCATCTTCAGTTGGTTGAAAGAAGTTGTGCATTCTTCTTTGACTTCTAGGTTTGCGTCCATTATTTCCACAAGTTAAAAATGGTGCAGACTTAGAATTTTATTCCAACAGCTTAATTAACTAGGTTTTTGTCTTTAAAGCTCTTAAGTAACTGACTTGTTAAGTATTGAGTTTTATTAAGTTAGTTTTTACATAAATTTTTAGAAGTTACTGCGAAGTAACTATTAAAATTAATTCTTAAGCAATTGACATGATTATAATTTACAGTTATCAAGATGCAGAAAGAGGAGCAGAAAATAACTTGGAAGACAATGCGTCAGAACCAGAATACACCTAAAGCTCGCTCAGGGCACACCTTCACTCAGGTCGGAAACACCTTTGTGTTGTTCGGAGGAGTCACTGAAGTCAAAGGCGAGTGCGCTAAATCCACCAATGAAGTTTTCACTGTTCGAATTACAGCAACCGACGCCAACTGGACACCAGAAAACCCCAAAGGAGATCAGCCCTGCCCAAGAACTAACCACGCAGCCTGCGAAATACCTGGTGACCGCTTGTTCGTATTTGGCGGGTACTTCACTCCCCAAAAAAGGTTGAACGACTGCCACATGTTGCATGTGCCTTCAATGACTTGGTCCTTTCCACCCAACCAACCACCCCCCAAGCAACTCGACAACTCACCTAGCCCTGTTGGAGCCCCTGAGCCCCGTGCTTACGCAACCGCCACGCACATCAACAACAAGGTTTACGTTTTCGGAGGGACTGGCGGAGTCTACTACCAGCGTCGCGCTTTCAATGACGTGTACGCGCTGGACTTGGAGACTTGGACTTGGAAGAAACTAGAAACTTCAGGAAACATCCCAGAAGCCAGACTAGGCCACGTGGCATGCGCAATAGGTCACAAGCTTTTAATTTTCGGAGGAAGGTCGCCAAGCTCTCAGTTTAACAACTGCTACACCTTTGACACGACCACTAACGAGTGGCACGACTTAGAACTTTGGTACGGAATTCCAAGGTGGAACATGTCTGCTGTTTATGTAGAAGCTATTCCAAGTGACAAGTTCTTTATTTTCGGAGGAAGCGTGGGTGAGTTTGACGAAGGCGCTCAAAGGAACCTAGGCACAATGACTAACGAAATGTTTGTGTTGGACAAGAACTCAATGAAAATCCACGCTGTTGAGCCAGAAGAAGAGGAAGGCAATGGCCACTTGCCTGACCCCAGAGAGTTCGGAAGCATGATCTTCGAAAGAAACGAAGGCCGTCTTATTATGTTTGGAGGCTGGAACTCTAACTGGGTGTCAGATATTTGGCAACTAAACGTGTCCAAAATAGTGGGGCCTCCTTACGCAGTAGAGTCTTGTGAGCCTGCCTTAGGTCCACTTACTGGGAAAACCAAAATCACCATTAGAGGTGTCAAGTTCCAAGACACCTCCCAAATTAACGTGCGCTTTATTTGTGCTAAAAACGTAATGACTGTCAACGGAACNTTCGTAAGCGATAACGAAATAACCTGCGAAACTCCAAGCTTCGAGTCAATCGGCCCCAAAGAGGCTGAAATCAGATTGTCTTTCAAAAGTGGCTCCTATACAATCACTTCAACTACCTTTACTTACTACATGAACACAAGGGCCCACAAGTCGCTAGCTTACGGACCTGGTCTGCTTAAAGGAGGTGCTCCAGGAGTCCCTACTGTGTTTTTCATCCAAGCTAGAAACGACCATGGCGAAAACAGAAGGTCTGGAAACGACAACTTCATCGTGAAAGTGACCCAAAAGAACGGCGAAGAAGCCACGGAGATTCCCCACGAAATCACTGACAGGAACGATGGGTCCTACGTGGTGAACTACACCCCTCCCGAAGGAGAAGTGTCTGTTGAAGTGTTATACGAAGACGAAAAACAAGACGTCTCCCACATTCGAGGGTCCCCGTTTAAACCTGAGTTCGAAGCCAACGCCTCTCCCAAAAACAACGACCCTATGGGACCTCTTATGAACAGCTTCGTTTCCAACACCATTGCTGAATTAGAAAACTTCATCTCAACCACTCAAGAAGGAATCAACCTCAAAAACAAAAACACGAGTGAAGACGTCAAAGCTTTACTGAAGGTCAAAAACCACACTGAAGACGTTGAGAACCGAGCTGACGAAATACTTCTGAAAACCGACGAGCTCTCTGAAACCTTAGCAATGTTTGAAAAAGGAACTTACCCCAAAGACTCCGAAACTAAGAAACTCAAAAAGATATCTGAGAACTGGGTTTCGGTGCAGAAAAAAGCCAAAGAAGTCAAAAAAGACATTGCACCCACAGTGGCTACTGAAGCTGACAAGTGCAAAAACCAAATTAAGAACTTCGAAGAGTCGCTTAAGGTCTACTCTCAAGAAATCAAAAAGAAAGAATTCCAGAGGTTCGAAACTGGAGTTGAGAATTCAATTAAACTTCTCCAAGAAGAAGAAGCCAGACTAAACAACGACCAAAACACCTTGAACGAACTAGACTTTTTGTGCAAAAGCTTTGGTTTTCCTGAAGCCATTCAAGGGTGCTCTAAACAACTTGAACAGAACCTAACTGAAATAAGCACTATGAGGCAGCTCTGGAACCACACTGACAAGTCGATCAATACCTACAACAGTTACCTAGAGACTCCTTGGGGAGAAGTGAATTCTTTAGACTGGGAAGAAGACAACAAAAAACTCATGAAGGACCTGCGAGACATCAAAGTCGACAGGAAGTGCAACGCTTTCCTTGGACTGAACAGCGAAATCAAGAACTGGTCAATCTTCCTTCCACTTGTGAGTCAGCTCAAAGAAGACTGCATGATGGACAGACACTGGGAAAAGCTCAAAAAAGAGATTGAAAAAGACTTTGAAATCAACAGTAATGTTAAACTCCAAAGCATTTTTGACTTAGACCTGTTCAAGTTCTCCGAACAAGTAGAAGACATTGTGGATCAGGCCAGAAACGAAGCCAAGATGGAAAAAACTCTCCAAAAAGTCAAAGAACTCTGGGACGTAGTTCCTTTTGAAAAGCAGCAGCACAAAAACAGCGACATTTACATGCTGAAAGTGTCTGAAGAAAGTTTCGAACAGCTAGAAGAAAACCTAGTCCAAGTGAACAACATGTTTTCTTCAAGGTACCTTGCTTACTTCGAAGAAACAGTTAAGTACTGGCAGAAAACACTCAACGCTATCTCTGACAACACTACTTTGTTGAGTGAAGTCGAAAGGAGCTGGTCGTTTTTGGAAAACCTGTTTATGCACTCTGAAGAAGTCAAAAAGGAACTTCCCCAGGAGTCCGAAAAGTTTGTTGACATCGACGCTGAAGTCAAAAAGATCCTTAAAATGGGCAACGACATGAGCATCGTCAAGGACTTCTGCATAGTCGAAGACATCGGTGACAGACTCAAAAAGGTCCAGGATGACCTAGCTTTGTGCGAAAGGGCTCTGAATGAGTTTATGGAAAGGAAAAGAGAAGCTTTCCCCAGGTTTTACTTCGTGTCAACTATGGACTTGCTGGACATTTTGTCCAACGGCAACAACCCCAAACGCATTATGAAGCACATGTCAAAGGTGTTCTTGGCTATTGAAACTTTAGAGCTGGAAGACTCAGACGACAGACCTTTTGCCACAGGCATGGAGTCTTGTGTTGGAGTGGAGTTTGTGAAGTTCTGCAATCCTTTGAAGCTCCTGGGAAAGGTAGAAGTTTACCTTTCTGACGTGATCAACATCATGAGGGAGACCCTTAGACTAATTGCTTTGGACTCCATTAAGCGCTTCGCAGCTAAAAACAGGGGCGACTGGATCAAGGAAGACCCTAGTCAAGTAACTTTGCTAGTGAACCTTATGGACTGGTGCAACAAAACCGAAGAAGCTTTTTCTAAACTTGCCAGTGGAAACGCCAACGCAATCAAAGACTACAGAAAGGAAGAAGTAGAAGGCCTCACAGACCTTATCAAAATGGTCAGAAGCGACCTTGACGGACCTGTAAGAACTAAGGTCATGTGCTTGATTACTATGGACACTCACTCCAGAGACATCCTTGACAAACTCATTCGTGAAAACGTTACCCGACCTGACGAGTTCCAATGGCAGTCACAACTCAAAGCTTACTGGGACCCCCAAAAAGACACTTGCAACTTAAGAGTCTGCGACGCAACTTTGGCATATGGCTACGAGTACTTAGGTAATGGACCCCGTTTGGTCGTGACGCCCTTGACAGACAGAATTTACGTGACAGCTACTCAAGCACTGCACTTGAAAATGGGTTGTTCGCCTGCTGGACCTGCAGGAACTGGCAAAACAGAAACTACAAAGGACCTGGCTTCTGCAAGTGGAAAGGCTTGTTACGTATTTAACTGCTCAGATCAGATGGACTACAAGTCTATGGGAAACATTTTCAAGGGTCTTGCTGCTTCTGGGTCTTGGGGGTGCTTTGATGAGTTCAACAGACTCGTGCCTGAGGTACTTTCAGTGTGCTCAGTGCAGTTCAGAGCAGTCACAAGTGCCATTAAGGCTGGACAGCAACGCTTTGAACTAGAAGGTTCAGAAGTGGAGTTAGATCCTAGTTGTGGAGTGTTTATCACTATGAATCCTGGTTACCTTGGAAGGTCAGAACTGCCTGAAGGTCTCAAGGCCCTTTTCAGACCCATTACAGTGGTGGTTCCGGATTTAGAACTTATCTGTGAAAACATGCTCATGGCTGAGGGTTTTGAAGACGCTAAGAACCTAGCTAGAAAGTTCACGACGCTTTACAAACTCAACAAAGACTTGCTTTCTAAACAAACTCACTACGATTGGGGTTTGCGTGCAATCAAGTCCGTACTTGTGGTGGCAGGAGGCTTCAAACGAGCTGAGCCAGACCTGCCTGAGAACGCTATTCTCATGAGAGCTCTGAGAGACTTTAACATTCCCAAAGTAGTAGAAGAAGACATGCCTATTTTCATGGGTCTGATTGGAGACCTTTTCCCAGGAGTCCACGTTGAACCTAAAGTAGACCAAGACTTTGAACGAACGATTAAGAACTGCTTTGAAGAAGCTGCTTTGTACCCCGAAACTGAAAGCATCAAAAAGGTAGTCCAGCTCTATGAACTCTTAGAAATCCGTCACTGTGTCTTTGTGATGGGAAACGCTGGTGCTGGCAAGTCCACTACTTGGAAAATGCTCGCAAAAGCCCAGGACAAAATTGGACTGAAAACAACTGCAATGGACATCAACCCTAAGTCCATAACTACTAACGAACTCTACGGGTACGTGCTCATGGCAACTAGGGAGTGGAAAGACGGAATCCTTTCAAAAACTATGAGGAGTCTTGGAGAAGTCCCTGACCAAAACCCTAAGTGGTTGGTACTTGACGGAGACTTAGACGCTAACTGGATTGAAAGCATGAACTCAGTGATGGACGACAACAAAATTCTGACGCTGGCTTCTAACGAAAGAATTCCACTTAAGAAGCACATGAGGATGCTTTTCGAAATCAGGGACTTGAGGTTTGCCACTCCAGCTACAGTGTCCAGAGCAGGAATCCTGTTTATTTCGGACAGTTCTGGTTACCAGTGGCGTGCGTACTACAAAGCCTGGATCAATAACAGGTCTTACGACGAAAAAACCAAAGAAGACCTCCACAAGCTTTTTGAAAGGTACACTCCTAAGACTTTGAGTTACTTAAGGAAGTCCTGCAAGTTCTTGATTCCTATTGTGGAAATAAACTTAGTGGTGTCTTTGTGCAACATGCTGGAAAGTTTATTGGTGGGTGAGATCAAAGCACTGGAGTACTGGTTTGTGTTCTGTATTATTTGGGCAGTTGGAGGCTGCTTGGCTGAAAAGGACGGAATTGACTACAAAAAGAACTTTTCTAACTGGTGGAAACAAAAGTGGAAGACCATTAAGTTCCCTGGAAAAGGCACTATTTTTGACTACTTCGTTAACTACGAAAGTTCACGTTTAGAAGAATGGGGAACTATTGTGAAAGAAACTGAGTTCGACTCTTCTGCCCAAAACATGAACTCAGTTACTGTAAGTACTCCTGAAACAGTGTCTAACTCCTACTTCATGAATGCTTTCATCAAGATTGGAAAACCTGTTCTGTTGATAGGCAACGCTGGCTGTGGCAAAACTCAGCTCTGCAAAGGAACTCTGAACAGTCTCAACCCTGAGCACTACTGCTACTCAGCCATCAACTTTAACTTTTACACCGACTCAGCACTTCTGCAGAACATATTAGAACAACCTCCAATTGAAAAGAAAACAGGTAAACAGTTCGGTCCTCCTGGAAAACTCAAGCTGATTTACTTCATTGATGATCTTAACATGCCTAAGTTGGACGACTACAACACCCAAACTGCCATTGCTCTTCTGAGACAACACGCTGACTACGGGCACTGGTATGACCGAAGCAAACTTACAATTAAAGAAATCATCAACACCCAGATGCTTGCAGCAATGAACCCTACAGCAGGTTCTTTCTTTGTGAACCCTAGGCTCCAAAGACACTTTTGGATTTTAAACGTTTCTTTCCCTGAAGCTTCAAGTTTGTTCACTATCTACAGCACTTTTGCTACTGGCCACTTCGGCAAAGGCTTCAAAGCTGCTGTGCAGGAAATAATCAACCCCATTATCAAGGCTGCAATTGCACTTCACCCAGTCATGGTGTCGAACTTCAGAAAAACTGCTATAAACTTCCACTATGAGTTCAGCATCAGACACTTAGCCAACATCTTCCAAGGGCTGCTCATTGCTCAGCCTGCACAGTTCCCTGACCCCGAAAAAGTAGTTAAGCTTTGGATCCACGAATCCGAAAGAATTTACGGGGACAGACTGGTTTCTAAAGAGCACTTTGAACTGTACAAGTCTCTTATGGGAGACTTAGTTAAAAAGTCTTTTGGCAAGTTTTCAGCACTTTCTAAGTTCTTCCAGAAAGAACCCGAACCCTTGATTTTCTGTCACTTCGCAAACGGACTAGTTGAAAAAATCTATGACCAAATTCCAAGCATTGAAAGTTTGTCTCAGCTGCTAGACGAAGCTTTACGCGAATACAACGACTTAAACGCAGCTATGGACTTGGTTCTTTTTGAGGATGCTATGAAGCACGTTTGCAGAATTTCCCGAATTATAATGAATCCTTCTGGACACGCACTTTTAGTGGGAGTAGGAGGAAGCGGTAAGCAAAGTTTGTCTAGACTTGCTGCATTCATCTGCACCTACACTACTTACCAAATCACTATTTCGCAGACTTACAGCATCAACGACCTCAAAACTGACTTGCAGAACATGTACGCTAAAGCTGGTATTAAAGATGAAGGTGTGCTGTTTTTGTTCACTGAAGGCCAAATTACAGATGAAAGGTTCTTAGTGCCCATTAACGACTTGTTGAGTTCAGGAGAAATTGCTGACCTCTACGCAGTAGAAGACGTGGACCAAATAGTAAATCAAATAAGACCAGCTGTAAAAGGAGCTGGACTTCTAGACTCAAGAGAGAACTGTTGGAGTTTCTTCATTGATAGAGTCAAAAACAACCTTCACATGGCTTTGTGCTTCTCCCCTGTAGGAGACAGCTTCAGAAACAGAGCTCGTAAGTTCCCAGCTATTGTGAACTGCACAGTGATTGATTGGTTCCACGACTGGCCTAGGGAAGCTCTTCTGTCGGTGGCAGGGAGGTTCTTGAAAGACGTTGAACTTGGGAGTGAAGAAGTTCAAAAAGGAATAGTTAACTTTATGCCGCACTCCTTCGAAGCAGTCAACAAGGCTTCAATAGAGTTCCGCGAAAAAGAAAAAAGGTACTGCTACACCACTCCTAAGTCCTTTTTGGAACTGATCAAACTGTTTACCAACATGCTTAACAACAAACGAGAAGAAATCCAAAACAGCAAAGAAAGACTTGAAACAGGTTTAGTCAAACTTATTGACACAGCTGAAGTTGTAGCCCAACTCGAAAAAGACCTTACTGAAAAACAAGTAGTAGTTGACGAGAAAAAAGAATCCGCAGACAAGTTTGCCGAAGAAGTTGGAAAAGAAAAAGCTATTGTGACTGAAGAAAGTGAAAAAGCCAACATCGAAGCAGCTGAGTGCGAAAAGATGTCCAAAACCATTTCAGCAGAAAGAGAAGTTTGCCAGGCAGAACTAGACAAAGCCCTACCACTTTTGGAACAGGCCAAAGAATCCTTAGATAAACTAGACAAAAAAGACTTTACTGAACTTAAGTCCATGTCTGCCCTTCCAGCTGGTGTAGGCGATGTGATTGAAGCCGTGCTTACTCTGGTAGCTGGTGTGGACGCCAACGTAGTTATTGACAAAAACGGAAACGTAGCTGACAAGTCCTGGAAAGCTGCCAAAGTAGTGATTGGTAACCCAGATAAGTTCAAAGAAAACTTGATTAAGTTCAAAGACCACATTGACAACGCCACAGTGAACGACAAGAACTTTAAAAACGTAAGGCCTTACTTGAGCTTAGACCACTTTAACTACGAAGCAATGGTTAAGAAGTCGAAAGCTGCTAGTGGCCTGTGTGTGTGGGTAAGCAACATTGTGCAGTACTATGACGTGGTTAAAGAAGTAGAACCTAAAAGAATGGCCCTCGCTGAAAAAGAAAAACAGCTAGAAGAAGCCCAAGAAAAACTCCAAATCACCCAAGAAAAAGTTGCTGAACTCGAAGCAAAACTCAGCAAACTAGAAACAGAGTACGAAGCTGCCATCAAAGAAAAGAACGATGTAGAAGCCGAAGCTGAAAGGTGTGCTAGAAGACTTAACCTGGCCAACAGGCTCGTAAGTGCACTTGCAAACGAAAAAGACAGGTGGGCAGAAAGCATCGAAAACTACAAAGAACAGCTAGAAATCTTGGTTGGCGACGTGTTGATTTCAAGTTCATTTGTAAGTTATGTAGGTGCTTTCACCAAAAACTACAGAGACAGCCTCATCAAAGAAAACTTTATCAACTTCTTGAAGAACGCAGGCATTCCTATGTCAGACGATCCCAACCCTGTCCAACTGCTTACCAACGAAGCCACCATTGCTACTTGGAACAACCAAAAACTCCCAGCAGACCAAGTTTCTATTGAAAACGGAACAATTCTGACCTCTACTGAAAGGTGGCCACTTATAATAGACCCGCAACTCCAAGGAATTTCTTGGCTGAGAGAAAAAGAAGCAAGTAACGACTTGCAAGTAACACGTCTGACTTACAAAAACATGGTGAGCACTATGGAACAAGCTATTGACTTAGGAAGGACAGTCATCATTGAAAACATCGAAGAAAGCATTGACGCTGTGCTTGCTCCTGTAGTAGGAAGAGCTTTTATCAGAAGAGGCAAAACTCGGTACTTGAAACTTGGAGACAAAGAAATAGCTTGGCACAAAAACTTCAAGTTGATTCTCCACACCAAACTCTCTAACCCCCACTACCCTCCTGAAATTCAGGCAGAAACTACTTTGATTAACTTTACTGTGACTCAAAGTGGTTTGGAGGACCAACTCCTAAACTTAGTTGTCAAAAAAGAAAGACCAGACTTGGCCAGACAGAGGGAAGAACTGATCCAGCAGCAAAACTCTTTCAAAATCAAACTTAACGAGTTACAAGAAGACTTGCTTTACAGACTTGCCAACGCAAGTGAAGACATTATGGAAGTCCTTGAAGACGTAGAACTCATTGAAAACCTAGAGTCTTCTAAAATGATTGCTGACGAAGTCAAAGAGAAAATGGAGATTGCCAAAATCACTGAAGTCAAGATTTTAAGGGCCTCTGAAGAGTACCGACCTGCTGCAGCCAGAGGAGCAGTTATTTACTTCTTGATGAACGAACTCCACAAGATCCACAGTTTCTACATGTTTTCTCTGGAGTCTTACTTACTAGTTGTAGTAAGGGCCATTGACATAGTTGCTGAAAGGTACAGAGCTGCTTCTGCAGCTAAGTCCAAAAAGGACGAAGGAGAAGCTGGTGAAGAAGCACAACCTGAAGGTGCTGAGGAGCCTGAAGAAAAACCTGAAGACAACCCAGAAGAACAAGAAAACCAAGAAGAAGAAGAAGCCGTCCAAGAACTCAGCCCTCGTTCTCTCAAAAAGCGAGTGAATGAACTCACTGAATCCATCACTTACCAGTCTTTCTTGTACACAAGAAGAGGACTCTTTGAACAGCACAAACTACTAGTAGCTACCATGCTTTGTTTCAGAGTGCTGATTAACGATGGACAAATCAGCGAAGCAGAGTGCATGCACCTCATCCAAGGAAAACCCGAACCCAACCCTGGCAACATGCCTGAAAACCTTAACTTCTTGACTGAGCTGAACTGGGGAATGGCTAAAGCACTGGAACAACTCCCAGCTTTCCAAGGTTTGGGAGCCAACATGGACGCTGAGTTTTTGCAGTGGAAGAAGTGGTTTATGGAAGAAAAAGCCGAGACTTCAGACCTGCCTCGTAACTTCAAAGACATTTCTTACTTCCACAAGTTGTTGCTCATCAGAGCTTTGAGGCCTGACAGAGCTACAAGTGCTTTGAGTATTTTTGTTAGAGAAAACATGGGCGACGAATACATTGACCAGATGCCTTTTAACATGATGCAGACCTACGAAGAAACCTCCAGAGCCATTCCGATCTTCTTTGTGCTGTTCCCAGGTGTGGACCCAACCCCTGAAGTAGAAAGAGTCGGCGAAAGTTTAGGAATCAAGGCTTCAAACGGTTTGTTCAGGAACATTTCTATGGGTCAGGGCCAAGAAAAGAACGCTGAGCAGGCTGTAAACCACCTTGCTGAAGTTGGTGGCTGGGTGATGCTCCAAAACGTGCACCTCATGCAAAGTTGGCTTAAGGTGTTAGAAGGTCTTTTAGAAAAAGTAGCTGTTTCTGCCCATGAGAACTTTAGATGCTTTATTTCTTCAGAGCCTCCTCCAATGCCAGACATGAGAATCATTCCTGAGTCCATTCTTCAAAACTGCGTTAAAGTTGCCAACGAAGCACCTCAGGATTTAAAAGCTAACTTGAAAAGAGCTTTGTCGCACTTCGACCAGTCAAGGTTCGACAACTCAAGGAAGCCTAACGAGTTCAAAGCTTTGCTGTTCTCGCTTTGTATGTTCCACGGCTTAGTTCTAGGAAGAAGGAAGTTTGGTTCCCAGGGATGGAGCAAGCACTACTCGTTTAACGACGGAGACTTAACTATTTGCGCAGACATTCTGGACAACTACCTTGAAAAGTACGATGAAGTGCCTTACGCTGACATCAGGTACTTATACGGGGAGATCATGTACGGAGGCCACATTACTGATGACTGGGACAGAAGGACCTGCAACACTTACTTAGAAGTTTTGCTCAGACCAGAGCTTCTTAGCAACATGCCCCTTGCTCCTGGCTTTAGGTCTCCAGACCCCTCTAGGTTTGACTACGACGCTTACTACAAGTACATTGACGAAAAACTCCCAATAGAGTCTCCTATTCTTTTCGGGATGCACAGCAACGCCGAAATAGGTTACTTAACTCAAACAGGAGAAAAACTGTTCCAAACAATTCTGGACGTCCAAGGCGGCTCAGGAGGCGGAGAAGTTTCGAGGAAGAAAGAAGACGTAGTGATGGAAATTATAGAGTCTTTCCTCGGAAAGCTTCCTGAAGACTTCAACATGATGGAAATCACTTCTAAAGCCAAAGAAAAAACCCCTGACATAGTTGTTTGCTTCCAAGAGTGCGAACGTATGAACACCCTTCTCAGTGAAATCAGGCGTTCCTTAGTTGAGCTGCAGATGGGTCTGAGTGGTGCACTTAACATTACTGAAGCAATGGAAAACCTTTCTAACTCCTTGTCAGTCAACAGAGTTCCAGCACCTTGGGAAGCTGTGGCCTACTGGTCAAAGAAAGCTTTAGGTCTCTGGTTCAACGACTTGCTTGAACGAGTTGCTCAGCTAGAAAGGTGGTCAACTGAACTCACTCTGCCCAAGACTCTGTGGATTTCGGGGCTTTTCAACCCTATGTCTTTCTTGACGTCTGTTATGCAAACAACTGCTCGTTCCAAGAACTTGCCCCTAGACAACATGAGTTTGCAAACCCACGTAACCAACATCCTTGACCCTGAAGAAATTTCTGATTACCCTGAAAACGGAGCTTTTGTCCATGGGTTCTTTTTGGAAGGAGCTGCTTGGGAGCCTGGAAGGTCTCCTCAAGAAGAAGGTTACTTAACTGACAGCACTTTGAAAGACCTGCACCCCAGACTGCCTGTAGTGAACGTAGTGGCAGTGCCTATTGAAGAAAGAATTACAGTTGGAGTGTACGAGTGCCCTTGCTACGTGACTACAATGCGAGGACCTACTTTTGTGTTTACTGCTAACTTGAAGATGGAAAGTGAAGAAGCTGACCCTAAAAAGTGGGTTCTTGCTGGAGTTGCCCTTCTAATGAACGAGGATTAATAACTAACTTATTAGAACTAGTAGGTCTTAATAGAACTTGAGGCTTATAATCAGTGTAAATGGTGACAGTACCAAAAACAATCCGCACATACTGCCCTAAGTTGAAGAAACATACCGTCCACAAAGTGACTCAGTACAAGAAACGTCCAGAGTCATCAAGAGCCCAGGGCAGAAGGCGCTACGATGCTAAACAGAAGGGATACGGAGGCCAAACGAGGCAGATCTTCCGCAAGAAGGCAAAGGTCACTAAGAAGGTTACTCTGCGTCTTGAGTGCACTCAGTCAAAAGCAAGCCACCTCAAAGTCATCAAACGCTGCAAGACCTTTATCCTTGAAGATAAGAAGAAGTAATTTCTCCCATTAAAATGAAATCTCGTCCTCTTGAATACTCTCAAACGTACAAAGGAGTCCTGATAAAAGCTTGTCTAGGCAACATTGTGCAACAGGACTGCGATGCCATAGTCAACGCGGCAAATGGAAACCTAGCTCATGGAGCAGGAGTAGCTGGAGCCATAGCTTCGAGTGGAGGTTCTCAGTTGATGAGGGAAAGTAGAGAGTACGTTAAGAAGCATGGCAAAGTAAAAACAGGGCAAGTTGCAGTAACTGGTCCTGGAAAAATAAAGTGCAAGTGGGTTATCCACGCAGTTGGTCCTATTTGGAAAGGGGGTGCAAAGGATGAACCTCGGAAACTCAAGAATGCATGTTATAATTCTTTGTTAGAAGCCAAGAAATTAGAGTTAACCAGTATTGCAATTCCTGCAGTGTCTTCTGGAATCTTTGGGTTCCCTAAAGATTTTTGTGCAGAAATCATGGTTCAAGCAGCTAAGGAGTTCATTGATGAGGATTCTGGAACCTTGAAAGAAATTAGGTTTGCTAACTTTGATGTTCCAACTACTAAGATTTTCATTCTTGCTTTAAAGGACCTTTTCGAACGGGAAGTTGAGGAGTCCAAAGAACAAAGTGAAGAGTCCAAGGAACAAGGTGAAGAGTCTAAAGAACCAAGTGAAGAGTCCAAGGAACAAAGTGAAGAGTCCAAAGAGACAAATGAAGAGTCCAAGGAACAAAGTGAAGAGTCCAAAGAACCAAGTGAAGAGTCCAAAGAATCAACTCAAAAAAAAATCACTGACTATTTTAATAAGTAAATAAATGGAAATACCAGAAAAAATACTTCTTGAAAGACTAGAACTGCTTGAGACTGGCAAACACTACCCCCCACACCTCAGAATAGCTATTCCTGACAGATTCTACTCCCAAGAAAAGCCTTTAAAAACCTACTTTTTTGCAAACGGAACAGGAAGGATCCCTTTCAGCACAGCCAAAGGCCTAGAGTTTGTAGAGTACGACAACAGACCGCTAACTCCTAGATGGGAAACTTACTGGTTTAAGTTCGAAGTAGAAGTTCCACAAGAAGGAGAGTGGCACCTTTTGTGGGACTTTGAAGGAGAAAGCTTGATTTACGATCTCCAAGGAAATCCTTTGCAAGCTTTTCACTCGGGAAACTTCTATGACAAAAGAGACTGGTTCAAACTAAACTCTGGAAAGCACACTTACTTCATTGAGGCAGCTTGTAATGGACTGTTTGGAGCTGATGTCTACCCCCGACCTGACAAGCCTTACCACTTAAAAAAAGCAACTACAGCCAAGTTTGACAGGAAACTCTGGGACCTTTTCTGGGACTTTCTGACGCTGAAAGACGTTGCCAACGAACTGAAAGAAGAACCTATAGGTAAAAGATCCCTTCAAGTAGCTAATAAACTCGCTGATATATTTTACTCAGCTGATGAAGAAACTTTGGAGTGTTGGAGACAAGAAGCAAAGTTGTTAATGAATCAAGGAAACAGTTTGTGGAAAGTAGTAGCTCTAGGCCACTGCCATATAGACACTGCCTGGCTATGGCCTTACGATGAAACCAAAAGGAAGTGCGTTAGGTCCTGGGCAACACAAATCTCACTGATGGAAGAGTACCCTGAATACAGGTTTGGTGCTTCAGCAGCTTTGCACTATGAGTGGGTATTAGAAAACGCTCCAGGACTCTTTGCTAAGATCCAAGAAAAAGTAGCAGAAGGAAGGTGGGAAATACTGGGAGGGAGTTGGATAGAGTTTGACGGCAACGTTCCCAGTGCAGAGAGTATGATTAAGCAGTTTTACTACGGACAAGAGTTCTTCAAAAAGCATTTTGGAAAGTACTGTGAAACTTTCTTTTTGCCAGACACCTTTGGGTACTCGGCCCAGCTTCCCCAAATTATGCAGAAGTCAGGTTTAAGTTCTTTTATAACTCAAAAGTTAAGTTGGAACTTAATCAACAAGTTTCCCCACCATACCTTTTACTGGAGAGGGATAGACGGAACTAAGGTGCTGACGCACTTTCCCCCTGCAGACACTTATAATTCAGATGCCAGGGCCAAAGACGTCATTAAAACTATCAAGAACTACAAACAAAGTTCCAAGAGTAACAAAGCTTTGATGCTTTTTGGATTAGGTGACGGCGGAGGAGGCCCACTGCCCATGAACCTAGAATGCATCAGGAGACTCACGAAGTTTTACGGATTGCCTTCTGTGGAGTTCGAAAAGGTCTCTAGTCTTTTCGAAAACCCTCATTGTGACCTCCCAGTGTGGCACGGGGAGCTGTACTTCGAACTCCACAGAGGCACTTACACCACTGCTAAGGAACTCAAAAAACTCAACCGCAAAATAGAGTTCAAACTAAGAGCCTTGGAGATCCTAAATGCCTTCCAAAACACTTTTGAACAAGAAAAAATAGACGAGTTCTGGAAAGAAATACTCCAGCACCAGTTCCACGATGTACTGCCGGGCTCTTCTGTGCAGGAAGTTTACCAAGAAGTAATGCCTAGGTGCAGAAACTTGCTGCGGAGCATCGAAGAGTCTTTGTCCGGCATTGAAGTCCACACTAACATACAGAACTCCCAAGTCTTTGTGCCTAGTGGCTCAGAAGTAAAGGTTTACAAGCCTTTTTCTAACGAGTACATAACTTTTAGTTTTTCAGAAGTTAAAGCTTCTCAGAATGGCCCTGAAGTAACTATTGAGAACGACTACTTCTCAGTAACTATAGACTCAGCTGGACAGTTAAGTATGCTTTCTGGGAACAGAAAGGTTTTTGACCAAAAAGGGCATACTTTCTGCATTTACAGAGACGACCCTTTTTTTTGGGACGCTTGGGATATTGAAATATACCACTTGAACACGCGAGAACCCGTCATTGAGAACTCCTGCACTTCCTTGATTGAGTCCTCCAGCACTTGTGCAACCGCTCAGTGGAAAGCCCAGATCACCCCTAACTCTTCTTTAGTGTCTACTTTTAAGGTCTACTCCTACTTGCCTTACATAAGGATCGAAACTACTGTTGAGTGGAATGAAACCCACAAACTCCTAAAAGTGGAATTTCCTCTAGACGTTTCCCATAGTGCAGTGGCAAACTACGAAATCCAAGCTGGACACATTTCAAGACCTGCGCACTACAACACTTCTTGGGATGTTGCGAAGTTCGAAGTCTGTGGGCATAACTGGGTGGACTTGTCTGAGTATGGTTTTGGAGTAGCTGTTTTAAACGACTCTTGTTACGGATTTAACATCCACGACAGGAAAGTTTCTATGTCTCTGCTTAAAAGTCCTTATGCTCCAGACCCAGAAATGGACAGGGGAACTCACCATTTCACCTATGGAGTTTACCCTCACTTAGGAAACTTGCAAGAAGCCAAAGTAAGTATGTACGCCCAACACTTGAATTCAGAGGAAACCCAACAAGAGTTTGAGGAGTGGTGGGTCAAAAAAAGCAATGATGCTGTGTTTATTGAAACCTTAAAAAGAACCCAAGAAGGGCTTTTAGTAAGACTAAGCGAAAGACACGGAGCAAGGCAAGAAGTGGTGCTTGAATTCAACCCTGAGAAGTTAGGAACTCCCAAAAAGGTTTGGAAGTGCGATTTCTTAGAAAGGAACCTAGAAGCTTTAGAAGACTGCTTTAGAGTGAACTTAATGCCCTTCGAAGTTTCTAACTTCAAAGTTGCTTTTAACAACTAGTAACTTAACTTAACTCCATCTTTCTGATAATAAATGCAAAGTAAACAGCCTATTCACCTTGAACAAGGATGGAGCCGCATTCAAAATGAAGGCATAAACAAAATAATAGATGTCTTAGAGAACCAAAGCATGCAAGGCTTCACCAAAAGACAGTACTCTGAGCTTTACACCCTTGTGTACAACATGTGCATGCAGCGGCCTCCAAATAACTTTTCTCACCAGCTATACGTGCGCTACTCAGAAACCATCGAGCACTACTTAAAGACCCACGTGAAACCTGTGCTAGAAAGCAAAGCAGGCAACGAGTTCCTAAAAGACTTCAGAACTAGCTGGGAAAATCACAGGGTGATGATGAAGTGGATGCGGCATTTCTTTCAGTACCTAGACAGACACCACGTGAACCAAAATAACCTTCCTTCTTTGTACTCGCTAGCAATGGACCTTTACTACAAAGAAATCTTCCAGTTCTTTAAGAAGCGAGTAATCAAAGACGCGGTCAACTTGCTGGAGTGCGACAGAGAAAACCAACCTAGTGATAGAGACCTCCTCAAAGAGGTTTCTTCGATCTTCATCAACTTAGAAGAAACCAAGCAAACTGAAGTGTACTCAGAACTTGAAAGTGAAGTACTTTCAAGCACTGGCGAGTACTACGAGTCAGAAGCTGCCAGGTGGGTTGCTGAAAACAACTGCCCTGAGTTCATTTTGAAAGCCGAAAAAGTGATAATTGAAGAACTCCAGCGAGCCCAAACTTGCCTTTCTGAAAGCACTGTGCAGAAGATCGAAGGGGTAGTATTTGATGTAATCGTTAGGAAAAACCAAGCCACTTTGCTTGAAAAAGAAACAGGAATTAAGTACTTGCTAGAATACAACAAAGAAGAAGACCTAGCTAGACTATACAGACTCTGCAGCAAGTTTAAAGACGGCCTTCAGCCAATTGCTTCGGCGTTCACTAGTTTTGTCAAAAAAGAAGGAAACAAAATCTTAAGTGAAAAAGAAAACAAAGACGCCAAAGCCAAAAGAGAGTCCTCTGACGACCCTGAATTCGTAAAGTCTTTTATGGACCTACACAGGTACTTTAAACACATGGTTTCAGACAGCTTTAGAAACAACGCTGTTTTCCAAAGAGCACTTGGAAGTGCCTTTGAAGAACTCCTCAACAACAAAGTGGGCAAGCTGAGTTTTGCAGAGATCCTAGCTACTTACTCTGACAAGATCCTTAAAAAGAGTTCAGACAGAATGCGAGACGAAGAGTTAGAAGAAACTATAAGTCGAGTAGTTGAGCTTTTTGAACACTTAGAAGACAAGGACCTTTTTGCTGTTATTTACAAAGGACAACTCGCCAAGAGGCTGTTAAATGGCTTGAGTGCTAGTGAAGACGCAGAGAAAACCCTTATTTCTAAGATGAAGTTGTGCTGCGGAGCTCAGTTCACTGCTAAGATGGAAGGAATGATTACTGACTTGGCACTTGCAGAAGACATCAGAACTAAGTTTGAAGAAGCAAAACCTGAATTGCCCATTGAGTTTTCAGCCCTTGTGCTTACCAACAGTTACTGGCCTTCATACAAAAACTACACCTTGACTCTTCCGAACTCTATGTTGCAGTGCATTTCAAGCTTCAACCACTTTTACGGACAGATTACTTCTCAGAGGAAACTAACTTGGATGAACTGTTTAGGAACAGTGGTTCTTTCAGGGAACTTTCCAGTTGGGAGGTATGACTTTGTGTGCACTACTTACCAAGCTTGTTTGCTTTACATGTTCAACGAAGTCCACGAAATGTCTTTTGAAGAAATCTTAAGGGCAACTAACTTTGACGTGGAGACTTGCAAAAGAGTTTTGGTTACACTGGCTTGCTCGAAGTCCAGAGTGCTTAAGAAGAGTTCTGAAGGAAGGAAGATCTCTGAGGAAGATGTTTTCAGAATCAAAGAAGACTTCCAAAGCAGCATCATTAAAGTGAAGTTCCCTCTCCCTAAGTGGGAGGAAAGTTACTCTAAAGAAAATGTGGCCAAAGACAGAAACCTAGCTATAGAAGCTGCTATTGTCCGAATTATGAAGAGCAGACGAGTTATGTCCCACCAATCCTTAGTGACTGAAGTTATGAGTTTGCTGTCTGTTTTTAGACCCCAAGTCAGAGACATCAAGTCAAGAATCGAAAACCTAATTTCTAGAGAATTTTTAGAAAGGGACAAAAACGACCCTACCGTCTATAACTATCTCGCGTAACTAGTGAAGTAATCAGAATTGCCTATATTCATGGTTTAATTTAAATAACTATGGGAAACTGCACAGCTTTTTTGTTCAACTGCGACTCAAACAAAAACGAAAAAAGCCCCAGAAAAGAAGAATCCCACCCCAAGACTCTAAACGAAGAAGCTATAGTGGCTAAACAAATGTCCCCTAAACAGCAAGCCTGTCCAGAACCAAATAAAGTAGTTAATCAAGCTGCAAAGGACCACGTAGATCGCACCTTTTTGAAGTCAGCAAAGGACTCTGAGGGTTTTGTAGTCAAAGTAAGAGGAAAAGTCCTTATTCCACTAGAAGGCCACGAATACGAATGGGTTGAAAATATGAAGTTCAGCAACGAAGTCACTTATACAGGCCAAACAGTAAAAGGCAAAAGAGAAGGACTGGGCTTCCAGTTCTGGAAGGATGGAAGCCGCTACGAAGGAATGTGGGCTAATGACAAGTGCAACGGACTAGGCAAACTAATACACGCCGAAAACGATGTTTACGAAGGAGAGTGGCTGGACGATAAAATCCACGGAGTAGGCGAGTACATTCATAAAAACGGAGGCAAGTATACCGGTGAGTGGCAGAACGACAAGCAAACAGGATTTGGAGAAGAAACCTGGCCAGACGGAACTAGCTTTAAAGGGGACTTTGTGGACGGAAAGAAGCAAGGAGAAGGAACACTCCAGTTCCCAGACAAGTCTTGGTACAAAGGACAGTTCCAAAACAACGAGATTTGGGGAGTAGGGGAGTACCACTGGCCAGACGGCCGTGTGTACAAAGGAGAGTGGCAAGCCAACAAGATGCATGGGAAAGGAAAACTAGTTTGGAGTGACGGGAAGAGCTACGAAGGAGAGTACTTACAAGAGAAAAAAGAAGGCTGGGGAGTTTTTAGGTGGAGTGACGGAAGAAGGTACGAAGGTTACTGGAAGAACGGAAAGCAACACGGAAAAGGAACAATTATCTATCCTGGCGGGAAAAAACTTGAGGGCGAGTGGGAGAACGGCAAAAGAATTAAAAAACCTGAAATGTAATCTTAAATGGCGAGTGGTTACCAACTGAAAATAATAGTCTTAGGAGACTCAGGAGTTGGAAAGACATGCCTGTTGAACAGGTATGTTAAGCAGGAGTACACTCAGTTATATAGAGCAACTATAGGCGCAGACTTTTTGCTTAAAGAAATCGTGCTGGATGAGAGGCACATTGCACTCCAGTTGTGGGACACAGCTGGTCAAGAACGCTTCCAAAGTTTAGGAATGGCTTTTTACAGAGGGGCAGACGCGTGCTTGCTTGTATACGACATTACGGACTTCAGCTCTTTCGAAGGACTGTCTAAGTGGAGAAGCGAGTTTTTAAACCAGTCCAACCCCTCCGAGCCAGATACTTTTCCTTTTGTTGTTTTGGGGAACAAGTGTGACAGGGAACTCGAAAGGGCCGTTTCCAAAGAAAGGGCTGAGGAGTGGTGTGCTGAGATGAATATGGTCCACTATGAAGTCTCTGCAAAGGATAACGTAAACGTGGAAGACCCCTTCATTGAAGTAAGTAAGTTAGCTATGACAAGGGAGTCGAAGTTCAAAACCCTAAACAAAGGCAACATCCAACTTGACAAAAAAAGCACCCAACAAAAGAAAAAATGCTGTTAATACTAATCAATAAAAGTAAGTCCTTGGTTGTTTACTTCGAAAAGTAGTTCTTTAACTGGAATGTAGTCTGAAAACACCACTCTCAAAATTCTTTCTTCACGAGTTTTGTACAAAGCAAACCTAGTGTTTACTAAGTTAGCCCAGTTAGTGCCTAAAGAAGGAACTACTGAACCTTGCATATCAGAAACTACGTTGTTGATGCAGAGCACCACAAGTCCGTGCTTGACTGACAAGTGCTTTAAAACAATACTTATAGCACTGAGTAACTGAGACTTTTTGATGCTATCTTCTTTTGAGCCAGAAAAGTCTTCATTAATCAGGGGAGGTATACTGTCCAGCACAAACAGTTTGGTGGTTTCGTTTTCCTCAAGCACCTTTTTAAGTTCCTCGTTTATGTAGTACATCTGCTCGTCTAAGTAGTTGGCGTGTCTTACTAGTAAGCTTGAGTTATCTAGTTCAAGCGCTCTCAGCCTACTTAAACTTAAGGGCTTCTGAGTAGTTAAGTAGTAGCACTTGCAACCCTTAGAAATAAAGCACTTAGCAAGTTGGAGTGCAAAGTTAGTTTTGCCTGAGCCTGCTTCTCCTACTACTTCGTATATCCCTCCTGGTTTGAAACCCCCTAATTTAGAGTCAAGAGCTTCTATTCCAGTAAACCACCAGTTGTCTTGTAAACTTTCAACATTTTGAATGGTAACTTGTTCACCTTCGTTCCTCAGCCAACTTGGCCACTCCATTTAAATCTACTCCATTTTTGTTTACAATATGCAAAATCCGGTCAGAAAATCGCCAGAAATGCCTAGAAATGAAGCTAACTTATCTCAATTAGAAGTAGAACTGCAATATGGACACGCAAACAAGTACGAGTCTGAAAGAGTAAACAGTCTAGAAAGGAACATTATGACTAACACTCAAGGAGACTTACTTCTAGGTCCAATTATCAAGCACCTAGTTGAACTTAATTACCCAATTGCCAACACCATGATATCTTACTTTTCAGCTCAAAGAGAGAAGTTTGTGTTTGTAGGCAACGACCCCCTGCCGCCCTCTGCAGCAATTCCAGTTAGAGACATAACCTTTCCTCTGCAAATTAAGTGCCGCTACAACACTCGACTGGACCCAACATCACTAAACAACTACCAAACACAGTTTGACGACGACGACGCTTCAGACAAAGGAGGAAAGGGAGGAAGAAGAACTAAAGAAAGAAAAATAGGCTACATCATTGAAAAAGTAGCTAGGTGGAGGAACCTCTACAATGGAGTAACTAACTCCAAAGGCGAAACAGTAAGACTAACTCTAGAAGAAGCTGCACTCCAAGTTTCTATTTCTAAGAAGTCGCTTGACGATTACTTGCTGCAACTGCGCTTTGGAAGGAAGTTCGGGTTTAACTTTGAAGAACACAAAAACGACAAAGTAGGCCTTTTAAGGGCTTATGTTAAAAAGTACAAAACTATCCAAAGTGAACTTGCCAAACTGCCTATGGGTTCAGAAATCCCCAGAGAAATAGCTGAGCAACTCAGCCAAAAAGGAACTCCTTCCTGCAAAAACAGACGTTGTTGTGTGCCTCCTCCAGGAGTCCTTAAAATGCCACAACAATTCTCAAGTGACCAAAGGTTTTCTTAACTGCTTAATTTAATTGGACTTAATAAAGTTTCATGGAAGACAAGCGCAACTCCAAAATAGGACTTCAAATGCTGAACAGTCCTTTTAAACTCCCAACTGACGAAGAAGTTTTCATCACCAGAGAAGCTGAACGACAAGAAAAACTCGAACAAAAAGAAAAAGCCAAGAACCTAAAAGTCTGGGACAAAGAAATCTCCTGCAACAAAGGCCACTTAAAACGACCTAAAGACTCTGAATTCAGTGTAGACCCCATCACACCTGATCAAGCCCAAAAAACTCTAAAACCCAAAGAAAGGAACCTAATCTCGGCAGCTATGGAGATAGTTAACAGCCGAAAAGCCCAAAACCAAAAGTCCGAAAACATTCGAGACTACGTCGAACAGAAAAAAGAAATCTTCCGAGTAGAAATGAAGTACAGAATACTCAAAGAAGAACGCGAAAAAATCCAAAAGAAAATCAATAGCAAAGAAACCGCCTTAAAACGCAGTGAAGAAATGCTCAAAAAAGACCAAGAAAGGTTCAGCGAACATATCTCCAGAATCGACTTGCAAGTAGAAGAAGCCAAAGTCCAAGCCGAACAAGAAGCACACGCCCGCAAAGACAGAGAAACCGAAGCCAAACAACTCGAACAAAAAAAAGCAGCCATCACTGCTGAAATTAACCGCAACGAAGAGTACTTAGAAGTGCTTCACAAGCACAAAGAGTTTCTGGACCAGCTAACTCCTCCTGAGTGGCTTCAAGAGAACCAAGAGTACCTAGAAACCCAAAAAGAAAAACTCAAAAAAGAATGGATCAGCAAAAAGCACCTAGAAGACTCTGGAGAAAGAGTGCCCAGAAGGAAGTCTTTGAAAATAAGAACCACTAACTTAGAACAAGAGTTCGAAGACCTCTACCAAAAAGGAATTATCCAAGTAGACGATAAAGACAGGATGTACTTCACTGAACCCGAACAACTCACTTCAATTCTAAAAGAACTAGAAGATAACAACCTATTCTTGATTGAACTCATCCAAGAAATGGACCACCAACTCGAATTAGCCAAAAGCGAATTCCAACTAGTCAAGAAAAACAACAAAAACAGAGATCAAGAACTCAGAAGGAACAAAGAACACCTAACCGCGCAACTAAAGTCGACAGAGTACAAACTGAACTCAATGAACAAAAAGAAGTTCACAATAGAAGAAGTAGAGGAGTCCACAAGCTCAGCACAGAACCTTAGAGAACAACTAGCGAAGACCTTCACAGAACTAGGCTTTGAAGAAGACTCAGCTTTGCAGCCCATAGAGATGCTCAAGATGCTGGAAGACCTTATAAACTCTTTAGTTGAGAAACTCAACGAGAAACGAAAAAACAACGAAAAAGAAATAGAACAACTAGAAAGCGAAAAAGAAAAAGAAAGACGCGCTAGAGGCCGTGAAAGGGCCCAAGAACTTGAAGAAAAGAAAAACCAAGAACGCATCAAACTTGCCCAAGAGCGAGCTGAAAGGCCCAGCTTCAAAAAAGTAGGAAGAGCTCCTGTGTTCAAAGCAAGAATTCAAAAGAAGAAGAAACAAAAAGTAGTGAAGGAAGTCCAGAAGTCCGAAGCCGAACAAATCAAAGAGTTCATTGAAGAAACTACTTAGTAACTTAATGTATAAAATTAGAATGTCAAGTGAAGAACTTCTACTAAAACTGCAACAGAAAGAAGAAGAGTTTCAGGACCTGAAATCAGAGTTTGAAGAATTCCAGGACATGAGCAAAAGCATAGAAGCCGAACTCGAATCTGAGCTTGAAAGGTCCACCCTGAAAATCAATCAACTCGAAAAACAAAACTCAGAACTTACAGAGGAACTTTCCAAGTACAAGTCCAACCACATAAGTAACACCAAAGAACTCGAAAACATCAACACTAAGTATAAAGACGAAATCAGTACTCTGCAAGAAAAACTCAAACAAGCACAAAGGAAATTGCGGCATTTAGAAACAGACCTGGACTTTTACAAGTCTAAGTCCAGAGAAAAAGACTTTGAAATAGACAAGTTAACTGAGTTCTACCACAAAACCCTTGAAGATCTAGCTATTACTTGCTCAGAACTAGAGTCTTTGAAAGACTACAACGAAGAAAATACTTACAGACTCAAAGAACAACTTGCAGAACTGAACAATGAACTACACATTGCTAAGCGGAAGTCACTTAAGCGCATTCAGTCGCATAAAAATGAAATGAAAAATGTTTACGGCTCACTAAAAAGTTCTATGTCGGGACAAAGTGCACAGGTCATGCTAGACCTAATGATTAACTCACTTAACTCCCAACTTAAGTGAATATTTAAACTTAATTTTAATCGGAACAGAACATAGTCCAGTATTCACAGACACTATCTAAGTGGGTTGCGTTCTGTTCAGTCACGAGCAGTGCTGTTTGGAGCCGACTGATCTCTTCAAGGAGTTTGTTGGTGGATCTCCTTTTTCTCTGGGCTTCTCTTTGTTGTTCTACTCCAATCCTTTTAAGCAGTTCTTTGAGGTCACACACAGTGTTTTTGAGGGATTCTTTCTCGCTGCACAATTTGTCGATTGTGTTTTGGAGGATGCTTACCTCTTGTGTGTGGCTTAGTTGAGGTGCTTGTTCTGGACCCAAGTGGTTTGTGCAGGAGGCAATGTTCAGCATGATTAAGTTTTGTTTATTAATGGCCACTTGACAAGCCCCTTTCTAGATAATTTAAGACTTACTGTTTAAGCTGCGTAGTATGTACTAAACCTCAAGTTCTCATACACTCTGTTAAGGGCGTTAACGTAGGCGGCCTCCCTGTAACTGATTGCAAAGCGCTTAGATGTATTGATGGTGCTCACTACGGCGTCGTGCATAAAGTCTTGAAGAGCAGTTCTCAATAACTCCAAGTCAGACACCACGTCCATGCTTTCGAGTTCCAACTCCTCTCCAATGATTCCTCCAATGGTTTCAAGAACTTTTTGGTTTGACCTTTGTTCCCACCTTTTAGTGAGTTTTCCAGGACTGATGTGTCCTATGTTTTTAACGTACTCAAAGAAAGAAGATATCACCCCTCCTGAGCTCATTAAGATGTCTGGGAATATTATAGTTCCGTGCTTCTTTAAAAAGTCTTCTGCCTTAGAGGTCACAGGCATGTTGGCTCCTTCGCAGATCACTTTGGCTTTAAGTAAGTGCACGTTCGAAAGGTTAATTGCGCACTCTTTAGCACAGGCCAAAAAGATGTCACAGGGTTTCTCTAAGATCGAGTCTATTCTTGAGTAAGTTTCTCCGCCGTCAAATCCCTTCACAGTTTGGTGTCTTTCAAAGTGCCTTTTAAGGGCTTTGATGTCAAGTCCTTCTTTGTTGTAAGTGCCTCCGTCCCACTCAATAACTCCTACTATTCTGCCTTTTTCGAACTCGTCAATGAACTTAGCAGAGTGATACCCTACGTTTCCAAAGCCTTGGATGATGTAAGTTTTGTCGCCTAGTTGGTTGGACATCTCAATGGGGTCAGTTACGTCTGAGTCTGACATAAAGGTTCTTAAAGCATAGTACAAGCCAAGTCCTGTAGCCTCAACTCTTCCTGGAATCCCTCCGCTGTCTTCAGGCTTTCCAGTAACTGAAGCCTGTGCCTCAGTATCATTAGGCGAAAACTGAACGTACTCGTCCATAAGCCAAGCCATAGTGTTAGTGTTTGTGCCCATGTCAGGTCCTGGAACGTCCAAAGCAGGGCCCATGAAACCTGCTCTTTGGATTTCTTGGGCATACCTCCTAGTGAGGCGTTCTAGTTCTGAACTGCTTAGTTCTTTAGGGTCTACAGAAACACCTCCATGGGCTCCTCCGTAAGGAATGTCAATACAAGCCATTTTAAGGGTCATGATGGCAGCTAAGGCTTCGATTTCCTGGAGCTTCATGCCAGGAGCATAACGGATTCCGCCTTTCATTGGAAGAGTGTGGATTGAGTGGTGGGCTCTATAAGCTTCGAAGAAATCCATTGATCCATCGTCCCTCCTTATAGGAATAGTACATTCAAGAATGTGCGAGCAGTTCTTGAGGCCTTCAATAAAAGTAGTAGGAATTCGAGTGTAAGTGCTGGCTCTGTCTATTAGGGACCAAACCATTTCTCTAAGGCTGGGTTCTGGTGGAATGTTCAGTCTGCTTAGTCGAGACCGCTTTACCAGCAGGCTTTTGTCAGCCACCTTTTTAAGCATAATTTTCTAAGAAATGCCACATATTTTAAGGCTTATTGAACTAAACAAGCAGTGTATTTGAAGGTTTAGATTAAAAAGTACTAAAACTTGTTAAAGTTGCGGGGATTCCTTTTGTGTGTGTCGTTGGAGTTTTGGACCTTGTTGAAGCTAGAAATAATTTTCCTTACCTTTCTGAGCTCAGAGTTTATTTGGACGAAAAGGTGATTATTACTGATCGGAGGGACTCTTGCCATATTGTTATTACAGCTTAATGGTTACTTTTGCGCAAAATATTCACTTTTATGGTTCTTGAAGGAAGAACAAGTTCAGGTTCTGGAAGTTTTTGACTGTAAAGCCTTCTGTGGTAGTGAGTTTTAGGTCTTGCGTAAATATTTCTTTTGAGTTGTACTTTGTTGTTGGAAGGGCTTATGGACCTTCCGCTTATACTGATAGAAGAGTCTCTTGAAGTAAAACCAGGAAAAATAGACTTCAACTTTCCTTTTGCTAAGGGCTTATTTGACTGGTTCAATCTTTTGGCATGGCCAAACGCACTGAAAGTGCTTGTGAACTCTTTACTGGCTCCTGAGTAGTTTTGGTTTTTAGGAGTGTAGTACCTTGGAATGTCACCAGTTTCAACTTTTTTGCTTGTAATCTGAACAGAATGTTTTAACTTGTAATGAGAAGCTAGTTTTTCGATAAGTACTTTATCGTCTACAGGCTCCTCAATGTTAAAGATCTTTTTGTTTTTAAGCATCAAAGGGTTTTGAGTAAAACTGAATTTTTTGTTATATTTTTCCATTTATTGGGAGACACTGGGGTGCCTAGGGAATGTTAGAGAGGCGGGAGGCCATTCAAAGGAATGGTACAAAGGACTCTTTTGCTTTTGGCAATCCTCAGAGGTTGCCATTTTATTATTCTAAATGTGAGGCCAAAATCACTTTTTATTTACAAACTTACTACATAAAATGCTTAAATTAAACTTTTCGGTGCTGCAAAATCTCTAAATTGGCACATCGCACATCAAAGTAGTTCTTGACTACATCTAAGACAGACAGGACTTTCAACAACTCAGTATCATCTCCATTGTTCCAACTCTTGATTAGCAAAGAGTTGCTTCTGAACTTTTCACAGACACAACTAGTGTCATCTAGCAAAATAACTCTGCTCAAGTCTCCTACAAGTCTAAGGTCTTTTTCGTAGATACCAGATTTCCACTTGCAATGCTCCCTATAAAACCTCATGGCGGGAGAAACTAACTTGTCAAGTCCAGTAATAGACAGTACTTTTTCAGCGTACTCTTGTGTGCCTGCTGTGTACACAGCTAACTCAAAGCTCTTAGAAACTTCTAAAAGGAACTCTTGCAGATAAGGACGGGTCCTTACGTACAAAGACTCCCTGGAGGTCTGAATACAAACTGAATTTTGCACTGGAATAGTGCTAGCTGAAACAAGTGTCCCGTCAAGGTCCAAAGCAAGTACCTTTCTGGAACTCCAAGTTTCTTGTTCTAAATACACGTAAAAGTTCTGATTCTTTCGAGACCTGCAAAACTCAAAAAAGAACAGAGGAACACTGAACACAAGCAGCACGAAAAAGCCGATTACAAAGTTTCTGAGTCCTAAGTAAGTTAGTAAGACATAATATCCTACATACTGTGTGAACTTGTTGGAGTCATTCTTTCTTCTCCTTTTTTTAAGGCTTAGAACTAGCATTTATTATCTTTATATACATCTTTTAATACTCTTAATTAGTGTTACAAGTGTTATGAAGACTCCTGTCCAAAAACGTTGCTTTCTAGTTGCTTAAGCAGCATTTTGGACTTTTTGTGGAAGTCTTCGAAAAACTGTTGGACATTGCCTAAGTTGGAGCTTTTTTGAGTCCTTCTGTTGCTTTCAGTGCGGGGACCGTAAGCACTGATTATGTAGTTTTTGTTTGACCCAAAAGAAACGTTGTGCTTTCTTTTTTTGGTTTTGGAAACTCTTCCCTGAGCCACGGACTTACTGAGTCGCGAGTTTTCAGGCATGACTTCTAGAAGCTTCTTCATTTCTTGGGCAAGTCCACTTAACTCGGAAATTCCTTTTTGGCTTTCCTTAACTTCTGTAGTTTGGCGCGGCTGCACAAAACTAGGCTTTCTTATGCGAATAGGTTTTTGTTCTTGAACTGGAGTTGACATTACACTTCTTTGGACTATAATTTCGTTGAAGTGCTGCTTTTTTGAAAAGGGTTCTAGTTTGGGTTTTTGGAGTGGGTAGGGCATGAGGGGTATTTTCGATGCTGCTTTGTAGCCTCTCTAAGTGTAGATTACTTTTCTAATATTGGAGACACTTCGCAAGCTGGGACGGGAGTCTTGGGAGCTGTTTCTGGAATGCATTGAGCGTTTATGCAGGTCAATTGGAGTAAGGGCAGAAGACTCTTGGGCAACTCTGTTGATCAACCCTTCTTTATGGTTCCCTTTTCTGTGATCCATTTAGTTAAATTATAGCGATTTGAAAATGCCTAGTTGCATAACTGATAAGTAGGTGTTTTTGAGTTTTCTTAATTCAAATAAATTAACTATGCAGGAAAAAGAAGCCTCAGATCATCTACTGACTACAACTGAAGCACTCAACTCCTTTACTTTGGGAAAGCTCATTCCAGACTCAGACCTCAACAACCCCCAGAACTCTTCACTCATTCTGCAGGAAAAACGAAAGGCAATGCGCAAGCTCAACAAAGACTACTCAGAAATGAGGAACTCACTCATAACAAAGATGTTTGCAGAGGCCCTAAACTCTCACATTCCTAGTTACAGAATGCCCCCTGTGAGGAAGTTCCGCACAGACCCCAACAAGCGTTCTCCATCTTACAAGAGAATCCCTGCAAAGAACTTTTCAGAGGTACCTGACGACACACAAGTTTTTTGGTCCAGAGTCGAAAGTTTAGGCTGGAGGCCAGAAACCAGACAAGAAGCTTCTTTAAGTGCTGTTGCAGGGAAACTTTATTTAATTGGAGGAGTAAGTCGCAGTATAAATTCAGACGTAAGTACGTACACGCCTTTGTACTCGAAGTGGGAAAGAGTAGAACCTAAAGGAGTAGAAGCTGAGCCTAGGTTCGGACACACCGCCCTTGAGTTTAACAGCTCTATAATACTGTTTGGAGGAGGAACTAACTTCAACACCCAACACAAACTTAGAGAGTGTCTGAACGGAGTGAAGGTGTTTAGTCCCTCTAGCTGCTCTTGGTCTTACATAAAAACCCAGGGCACTTACATCGCTACTCGCAAGTACCACTGCGCAGCTATAGTGGGAAAGCACATGTTTGTGCACGGCGGTTTAAACCAAAAAAACAACTTGCTTTCTGATGCTGCTTTGTTGAATCTGGAAACTCAGAACTGGAAAAGTATCATAGTTAAAGGACCTGGACCTACTTTCAACGCTTACCACACTGCCCAGGCTGTGCTGGCTTCTGACCAAACCCAAACTAAAAGTATTTATGATATTCCAGCTTCTTCAGACTCCTCCATCAAGCAACCTGGAATTTACGTGTTTGGTGGAGTAGGTCCTGACAAAAAAGCCCACAACAACCTTTGGGTTTTACAAATGGGCCAAAGACCCCTTCGTTGGTTAGTTCCCTTAACTTCAGGAAGCCCCCCCACTCCAAGGTTCCTCCACACCTTGTCTCACAACGAACGTCTTAACTTACTGATAGTGTTTGGAGGCAGAGTTGACCTAAGCAACACCCAAGAATACACCTGTTTCAACGACGTTTACATGCTTAAACTCAGCAACCTTATGTGGACAAGAGTTAAAGTAGGGGGGGAAGTGCCCGACCCGCGCTCAGGGCATTGTGCAGCAACATCCTCAACTAAACTTTACATATTTGGAGGTGTGAGTACTACAGTGTACTGCGGCAGTGACTTGTACGTGCTGGAACTGGAACCTTCAGTAGCCAGTCAAATGGAACAAGAACAAGAAAAAAGACTTGCAAAAGAAAAAGAAATAGAGTTCTACCACGAGAAAAAAGAACTCGAACATAGCAACAACCTAGAAAGAAGAAAAGCCAAAAGCAACACTAGGTTCCCTATCAGAAGATTTGAGTCACCTGTGAAACACGCTGCAAGTTTTATTCTTGAAAATTAATAAAAATAATGAGTTATTCTTCCAAACCAGTTTATTTGGCAGAGTCCAAAGGATACAACCAAAGACTCCTACTGAGATAGTAATTAACACTTAGCCGATCACTAGTAGCTGTTATCTGTGGAATAGTTTCTGGAATCTTTGGGTTCAGCGGAATGAACGGGTTCTTGATGTTTGGGGTTTACAGTGTAGTAGGGACAGGGATCTTTGTTCTGAAACTAGGCAGTTCGCTTAAGCTTTACTACAAAGGAATTTCAGAAGTCTGGGGTACCTGGACGAGTGGGTTCATGGAGTACTTGCTTTTTTGGATGTAATGACTACTTAGAATCACGTACAACATCATCTATATCCTAACCTAGTTTAGCTTAAATAATACTGAAATGGAAACATACCAGCCTTTAGAGTCAGACAAAGAAGAAGTCAAGGTATACATTAAATTCACTGACAACTCCGTGAGGGAAGTCCTAATTAACCTAGGCCAAAAAGTGTCTTCTCTTAAAGAAAACGCTTTTGCAAGTGAAATTTCTAAAGGCAAAGAAATCAAACTAATCAGTCAGGGAAAACTAATGCGAAATGAAGCAACTCTTTCGGAATACAGTAACTTGTAAAAAGAATTATCAGAAGAGTGCTACATCCACGCTGTGGTTTCTGATTTTAAAGGCCAAGAACCTCCTCTCGAAGCAGATTCATCAGAACCCCCTCAAAATACATACGAAATCCCTGTGGACTTCCATATAGACTACGACCAAGAGACCCCAGAAACTGACGGGGGAGTTACTGACATCATTTGGGGGTGCATTTTGGGCTACTTGCTGCATGTGCTGGCTTTGATCTGTGTAAGGGTTATTTAGATGTACTCAGGAAGACTGAACAGGATGCAGAGACTAGGAGTGCTAATAGGGTTGTGCTTCTCTTTCTGGACTCTAATGAACAGCAAGCAGATTAATAACCAATAACTACTGTAATTCCTTAGTTTAAACTCTTAGAAGTAAAAATGTCAGACCTGAAGTACGAGTGGCCTTATATAAAATTCTTGACAATTGAAGATAAGAAAAACTACCAATCCGACCTCCCAAATAACATGGACACCCTGGAAGTAAGGCAGTTAGTGCCCACTCCACTTTGGGACACCCAGCTGCACAAGAACAAAGGGTACCTCTACTCCACCAACGCAGAAGTCCAGGAGTCTAGGAAAAAAGCTCTGACTGCAGGGGTTTGGATCTCACTTTGGGCTTTGACAGTAGGATATGGCACCTGGTCCTTAACTAATTTCTACAACATGAACGCTATTAGGAACTACAAGTACTTCAAATCTGAATTGTGGCCTGAGTACTTGCGTTTGAGACTAGGACCTACACTTATGATAGGCTGGTCAGTTTTCTATGTGGTGAGTGGAATTCCTTTTAGCAGTTATCCCTTTCCGGATACAGTGAGTAGGGCTATTCTGGCTTATACTCAAGAATAAGTAATCAACATTTATTCGAAAATTAATAAGAAGTAAAATTATGCGTGGAGTTGTGCGCGAACTCCTGAGTAAGGGTATCTTTGGTAATGTAGCAGTGCTCACACAGTTCGTAGTTGAAGCACTGATTGCACTTGTACTTGGGAGAAATCAAAGGAGACCTGCCACACACACTGCAAGTTGACCCTTTGAAGTTGTGTTCACTGACTGTGTGTACTTCGATTCTATGCTTGGAGTTGTGCCCTTCCACAGCTTCAAAGTCTCTAAATCTAAAGCTAAAAAAACAATTCTGACACAAAACTAAAGAACTGCAGTCTGCACAGATGAAGCAAGGACCTATTATTGGTTTTTGTGAACAAGAAATGCACTTTCTTTTCAGGTGCGTAGGTAGTTTTTTGCCCAAACAGGGTTTTTCGTAAGCTTCAAAGCAGTGCTCGAAGCACAAAGTTTTGTTGGCTTTAAAGGCGTCGTAGCACTCTTCGCAGTACTCACGGTTTCTACAGTCTAAGCACTGGAACCTCACGCCCAACAAAGGGTCCATTCCACAGCTGGAGCACTTGTGGTAGTGGTGAAGTGCTTTTTTGTCCTGTGAAAGCTGGAAGCACTCTTCAAAGTGCTTTTTTTGGAAGCAGTCTTGGCAGTAGTTCTGGGTTTTTTCTTTTGACTTATACCTTTTTTGAATTATAACAGCTGAACAGGAACTGCAGACTTCCAAGTTTTCTGTTAAGTTTTCGCCTAATTCAAAGCCTAGAGAAAGCCACCCTTTCCTAAGGTTTTTGTTGCTGGCAAAAAGTTCGATTCTTTTAGACCCAGGCATCATCAAGTCTATGACTGTGTAGAGTTGGTCAGGTTTCTGGGCGTTCTTTTTTATGTCTGCTATTATCAAGTCATTCGAAATCTTTGACCTGAACTCAACTCTTTCGCCAGGAGGGCACTTGTACCCCACCAAGCAAGTTTCTGTGGAGTGGTAAAAGTAGTCTCCTTTTGAAATAACTACTTTTTTGCCTCCGTTGCAAGTTTTGACCCAAACTAAACTGTCCACACACTCGTAACCCCATTTTTTGATGCACTCGTAACCTGCATTCATGTTTTCGTTAGAAACCCATAAAAAGCAAAACCCCCTTTTTGAAAGGTTCTCTACAGGAATGTAGAGTATGTCTTGATTGGACAAGCTGAAAGGATCCTTGCCTTCGGAACTCTCAGTGCTCCAAGGAGGGTCAATCACTATAATGTCGAAGTGTCCGAACTTTTCAACAACCAGTTCAAAGTCAAAGTACCTTAAGTCGCAGCAAATGTAACTTGAAGAAGGCAGTGAGCTTACGAAGGGCGACTCTGCTTCAAGGGCTTCTAGGATTTTGTCGATAACTTCTTTGGCTACTTGCAGGGGGTCTGTTTTGTTTGTAAAAAGCTGGGCTTTGTGTTTTTTGTTGGCTTGGGTTTTGGCTTTTGACAGCTGAATGGGCACGCTGTCTGTGTCTTCTAGTTCGTACTCGAAAGCGTTGATGTTGTTGTCACTGTATTCAGTTTCAGAGCTTGACGAGCACACAGAAGAGCACCTCCTTTTAGATTTGGCGGGAAGTTGGGCAGGTGCGAAGAATTGTCTCTGTATTTTTGAGCGATCTCTAAACTGGAACCTGTGTCCAGATTCTTTGTCGAGGTCTGAGTGGTTTTTGCGCTTGTTGACCATTTTTGTCCTTTATTTCGCGAATGGTTTTTAACCCCTTGCCATCCTGTTGGTTTAATTATAAGAATTATGCTTTTTAGTGAGTTTGCGGATTTTGGAGGAGTCCTTTGCTTCACTGCGTTTTCTTTTTTTCTTAAGGTACTTTTGGAGTTTGCCTTCTGCTTCTAGTTCTTGGAGTTTGGCTTTGTGTGCTTCTTCTTTTATGAGTTTCTTGCCTATGAAGTAAGGCTTTTTGCCTTGTTTTACTTTGTGTTTTTCTTCCTTGATCAGGCTGCTTTTGACTTGGGAGAGTCTTTTTTGTTCTTTGGCTTGGTGCAGTTCTTGGGACTTCTGGTTAATGAGTTCTTTTATCTGGGGTTTTTGGTTTTCGTACTCAGGCATTTTAAGGGCTTCTTTTAGTTCTTGGAGTTCTTGTTCTCGGTAGCTGTCTAAGAACTGGTAGCTAGCTTCGAACAGTCCTTTATTGAACTTTCCAGAAAGACTGTCGAACCTCGGGTCTCTTTTTTTGGGTTTTTTGACAAAGACTCCTTTTTCAGGGTCTTCATCGGCCCTGGGGGGTTTTAAGACCTTGAACCTGGACACTGGGATTTTAGCAGACATTTCTTTAGGAGCGTGTTTGCTTGTGCGTTTGAACTCTTTTGGTTCAGAGATTCCTTCGGGCAGGTTCTTGCCTACCTTTTGGTCAGCAATGATTTGTCTAAGAGTTTTTTCCATATAATATTAATGGAATCCTTTTTGCCCCTGGTCATCCCTAGAAAAGCCAAACTCTACCTGTACTACAAGCCACACAAAACGGACAGGTCTTTGTTTATTTGTTGCCTCCAAAAACCCCTTAAAAAGAAAAGACTCGAAAAGTGGTTCTCCCCTGCTGGAAAAATCGCCTCTGTTGAAACAGGCGAAATCCCTCAAAAAGACCAGCCAATCCACTACGCCGTTATAGAGTACAAAAAAAAGCACTCCCGCAAAAAAGCCCTTGACAACACTTGGCTCAGTCGTCAAGTTGAAGAAATGTACTCCAAAGGCACCACAAAAGTCACTGAAACAGACGAAAAAGTAGAAAAACACGTAGACAAAATGGAAGAAGACGGGTTCACCTTAGTAGCACCTCCCAGCAACAAACAGTCCAACAAATACGACCTTTTTGTTCCACTTGAAGAAGTTACTCCTAAAAAAAGAAACAGGAAAGAACTCAAAAACCCACACAAAAAAACCAAAACTTAATTACTCAACCACTTCACCTTTTTGCCCTTCTCCCACAGACTCCGCTTGGTCACCAGTTTGTTCTTGTCAAAAAAGCTTAGAAAAGCAACTCCGTCTTGCTTGCCGTCCTTCCATTCCCCATTGTACATAGTTCCGTCTTTCCACTTCAAAATACCTGTTCCGTGCTTCAGGTCGTTTAAGTACTCTCCTTCATACACTCTTCCGTCAGGCCACTCAAACACCCCTGTGCCGTGCTTCTTCCCTTGGCTCCAGTAACCTTCGTATATCTTCCCATCACTCCACACACACCTTCCCCAGCCGTCCATTGAGTTGTTTTTGAACTCGCCTTTGTAAAAGCAGTCTTTGGCCCAGACATACCTTCCCTGCCCATGCTTCATGTTGTCTTTGTAGTAGCCTTCGTAATAAGACCCGCCTGGCCACTCTGCGTAGCCTTTTCCGTTTTGCAGGTCGTTTTCAAACTCTCCTTCGTAAGAAGCCCCGTCGGGGTACACTATTTTTCCGTGGCCGTGTTTCAGGTTGTTTTTAAAGTCCCCAGTGTAGCTTGTTCCATTTTCAAACTCAATAGTGCCTTTTCCATGGCGCATGTAGTCTTTTATTTCACCTTTGTAGATAAACTGCTCAGGCTTAATTATCTTTCCGTTACCCACTGGCTTTCCCAAGCGGAATTCCCCCATTATTACGGTTCCGTCTGGTTTTTGTATTTTGGCATTTCCGTGGAGTTGGTTACTTCGGAAGTCCCCAATAACTAGTGTGCCGTCTTTTTGCAGTTCTCTGCCGATTCCGTGCTTGAACTTGCGCTTGAACCACTGGCCTTGGTATATGTGTTTGTTTTTTTTGTGTTTAACGGGTTTAAGATCTTCTATGCCCTCTTCGTCAGACAACTCTTGGAACCTAAAGTTCCACTGCTTCGGAAAAGGGTTCTTTTTGGCGAATTTGTAGCCTGGCGGGGCCTTTGAGCTTACTAAGTTTCTGTAAGTTTTTCTGGCTAAGTAACCATGGGCTGCATTTTTAGTGTTAATAGTAGGCAACGAAGTAGGCAAGTCCAGTTTAACGTCATTAAAGCTTCCATACTGAATAGACTGCAGTGACCCTTTGAAAGAAGCCTGGAGAACTAGGCTTCTGTAGGGATTTTCAGTTTGCCTCAAACAAGAACAAGTTTCTCCCATTTGTAATTTTTTCAACGTACTTACAAGAAATACCCAAATTAATCTTCTTCTTTAAGGGGCTTATACTTGAAGTTATCAGCGTAACTCTTCCTCCTGGTGTACCTGAACCTGGGCACTTCTACTTCAATGCTCCACCCAAAACTAGCAGCGTACCTAACAGCGTCTTCAGGCTTTTCAAAGCCTCTGATCTGCCACTGGGGCAAACTTCTGCTTTGATTGAAGCCGTCAATGATCTTTTTGAAGGTGTTTGACTCTTCGATTTGGATGGTCCAAGGACCTCCTCTAGTTTGGTAGCTGTGTCCTGTAGGGACTCTATGCATTTTGCTGGGCATTGAGTACATAACCCGGGCTGCAAGTTTGCGTTGGCCTTCGTTGTGGTGTTCTTTTCCTTCGTAAAACAAAGCCCAGTTTTTTCCTGCGTCTTTGTAAGAGTCACTTCCTATTTCGTTGGCTTTATAGAACCCTACTTCGTGAGGTGCAATTTGGGCTCTTCCCATTTCATCGTTGTTAAGTTGCCTGTAAGGGTTATTGACCCGGAGTGCTTGGGCCATTCCGCTTTTGAGTTTGGCAAGGTTTCCAGTGGTGGGAGGAGGGTTCTTCTTGAAGATGCCTGGGGACTCTTTTAGTTGGTCGTATTCAGGGTGGGTTTCAGGGAGGACAGGACGTTTTACAGACTGGGAAACCAAAGTAGTTTCTATTACATTTTGGGCTGTCTTAGCTATTTGCCTTGACATTTTTATACACTCAGAACACTAGTAAATTTCTGTTAAAAATGTCGCAGCACCCTTTAGATTCCAAGCTAGTAGAAACCATAGAGGATATTCAGAACCACATACCTTATTTGTCAAAGCATGAAAAAATCAGAGTGGAGAAATGGCTTGCCAAGTTCTACCACATAACAACTAACCCCGTTTGGAAAAAAAACAGAAACAACTACGCTTATTTACTACTGAAAATGCTCGACTTAGGGAAACTAGAAGAACCCTTTAACAAACTGCCTCCAGATGGAGCTTTGCCTAAATTAGACAGCACCAAACTATCACTTATAAGCAAAACTCATAGTGCTAAAGCCATGAAGTTCATGGAAATTTCTAACTGCGCCACTCCTACTAGCAAAGGTCCCTCAGAAGTTGAAGAACTCAAAAAAGAGATAGAAAGGTACAAACTGCGCGAAAAACAACTAAAAAGTGAACTTTTGGCAAGTGCCCGCATCATCAACCACCAAGACAAACTAATTCAGGAACTGAGAATTGAACTTGAGCAAAACAAACTGGACAGTCCAAAAGACTTTTTGGAGTTCAAAGACGTTTTAGACTCAGAAACAGACAGGTTCTACAACGAGTCTTTGGACTTAGACAGTGGAGGGGAGTCTCCTTCTATAGGAGACATTGAAAGTCCTTTTAAAGAAAACAAACTTGAGTTAGAGGGAACTTTTAACCCTCCTAATTTCAACCCTTTTTTATAATTAACATGTGTTACTTACTTACTTTGTGCTTTAAAAGGTTTCCAGGAGTAACAACATAGTTACTAAGTTTACTTTTGCTGATGAGTCTAGAAAGTATAGAAAGGGGGTTACGGGGCTTAGTTTTTTGTCTTAAATCCAAGTCGTAAGACTTATAAAGGTTCTGGGTGTTGACAGTTTGAGTTTCAAGCGGAAAACAGTTTAGTTTGAACCTTTGTCTGCTGCGGGCTTCGTAGTTGAACTTGTAGTTGTTGGGGTTGGTGAGTCTTCTTTTCTGGCAAGAAGAGTAGTTAGGCTCCTCTGACAACTTAGGAGTTTTAACTTGCCGTGAAGCAGGAAGGGGTTCGTTGTTGGTTTCACTTGGTTTCTTCCTCCCCAAAATCGAAGGAAAAGCTACTGAGTAGTGCTTGCGGTGGGAAGCTTTTGAATCTCTTCGAGTTTTTGAGTCTCTTTTAGAGTACACTGAGGGTTGATTCCCGGGTTGGTTCTGGGGATTAAAAATGCTGGTGTTTTTTTCTTTCCTTTTGTTTTTAGAAAAGTGCTTTAGTTTAGAAACTGGTTGGGTCTTTTCAGCGTGGTTATTTTGATTGTTATGTTGAGGTTGGAAAGGTTCAAGGTTTTTTTCTTTAGGCAGTTCAGAATGTGACTGGGAGTGAAGTAGTTCAGAGGTGTCCAGACACTTGTCTTCAGTGTCAATGTCTACTGCAGGCGTGTATATCATAAGTACTCTTTTCCTTTTGGTGTCTTTTGTATACTCCATTTATTAGGTAATTATTGATATACTTACTTAAGTCCAAGACTAGCAAAGTACCTGACGTCCTTGTCCTCGTCTCTTGAAAGTTCTTGTAAAATTCTAAGTAAGCATTACGAGTCAAAGCTGTTTTGGTTCCTTTCTTTGATTACTTTGCACAGTGCAAGTCTGACGTTGGGCACTGAGTCTTTGGCAGCTGAAGAAAACACAGTAACTAACTGGTCTGGCTCTACAGGCAACTTGCCCAGAGACTGGATCAAAGTGATTCTATACAAGTAACTAAGGTCTTTGCTGTACATTTCCTGCATTTTAGGCAAAAGTTCGTTGTTGACCCAATCGGAACTAAACATCTGGCTAAGTGAAGCTATAGTCTGCACACCTGAGTCTCTTACCTGTGCTACAGAGTCACTTAAAAAGTGCAAAAGCACCTTTTCCAAACGACTGAAAACTTCTCCTCCGAAGTTCTTGCAAATAACTCCGCAAACTTTTGTAATGGCTTCTCTTACGCGCCACTGAGGGCATTCTTCTACAAGTTTAAACAAAGACTCCACTAAGTCTTCCGAAACCAAGCCTTCACCCAAAACTTCTGCAAGTGAAGTTAAGTTCTCGAGGACGTTCATTTTGATTTCGCTGTTGGGCTCCTGCTGGAGTATACTTACGAAGATTGGCTGGATCCTTGAAGCAGTGAATCCTTCCCCAAGAATTTTGGCTAAAGGCCCCAGTATCCCAGCTGCGTTCTTGCGGGTTTTCACTGTGAGTGAAGTGTCGCTGAGTATAGACTCCACACTCGGAAAGATCAAGTTTGTTATTTTGTCAGGAGAAAAGCAACTTACTATCTGCTTCAAAGAGATCAGTGCTGCTGACTTAACGTCGGCTTCTACGTCTTTTAAAAGCGAAGAAAAGGTCTGTATCAAGGAACTCTCTGTGATTTCCACTCCAAAAGCTTCTATGATTTCTGGAAACATGTCTGCAAAGTGGTACCTTACTCGCCAGGACTTGTCCCCTCCTATCACGATGATTATGGGCAGCGTGTGGAGTTTGTTTTCTTCCTTAGTCATTATCTTGGCTATCTGCACAAGGGTTTCTATGCATATGATCCTTACTTGGTCTTGCTCGTCCTGGGCTAGTTGCCTCAAGTCTGGAAGAAGCTCTGACACAAGGGCAGTTTTTTCCATTACCTTGGCTAAGTTCCCCATTTGCTTAACTGCAGCCCGCCTCACCATTGGAGTTTCTTCGCGACTTAGCTCTAAAAACTTAGCCCAAAGCTTGTGGCGTTCACTAGCACTTCTGGAAAAAACACAAGGCACAAGACTGCACGCAGAGACCCTTGAAGAAAAGTTCTCGGCAGAAGCAAGCTTGAGCAAGGAAGGAGCCAGTAGGTTCTCAACTTCAGACTCACTAAGAGCCTTTGACACAGAAATGATTGAGTTGACAGCTTGCTCCCTAACCACGGTTTCGTCAACACCCGCCAAGTGCTCCAAAAGAGGCAAAATGTCTTTGGCACATCCCGGGGAATGCTGCTCAAGGTTCCCTAGTTCTTGGGACAGGGCAAACAGCACTTCGTCTTGTTCAGTAAACAAGCCTAAATGAAAGTTACTTGACAGGTAAGGAATGAGCTCTGACTTAACTTTTTGTGGCCCCATGACTGTTGCGATGGTTGGGAGTTGGTGCAAAGCATTGACTACTATATGGGTTTCTCCTGAGTCTATTTCTTCTTTTAGTAGTTCCAAAGGGTTAGGATCTTTGTAGTTTCTTACCCATTTCTACTTTAAAATTTTATCCATATATTAAAGCTACTAATAGGAATTAATTGTCTAATAATTAATGGAAGAAGGTACCTTTCAACTAACCGAACCCAACTTTACAGTAGAAAGTGAAGAAGGCGAAACGCTCAATGACCAAAAAAAGGAACACTTGAATGAAGTAACTACGCAACTGCTAATGACTCGCAAAAAACACGATCAAGTCAAAGAAGAAAACCAAAGAAAACAACTAGAAGTAGAACGTCTCAAAATGGAACTCAATAGCCTCCAAGAAGAAGAGAACTCTTTAAAAAACACCTACCAAACTTCTATGTCCAGAATTCAAGCACTGGAGTCTGAATTGGACACTAAAACCAACCTAATTGAACACCAAATCCAAGACAAAAAGATCTACACCCATATGCTCAGCAGACTCAAGTACCAAAACGTGTGTTTGAAACACAAGTCTAATGACCTACAAGGAACCCTCAAACAAGAAAAGTACAACCTCCAACAAGAGCTCCAAAAAACCAGAGAGTTCAAAGCCAAAAAGCACAAAAGCCTTGCCCAGCTCAAAGAACTCAAAGTCCAGTTCAAAAAAGACCAAAAACGCAAGACCGAACGTGTAAAGAACCTTGAAAAAAACGTCGAAATAAGAAACCAAGCAGCTCTACGAAGACAGCAAAGACTGAAACGCCAAGCACAAATAGCCGAGGATGCAGCTAACCAGCACAGAAACCACGAAGAAATCTACTGGCAACAACAACTAATGCTCCACCGCTTTTGGTACTTGTTTTTGAAAGACAAGCTCCACAAGCAACAAATGGGAGCTAGTGAAATCGAAAGTGCTTTCTTAAGCATAAGAGCAAGCACCAGTTACACAGACCCCTACCGGATAGTAAAAGACTTCGCCGAAGCAGATTCCATCCACCAAGAGCTTCTTGAGCAGATCAAAGTCAACGAAAACCAACTAACCAACTTAAAGGACCAAAACAAAACCTTGACCAAAGAGTTCAAAGAACTAGTGCTTATTGAAGGAGAAACCTCAGACTTGCCTTTTTACAAAGAACTAGAAGAAGCCAGACAAAGCATCTACAATGAAAAAAAACTCCTCAAAGAAGACACCGAAAAACTAAACGAACTCTACAAGGCCCAAGACAAAGTTTCGAACTGGTGCAAAAGACTCATAACTAAGTTAGAGATCAAAGAAGAGTCCTGTTCAAACGAAGAAGAAAAACTCAAGCTAAACTTCCAACAAATACAAGAATACGTTTCCCAAGTCTTCCAGCCTCTACTAAAACGCAGCGAAGAAGTCAAACAAAAACTTGCTGAACAGGTTGATAAAACCGCTGAAAAGTTTATCAGTGAGTTGGTTACTTCTAAAAGCACCAAAGAAGTAACCTTAGAACCCCAAGAAGATCAACCTATTGGTCTACTCCGTCAATTCACCAAAAACTCAATTATGAGTATAATTTGAGATATAAATTAAGCTTTTTGGATAAGCTCTGTTCCGCTTCCAAGCATGAAAATCACACGCTTCAGTCCTGAAGAAAGTGTGTTGAGGTAGTTACAGTAATCTTGGCACTCGTTTGCATTGATTTCGAAACTAGGTTCAGGCAGAGTCATCAGCACTAAAGGCGACTCAGAACTTTCAGCCTTTATGGCTTGGTTCAGCTCCAAAAACTTGTTGATGAAAATGTTCATGCCTTTTTTGCGGTCCTTTTTGGACTTTATGGATTCGTGCTCTATAACGTTTGGGAAGGTTTCTGTTGTTTTAAGAGTTTCAACTATCTTTTTTCTGTTTTTGACTCTGAAAGTCCAGTCAATTGTGTAAGGCCCTATTTCACTAGTGTTCATTTCTCTTACAAAGGTTTCAACTTCCATGCCTAAGTGGTCTCTGAAAAAAGACCTAACTTCTTTTTCCAGACCTTCTTTGTCAGTGATGTTTTCTCCCACTATAAAGATCCTTTTGTTGCAGCGCTTCCAAATTTTGTGTTGGGAAAGCAAGTAACTTAAATACACCAGAATTCCTCCGTCGTGAATGATCCACCAAATGTCTATGTTGCCTTGTTGCCTTTCTTCTAGGTCAAAGGAATTGATCTCTTTAACTACTATCAAAGCTTTGTTGAGACTAAAGGTGAGTTGTGCTATTTCGCAAAACTCCACTATTTTTTCTGTGTTATGCTCTACAGGCATACATAGTAGCAAGGTGTTTGGCATCAAGTTCCTCAGTCCTCCCGTCAGGAGGCCGTAACTTATGCACTTTGCATTGCTTTCACTCACCATTACTTTGGGAAAAGCCTTTACACTGTAGAAGTTAAGCTTGTCAATAAGGAAGTTCTTTACTTCAACCATAGTAGAAGTGGGAGGGGGATCGCAAGGGTCCCCTGAAATAACACCTAAAATAACCATTAGCCCTTTGGCTTTGCCCATCATTCCGAGAACCTTCACTAAGGAGTCCACTTTGTAGTCTGTTTTTTCAGAAAAGTTGAAATGACAAAGCACCTGGGGTCTCCAGTTAATAGTGAACTCCTTTTCTTTAGAGTAGTTGTGGAGAACAAGCATTGCTACTTGGTACTTAAGTCCTTCCATGGCACTTCCCCAGTCCTTTCTGAAGCCCTTGTAAGATATTCCGAAGTATAGAGTAAAAGTAAACAGCACCACCACTATAGCCCACAACCACTGAATCATAAACATAAACACTATTGAAAGCAAAGTCCCACTTAAAGCCACCAGTTTGTATATGTACCTCCACCGAGCTTTTCTGATTCCAGGAGGCTTAAACGAAGGAGGTAGCAAAAAACACAAAATAAAACAAGAAAAGTTAATCATCACGTACATCATCAAAAAGCACATAGTTAAAATCTCCGCTAGAGTGTCTAGGTTGCCCACTAAGCTAATGACCTCTGCCAAACTGATTGTAAAAATCAGTGCTGGAATGGGTTCTCCTTTCCAAGTCACTGCTAATATCTTAAAGATAGAAATAATGTTGTCCACTGCAATGCTTTTAATCATCTTGTAAGCCACAATAAAGCACTGGAGGCCAAAGGAAAGACTTGCTACAATGATACCTACTTCTAAAATGTAAGCAGGAAGTATTGAAATGTCACTAACTATTTCTCCACTGCTTCCTCCTGCAGCAAGTTTTCTTTCAAAGTACCCAAAGTTGCCTTTCAGGTACTCCCTGTGAGCCACTCCTCCCCAAAGCACCATAAACACCGAGTACATCACCCAACTAAAAACCACCGCTGAAATAGTTCCTTTAGGAATGCTTGCTCCGGGGTCCTTAAGTTCAGGTCCTTTGTGAGACCCACTGAAAATGCACGCAAAGCAAGGAAAAAACACTGCTAGAATTACGAAAAAGTTCACACCTTCAGAGTAGTCTTGGTACAAGTTTTCTTCTAAGTTTTCTGANCTGAGTCCAGACAGTCCCTGACTCTCAGTATCGTAAGGAGCCATTCCTAGTCCCACAAAGTAAAACACAATTGTCAGAACTAGAATTGTGAAAAACACCACACTGAGTTTCTTAACCATTTTGGGGCTGATGAATATCAAAAGTCCCATAAACAACAAACAAAAAGCCGAAAACAACTGAGTTGAGTAGTCAAAGTTCACATCTGAAGTAAACTTAAACACCACAACTCCACCTACTACTTCCAAGACTCCCAACAAGACCAAGCCTAAGAAGTATACAAGGGCAATGCTAGCTCCTAAATAAGGCCCTAGGGTTCTAGATATCATGTAGTAAGGTCCTCCTTTTTCAAGGTTAGAACCTGAGATTGCTATTGCTGAAAGGGATATTGAAGTCAGCAAAGAGTTCAGAAAAGAAATCAGCACTACAACCAGTGACATAATGACTCCTGCCTGGCCTACTATGTAGTAAAACCTCAAAAATATAATTACAGGCCACAAGTTCTCACAAGTGGGCACAAAAACTCCTTTGAAAGCAGTTTTTTTCTTGGAGTCTGCTGAACCAGAGAAGTAAAAAGCACTTAACTTAGAACTTCCTTGGTTCTGAGGCACGTCAGAATCGTTCAATGACATTATAAATTAGTTAAATGGAACACTCTGGGGCCTTTTCTTTCATGGTGCCGATGAACGAAATCCAAAACAACTTATACTTAGGAGGAATCCTGGCAGCAAGGAACCACCAACTACTTCAGTCCCACCGAATCAACAGCATAGTGTGTGCTTTGTCGGGGTTTGAAATGTACGAGTACTTTCCAGAAATAAACTACCACAGAATATACATAGACGACACTCCTGCAAGCAATATAAAGCAGTACCTTAAAGACGCTGTTGAGTTTATAGACATTGAACTTAAAATAGGCCGTAACGTACTTGTGCACTGTGCAGCAGGGATCTCAAGGAGTTCCTCAATTGTAGTGGCCTACTTAATGGCAAAGTACAGTTTAACTTACGAAGAAGCCCTTGCAAGGGTTAAAAAAGGCAGACCGTGTGCTTGTCCTAACATTGGGTTTGAAAGACAACTTAGGAGTTTAGACATTAAGGAACTCCAGTCATGTTTAAAATAATTGAATTACTGAAGTTAAATATAGCACCTAATCAACAAAAACACCCTTTTTTTGAATCTTGGTTAGAAGAAAAAGACTCACCCAAGCGAATGTCATTCAACTCGTTAGCAGGGGGGCTGGACTCAGCTGCAGGCAGAGAACAAGCAATCATCTTGAAAAGCTGCTTGATGTTGTCTCCACTTTTAGCGCTGGTTTCAATGAACTCAGCTGAAGCTTGTTTGGCCTTTTCAAAGGCTTCTTCTGTGGTTACTTCGCGTTTGTCCTTTTCGTCAGTTTTGTTGCCCACTAGAAAAATAGAGGTTTGGGAGCCCCGCTCGTCCTTGATTTCTTGAATCCAACCATCTACGCTTTCGAAAGTAGCTTTGCTTGTCACGTCGAACACTACAATTGCAGCGTTTGAGTCGCGGATGTAATTAGCTATTAAGCACTTAAAGCGTTCTTGGCCTGCTGTGTCCCACAAGTGGAGTCTGACAGTTCGATCTTCTAAGTACATTGTTTTGGCTAGAAAGTCTATTCCTACAGTTCCTTTGTACTTGTCCAAAAAGGTATCGTACATAAAACGAGTTATGATAGAGGTCTTTCCTACAAAAATATCTCCAACGAACACGCACTTGTACTTGGGAATAGACTGCGGAGTGTTTTCTAAAGCCATGTTCTCTTTATTAATCACTAGAGTTATACAAATGGAAGCCGAGGACCCCATCAGCATCTTTGCAGACATGAACTTGAACTCAGACGACTTCTTCCAGATTTTAGAAACCCACCGAAAGTCCTGCTTGCGCGAAGGCAGGTACGACGAAGCCGAACTAACCAGAATACGCATTTTGGAACTAAGAGCTCATGAAGAGCAAACCAAGAAACAACAACTGCACTCACGCCACACAACAGAACGCCAAAGCCTTGAAGAAGCCCACCAAATGGAAATCAAAATCCTTAACGAACAATGGGAAACTGAAATCATCCCTTCCTTCGAGGAGCAAAGCAAGTCTTCAGTCATTGAAGTCAAGGAAAGGCACAAAAGGGAACTTGACGAACTGAAAGACCGTCACCAACGCGAAGCTGAAAAAATTAAGATGCACCCTCCTTCTGATATTTTGGATCTCAAAAAGAGGATTGAGAACTTGTCTGCAGCTGGAGAGTACTTACAAGCCAAGAAACTCAGAGTGCAGCTGAACCACTTAGAAAAAGAGTGGCAAGAAAAAACTCTGCTGAAACTAGAAGAGAAGTGGTCTGGACAGTTCGGGAAAATCGTTGAAAAGCAAGAAAAAGAACTTAACAACTTAAGAGAAAGACTCCAAAAACAAAGAGAACTCAAAAAAAGCCAGTGGGAAAGTGACATTGAACGACTCAAAAAAAGGTATATTAATGTTAAACGCGAACTAATCAACCAGCATAAAATAGAAAGACAAAAACTAACTAAAGAATTCAACGTGAAACGACAAGCAATGCAGTCAATATCCAGCAAAACTAAAAACTATGTTAACTAAGCCACTAAGTTAAGTAATTTCGATACGCGCACTATAAATGTCAGCTAGGTATTGGTTGAATCCTCCCAGAGGAGGCACTCTTAAATGGATCGAACCAACTATCAACAACACTGCTTACTACAAGTGGGGCAACTACAAACAGAGGTCTTGGCGTTTCCCCATGAATACTGGAACTGACGTACACCCCCTTGCTAGACACTGGCTCATGGACTATTCCTACGGAAAAGGCATCATTCTGCACCAACGTTCAAGACACCACATGAACCACAACTACATCCGCAAGCCTTTTACCAAAGAGTGGTTTGAACACCTGTACTGGAAACAAATCAGTGGAAAGCTCCACCTCATTCCTTGGCTGCTTTTTATTTACGGGTGTGGAATGTGTTCTATGAGGGCTTACGACAACACCGCTTACGATTATTTCTACTTCACCGACTAATAAGTAATCAACGTTGGTTAACACTTGTTGAGTAAAATGGAACTGGCGTTAAGAAACAAATTGCCTAAGCAAGACGGGTTTCTGCGAGTGCTAAGTGTAGGCTGTGGAGGAGGAATGATAGCTCTAGGCGTGATTGACTATATATTCTTCGACGTAAACAAAGCCATAGACGTGGTGCTGCCTTCTTACTACATGTAATGCCTAAGCAGTGTTTTTGGTATTTTAATGATACTGGGGGAACTCCGGCCTAACTTCATCATTAAGTACTGGAACTTCTTAGTGCAGACCTTCGGAAAAGGACTCTTCTTTATATTGTAATGTTAACTTAGCGCTGGAACAATGTGTCTAAGGGGGAATTTTTTTCTGCAGTACATAATGGCAGCCTTGGACTTGACAGTGGGGATATTTATACTGTGCTGTAAGTCAGTCCAAGGAGAACCCCAAGCTTCAGACCCCCCTGACTCTTACACGGCAATTCAAGAGTAAATAATTATTAGTTATTTGCAACAACCCTTCTTCTTTCCAGTTGGCTGAGCGTTAGTGACACGAATGTTTCCGGTAGTTCCTAGAGCTTCTCCAAGTCGCTTGTCCTTGATTTCCTTAGCTATGAAGTTAAAAGTTTCGTTGACGTTGACGTTTGTTTTGGCGGAAGTTTCAAAGAACTTAATGCCTAATTCCCTAGCTAGTGCTTCGCCTTGTTCAGCCGAAATTTTCTTGTCGGGTCGGTCGCACTTGTTCCCAATGAGTACTTTGGCAACATCTTCGTTGGCATGCATTTTGATTTGTTGCACCCAGTTGCGGATGTTGTTGAATGAATTTTCGTCAGTGCAGTCATAAGCCAAAATGATGCCCATAGCTCCTTTGTAATAGGTTTGAGTGATGGTTCGAAAGCGTTCTTGGCCTGCAGTATCCCAAATTTGAAGTTTGATTGTCTTCCCGTCAACTTCAATCGTTTTCAGTTTGAAGTCAATGCCTATTGTCGTCAAATGAGACGCTGTAAAATTGTCGTCTGAAAACCTTAGCAAAAAGCAGGTTTTGCCTACACCTGAGTCACCAATTATAAGTAACTTTATCAGGTAATCATATTGGGTTGAACTCCGAGCCATTTTATTATAAGAAATTGTTGATTCAGAGTTCGAATAAAACACCAATTTTATTTAGAGCTCTTAAGCTAATTCCATTTGTTTTTTCCGTATGATTTCCTGTGCAACCTTTTCAAACAACTTATTGACGTTTTCTCCTGTTTTCGCAGAGGTTTCCATCCAGATCATTCCGTTTTTCGCAGCGAATTCTTCTGCTTTTTTAGCGTCGATTTTCCTTTCTAGAATGTCTATTTTGTTCCCTACGAGAAACAGTATGCATTCTTCTTCCGTGTTCCTGAGTTCGTTCACCCAGTACTCGCAACTCTCTAAAGACCTTTCACTAGACACGTCGTAGGTAATCAGCGCTGCGTTAGCGTCACGGTAGTAAAGTTGCAAAAGTGCACGGAACCTTTCTTGTCCGCCTGTGTCCCAAATGTCCATCTTCAAACTCGACCCGTCTCTGAGACGCACTACTTGCTGCAAGTAACCCCCCCCTATCGTCACTTCAAATGCTTCTGAAAAGGTGTTGTTAACATAACGCATGGCTATTGAGCTTTTGCCCACTCCAGAGTCCCCCAACAATACTATTTTGGCGTCTAGGTTCATTGACTTGTTTCTTTCAACATTTACATGCAGACCTTCGTGCTGCTTAGGTGAACTCTTGGTGCATCCCATTTTTAGTGAACTAATTACTCTTAAGTGCTTTGATGAGTTGCTTTTTGGATTTCTTCACAGCGTAGTTGAGTTGTTCGTTGTCTGTGTCGATGTCGTCGTCCATTTCATTCACAATTAGTTTTTTGGAAATGCTGGGTCTGTTAATTACTTCTTTTTCTTTGTAGCACCTAAATTTTTCTTCAAAATCTTGGTTTTTTAGTTTGAGGAACTGGTTTAGTTTGGGTTTTTTTGTCGTAGTTGTTAAGCAGTCTAGTTTCCTCTTTAAGCTGTTGGGTGTTTTAGACATATTACCGCCAAATTAATTACTTTACAGAACTGTATCTTAAGTTTTCAAGTTCTTGCTGGAGTTTTTTGTTGGCTTCGTCCAGACTCAAAGCCCAGTTCCTTTCTGTGTCTAGTTTCGCTTGGTACCAGTCTACTTCTTCTCTGAGTTTTTCAAGTTCTTGTTCGTGGAGTTTTTTGAGTCTTTCTATTTCTTTTTTGTACTCAAGTTCAAGCCTCGACAAAGAGCCCGTTGCTGTTCTCACTGACTTTTCAGGACTCACTTCGAACTGCGAAGCTTCAAAGTTAGCTTTGGCAGCTACGTCTAGTTCTTCTACTTTTTGTTTGAGTTTGTCGTTCTCTGTAAGTGTGCGTTGGTACTTTTGGTCCAAAAAGGAGACTTGGGTCCGGAGAGTGTCTCTTTCTAGTTTTAGTTGGCTTAGTTTTTCTACGTCGTTCATCCAAGAGTTCTTAACTTTGGAGAGTTCGTCTTCTAAGTTCTGGATCGTTTTGTCAGCTGAGGAGACTTTGTGTCTGTACTCAGTTTTTTTGGTTTCGAGTTCTGCTTTGAGGGTTTCTTCTCTCTGAAAAGCAGACTCTAAGTTTTCTCTGAGGCTTTTGTGGATTTCTTCTTTAGTTTGGAGTTCTTCTTTCAAAGCAGCGTTGGCTCTTTTGAGTTTGCCTAGTTCGTTTTCTGAGTTCTCGATTTCGTGGGACCTTTCAGTGTGGCTTTGGTAGTGTTTAGAGTGTAGTTCGTTGTAAGTGCTTTTAAGTTCTTCATACTTGTTCTTGAGTTGGTCGTAGTCTTTAGTAATGCTGGTTACTTGGGCTTCGTACTTTTGCTTGACTTGACTGCTTTGTTGCATAAGTTTTTTTTCGTTGTTTTCAAGAGTTTGAATGTAACTGTAGGCTTTGTTGAGTTCGTTTTCTGTTTTGTTCAAAGTAACTTCTAGTGAAGCTTTTTCTGTTCCTTGCTGAAGTAGTTTGTTCATAGTTTGTTCCATGTTTTCGGATTCCTTAATTAGTGTTTCGAAGCACTCTAGTCTTTCGTAGAAGTCGTTGCTGGTTTCGTTTAAGCTTTTTTGGATGAGTTCAACTCTTTCGTGTTCTTTGTTGATGTCTTCAGCTAAGTGTTGCTGTTCAGCTTCGGACTCTTCAACTCTTTCTTGGAACTTTTCTAAAAGGTGAGTAATTTCTTCTAACTGGATGTCTACTTTTCTTTGGAAACCCAAAAACCCTTCTTGGTCTGCACACGAGTTTTTGGAAAAGGTTGACTGCTTCCATGGCCCAAACTTAGCTTGGCACATACTTCTGTGCAGAGTTTGCAGTTCTTCGTATGTAGAATTTACAGGTTGTGAGTTGCTCAGTAAGGGATCATTGAGGAACATAAACTTGCGTTCAACTGTAACCCACAACTCTTCGTCTAGTAAGGCTTGCTTTTCAATTTCTTCCATTTTAAATTATTCTAAGTAGTCTTTTATAGCATTTATAAATGGAAGCTTTTATTGAATGCCCTGTTTGTAAAGAAGTTTACGACCACAGTATCAAAGCTCCGCTAGTGCTGGCTTGCGGACACACCCTGTGTAAAAAGTGTGCTTTGCGACTTGCTGGAATTTACCGATTCATCAGGTGTCCTATTGACCGGAGAACTGACGGAAGAGACATTGGACAAATTTCAGTAAATTATTCAGTAATTCAAATTCTGGATTTCCAAACAACAGGAATTCTTGCAAAGGAAAGATGCAATATCCACGAAATACCTATAACCATAATATGCAAAACCTGCAACAAAAACTGCTGCTCAAAGTGCATTAGGAACCACCTAAATCACGACCTTTACGACATAGAGCATCCCACTGTCATGAAGGAACTTGACGAAACTCTTAAATTCTTCGAGAAAAAAATCAACGAGTGCTTAGAAAGTGGTAAAAAAGCAGCTGAAAGAATTGAAAAAGAACAAAAAGAACTCATGAACTACAAAGAAGAGATGAAAGGCAACGTGAACTACGCTTATGAAGCTGTGAAAAGAATAGTTGAAGCTAAAAGACTGGAAAGTTTGAACTTGCTTGAACAAAGGTTTAAAGAAAAAGAAGACTTTATTTCCCACAGAATGAATGAAGTTAAAGAACAAATTAGTTACTACGAAATGCACCAAAAAGACTTAATTAGTGTTAAAGAGTCCTTTTCTGACCCTACTTTCACTGACCGCGCAGTTACTTGCAGCAACCTTTTGAAAGAAATGAACTTCATTAAGTTCGTCAAGCCTGAAGACATCAACCAAAACAACCTAAGAATTACGGTGATTACTTCACACTTGCTCTCCACAAACATTCCCCACATAAAGATTGGAGAACAGTCACCTGCAGAGGTTTTAGAACAGAACTACAACAAACTTCTGGAAGAACTGGAACTTACCTTTAACTTGTACAAACGAGCTCCTAAGGAACAACAACTGAGTTTAGAAGTCCAAAGCATGAGTATGTACTTAATTTCTACAAGCGAAAAAAACGACGTTGCTAAACTCCAGTTGATGGAAAAGTCCTGCAGACAAGTGCTGGGTCAGGGTTTGGCAGAGCTTTCATCTGATCTGAAGTCAAGACTTGCCAGAAAACTCAACTGCGAAATAATGCCTGTGTTTGACTTGTCTTATGGGCACAACCAAGGCTTACTTGTGAAACTGCGCTACATCAAAGGCTTGATATTTGCTTTGCAAAAGGTAAAAGAAAGCAAATGGGGAGAAGCTCTTAAGATCCTTCACTACATTATTTTAAGTGAGTCCGAGTACGACTTTGCAGAGTACTACTTGCAGGTGTGCCTTTTGAGGCTTTGTTCAGAAGTCTTCAATGCTACCAAGCATGGAAAACTGCACCTAGTAGGTCCTTTGCTTGAACTCATAGCGAGTTACACAGCCTTCCACTTTTTGCCTAGTGATCTTTGCTTCAAACAAATCTGGAGTTCTCTGAACTTTGCTTACAAGGCAGCAGAAACTTCTTTACCACCAGAAATGTTTTCTGAAGTCAACTCTGACTTCACCCAAAAACTCAGAGACTTAAAGAACTCTAAACCTGTAGCTATCCCCATAGAACTGGACCCTGACCTAGGCACTGAGTTCGAAAGCCTTGCGTATCAAGACTTAACCTTTTTCGAAGACTTGGAACTACCGAGAATCCTAATAAACAGAATTCACCTATTTAAAGAAGAGTGCTCTGCCTGGTTCCAAGCCTTAAGAATAGTCCAAGACAGAGGGTACGTGCTCACTTCTGACGAACAACAAGCTTTAGAAAGATCCCTTTAAATAAATATGAGTCAAAAGCTCCCACTTTCTCAGGCTTCAGACAACCCTAGAAAAATTCCCCAAGTTATCTTCATCGAACAAGTTGAGCAGTACGCCAAGCATTACGGACCCCAGCAGTGCCTTGACCAACTAAACGAACTGTACTCTAAGTACAAGTTCATGGAAGCCCAACTTCTAAGGTCTAAGCAAGTACTCAAAAATAAACTACCTGACATTAACAATGCCATCCAAATGATTGACTACCTGCGCACAGTGCAAACCGACATGACTGTGGACTTCCAGCTAGGAGACAATGTGTGGACTAAGGCCCATGTACCCCAAACAGACAGAGTTGGACTGTGGCTAGGTGCCAACGTGATGCTTGAGTACTCCCACGAAGAAGCCTATGAACTCCTCCAGAAAAACCTTTCAAACGCCAACACTGCTCTCGCGTCTACAGACGAAGACTTGAAGTTCCTTAAAGAGCAAATCACTACTTGCGAGGTGAACATTGCTAGAGTTTATAATTATTGCGTAACTCACAGACAAAGTTAATTAGCGGAGGTTCTGGGCTCTTTGCTTAAGTTCTTCTTCAGTGTTTTGGGCCAAGCCAGAGATGGGGGTTTCACCCATCTGCTCCTGAACTTGGATGTTATGTTCAGAAGCTACTTCGCCCAGCAACTGGTCTACTTGGTCTTGCGGAGTAGAAACAGCTGTAGTTTGGGCTAAAGATTCATTTACATACCCAGAAGCAACGTCTAAGTCTTCAAAAACCTTCTCGAAGTTACTCATGGTTTCAGAAATGTTTTCGGGTTTCATGTTTTGGAGCACTTTGCTCATTTGAGGAATCACACGTGAAAACTGAGTAGTCATTTCTTCAGTGCGTGCTGCTGACTGAATACGGGACTGCACTGCGTCGAGTTTGGAAGACAGTCTTAAGTAGTTTAAAGACTCGTTCTTTTTCCGAATAGCATTTTCTGCGTGGATTCTAGCAGCATCAGTTAGGCCTTTTTCTAAGTACTTCTTGATCTTCAGCTTTTCGGACTTCTCTTCTTTCTGGCAGCGCTGAGATTCCTTTGCCATTTGCTTGGAAGCCAAACGCATGTTGAAAATAGTGTCTTCAAGTTGCTTTTTGCTATTTTTTCCTCCCATATTTTATTATGAAGCCTGTTATAATGTGGAAAGAAAGATGGAGCGAAGACTGTCGCTGGCCAGTTCCTGGACAACACACTCACTTTTCAGAAGAAAACACTGTTAACCTGAAGTCCAGAGATTACTGGAGTTACCATTCTCTGTGCAAAGACCCCAAAGGCTTGGTGTTTCTGTTCCACGGGTGGGGATGCCACTCAAACACCCTTGCGTTTTTGGCAGAAAGACTTAACTCAGAAGGGTTTAGTTGTTTTGGACTAGACCAGTTAGGCCACGGCAAAACAACTAAGAGTTTTTTTACTTGTGAGTCTTCTATTGAAGATTCTGGACACTTTGTTGAACTTATAAAGAGCCAGTATGACTGGAGAATTCCTGTTTTTTTGGTAGGGGTGGATCTTGGTGCTTTGATTTGCTTGAACTTAGCACTGACTTTAGGAGTTGTTGTTAAAGGAGTTGTGTTAATAAGTCCTTTGCTTGAACTAAGTTGGAACCCTAGTTGTTTTATAGTTTCTTTAAGGAGTTGTTGTTTGCCCTTGCCCAAAGACACTTACAGTTTACATACGAGAAACGAAAACTCTGTTGACTTCATGGCTTCAGATAACTTATTAGACCCTTCCAAACTCAACTACACTAACAGAGAAGAACTTAACAAACTCATAAGACTCACTGTTGGTAAGTTTTCAATCATGAAGTTTAGAGTGCTAGTCATCCACGGAGGCTCAGACAAAGTCACGGATTTAAGTGCTGTTAAGCAGTTCGTCCAAGAAATCCCTTCTAAAAACAAACTCTTTTTGCTTTACAACAACATGTTCCATGGAGCAGTTTACGAACCTGAAATCCACGACATCCGTGAAAAGGTAGCCTTGTGGCTTTCTAACTCAGGTAGTGTCAGAAAAGTAAATAATTAAAATGGAAGAAACCCAAAAAGTAAGTTTGAAAGCACACAACATAGAAGACTGCATGGGAGAAATACAGTCTGCCCACGAAACCCTCAAAGAAGGGTACGGAGAACTAGATGGAATGGTGGACCAAGTAGTGGGGAGAAACGAACTTTTGTTAAATAGCCGATTTGTAAGTCGAGTAAACCAAGAAGTCCAAAAACTAAAAAAACTCAAAGAAAAACTAGTCCAGGTGAACTGGGAAATAGAAAACAACGAAGAAGTTTACAAACTCAACAACCAAATGAAGAGTTACTCCGACCAAAACGAAACCTTAAGTAGACTCATAGGACAACTGAAAGCCCAACTTTGTTTTTACAAAGAAAAGTACCGAAGGGAAGAAAGCGAAGTTGAGAACTTAAGAACAAAACTAACTCAACTTTCAAAAGAAAACCTGGAAACATCTAGTCAAATTGAAGACTTAACTAAAGACCAAAAAGAACTCACTTTTTTAGAGTCCCCTAAAAAGCAAACAACCTTTGACTCTAAAATGCCTTCTATCAACTACAACCAACTCGACGAAGAACAGCATGTTGAAATTTCTGAATTAGTTGGAAAGTGCCAAAGCCTAAAAAGACAAATTGCTGACTCTAAAGAAGAGTCCAAGCACTTGTCTTCGCTCCAAGGAGAGTTTTTAGGAGAACAACGAAAACTAGAGGAATTCTTCCAGGAGTGTCTGCGTTCTGCCAAACAAGAATTACTCAAAAGTCAACAACTTCCACAAATCTCGCACAGAGGTTTAGCTGGGTCTTTGTTTTTCGACATCGTGCAGAGTGAAAACATCAACAAAAGAATCTCCCCTCAAGGCTTCATCCGTGAAAGACCTCAAAGAAGCAAAATCATGGAAAGGGACTCCTCCAATGTAATCTACTACACTATCAAAACTATGATGAAGCACGCTAGAGACGAAACCCGCATGCAGCACCTTAACAGACTTAACTTGTCCTGGGAAGAATTCAGACAGTTCAACACCTTGCAACTACTTGGACTCCTCAGCATCCGTAGCGATACGCAAGCTCTACTGCACCAAAAAATCTTTCCTGCAAACTTAATGCACCTTGTAATTCACCATCCCCGGGAGTACCACTCTACTCGGAACTCTCCCAACAAAAAACTAAATACTCCTTCCCAACTTAGAGTTACTAGATCCAGAGTAGGCAGGGAACTCATCAACAAGCACAAAGCAAACTTATGAAGGCTTAATTAAGTTATAGGGTATCATCATGACTTTTCCGTATCTGTCAGGACTCTTCAGTCTGGCTCTTTGCTTGGCGTTGCCTTTTCTGAGACTTTCCAAAATAGCGTTCCGGTCTATTTCGAGTTTGTGGCCGTTTTCGTTTTTTTCTTGGTGTTTGCAGTCTTTGGCCATGTGGCCTAATTCCCCGCACACATAACACTCAATTTCCCCTTTCCCAGTTCCCCTTGAAGTGTTTGAAGGACGGGGAGGTCGTGAACTCTTTCCTTTCTTGCTCCACTCTATGTTGATTACGTTTCCCATGATTTCTTTTCCGTGCATAGCTTGTTTTGCTTGGTCTGCTGCTCTGGCCGACTCAAAATCCACAAAGGCAAAGTTCCCTTTTACGTCTACAGTGCACTTTCCGAACTTGTCAAAAATGCTGTGCAGGTCCTTAGCCGTGACAGCTCTTGAAATATTCCCGATGAATAAACTCATTTACTTACAGCCATATAAGTTGAAAAAATTCGCAATATGAATTGCTTAGTTGTTGCTTGTTTCTTTGCTATTTGCCTAACTGCTTGGGGCTGGAACTACGATAATCGGGGCGAGGACTGGCCTGGAATATGTGAGTCTGGAATTGAACAGTCACCCATTAACCTTTCTAAGGGTTTGTCCAAGGTCAACTCCGACCTTAATGCAAAAGTTCTGTTCTCTGGCCTTAAAACTCCTAACTCAACCGGAAATTTTAATGACCATAACTACGAAATTGAAGGAAACTTTGGAAAGCTCATATGGAGTCGTAACAATACAAACCAAACTCTATTTATGGAAAATTTCCACTTCCACTCCCCCTCAGAGCACACCATAGGCAAGAAATACTACGACTTGGAGATGCATACTTTGCTTAAAAATAGTTCCAAAAATGGTACTACCGTTGGAGTTCTGGGAATTGTTTTCAAGATAGGGGACTTTAACCTCTTTTTAGAAGAAGTTATCAGTGCCAACAATGACTATATAAACGTCAACTACTCCAAAGTTTTAAAGGGGGCTGACAAATTGGACAGCTTTTACAATTATGAAGGGTCCTTTACTACACCCCCTTGCAAGCAAAGTATCAACTGGATCGTTTGGGCTGAAATTCAAGAATTGAGCGAAGACCAGTATAAGTTCTTCTACAATCGGTGGGCTGGAGATAAAGGTTTTGCTGGAGGCAACGGAAACAACCGTGAAGTTCAGCCCCTTTATGGAAGAACCCTTTACTACTATGGCAAGGATGATTCTTCCTTCTTGTTGGGGCTTAGTAGCCTACTATTACTTAACTTTATATGGACTTAAGTATCCCATATTATAATGAAGTACTTAGTTTTAGTGCTTATAAGTATTGTATCTAGTCAACAAGAGTTTTGGCAAACCAGTTTTAATGAAACCCAGGACCTAGAAAGTGGAGTTGCTTCACAAAACTCCACAGTGGAGGAAAATAACTCAACTAGCATTGAAGATAGTTCTGGTCAAAGTTTTCCACCAAAAAATGCCACAGAAATAGGTAGTTCTGGAAACACGACTGAAGTAGAAACTAACCCCTCCAACTCCTCCAATAGCACAGAAACAACTGAAAATAACATTATTGATAGCCCCAAAAATGTAACTAAAGCTCAGCATCAAAACCTTAATATTACTCAGGAGGGTCCTGGGAATCCAAGTACTAATCAAACAATTGCTGAAACAGAAGCAGCCTCTGAAACAGTTTCCGAGAAAGCACCGGAAACAACTCAGGAGACAATACCAGAAACAGTTTCTGAAGCAATACCCGAAAACGACTTGCAAGTTCCCCAGAACACCTCCGAAATAAAAGAAGATGAAGAAAACCAAAGTTTCGGACTAGGTAGTCTAAAGGACGAAATTGAGAAGTACCAGGAAAGCACAACCCAAAAAGAAGAAGAAACACAAAAAGACACACGAACAGAAGAAACAGAAGCAAAGTTCTTGCAAAGCGAACAAAAAATTGAAGAGGAAGTAATTGAAGGCGAACCAATGATTGGCGAACTGAGCCAAGAAGAAACCACAGAAGACATCGAAAATTCAAACCACTCAAGACTTGTCTTGTTTTCAATTTTAAGTATCTATTTAGCTTCTATATAGAAACTTCCAGAATTTAAAGCTAACTTTAGTTGAACATTTTTGAAGTTGCTCAGATCTAATGGATAATAATAATGTCGGAGGAAGGTGTAATGACGGTGGACTTCGCCAATCTAGGCGCAGACGTCCCCGAAGAACCAGTGCGCACTTCTCCCTACGAATACGACTACTTCGTAATAGGAGGTGGTTCAGGTGGACTGGCCAGTGCTAAAACCGCATCAGAATTGGGAGCCAAAGTGGCCCTTGCTGACTTTGTGAAGCCTAGCCCCCAGGGAACGAGCTGGGGTTTAGGAGGCACCTGTGTCAACGTAGGCTGCATTCCTAAAAAACTCATGCACTTTGCTAGCATGTTTGGTGAGTACTACAACGACCAACAAGAATGCGGATGGGAAACTGCCCAGAAGCAACACAACTGGAAGAGGATGGTGGACAACGTGCAAAAACATATTTCAACACTCAACTGGGGCTACAGAGTGCAACTAATTGACAAGAATGTTACTTACTTCAACTACTTAGCCAAACTAGTTGACAATCACACTATATCTTTGCTGAACAAAGACGGACAAGAAATGAAAAGAGTAACGAGCGAGCACATTCTAGTAGCTGTAGGCGGAAGACCTTCTTTCGGAGGAATTCCTGGTGCAGACGAATGCTGCTACTCCAGCGACGACTTGTTTTCGCTAAAAGAAATGCCCAAAAAAGTCCTGGTGGTAGGAGCTTCTTACATATCCTTGGAGTGTGCAGGGTTCCTACACGCTCTCCAGAAAGACGTGACCGTAATGGTGAGGTCAATCTTCTTGAGAGGGTTCGACCAAGACATGGCTGACAAGGTTGCTGAGTACATGGCTAACGAAGGAATTAAGTTCATCAGGAACTCCGTTCCCAATGCCTTTAAAAAGACTGAGGACGGCAAAGTAGAAGTTAAGTACACTGAAAACGGAGAAGAAAGAGTAGAAGTTTACGATGCTGTGTTAATGGCCATTGGCCGCAACGCTGACACCAAAAACTTAGACCTAGAAAAAGCAGGGGTCCAGTTAAGTCCCCGAACTGGAAAAGTTATTGTGAACGACTACGAACAGTCCAACGTAGAAAATATCTGGGCAGTAGGCGACGTAGCTGAGGGGAAACCTGAACTTACTCCTGTTGCTATTCAAGCAGGAACTTACCTAGCCAAGCGCCTGTTCGGTGGTTCTTCTCAGAGAATGGATTACATCAACGTTCCAACCACTGTGTTCACTCCACTAGAGTACAGTTGCTGTGGATACAGTGAAGAAGACGCCAACAAAGAGTTTGGAGAAGAAAACATTGAAGTGTACCATACTGCGTTCAAACCTCTTGAGTGGAACTTTTTGGACTCAAGAGAAGCAAGTTCTTGCTACGCCAAAGTAATTGTCAACTTAAAAGACAACGAAAAAGTAGTTGGAATTCACTTCTTAGGCCCTCATGCAGGAGAAGTGATGCAGGGATTTGCTGTCTCTTTGAAACTAGGACTTACAAAAGCTGTTTTGGACGAAACAGTAGGAATCCACCCTACGTGTGCTGAGGAGATCACTAAGTTAGACGTGACGAAGAGGTCTGGAATAACTGCTGAGAAGACTGGCTGCTGAGGTTAAGTGGCTAGGTCCAGAGCCTAGCGCAGTCTAGTTTGTTTCCAAAAGGCATGTGATAGTTTCCTGGGAAACCTAAAGGTCTGGGATCCTTGAGCCTTTATAATGAGATTACTTAATTCTTGAAATCATTTTGTCTTCGTGCCACTCAGCTTCGTAAACTTCTCCGTTAGCTAAAGTCAGAGTTCCTCTGCCGTGTCTCCTATCTAGTTTAAACCTGCCCCTGTAAACATCTCCAGAAACCCACCTGTACTCTCCTGCCCCATGCATGTCGTCGTCCTTCCACTCTCCTTCGTACTCGTCTCCGTTCTTGAACTTCATAAGTCCTCTTCCTTCTTTGCGGTTGTTCACAAAGTTGCCTTCGTAGGAGTTTCCTGAAGAGTAAACTCTCTTCCCGAAGCCCTGGATTTGTCCGTACTGGAACTCCCCTTCGTACCTGCCTCCAGTTTTCCAGTAGTAAATTCCTTTGCCATGCATTGAGTCGTTTTCCCAGAACCCTTCGTACCTATCTCCGTTGTAAAAGGTTATTTTCCCGTAACCTTCTCTGTTGCCGTTTTTGTCAAGTGTTCCAAAGTAGTCACTTTCTCTGAACTGGTTGTAGGGAGTGTAGCTCCTTCCCCAAACAGATGTTCCGTACCCAGGACTCACGGACTTCTCAAAAGCTTCTACGCTTTTCTTGAGTTCGGGGAAAGACTTTAGTTTGTACTTTGTATGCAGCAGAATGTTGTTGTAAAACTCAGAGTCCAAATGCTGACTGAAGGTTTTGCTTGAGTCGCCTTTGAAAGAAAGTTCAATGTGGGAGAAGACTTGGGTAAGTATGTCTTTTAAGTCCTTATACTTACCTTCAATTTCAAGATAAGTTTTAACTAACTCAGGGTCTGGAGTTCCAAGTAACTGGTTCTTGGCTCCTCGGAAGAAGGAAAAGGTTTGGATTTTCTTTTTGATGATGCCAGACAACTCCTTAACCATAGACTTGTTGCCTGAAATTGCAAAAACAACGTTGTTGAGTTGGTACTTAACTCTAGGCAGATCCAGCACGTTGAAGGTCTGTTCTTGGGGGTCTGCAGTAGCAACATGGTCAGCAATTTCCAAGGCATTTATAAAGATTCCAGTGATTTTGGAAGAACTCAATTCCATCCAGTTCAAAAGTTCTAGCTGCTTGGAAATCTCTTCCCAAGGAGGGTTTTCAACCCTTGACTTTACGAAGGAGTATATTTGGGGGCAGCGAGTTTTTACTTCGTTGTTCTTTTCCATTTAATAGGGTGCAATCAGACTTAAACTGAAATGGAACCCGACTCCCAAGAATCCCGCTACGCCAACCCTAGCCAAGTTAAAATATTCCAACTAACTGAAAAACTCGCTAACCTGCAAAGTGGAATGGAACAAGACAAGCAAGCCAGAACAGAAGCCTACTCTTACAAAATTAAAGCTTTGGAAGAAAAAGTCCACAAAGCCCAGCTGTCAAACGAGTCTAAGTTCAACAACATCAAAGAGTCACTTTCTAAGTTCCAAGAAAACTTCTCCACAGAAAGGAACGCCAGGGAAGTTTTGGACGAACGCAAAACTAAAGAAATTCGTTTAGTTGAAAACAACTTTCAAATTGACACTAACTTAGAAAAACAAACCTTCAAAGACTCCGACACCAAACTAGGGAAACTAGTTGACGAAAAGGTGTTTGAAGTGAAACTAGAACTTGGCAAAGAGAAAAAACTCAGGGAAGACAACGAAGAAAAACAAACCCAAAGCTTCACAGACCAAATTGCCAAACTCCAAGACTCCGTTGAACAAGAAGCCCAAGTTCGAGAAGACAACTACCAAAAGGTTGTAAAAACAATAGGCGGAGAGCTAGGCAAGTGCTATGAAAACCTAGAAAAACAAACCAAAGCAAGAGAAGACCTGCACCGCAGTTACAACAGAATGATTGAAGAAATGCAACTCAGAATAAAACAAGAAATCCAAAAAGAAAAAAAAGAAAGGGAAACCACCGAAGAAACCCTCATAAAACTATTAGAGGAAACTTGCCAACGAGTAGAAAGCGGACTAAGCCCAAATGGATATTAGTTAACCATACCTAAAAGACATGATTATAATATATTATGAGGAATAAGATCATCGCTGTTCTCAGACGAAGTTCCGTCATCTAACCACTCTATGAAGATAGTGGAAAACAATGAATCTCCCAACAAAAGCTTGGCAGCTTCCTCAGCTCCTTCGTAGGATTCTTTGACCCTCACGCCTTTGCCATCAATCGGCATACTAAGTACATATCCTTTTGGGTCCCTTTCAAAAACGCGGTACTCGAAAGTAGGGTGGTTTTTCCTGTACTCCTCCATTTTGTGCCTGGCGTAGTGTGCGTCCCCCAGGACCTCGCCGAGGTCGGAAATCCATTCGACCTTGTGCTGGTCCCAGTGGTGGTAGCCTTCCAGGGTTTTGCGAGCAGAAGAGTGACTGCTGAAGTGCAGCACCGCGTAATAGTTGATTTTTTCGTCCTCGATCTCTCTGTTCAATTCTATGTCTAGAATCCTAACAGAGTTTTTAAATAAAGCCCGGACAGTTTCTTCAGTGTCACTGGAAGACAGAGAAGAAAGTTTGAGACGTTTGTTCAGGCTGTTTCCAGTGCAAGTGATCTGTTTCCTTAGGGTGTTGTAGAGGTTGTCGAACTTCTTCATTGAATTCAAGAACCAAATTCGATTGGTTTCAAGTAACTTTATGGCTTCTTTAGTTCGGCCTGCTTGGTGCAGCAGACTGGCTAGGTCCTTTATCGCACTTTCAACGCGGTCCCCAGAATGGATGGCTTCGCGGTAAAATTTTTCGGCCTTGTCAATGTCTCTTTCTTTGTACTCGGCCTGCTTAGCTAGTGCGTACGCTGACCCGCCTTTTGGAATGGGTAAGTTGCTCCGTATGGTTCCTTTTTTGGATTTATTAGACTTGGAAAGTAAGGCTTCCTCCTCCCAATTCTTATTTTTCTGGGAGGGGTTTTTCACTTTACGGATGTTATAAGTAGGGTTTCCACTGCTAAGCTTGCGGCTTTCACAGCTGGCAACTTTTCCACCTACCATTAAATATTATAAAACACTCCAGCGCCCTATTTTTCGACCACAACTCCTCAAAAGTATGAAGTCTTTTAAGTTGTTTTTAATTCTTTATTCCACAAAGTTTTCTTGAAGCATTGTGTCTCTTAGGTGTTTCAGAGAAGTTTTTGAGGAATCCACCCTAGAAACTTCTCCTACTTGGTAAATAACTGGCCACTCCCCATTACCTATAATGTACACCTGGACTTTCGGGTAAGCTTTAAGGGACTCCAGTAAACTGCTCAGCTCCTCGTCAATGTTGTGTTTTTGGAAGTGGAGGAAGGCCACTGCAGGCAGGTCTTCGTAGAACTCAAAAAACCGCTGGGTGTAGCTGACAATGTGGCCCTCTAAAGATTTGTGGTCCAGACAATGACTTTCTTGGTAAAAAGGGTTGCCCCTCATAACTCTGTCTACGTGCTCAAACAAACAAAACAAAGGGTGGTCTGGGTAGTTGTTTTCAAACAAACCAAGTTCGTAAGCTGCAGGTGAAGCAGCCAGAGTAATGAAGTTCTTCTCTCTAAACTTGCTCCAAAGAGGAGTGTTTTCTCTGTCCAACAACAGACTAGCAAGGTCAGAACTGTTGTGCCAAGCCTCTAAGTTTGCGAAAGCAAAGTAGTCATAACCACTTCCAAAATTCAGGTGGCGCTTGGTCTTTTCGAAGAACTTCATGTCTCCGTACGAAAACCCCTCTAAAAACAACACTAAGGTCTTCAAGGGGTGCTTTTCGTAAAAAACTGCACTAGACACTATGTCGTTTACAGCTTCAAAGTTTTCCAGCATGCTAAACAAAACCTGGAAGTTGTTTTGGCACCTAATGATTACCCACTCTTTAAGTTCCAACAAAGGAACTCTAAGCCACATTCCCTTCAAACAGCCTTTTCCAAGACGCTCCTCGTTAGTTAAGTAAGTGCCTTCGCAGTCCAGAATCAGTGCTTCTGCTTCCCACCAACCTAGTTTTTGGTAATCTTTACACTTAACAGGAACTTGGGTCCTAAAGTACTGAATTGGGTCTGGAGTTTGGTTTTTGGGCAAAAATAAGCACAGAACTACAAAGCAAACCAGTCCTACTGCCAAAGACCTTTTCATTGATAAAAATGCTTAGACTACCAGCAGTACTGTATGTAATTTATATTTTTAGCAGAATGGCATCAAGTTGCAAGGAAGCCAGTGCAGTCTACATCACCATTGACTCTTCGCAAAAAGCTGAAGAACTAGCCAAAGGCCTGGTTGACTCAGAACTAGCTGCTTGTGTAAACATCATTCCTTCAGTCAAAAGTGTTTACAAATGGGAAAACCAAGTCCACGTAGACGAAGAACTCCTCCTCATGGTAAAAACTCGTTCAGAACTGATTCCTTCCCTTACTGACTGGGTGCAGAACAACCACCCTTACGACTGCCCTGAAGTGATTTCAGTCCCCATTACAGGCGGCAACCCTGCCTACCTGCAGTTCCTCACCGACTCCACCAAAAACCCTTAAATAAAAAGATCTTTTTTACAGAGGTATTTAAGTGGATGGAAACCAAAAGGGTATCCGGGGCAGTCACGAAGCCCTGTAACGCGAGTGCGGGATAGTTTGAGTGGCAGGGGGTGTGGGTCTTGCTGGTATGTCCAGTGTGGGCTACGCAGAGAGTCTGTCCTCTCCAAATTAGGGGTCAGGACTGGGACTGCAAGGAGTTGCGGCCTCTGTACTGTTAAAGTGAGAGGGAACGCCTCAGGCTGGAAACAGAGCAGGGAAAACTCTCCGTCCTTAATATGGAAGGACCGCAGACTTGAGTGGTCCGGGCATGCTGGCTGATACCTACCTTCTCACACTCAGGCGCTATTTTTAAATTATTAAGCTTCTTCTTTGGGTTCTGACTTCACGGAAGACTGCCTTGAAACTTTAGGTTTCGAAGTGAACAAAGGAATGTTTCTTTTGTCTAATTCGTTTTTAACAACTGTTTCCGAGATTTCTTTTTCCAGCGACTTGGGCAGTCCGTTGTTGCGGATTTCAAGTTTCAAAAGTGGGCACTTTTTGCTCAAAACTTCTTTTAGTTTTTCTACAGACTTAACCATGTCCTCCCGGATAGTTTCTTCAGCTTCTTCGTCAACCAAGGCGTTACTGCCAATGTCTAAGTGTCTCAAAAAGCACTCTTCGCGGTCCAAAAACTCCACTAGTTTTTCACACGAAAGCTGTGAAAGCATGTTGGCTCCTAAGTTCAGAGTTTTAAGAGTTTGGTTAGAGTGCAAATCCACCCAGAACTTAGCACCCGCTTTGTCTTCTATCCGGTTGTGCTTCAAGTTGAGGTAGCTAAGTGAAGAGTTGTTCCTCAAAGCTTGTCCAATGCACCTAGACCCCTCGTACTCTATAACGTTGTCTTCTAAGTTCAAGTGGCTCAGCACTTCTGTGTGGAAAAGGTACTTGCCAATCCTCCTTGCCCCGTTGTTTCCAATCCTGTTGTGGGACAAATCCAACTCTACCAAAGTTTTGTTCAAAAGCAGTCCTCCTACAAGCATCTTCACTAAGTCGTCGTCAATAAGGTTGCATGGAAGTGACAAAGAAACCAAGCACTGCGAGTTCTTAATGCACTTCGAAAGACTAGCGGCGTCGTCCATAAGCATCCCAAACATAGAGGAGTCGTACTCAGACCCCAAGTGCTTTGCTCCGTAAGTTATTCTAAGGCGAGTAATGCAGGGAATGTTTCTAAACAGCACTCTCATGTCCATGTGGGAGGGCATCTCTTCTATGTCCAAGTTAAACACAAACTGCTTGCAGGCCACCAGCAACTCCAAAAAGTCAGTAAGGTCTGTTCCAGGGTGCTTAGAAAGCATTTCTTGTAAGTACGTTTCTAAGTAAGTTTGTTTCCACGACCACCCATGGTCATTGGGTCTCAGGTTTTTGTACCGGTGGTCACAAGCTCTTTTCCAGTAGGACTCGTGTGGAATGTTGGGGGCTGTTATAGTCAGCGGCCACTCTGGACTTGTTTTTTCAACAATTTTGTCAATTGAGTCCTGGACTTTAAGTCCTCCTAAGTGAGGGTACAAGTTAAAGTTCTTTGCAACTACGTCAATGGTGATATCTACTAAGGAAGGAACTTCTTTGCTCACAAAGTAGTCTTTCCGGTGAATCTTGTTTGCTAACATTTTTATTTAAACCCAAGAATAAATGTCAGCTCTCAGGAACCTGCTCAACCCCTTGAAAACCAAAAGCATTCCACTAGTGAAGTCGGGAGGGGAACTCTACGGAACAGTCATAAGGACTGGAACCAACGCAAAAACAGTCACTGTCCAAGTCGAGCGCTTTTTTTACAATCAGAAGTACAAAAGGAACTTTTCTAGGCCCAACAGGTTCCAAGTCCATGACGAAGAAGAGTTCTGCAGGGTAGGAGACAAAGTAGTAATTAGGGCCTGCCGCCCCTTATCCAAAACCAAAAGGTACTACGTGCGCAACCTCATCTACATGACGCCTCGGCCTTATATCAATAAGTAAACTTATTTTAAGAGATCACTATAAACTATGGAAAAGTTCCACCAACCCAAAGTAGTTGTTGAGCACTCTTTAAGGACCAAAGCACGCAAATACAATGTCCAGATAAATGACTTCATTCCAGAAGAGGAGTTTGTTGACGAGAGTCGGAGAAGTCGATTGCCTAGCAGCCAACTCTTTACCAAAACGCCAGAACCCTCAAACCTCCCTGTTGAAGAAGACACCAAAAAACTCACTAGGTTCAGCAGAGTCTTGTCCAGGAACCAGTTGAAGGACTTAAGTCAGTTTAAAAATGCCACAGCTTCAAGCATCAAACCCGTTGTAAAAGAAAAAAAGCCCAAAATAAGGGAAATTAGCACCAGACTCCTTTCAAGGTACCAAGAAACCGACCTTGAAAAGTTCAAACACAAGATATTAACTAGGTTTAACTCCAAAACTCCTTTCAGTTCCAAAAAGAAGCCTAAAAAGCTCAGAGACCCCTTGGTTCTTCCAAGCATCAACAAAAAGTCAGCAACTCCAGTAAGTTTAGTGGAGAAGCAACTGCAAAACAGAATAGTTTCTAAAAGCCTAAGACTCCAAAGAATGTTTAGGAAGTACAAATGCGAAATTTAGCATTTAAATAAAAGTTTGCAGCCAATGTTTATTGACCTTTAATAGAATAAATGGAGGAAAAGAACGCAGTTTACCACGAAAACGTGTGGCAGAATGTTTTTCTTCAAGAAAGAATAGACACCCACTGGCTGAGTTACAACCCACACGCCTTTCTGCCCCTAGATTACGACTGCTTTTTAAAAACAGGGGTCTTTTCTAAGTTGGAAATGCACAGGCCTAGTTGCCCGTCAGAAAGCCCACCAGTTTTCATAGTAGGTTGCGGGAGGTCGGGTTCTTCACTTTTGGGGAAACTATTGTCAGCTCACTCTGACGTGTTGTTTTTAAACGAACCCAGGCAAGTCTGGATGCAGGTTTTTCCAGAATACGATATTTGGTCGGTTAAAGCTAAAGAGAGACTTGGAAGCTTAACAATGACCCACTCCCTCCCAACCCCAGAGCAAACTTTAAAGTTGCATAGTCTGTTTTCAGAACTGCAGTCAGTTGCCTGCAGAAGTGTTTTGGTAGAAAAAACTCCAGAGCATGCTTTTAAACTAGACTGGCTGAGTAAAGTTTTTCCTAAGTGTAAGGTCATTTTTGTTAAAAGAGATGCACTCAGCACCTGCAGAAGCATTTCTCGATTTCAACCCAGAATGTGGTATGGCTTCAAAGACGAGTACAAATGGAAGCAACTTGCACAACTTATTCCTGAGTTCCAAGACGAACTCAGATTAAGCGAGGACTTTATGGACCTTGCAAACCGACCAGACGAGTACTTGGCCAAAGCTATAGTAGAGTGGGCTTTGTCCCTACTGAGTTCCCGAAGGTTCGCAAATAAATTAAGTCCTGGTGAAAAAAACACCAGGTACCTTGAAATACATTACCAAGACTTAGTTGAGTTTCCCAAAGAAAAAATCAGAGAAGTGTTGAAGTTTGTAAATTTGGAAGACGAAACCGAGATGCTCAAGCTCTCAAAGAACTTAATTCAAGGTCACAAGTCCCCAGCTTCTCCTCTCAGAAGGTCTTCAGTTAATTCTGATTTAACTGAAGATGACATAATAGACTTAGCTGGAGACGACTTCAAAAGACTTATGAATAACTAATACATATTGCCAAACACAAAGGCCAGTAGTTTTTGCCCATTATAAATTATGCCTATTTATAAGTACACTGTTAAACGAAAAACTATAGACATCAAAAAGCAACTGAAAGACTACGAGGAAGAATCGCTTTTGAGTTGCCAGGAAAAACTAGACACCAAATCCATAAAAAGGAACCAAATTCCCGACCAGAAAAAACTCCTGAAAGCATACTCAGAAACTCCCCCTGAAGAAAAGTACAGTAAAATCATGCTTAAGATTAAACAAATCATCAACAACAACGAAGTTTAGTGTAAGTAATGTATATTTTATAATAATGACAAGTCAAATAATTCCACAGCCCCGAGAATTTTGGATGCCTGACAAGTCTGCCAAGTCTTGCTTCAAATGCGAGAAGGGTTTCAAGGCTTTCAGAAGACGCCATCACTGCAGGTACTGTGGCCTTATATTCTGCTCCAAATGCACCCAAAAAAACCGAAAACTCTACGACGGGACTTGCATAAGTAGAAGCTGCGATCACTGCTTCACACTTATGAACAACTCCATTGAGCAGTTGCCTTCGAGCCAAACCCTTCCAGAAGAACCTCGGAACCACTCTGCTTCTGGAGTTGAAGACTTTAGTGAATTTGATGCAATCGACAATTTGGAGACTCTAGACGACTTAGCTCCTCCAGAAAACAGCCAACAAGAAGTTAGAGTAAACGAACTCAGAACTGAAATGCAAAGCTATAGGTCAGACCCACTTGAAGAACAAGCAAATAAATTCTTGGAGGTTAGAATTAATGACTTAGTCCAACAATACGGAGTGTCTGGGCACTGGCTTAAAAAGATTGAATACTTTGTGAAAACTGCTGTAAGTAGTGTGTGCCCTTCCACCCACTATAGACACGACTACATGGACGCCAACAAGTACATAAGGATTGTGAAGGCAAATTGGGAAGACCACTCCTTGTGCAACTACGTGAATGGAATAGTTTTTAGCAAAAACACCGCACACCGCAAAATGCCTACTCAGTTCAGAGCTCCTAAAATTTTGTTTTTGTTAGGAAGGGCTGAGTTCGTGAACAAAGACGACTACATGCCCATGGACAAGCTCATAAACCAGGAAGACAGTTACACCAAAATCCTAATCAGGAAAATCCAGAGCTTTTCGACTTCTGTTGTTGTCATAGAAAAAGGGACTTCTCAGGAAATACTCAGCATACTAACTAAACTCAAAATAACTGCAATCATCAACGTCAAAAAAAAACTAATGGAACAAATTGCAAGGGTAACTCAGGGCCAAGTCTTAAGTTCCATTGACCAAATCTCCCACATCAGGGACTACTTGGGGACTTGTGACGAGTTTTGCATTAAAAGAATTGGGAAGAACAACTATGCTTTTTTTGAGAACTCAGATGACTGTTCTCTAGGGGGAACTATAGTAATATCTGGCCCTGACCAGTCAGAACTCAAAGCAGTTTCTAAAGTCATCAGACAACTCATCCGGGAGTACAGGAATGTCCGACTCGAAAGGTCGTTTTTCATGCAGTGTGGCATAGAAATTCAGCCTCGGATTTTCCTAGATTTCCACTCAAGCTACCTAAAAACCAAGCACTTGGTAGTGTGTGCTAACAGAATGTGCATGAAACCTCAGACCCACAACATTTCCTACTACTCAGAAGACGACAAGTCTTTAGGAGAGTTCATCCAAGCAGTGTCCAAAAAGGTAGACGACAAATGCGAGTCAGGATGCAGTCAGATTTGGAACTTCCACAGGTTTTACTTCTTAGGCAACGGAGGAGCTGTAAAGGTGACTCTTCTGAAGACCACTAACCACCAAGAGTCCTCTGAGATAGTGATGAACAAGGAGTGCAAGATTTGCAAAGTCAGGAGAGAAGACATCTCTGTAACCCTCAACAAGGCTTCATGGGAGTACTCTTTCCACAAGTTTCTAGATAACTTCTTTCACAACTCAACTAACTTGCACTTAAGCAAAAAGTGCAGACACCAGTTTTACGAAGGCGCTAGGTTTTGCTTTATGGTTAACAGTGTGCGAGTCATCATAGAAAAAGAAACCTTCAACACCTACGAGTTCCACAAAACTAAGGCAACCACTAACAAGTACTATGAAGCCTTGCTTAAGCAGAAGTTTGAGGAACTTGTAGGCTACGGAAAGGAACTGCTGAACTCCTTGTTAAAGAGGTCGAAGGAAATACTGGTGTCCATCGGAAACGAAACTACTGAGTTTAAAGCCAAACAAAGCGACTGGGAAATCATCCGAAACGAAGTAATGGAAGCAAGTGACGAAATAGCTTTATGCATAGGCAAGTTATATGAACTAGATTTTTCTACCTACAAAACTACTCTGCAAATTGAAACCAGTAGAAGGGCCTTATTTCTGGAGTGCTGCAAAATCAAAGTCTCTTTGGAAAACTCAGTTGCTAACACTAAAAGACTCAAGCATGGAGAACCAATTAAGTTCCCTCAAAAACAAAGCATCTCTGAAAAACTAAGAATTTCAACCACGCCTAGGCACTCCATGTCAGCACAGGAAGAAGAAGTTCTGGCAGTGAGTTCTTTTGTGGATTCTATCGACATCCAAGTCATTCCAGCTGTAGACCCCTTCAAAAAATATGACGACATTCTGAATGAGTCTGCCTTTAAGTACCTACAAAAGGGCAACTTGACTCTTCCACTTGCTAGAGACAAGTCTTGTGTGCCTGTTTACGACGAAGACTTGCTTTCCTTCATTGCCTACACTCTTAAGAGCAATGCTTACTGTGAGCAAGTCCTAGACTCGCTCGAGTGTGACGGAGAAATCAACGAGTTCATTGAAACAGAGTTGCTTTCAGAGTCTGAAAAACACTTTTCGATGGAAGTTGCCACTGAGTTCCAAGAAATCTCAGGAAAGAGCGAAACAAGGAACCTCTATGGCCCTACTATGAGTTTTGGAATAACTGTGTTTTATCCCAGACAGTTCCACGCAATAAGACTCCACCTGTGTGGAACTGTAGAGGAATTCATTGAGTCCATAGCAATGTCCCAGTCACAAATCACAGAACTCGGGAAAAGTGGAGCGACGTTCATGCTTTCTCACGACAACAAGTACATCCTCAAAGTAGTCGAAGAAAAAGAATTCCGAATGTTTTTGGACTTAGCTCCTAACTACTTCAGACATATCTGCAAGAACTTTTTCCACTTGATGCCCTCTAGACTTGTGAAGACCTTAGGTGCTTTCCGCATCCACCAAAAGAACCTTAAAACTGGCAAAAACAAAACAGACTGGATGCTTTTGTTCGAAAACTTAGGTTACCAAATGGCTAAGAAAAATCTAGTTTATGACTTGAAAGGCACTTGCAACCAAAGCAGAAGAGTTAAGGACGGCAAAAAACAAACTAAAATGGACCTTAACTTCCTAGACGACTTAAGTGGAATGCCAATCTTCCTTTCGCCAGAAACCAAAAGAATCTTCGATGCCGGAATCTGGAACGACACTTTGTTTCTGGCCAAACAAAACGTAGTGGACTACTCCTTGCTTTTAATGATTTGCCCCGAAACAGGCAAGATCGAAGCTGGAATCATAGACTACTTACAACAGTACAACTTCGAAAAGGCAGTAGAAAGCAAGTACAAAAAAGTAGTCAGAACTGAACTACCTACTATCACCCACCCAGTTACTTACAAAGAAAGGTTTAGATCCCAACTCATTAATGGGTTCTTTCTATCTCTAGAATACTAGTAACTTATGTATTTATCCTCGTTGCTAAATACTTTTATTCTATTAATCTCAAAATGGCACAAGAATTCTCTCATAGTTATAATGAATTTAACAAACTCTAGCAGTATGTCTCTAGACTAGGCTCAAGTCCCTAACTCCTCGTGAATTGATTAGAATTACAAAAGTCAATAAAAATCTCCTTCCACCTTGAGCCAAATACAGTGTTCTTTTTGTGCTCTTTCTTGTCGTTTCGTATTCTGCTTCTCTTTGCTTCAGCCATATTAGTAGTTCCATTCGTATTTATTGCATAAGCTCCGTTAGTTGGGTTTTCCTGGTCTTTGTGTTTCTTTGGTCCTTTCCGCTGTTTCGACCAATATAATAGACTACCAAGTCCTAGTCACTTAGTAGATCGAAAGCAGAGTCTTGAAAGAAAGATTTAAGTTATTAATATGTTTCCTGTTTAAGTTTCTTTATACGTCCACTGTCTCAAAACTAACTTCACTTCAGAGTACTGGAATAACTTGCTCGGAGCTAATTTTCGATTTTCGTTAGTTCCAGAACTACTGACCAACTTGTTCTTAGCGGAAGTCGAGGTCTTCTTGGCAGGGGGTGTCTTCTTGGCAGAAACTGACTTAGTCTTCTTAGCAGGAGCAGGAGTCTTTTTTGCAGAAGTTGGTCTACTAGTGGTCTTCTTGGCAGGGGGTGTCTTTTTGGTTGAATTAGATTTTTTTGGAGCGGGAGTCTTCCTGGAAATAGCTGCAGAAGACTTAGCTGGGGTTCTGCTGCGTGAGCGCTTTCCATCTTTTCGCGCCATTTTGTAGGTCTCATTGTACATGAAAAGATCTTGGTTATTCCCTAGGGCCCTTGCATAGGCAAGGTAGAGTTCTTCATCTTCTGATAGTTCCCTGCTTTCATCAGACTCCTCAGATTCCCCAGAGTCCGATTCGAGTTCAGTTTCCGAGAGGTCTGAAAACTCAAAGTCCATATTTTTTCTATTTATCTTGCACCTTTTCTGTACCACGTTTTTTTCCTTGTAATTGTCTTTTTATAGTTGAGGCATGCAACTAGCCTGTTATTTCTTAATGCAGTTCAGGCAGGCTCCCAAGTTTTTGATAAGCCTTATACACTCAAGCAACCATTTAGAGTCCACTCTTTTCAACTAATTCTAAAAACAATGATTAGAAGGCTTTCGCAGTGCTAAGTTTCTGAGCTCCATAATTACTTTAGCGAGTCAGCTTTGATCAAGATGGATGACCCAGTTTTGCACAAAGCAAGATTCTCTAAGACAACTCTGGAAAGTTCTAGAACTGGCACAGGTGATCAAAATAAACTAAACTCTTTGTGGAAGTAAAAGTGAAACTTGGGTAAAGACCAAGGAAAGTTAACTACAACCTAAAGGGCTCTTAACAATTGAATTTTAGAGTTTGCTAAGCTCCAAATTCTAACTTAGTAGTCTCAATTGCCACTTCTAGACACTAACTACTTGTTGTCAATTGATGGACTGATTGAATATTTCTCCAATTCCGTTTTAACATTAGATAGTTTTGCCAGGACCCTTGCAGTAGTTAGAGTTTTCGCATTTAGTAAGGTTCAATTTCACATCAACTTTTATTTAATAAGTAACTTAACTGACCAAACTCTGCTAGTATGGCTTTGCAAAAGTTCAATTTCTCGCTACGTCTGAAGACTCCAAGTTCTTGCTGAGTTATTTCTAAAACTATCTCTAGATACTAAGTAGCGGGCATTTTGGATAAGCTTATTGACTGATTCCTTTCCAAAGACACTGGCACAAGTCCTAATGGTTTGTTTCCGCTTATGAAATAATGAACTTATTTTCTTTGAAATGACCACTGAAAACACACTGTGATTGTGGCCTTTCAGCACTTTAACTGTGCCGTCCTTCGAGACCCTAATAGTATTCTCTCAACTCCCAGATATTACTAAGAGCCTAGTCTTAGTGGATTTTTTCATCGAATCAAGGATTTTATCTAGGCGCTGTTTTAGTTCCTTGATTCATCTATTAGGTCTCTAGTTTGGCCGAGTTATCGAGTCAGTTTCTTGAACCGATCAAGTCTGCAATAATTCATCTTCTGAATTTTATCTGTGATCAAAGTTGCTTAGCTGAGTAATTTATTAATTGTTTAAGGCGTACTTTCGGGAGAAAATTGCTTATTCTTTGAGTCCCATGCTATACGGATTCTTCAAAGCTATAAATGGCATAATTCGCATTCCAAATCTTTTTGAGTAAATCCTTGATGGCAACTCTTTAAAAAAACAACATAAGTCCTCCTATGACCACGGGTTTGAATCTAGTTATATATTCTTAACCCAGGCAAGTTATTTACTACGCTGTCGAGTTTTGTTTCTTTTGGTCCTATTTGGACGTTCAGCAAGTGTGGATTCACAAGAACTCGATGTTTCTTTGTACAGATACAGAGTCATTGTTAAGTTCTGGTTCGAAGAATTTCTGGAGGTGTGCATTGGATGTATCGCTCAGCTTTTGAACATTCCTTTCTGGGTGCTCTGCCTTCATCAAGCTACATAATAGCAGGAATCTTTGTCCTTATGATTGTAATCACTCCTGTGTGTGTATTTGAATTCATCAGAAAAAGAAGAATGAAATCATTCATTCAAGTACAGAGTCTCACTTTTACAAAGTCTGGAGTTCTCCATTCTATTAGTTCAAGGCAGATGAGGACTCCTATGCAAAGTACTTGTAGACTCTTTTCACACTCAAAAGAACAACCTACACACTCAGAATCATGATGCTTAACGACTAAAAAATCATACAAGCAGTCCTGAACGTCCTGTTTATGTTCCTTTACTAGTTGTTCTTATCCAAGGTCAAGCCTTACTCAGAGTACGTTCTTCAGGTCTCTAATTACGTTCCAGAGATTTTCATGTGGTATATTTTCATTATTTTGCCTATTATTTGCTCTGATATCTCTTAACAAAGACCAACAGAAGGAAAGAGGAATCAAGAGAAAACAACAAAAGCGGCACACCCAGCATGAGGGAGAGAACCAAAAAAAGCCCCAAGACAGCAAAAATAAGCCCAAGCAACCCTCGAAGAAACAAGAGTGGATACAAGAAAACAAAGAAGGAACCTCTCACAAAAACAGAAAGAAACACAACTACCCAGAAGCACAAAAGTTGACACCAGACAAACAACTGTGCCCCGAAGAAGAGAAAATGCAAGCGAAGCAAACTCTTCTCACTGTAACTCTAAGGGCTCGATAACATAAAATTCAATTCAATTTGCTCTGATATCTCTGACGGAGCCAAGTGCATTCTCGAAGACCTTCGTAGTAGTGGGAATTCAAGCCTTAGCTTCAGAAGGAATTTTCATCAAAACAAACGCATCTGAAACCCCAAAGGGCCAATTGAGATCATCCAGGAAAGTGTTCGAGTAAGGTCAGAACGCAATATAGAAGTAAAAAATTTGCGAGAGTAATGAATACAAAATCTCAAATAAAAGCACCTGTTGAAGGTAAGCAATAATGATAGGCCTAGACTAAATTAATCAAATTCTTAAAGCTATAGTTTCGCATAGTTTATTTAGTTCGATGTTTGATCAAAAAGCCCAGTCGATTTAAAAGAGTTTGTAAATGGAGTTTAGACTTACTGTTACTGTTCTGGTTTGATTTCTTCAATAGACAGGATTGCCCTACAAAGAGTCTTTTTCAAAGGTTTTATTGCTCGTCCCAACCCACTCACAGCTGCTTGTTGATGAATTTAGTGTGCAATTTGTTTCTGAGAAGCCAAGTGCAAACTACCAACCGATATTCTGAGAACACTTTAACTAAGAATAATTGTGTAAGGATGGAAATCAAGCCAGAAAACCAAATCAACTC
>PR_CR_10_Liq_1_inCRDRAFT_1000005_pt1 | contig 110193 bp, 86 predicted proteins | sample PRCRCaboRojoPR_3_FD_10241 | JGI IMG/M metagenome (IMG submission 10241) | reverse complement strand
GCAGAAGCTAATAAAGTTCCAGAGGAGTTCAGTTCCAAGCACACTATCGAACTGTCGTGGGACTGAACCTGCACTGACCTGTCTTCGTCGTAAAGCTGGACTTTAATACAGCCTTTTTCTTTGTCAGGACAGGCCAACACCCATTTGTCAGGTTCCGAGCACACTGCACACAGACCTTTAGGGTTAGCTACCGTTTGGATATGGTCCCTTAGTTTGAGTTCAGCAAGAGTGTACACGTACACTTTGTTTTCCAGGACCACAGCTATTCCTTGTCTCTTTAAGCGAACTCCCTTAACTTCTGTGCGGAAACAAAGTTCTCCCGTAGGGCGCATTTGGTGGTCGTCCCAGATAATCACTTTGTTGGGAGGGTACCGAGGAGACTTTCCTCCCCCTACAAGGGCTACTATGTTGGTTCTGTACAGCAATTCCACTATTCCAAATCCTCCCGGAAAGTCTCTTCTGAAGCAGTACCTTAAAGGGTATGAATTGAATATCCTGAACCCGCAGTCCGTTCCAACTGTAAAGCAGCTGTAGTCTTGGTTGAACTTTAAACAAAGTAGTTCGTCTGCTGATTTACTTTTACTCACCATTTTCAACTGATTTAATTTATAACTAGTCGAAAGTTTCTGCCCACTTTGTAAGGATTTCGACTAAGAACTTGTTTGGTTCAGATAAGTCTTCAGGTTTGGCTTTGACTAACTTTCTTTCGTTTAGGTTCTGGGTTTCTTGAGCTCCAGTTAAAGCTATAACTAGCCTTACTAAGGCACCAGACTCTTCAGTAAACCCTTTTAAAGGCTTTACTATGTGCTCTGCAATGATTTCTAGTGTCTTGAACTGGTGTTTCTTCACAGAGTCTTTTATTTCGTAGGAGTAACTCACACTAGACCCATCAGAAACTAGCTCAAAGAACTTTTCAATAGTTCTAGGTTCGGAAATAAGGGGGTTGGCTATAGCATTTTCGAGCCAGTCAAGCATGAGCTGCACCAGTACCCTTGCGTCTTTTTCTTCCTTAAGACTTTGCCAGTCCCAAGAATTTAGTTTGTGTTTCAGCACTTCAAGTTTCTTTTCCAGCAGAGGAAACCCAGGGGACTGTGAAACTGTGCATGTTTCGTCTATGCTGGTGTTGGTTTCCCTCAAGTTTCCTATGTAGGACTGATACAAAGGGGAGGAAAAGTGTGGGTGTTCAGGGTCTACAAAGCTGTACCCTATTGTTTCTTTAGTGTAATGGCCTTCATTAAACCTTTCTTTTACAATGCTGCAAACTGTGTGCAAAAGTTTGGGCAAGCCTGATATTACTTTAGAGTCGTTTCCGTGCACCAAAACACTTTGATTAGCCAGGAACTCCTGAACAACCAAAGACTTCTCAGGAAAAACAACTCTGATTCTCAAAAGGTACTTGTGAAACTGTTCCAGGAACTGGTACTGAGTTTTGGTTTGGATGCACCTACTTCGCTTGCTCCTAACTAAGTCAACTACTTGAGGAACAGTCAAGTTTGAGCTAAAAAGTAAGTAAGCAGCTATTGCAAGTCCAGTTCTTCCATAACCAGCGTGACAGTGGACCGCTAGTTTACCCCCGTTGTCCAATACAAAGGACATCAAGTGCACAATGTTGACCATATGATCAATAGTAGGTGCGTGCATGTCCCTCCACCCAAAGTTGTAGAAGTACATTCCTGCCGCAAATATTTCGTCAGGTAAGTAAGTAAAGCTGTTACCTTGACGCAAACCATCTCCACAGTAAGGATGTTCTCCAGGAAGTTGTAAATTAAACACAGCGTTGATTCCTTGTTCTTTGAACTTCTCCAAGACTTGGAACTCTTCAATGAGCCTAGAAGAAAGTCTTTGTGTAGCAAGGATACTTTCAGTTATCCAGTCAGAGTTGAGTCCCTGAATAGCTGGGGATGGGTGCTTAGTCCAGTCTTCGTGGTTGCACTTGGAACCTCCACAAAACAAGCACCTAAACTTGTTTCTTGTTTCCCATTCACGTGCTTTTGTAACTTTCACGCCTTTCACTCCTACTCTTGTGTTTTTGCCCTTTTTCACACAGCAGTTCATATTTAATTCAAATGTTACTTTTTAAGTGGTAAGAATTCTGCAATCACGCACGAGATGTCGTCTATGGTGCATTTTTCAGTTCTAACGCAGGAAAGCCACCTTTTCCTAGCTTCTTCACAAAGTAACTGCGAAATGCAAGCGTTCTTAGGCTTCACAGTGCCTGAAGAAGGCTTTTTTGCTTCTTTTAAAGCAGAATGTCTGTACTTCGCAACGAACTGAACAACCTCTGTGTTGGTCATTACGTCCCAAATTCCATCAGAGGCTACAACTAAAAAGGAGTCTTTTGGAAACTCAAGGCTGCGGTTATTGAACTCAGGAGTTGAAACTACTCCTAAAGAGGTAGCTAAGGCATCTCCTATTGAGCGTGACATAGCTAGTCCTGGCTGGCCTCCGTACTTAGTGAACACTCTGTAAGGTCCGTCTTCAAGTTTGTACACAAGACCGCCTGAGTGTCTAATTCGCTCAGCTTCTAGTTCTGGTTTGTGGTCCCGGGTCATCTGCAAAGGGCTGCCTTTTCTGCCTAGCACCGCTCGGGAGTCTCCTAAGTTTCCTATGTGGAGTTTGTTCTCCTTAATGATACACAGAACTTGAGTAGAACCTGAAAACTTACACTCAATAGCAGACTGTTTGAGCAGGTTCTGCTCGCAACTAAGAGTTGAGTTTTCTATAAATTTCTGGGGGTTTTGGGAGCTATTGAAGTTCAACGAGAAGTAGCCCTTAGAAAACTTCGAGCAGAACTCTACGATTTTACCGCCTGCTGAACCGTGGCCGTCGTACAAACCTATCAGAACGCTTTGGTGTTTAGTTTCGAAAAAGCAAAAGTCTTGGCATTCTTTCTGGACCCTTCCTAAAGGATCTATTCCAGGAAGGACACACAAGCTTAACCCTAACTCACACTTTGGGTTCTTGACTCTTTTAGTTTTTACTAAACTTGGAGAGTTTAATTTAAATTTGAGTATACCATTGCAATCTTTTGTGTCATCACAAGTCTCCAGCATAATCTTACTGTTATAGCTATATCTTAGTTTCGAAGGTGTTTTCCAATGGTTTTCTCTTTCATTTTTTGTACAGTAGCAATTCCCCATATATTTTTATAAATTGTTGGTGTTTGCACTAGTTAAACTCTAACCATTTAGCTATAAAAATATGCAGGCAGCCCGACGTCTTTTTGTTGGAGGAAATTGGAAGTGCAATGGAACCCTGGCAACTATGAGCGACTTAGTAACAAACGTCCTGAACCCACTAGATGTGGACTTTTCTAAAGTCCAAGTAGTGGTGGCCCCAGTTTCCATTCACCTGCAAGCTGCCAAGCAAGTCCTTGACTCCCGCATAGAACTTTCTGCCCAGAACTGTTCTGCTACTGGACAAGGAGCTTTCACTGGAGAAATAGCCCCTGAACAGCTCACAGAGATGGGAATTCCTTGGACAATCATTGGCCATTCAGAACGCCGTAGCATCTACGGAGAGACTGACGAAATTGTGGCACAAAAAGTCAAGAACGCCCAAAACTCAGGACTTAATGTAATCGCTTGCATTGGAGAAAACTTACAAGAAAGAGAGTCTGGAGTCACTTTGGACGTAGTTGCAAAGCAATTAAACGCCATCAAGGACTCTGTTGGAAACTGGGGAAACTTAGTTCTGGCTTACGAACCAGTTTGGGCCATTGGAACTGGCAAAGTAGCTACTCCTGAACAAGCCCAAGAAGTCCACGCAATGATTCGCAACTGGCTTAAAGACGGAGTTAGTCATGACGTGTCAAATGCCACTCGCATTATTTATGGTGGCTCTGTGACTGACCAGAACTGCTCCGAACTAATTAGACAGGAAGACATTGATGGATTCTTAGTAGGAGGAGCTTCTCTTAAGCCTGCTTTCAAAACTATTGTTGAGACTTGTTCAAGAGCTTAACTAATTACTCTTTCTTCAATTTGTGTGCGTAAAGCTTCCACATAAGTGTTATTGCTAACAAAGCAAAACTAATAAAGGTTAAAACTGGGTTTTTTTCGCCTTCCCAAAAGCAGTAAGAGTTCAAGTGAGGAGTAGAAGCCCAGTTCACTGCTAAAAAAACCAAAACTAAAGGTAAGGGGTTCTTTTGTCGAGTAGCTAAGAGTTGGTAGCACTCGTAAACTGTTATTACAATCACTAGAACTACTTGCCACCAACACAGACAAAACCCAATGAAAGGTGAAAACATTGAACAAACACAAAAAATGCTATAAGTTACTCCAAGCAACCTAAGTAAAACTTACTCTGTAAAAAAGTACTGCTGGGAAAGAGTTGCTCCAATAATCACCAAGATTTGGTTTATAGCTTTTTTGCACATGATTTTTTGACCTGAGTCGCAGAGTAAGTACTCAAAGGTCAGGTTGGAAAAGCAACTAAGCACAATCAAAGCAATAGAGGCTTTCCATAGTTTTTTGGTTCTTTTAAGCATTCCTAAAGTAATCAAAACACAGGGAAGAATTAATGCCCAGGAAGTTATGCTTTGGTTGTAAGCACTTGCATGGAATAGCTTTAAAACCCACATTTACTTCCAGAAACTTGTTGAATAAATATGATTTCGTTGGGGATGATTTGCCGATTTGCTGCAGAAGCAGCAGGAACATACATACTTACTCTAGGAGTAGCAATGCTGGTTTATACAGGAAATGGGACACCTTACTGGCCGGCATTAAGCTTGTTTACAGCCATGAATTTTACCGGGTTCATATCTGGAGGCCAGTTCAACCCTGCAGTAAGTGCTGCTGCTTTGGGTAAAAATTTTTTGCAACGCAGTCTAACTATTGAAGTTATTATAGAGCTAGGGGGTTATATAATACTTCAGTTTGTGTTTGGGTTCTTGGGAGCTTTTACTTCATACGCCATAGTGGGCCAAACAAACGATATTAAAATAGCGAATAGTTCCGGCACTGTCGAAGGAGTTTTTGCTGAAGTAGCTTTTTCAACAGCTTTGGTGGGGTGTGCAATGATGGCAGGGGAGTACAAGGAGTCTCCTTTATTAGGAGGAGGGGCTGTTGCCAGTGCATTGCTTGCAGGAGCTTACGCTGTAGGTGGTATTTCAGGTGCTGTGTTTAATCCAGCAGTGGGACTAGGAGTTAACTTGATGCATATCATGGAAAACACTGGAAGCTCCATAAAAGACACTTGGGTTTACTTTGTAGGCCCTCTTGGAGGAGCGGCTATAGCTGTATGTTTGAACTTTATCTTTCTTTTGCAAGTTAAAGAAGATGACTACAAGCAACAGCCTCAGGAAGATGAGTAATAAATTAATGTTAAGGAAGATTCTTATAGAAGGGACTTCAACCTTTGTTCTCTGCTTAGGAGTGGGTATGTCGAAAGACTGCATTTATTGCCCTTCACTTGTTCTTTTTGCAGCACTGGCTTTTACGGCCTTTGCTTCAGGTTCCCACCTTAACCCAGCTGTTTCGGTAGGAGTCATTCTAAAGCTCTACCTTACAAAAGCACTGGAAAAAGAAAAGTTAATAGAGTTTTTGATTTACATTCCTGTGGAGTGCTTGTTTGGGTTCCTAGGGGCTTTGTGCAGCTACTCTATTTTAGGAGAAACAAAAGAGTTTAGAATACATCATGAGTACTCCCTGCTACAGGGATTTGCGGCTGAGTTTTTTTTCAGTTGGGCGTTGGTTGGGACAGTTATGACTGTAGCTGAGTACGGAGAGTCAAGATTGTTGGGAGGAGGGACCGTTTGTGCAACAGTACTTGTTGGAGACTATGCGGTTGGGAAGGTCTCTTCGGCAGTTTTTAATCCTGCTTTAGGGCTAGGGTTCAACCTGATGCACGCTATAAAAAAGGGGGATTACTTGCCTGCAAGTGATACTTGGGTTTACTTTGTAGCTCCTATTTCAGCTGGTGTATTAAGTGCTTTATTTTTTGTTCTTTTGAAGAATGAAATTAAACTAAAGGTATACTCCGAGAAATAAGTACTCAACTCTAATAATACTCTTATAACGATTCCATAATTAGCGGATAAAAATGAGTCAGAGTAATTGGGTTGACTTGATTTACCTTTATGGTGAAGACCACAAAAAGACAATGCGAGCTAAGATCTCCGAAATAGCTAGCATGCGTGGTCGGGAAGTCAGCTATAAGGACTTTGAGCAATTCGACATCATGCACCCTGGTGGTCACAAAGGCCTGGATCTCCTCAAACGGTCTCGGGACTTACCGTCGGGACTCAGAGTTTTCGATGTAGGGTGTGGAATAGGAGGGTCTTGCAGGTACTTGTCCATCGAATATGGATGGAATGTACACGGAGTGGATTACTTGAGTCATTTCGTAGAAATAGGAACAGAAATAAACTCCTTACTGAAGCTAGAAGACAATATTGAACTTTACCAAGGAGACATTCGGAGTTACCAAGCCCCAGAAGAAGCCTTTGACTTAGCCATAACCATTGGAGTCTTCATAATCGTAGAAGGCATAGAAGGTTTCAGAACTATATTCAACAGCTTGAAGCCTGAAGGTATATACTACTTTGAAGATTACTACTTACTCAAAGAAAAAGAAGACTACACCCAAGAAGAAAGGAAACTCATTGAAGAGTTTGCTTTTCCAGGCATCAGAAGCAAAAACCAAATGATTGCAAACTTACAAAGTGTAGGTTTTGTGGTTGAAGAGTTCAATGAGTACTCAAGGGAGTGGTCCGAGTTCGCTTGGAACCGCAGTGAAGGAATTCTAAGAGATTACTACGATGAGTCAAAACCTAACCCTGGAGAAATGCTTCTCAACAACTACGGAAGGCATGCTCCTCAAATCCTGCGAAATATGAAACATTTTACTCCAGAGCAGTTGCTTGCGAATTATCCGTTAACTTGTGCAGAAATCGATGGAGTGGAGTTGGTTCATAGAACTCCCGAGATCATTGGAGTGGGTAGACTTATTGCAAAGAAACCGGATAATCAATAAATCCTTGGTGGGGCTTCTGCGTTCCTCTCAGTTGTCGTCTTCTATTTAGTTTAATACGGGGCCAGTTAATTAGTATATGAAAGTGGCAATATTGAGAATAGAGATGTTATTATACTGAACTAAGAAGCAGACTTAAAGTGATTAAGCATCTGTTCTTCAATCTCGTGGAGTTCTGCAGGGATGATCAACGAGTGGAGGGGGCCGCCTAAGTCTTCTGACTCAGAAAGTTCTCCTAGAGTCCTGATAACTATTCTTTGGTCTGAGGTGCCTACTCGCAAAGTAGCGACGGCCAGAGTGGAAGGAGAGATTCTTTGAGACTCTGTCTGAGTTTCTGCCTCAAGGATCTGCTGGGCAGCCACAGTAGCACTCATGAACCTAGGAGGTTGGAATACGAGTCGGCCTCTGATCATGTCCTCTTCGCTTTGTTCCTTAACTTTTATGTCCAGCAGTACTAGTGTGTGTAAATTGTTTTCTAAGTTTTTAAGTATTTTTTGGTAAAAGGAATAAGGCCTCCAGTTCTCTGTGAAGAAAGGAACTGAAACTGTTTCTCCAAACCTATAAAGCTGCAGTCCTGTGATGGCTATTGAATTGAAGATAGAAACATTGTGAACCACTTCAACCTTTATTTCCTTTTCAACAGCTCTGATGTACAAGTCAGCGTGTGTAGTAGCTCCAAAAGGATCCCCCACCACCAAGAAACCCACTTGCCCAGTTTTAGCCCTTTCAAGCATTTCGTCACAGCCACTTTCAACCATGATTCGGTCGGCTTCAATGATTTCTTTTTGGTAAAAGGCTTCCAAAGACTCCTTTTGGCAAGCCAGCACAGAAGTGTAGCTTTCGAGGTACAAAAAGTCACACTGTTTTACTTTTTCGAGCCCTTTAACAGTAATGTCTTTTTCGTCGCCCAACCCCAAGCCTATGAAGTACAGTACCATTATTAGGATTAATTACCATGAAAGTGACATTTTGTCCAGTTCTCCCCTTACACGTTGCATGTCTTGTCTGACTTTCTCTCTTCTGTAGAATATAGGACAGTCTCTGTTGGTGCACAGAACTTCTTCACACACAGACCCTTGGCACCGCTGGCACTCACTCCAGAGTTCTTGGTAGGCCTTTTCAAACTGGTTGGCCTGCAGAGTCTTTTCTAAGTAAACTTGGGGTGCTTTAGAATAGCAGGCCTTACACAGAGCCCCTTCTTTGATTTGAGTTTTGCAGGATATGCAAGTGTTTGCAACTTTGATGAACTTGGCCAAAGCCCCTGTAGTGGGTTTGGGTGTGAATTTTTTGCGAGTGTGTTCTCCGTAAAACAAAGTGCTTGTGTTAGGAATTATGGCGTCAAAGAGTCTGCTCAAGGGAAGTTTAAGTTGCTTTTCTAAGTAGTACTCAAAGTCTATAGGCAAGTTGTTTTTCAAAGCGTAAAGAGGGTCTTCGGCAAGTTCGTAGGCTTTTTGTCCCTTAACTCCTTTAATCATGACGTAAGCTACTCTATCGCCCACACTTGGAGCAGTTGCAGCGTCTCTTGCTTGCATTTTTTGAGCTAGTTCAACGTGAGCTTGCTTTGCAGTGTAGGTATTTTTTCCAGTTTTGCCTTCTTGGGCAGTTCTTTTTCCCAAAGCTTTGGTGATTACGAGCATTGAAAGGTCAACTTTGTTTTGGAGTAAAGAAGCTACTGTGTTTTTTACAAACTCAACTGCAGCGTCTACGTCTCTTTCAATTAGGAGTTTTGAAAGACAGGTGTTAATGGTGTTCCTCACTAAAGAGCAGTTGTCCCTTCTGACACTTTCTATGCCTTTCATGTCGATTTTGTCGTAGTTTTCTGGTTTAGTCCAAAGCAGTCCTGCGTACCTCTTTTTAGCCATAAGGAGGTAGGGGTAGTAGACTTTTTCAAACTCGAGTTTTATGGGTTTGGTGAACTCAGCTGTTACTACCTGGGAAGCTTCGTTGCCTAGCTGTATGATTTTTTCTAAGCTCATGTCTCCAAAGTTAACCATAACTGAGTCAGTGTCTCCGTAAATAACTTCAGCGTCGAAGTCAAACCCATTGGCTGAACTGTAGTACTCCTCAACTTTAGCTTTGGTTTTGTCAATCATTTGGCGTCCGTAAGAAGTGACGCTTCCTGAAATCTGAAGACACGGAAGCTGTCCTGCCTGGGCACCAGTAAACCCGTACACAGAGTTTGCAGAGATTTTAAGGGCAAGTTGCCTTCCGTCAAGTACTTTTTGCATAAAAGGGTCAGTAGTTTGGGCAAGTTCGGCCCTAGCTTTTTTTCTGGCTGCAAGTAGTTCTTCAAGCACTATAGGCAGTAAGCCTTTTCTGTGTTCAGCTTTCATGAACTTTTCGCCAGTAGGAGTAACTATGAAGGAGTCCTTGTCTAGTTTTGGAGCCACTGAAGGAGGAACTAGGGTGCAGTAACACAGGTTGTGGGCCATCATGATTGAAGGGTAAAGAGACGCAAAGTCCAAAGTTGCTATTGGAGTTTTGTAAAAGCCTGGTTTGGGCTCAATCACCACAGCTCCTTCGAACTTATCTCCTCTATCGCCTCTTGTTTGGGTAGGAATTAGCATGTTGCAACTCCTGGCCTTCCTTAGCAGTTGCGAAAGCACTTTGATTTGCTGGCCGCGTGTGCAGAGGTAAGAAAAAGGAACTCCTGTGACTCGGGCCATTTCAGTGTAGTTGAAGATACACATGAGTTTTTCTAGAAGTCTTAAAGGTAAGTAGCAGTCCTTAAGACAGTAAACAGCAATTCTGCGCCGGGAGTCGTCGGTTCCAGCTTGCAGGTCTTTGATGATGGTCCAGTGGACGTCTTCTTTTTGCTCTTTGAGAAAGTTAAGTGAAACAGAGTTAAGTGAGTACTGGGAAAGTTTATGTTCGCGTTGGATGTGCTGAAGCATGTCTAGTTGGACCCTTCCTTCCATAACTACTTCTTTGGTGTCTCTGATTCCTTGTGCTTTTGACTGGAAAGTGGAGTCTTTGAAGCTAATTCTTTTGTTTTTGATTCTTCCTAGGTTGGAAAAGTCTTTGATTTTGAGTTTGTCTGCTCTTCCAAACAAGTAGGAGTAGTCGAAGTTCAGAATGTTGTACCCAGTTATAATGTCTGGGTCCACTTCTACCACAAAATCCCTCCAGGCTTGCAGCATCGCTGCTTCGTTTTTGAAACTAAACACGTCCGCGTCTGCTATTTCTGAACACCCACCTAAAGTAAATATGTTTCTGGCTATTATTTCTTCAGTCCCCGCTATTTTGCAAACGTTTCCTATTTGAATTACTTCGTTTTTGTCGGGAGTGCAGAAGTGCTCTCCGTCGTTGTTGCACTCTATGTCGAAACTAAGGATCCTCAAAGGAGGAATCAAACTCCACTCGCCTTCAGGTTTGTGGGGAACTAAGTCTTCGTAATTTACTTCCAGTTCTACTTGCGAAGTAGAGATTTTGTTTTGCGTAAAGCTGTAGTTGCCTCCTTTAATTTCAACCCAACTCATTCCTACTATTTCGCTGTCGATCATGAACCTAAGCACAAAGGGAACGTTTGACTCATAAGTAACTCCTCCAAAGTCTATTCCGTCAATTTCCACTCCTCTTTCTAGTGCTCCTCTCAAAGCTGCAACTTGCTTGGGTTGCTCTGTGAAGACTTTGAAAAAAGACTTAGGACCTTCGGGTGTGTAAAACATAATGCTTTCTCTAGTGTGTATTTCTATGTTAGTCACAGACCCTCTGCCAAAACCATTGAGTGCAGCTTTCAACTTGTTCGCATAAACCTGGTTATCGCAGTTTTGGGGACACTCCACCCAAAAATAAGGACGGAAAGAATGCACATGCGCCAATACCGAGTTTCCTTCTTGCGTCACACCGAAAACCCTGAGGTCTGTGTCTGAGTTAGTTGAGTTCTCTACATAGTGAATGTCTGTTGCCAAGAACCTTAAGCTGTTTCCAGAATCCAAGTAAGCAGGTCTAAGCGGCGGTCTCTGAATGTTTTCGAACTTTTTTCGCGGTTCCATTTATATCAGAAGTATTATGTCAAATATTCAGTAGGACTAAGGTTAAAATAATGATGGAAAGCGATTCGTTTGATGAAAACTTTTACTGGGAAGAAATTCTTAAACAAGAAAGAATAGATGTGGATTGGCTTGACTATAACCCACATGCATTTTTGCCCCTAGACTTTGAGTCCTTTTTGTGGACAGGACACATAGGGAGGATCAATGTTGAATTGCAAACTCCTCCTGAAGACTGGAAACCAATTTTCATAGTTGGTTGCGGGAGGTCAGGAATGACAGTGCTTTGCAAACTGCTGTCTGCCCACCCAGACGTGTGCTTCTTGAACGAACCCAGACAACTCTGGATGCAAGTTTGCAAAAGTTTTGATGTGCTGTCTGCTAAGTGCAAAAAACGAAGGGGTAAACTCCGAATGAACAGAGCAGACGCTTCTCCTGAAAAAGCAGAAGCTCTAAGGCAGTTGTTTTACTCGTTTACTAAAATGCTGAACCGTAACTATCTTGTTGAGAAATCCCCTGAAAACGTATTTAGGTTGAAGTGGCTTAGTACCTTATTTCCTAATTGTAAGTTTATCATCATGCACAGAAACCCCATTTCCACAGCTAGGTCTATTTCAAGGTTCCAGCCTCACTCTTGGTACGGCCACGAAAACTACAAGTGGAACTGCTTAAAACTACTGGCGAAAAAGTTTGACGTAAGGTTCACTTAGCACATACTTAAACTCCCTGAAGACTTTATTTCAAACGCGGAGGAAACCAACTGTATATTTTCAAAAGCTCTTTTGGAGTGGGCACTGTCTTACTTGAGTGCTGAAGAATTTAAGTCGACTTTGAATGCTGAAGAACAATCAGAAAGGATCTACGACATTCACTTAGAAGACCTTATAAACCAACCTAAACACTTTATGAAAGAAATTGTAGAGTTTTTAAAACTCAACACTAGTGAAGAAGTCCACGAACTGTCTGAAAACTTGTTGCAAAAAGCCATGACTCCTTCGATTTCTTCTTATCAGTTTTCAATTGAAAAAGAAAGCGAGTCCCAAATACTACAGATGGCTGGACCTGATATCAGAAGGATCATTGCTCACTACCGATGTTCTCCTAATAAAACTTAGCCCAGTTCTTATCTATTAAGTTCCTTGTATAAAAATGCCAGGCGTCTAACTGGCGCTGGTCAGAGTTGCTGAGTTTTTGCTTGGCGTAGAGTTTTGTGCATATTCTAGAACCTTCCTCCACAGAAATTGGGTCGAGTCCTTGGACTTGGTTCAACTCGGCCTTGCATGCCTTTACTAGACTTTTGAGTTCTTGGAAGTTATTTGTGTGTAGATGGTTCCTGTAGTCTTCCATCCACACTACTTCTCTTAACAAGCTTCCTGAAAAGTCTTCTTCTGACTTAACTAAGTTCTTGCAGACCCTTACTTTGTGACTGGAGGGGTTGTACTCAACGTTCATGGCGTTGTCTGAAAAGCACTTGAAAGGGTTTCTGGTTAAGTGCACTTCAGGGGGGTTTTCTACTTGTTCAAGGACTCCCTGAGATATTTCTTTAAACCTGATTCTTGGCCCCCAAAACAACCCTTTAAACTTTCTGTTGATGTAATCAAACATTACTAACTTTTACTTATCTCTTTAATAACACTAGTGAGTGCGTCAATCGAAGAAGCATCAGTGTGCATTTGGGCGTTGATTAGGTGGAGGAGTACAAGTCGGAAGTCTGAGTAGTGGGACTGAGAGTACCCAGTAAAGTCCTTTTCAAGAGTAGAAGTAGCGTAGTCAGCAGCGCCTTTGGCTTCTTTTAGTTCGTTAGCAGCTTTTTCTATTTCTGAAGGGTCTGTTTCCTTGGAGCGTTCTTGGAGCTTTTCGTAAGTTTTGGACCTTTTTTCAAAGTCCATGTCAGCGCGCCTTGATTCTGAAAGTGACCTTCGCTGTTGCTTCACACGGTCTGGGTAGCGTTTCACTGCACTTCCAACTTGGTTTTTGATTCTTTGTAAGCTTTCTCTTTGGGCAGACACTATCTTTTCGATGCCTTTGGATAAAGAACCCAGCCACATAGATACACTTTCATTAGGTTCCAAATGGGCTACTTCTAGTAGTTTCCTTTTAAGAGACTCTTTGCTGTGGATTGAGTTTTCTTCAGACTTTATGAGTCGTTTTACAATGACATTAATTGTATTGTACTCGTTTTGTGCTTTTTCTAGTCTATCCTTCAAAGCTCTGCCTCTGTCTTCTGCCATTTAAATTACTTAGTTTTTCTGAAGATCTCTCGGAAGTTTATTGCGGACTCTTTTCTGTTGAAGGATTCAATTTTCTGGGCAGAGTGAGCAAACAAAGACTTTCTGAAGTAAAACTTGTGGAAAGCTTGGTGGATTTCCAGGCCTTCTGAAATCATTTTGCCTATTTTCTCTGGCAAAACCAACACAAAACTTTTGCGCACGGCTTTTTCTTCAAGATAAGGTTCTAAGAAACTAGGAGCCCTGCTGCTGTTCAGTCTGCCTTGAAGTAACAATCCTGCACTTTCCAAAACTACTTCTTCGCCCTTTTCAAAGCAAACCACCTGCGATTGTCTCGTTACAAAGTAAACATGTTCTTTCTTGACCTTCTCCATACTAAAGCCTTCTTTGTAGTATTGGATGAGTTCCTCAGCAGCCTCAATGTAAAGGTCAGGCAAAAAGGAATCTAGTTGTCCTAACCACCTTGGAATCTTGGCAGCGTAAACCATTGAAATAGATGAAGCAGTGGTGGTGTTTGTTCTGAAAGAAGGAAGTAAGTGCTGCACGCCTACTATGTTTCCAGGAGAAAGTTCTTGTTCTATCCAGTCGCTGCTTTCCTTTACTCTGCCGTTAATCACTAAGTAAGCACAGTTGCATTCTTCTCCTTCCTTAAAAAGGACCTTGTCTGGCTGGATATACTCCCCTGAAGTTGTTTCGCATAGCTGGTTTATCTCTTCTTGGGAGGCTTGGGGAAACTTCTGTCTGAGTTGGCGCTTTAAAGAAGGCATTTTGCTGGTTGTTTTTATGCTAAGGTCTTTTAAGTTAGAGTCTATTCCTGCAATCATTTGAGTGCATTCTAGTTCTTGTATGATTCCCTGTTTGTACAACTTCTGGATAAGTTCTCTTTGGGAAATCAGCAGTGAGTGAGAAGCTCTTTTGGTTTGCACGTCTGCCATGACGTCTGTGAACCCCTCTACAATGTAGTCCCTGATGAAAGCTTCGCATCGTGCCACTTCAGCTTTGGCTGAGTTCATCACTTCACTAAAGATGTCTTTGTCTACGTCTAGTTCTGTTTCGTCCATTAACTCCTCAGCTTCTTTGTGGACTCTGACAAAAGTACTTGCTGCGTCGTAAATGATCACTATTCTTTCAAACAACAACTTTTTAAAAACAAACCCAATCAAAGGAACTCTGGACAAACTAAGCAAACCTTTCATAAAAGAGGAGTTGCACAGGTCGTTTTCCAAAACCTCCCAGTCTTCCACTGGACAGTAGTACTTGTCAAGGCACCTGTCACAAGAGTTCATAAGTACCAAAGCGGTGTCGCCTAAGCACTGTCCACTTTCGAACTCTTCCCAGTAGAGTCCTTTCAAAGAACTAAAGAACCTTCTTCTGGTTTCAATCAAGCATTCTTCTCTAGTTAAGTTCAGTTTTGAGCTGTACGCTTTCAAAAGAGCTCTGTAGTCACCTCCTGGGAACTCCTCAAGAACTTGGGAGCCTACCTTAGTGAACTTCATGACTTCTAGCAGTAAGTTCTTAGGCCCAGCTATTTCTGACACTTTTTTCCAGTTAGCCAAGTTGTAGTCTTTATGTTTTTTCATGTTGTTTTCGTTAAAAACCACTTTTTCCAGCACAGAAGTAGTAACTCCCAAGATCATGTTTTCTTTTGCTGGAGTTAAAGTTTCCATTTCAAAGTAACTAACTCCTAACTTAACTAAGATCGAATTGAAAACAAGACTAAGTGCTGCTACTCCCACAGTAAGCATCAACAGAACGTTTTTAAACCTAGCGTCCAGTCCTTCTTCGTGGAAAGCAACTAGTCCTAAGGCTATTGATATCACGCCTTTGAAACCTGACAGTACTATGATAGCAGTTTCTTGTAGAGTAAGTCCGTAGCCCAAGTTCTTTAGCAACGGGTAGTGCAAAAGCAGCACTAAACCCCTGATCACCTGCAACAAAACGTACACTAGTATGAGTTTCAGAAGGTCTGAAAAATGCAGCCCCAGTTCACTTTTAAAAGGAACTCCCACAAGAACTCCACCCATCACGAAAATGATAGACTCTATGTTTGTAGTAATTTGTTTCCAAAAGGCATGCAGTGCTTCTTCTGCTACTGAACTAATTAAAGTCTTCCCGTAAGCACACATATACAGACCTAGAGCTGTTGTAGCTAAGCCTCCAGAAACCTCCAAAAACGAGCACTCACAAACATAGAAGACCGTGTAAGTAAAGATCAAAGTCAGGTTTACTTCCTGGACTTGGTCGTTCACAATCCTTTTCAAAATGTAACCCATCAACAGACTAAACAAAATTCCCACTAACAGTCCTCCAAAAGATATCCTGACGAAAAAGTTAAGGTTCTCCAAAAGGTCTAGCTCGCCCTGAATACTGTCTACCATCACAGAAAACAGCACAAGAATAGTGGCTTCATTCAGAGAGGTTTCACCCTCTACTAAGGTTTCAAACCTACTGCTGCATTTAACTTCTTTAAACTGGGCAGCAAGTGCCACGTGGTCTGTAGCTGATAAAAGCACCCCTATAAGTAAAGCTTCACTCCAACTAAACTCATTGTAAAGCAGCTCTTTGACAACTACCGCCACTAAACAAGTGTTCAAAACAACTACAGTAGAACCTAGAGCTACAATCTGAGGAAGTTCTTGTTTGAAAGTGTGCCAGTCAGTTGAAGCTGAGGCTTCAAACACAAGTGCAGGCACCAAGCCCAGAAATATTACGTTAGGGTCCACTAGTTCTATCATTTCTACTTCAACTCCAGTTAAGTGGAGCCAAATTCCTGAGATTCTAAGAAGCACACCTCCTACCACAATTAAACTAAAAGCCGGCAGTTGAGTTCTTTTCTTTACTTCAAAACTGACAAACGATATAGTAATTGAACTAAAGATAAAAAGTATTACGTTCTCAACTGATAGTGCTTCCATTATATAAATGGGACTGAGTTCAAGCAGTCAAAAATCTGAGTCTGTTGAAGAGCTTTCCAAACTCGTAGTTTTTTGCAGAACAGAAACTAACTCACTGAACTCCCAAAAGAAACTACTCAGTGGAATTGGGAAACTCAAAAAAGACCTTCAGAATCCTAAGTTGAAAAAAGCTGTACTAGAGGAGCTCAAAGGAGTAAAAGCTATGCCTTCAGTAGTTTCTTGTGCTAACTGGCAAAAAGAAGTTTCCAGCCAAGAAGAACTCAGTGAAGTTCAAATTGAAGCGATTGACTTGCTTCTATTGATTATTTCTGAGGACTTTTCATTTGCTTATTACATTTTCCAGCATAACCTTCTTGAAGTCATCAACAAAATTGCCCTTTCGGACATACCAGAATACAGACTGAAAGGTGTAAGGATCCTCAGTTACATTTTGGGCCAAACTGACAAAAAGATCGAAGGCTGCGATCTTGTTTTAGAAATTGACAAAATAAACCCCCTTTACACTCTGAACTTGGTTTTGCAAAGTACAAAATCAGAGGTTCTTTCACAAGTATTTGCTATGAAAGGAGTTAAATGCCTTGCCCCAGCTTACAAGTCTGAATTTGTCCCCAAAGGCATAGTTACAACTATCGGAAACATACTTTTAGAAAAGGACACAAACAAAGAACTCATTCAAGAGTCTTTGGAAGCCCTTGCAGTAGCCTGTGAACAACAAGAAACTGTTAACAAAGTTGTTGATAGTAAGCTTTTACCTAAAGTTATGGAGTTTTTAGCAGTTGCTGAAACAAGTGCTTCTGCAATTAAGTGTTTGCAAGCTATGTGTCGTTACAGACAAATTCGATCTACTATAGATAAAGCAACACTAAAGCAACTATACAGAATAGCCACAGGAACTAACGAAAGCATGGGTTTAAATGCCAAAAGTGCCTTGCTAACTTTGTGTCTTGAAGAAGACAAACTTGAATATTTCAAAAACAAAGGGTGGTCCCAAAGTATTTTTTCGCTTTTTAGAAACTTGAAGTCTTTTGAAAGCCGTTTGAAAAGTGTAGAGATCATAAGCCAACTTTCCGATGACTGCTTAAACTATTCTTTGAACGACTTGTATGAAAGCATTTGTGAACCTCTGAAGAGTTTAGTCAACGACAAGTCAACAGAAATCAGACTAAAGGCCATTTCTGCTTTGAAAAACTTAATTCAAAGAATAGACCTCCAAAAGCACTTTACTGAAAGTAAGTTTGTGAAGTTGCTTGTTGAAACTTATGAGTTTCTTGAGGAACCTTTTTACAAGCTAGACACAATAGTTTGTATGTCAGTGATCAGCAACAACTGTCGTAAACTTTTAGAGGAAATAGAGTACATGAACTTTTTTTTGTCAAAAGTAAACAAGCAAGAAGTAACTAAGGAACTCTTAACTGAAGAAACTGCTGAGCAAGTAACTAAACTTGCTAAGTTAACTTGTTGTGGAATGCCTGAACAGTTTGTCCAAAGTGAAATGAAGTCTAAAGTGAAGTTTGTGTGCAGTGAGTGCAGAAGTGACTTAGAGTTTTTAAGACTTAAAGCTGTTGGTACTTTAGGAATACTTTCTCAAAACTATTCTTTCAGAGAAAACTTAATCCAATGGGGAGTTCTGGAAGAGTTAGTTCTTTTACTAAAAGATGAGTTTCCAAGTGTAAAGTCACAAGCTGCTAAGGTCCTTTCCTACTTAACTACAGCTCCAGACAAACTTGAGCTTTGGCTCAAAATGGACTCTGCTTATGTAGTTGATGCTTCCAACTTGCACATTACTGAGAAGTCACTAGAAGTTAAAAAACTCAGGAGTTCAGAAATGTACAGTGGCTGGGGCAAAGAGTTCTCCAAAGGCGAGACTGTAGTAATTAGTGACTTTCCTTTTTTGGAGGCCTGGACCTTTTTTGTGTGGTTCAAACTTCCTTTAGTTAAAGGAAAATTCAATGTACTCCTCCAAGGCTCCACAAGAACTGGTGCTATACTAGGTGTTTCAGGAAACAACTTTGTAACTTATGATGAAAGTTCAGGGGTTTTAGTAACTCTGTGGTCAGGAGTAGCTAAGCTCAACAAAGGCTGGCACAACTTACTAGTTACCAGGTCAGTTGAAGGTTTAGTTACTGCTTATATTGACAGTGAAGCTGGAAAACCCAAGTCTGTGAAAATTCTGCAAAACATGAAGTACTTTGGCAACGATTCTTCAGGAGAAGCTCCCTTTGGAACTCTATGCGATCTTAGAGTTTACTCCAGGTGTCTAAGTTACTCCGAAATGCACTCCATCCAGAAGTACAACAGTAACTTTGTAGACGGCCTGCCTGACAAGGTTTGTGAATACTCAAACTTAAACGACATGTGCAACCTTTTAGCAGACTTTTTAAGAGAAGACCTAGAGGTTATGAAAGTAGAAGCACTGGAAGCCTTGGCTAACTTAGCAACCAAAGCTAGTTGCAGAGCTGGAATTCTGCGTAGTGGTGGGTTGCAACTTATAGTTTCCAGTCTTAACTCTCCTAATAGAGCCTTAAGGTTCCATGCTGCAAGAGCTTTAGTTAACTTAGCTTAAGAGGAAATTTGTTTTTTCTTGCTTTGATAGCACACAAAAGTTTAGTGCAGTCTTCTTGGTACTCCTGAGGAATTAAACTCGACATACTCCAGACTGCACAGGTTTCAAATGCTAGTTCATTAATCATAGGCTTGTATAAAACTATGTACAGAAGCAAAATCAGTCCAAAGTAAAGCCAGATCACTATGTTTTGGAGAGTTTTCAGTTCAAAAATTCTTTCTTTGTAGTCTTTTAAATATAGATCAGAAGACTTTTTAAGCGAGTCGTATAAGTACTTTTCACCTAGTTCTTTTAAAAGTAGGACTTTTTCTGGTTGACTGTTAGTAGTTATTTCGCCGAAAGCACTTTTAGCAATCATACTGTACATGCTTATGGCGCTGTAAAGTCCTTGGCTCATCAGGTTGTTGCCTACAGACTCGCACGAGCTGTCTCCTCTGTAATTTTTACCAGAACATGCGTTTTCAAGCATCAGCTTGTTGTGCTCTTGACTCATAAGTCCTCGAAACGAGTCAGTTTCTTCTGCAACACTAAAAATCAGTTTTCTTTGCATAAACTCAAGTTCACTAATAGCTTGTTTTGCCTTTTGAGCAGGGGATCCTATAGTTTGTCCCTGTGGAACTACATACTTCCACCCAGTAGTAGTGTTTTGAATTTGTGCTTCCATTAGCCATAAGTTTACACTGCTAGAAAGCAGTCTTCTGCGACCAGACCAATCTAGTTGGTAGGGGGCTTGGCTTAGAACCTTAGACAGAGTTTTAAACCCAGTGTAATAGCTCAGGTAAAAGAAAAACAAGGTAATAACTAAGAACACTGCAAGTTTCAGGTAAATTAGTTTTTTGTTAAAAGGATCGTTTGGGAGCTTTGCACCGAAATTTTCTCTTTGGTTTTCAGGGTTCCAGTTGCTTTGAGATATAGTTTCTAAACGTTCATTGTATAAAGACTTCATAAATGAACATGCACAGTTGGGAACCTCCAAAAGTACCTTATAAGCCTCAGTCCTAGACTTGTTGATATTCCTGATTGAGGGAAGTATAGCAAATCCAGCACACGCACACAGAGCCACTCCTGACAAAGAAAGTAAACATACCACGTAGAAATGCTTGTATTGAATGCCTTGGGTCGCTGTTTCTAAATAAATTTTAGAAGACTGGTTCAGCTTGTGTAAAACTTCACCAATGCCATTTCTGTACAAGAAAAAAGCTCTTTTGTTTTCTAGGTCAATCTGAGTAGTGTTGTAGTTGTTTTTAAGAACTAGTCCTTGAACTATAATGTTTGACAAGGTGTCAAACAAGTTATTGGGGATATTTTTAACTCTGCCGTTCCCCAGAATCCATATTTCTAGTTTCTCACTTAAAAAGTAGTTAGTTTCCTTTTTGGTCAGAACTCTAAAGTTCTTAAACAGGTTGTTTAGGACCAAGTTCATATCTTGGGCATCTTCTTCGATCCAGTTGAAGTAAGTAGTTCTGTTGGTTGGAAGCATTAGTTCTTGATCAATTAAGTGTATTGCTCGGACATAGTAAGACAGACTATGTGTGTAAAGCTGTAGGTCCCTGACACCTTGAATGCTGTCCCAAAGTTTAGCATGGAAGTCAACTAAACCCCCAATTATACTGGAGGACACAACAGAAAAGACCACAACTAAAGTCACAGTTGAAAACAGTCCAGCTTTGAACCTAAATGCTTGACTTCTTATTTTTTCAAACTCATAAAGAACTAGTTGCTTCACAGACTTTCTAAACTGGCAAGGTTCACTCATTTTGTAAATATTATAATATGAATCAAACTGAAATTTTTTAAGTTTTCCATATTAGAAATTAGTCGATAATGCTGAGGAGACAACTAAAAAGGTTGATTTGTTTGAACAGAAGACAGTTTGGTGTTACAAAAGGAAGTTCCCAGCCCTACATAGAAGAAGAGCACCTAACTAAGTCTGGAGGCCCAAATCTAGGGATTCCGACGCACCCATTCAAGGGCTACGATGGACCAGAGCAATACTGGGACAATGCGGCTCAGTGGTACGATAGATTCATTTCGCGCTTTTCAAAGAAGATCTATGAAACGATGACTCCTTTCCTTCACTTGGAAGAAGCAGATAAAATCCTAGAAGTAGGGGCGGGAACAGGAGTGGGTGCAGAAGTGCTTCTAGAAAATACTTCTGAACACTCAAAACTGTACTTAACTGACTACTCTAATGGACTTTTAGAGTATTGCAAAGCTAAAAATCTTCCTAGAACTGAAATCAAAAAGGTAAATCCAGATAACTTACCTTTTCCTGGAGAGTACTTTGACAGGTACTTGTCACTAGCTACAATAGAGGAACTATTGAACCCGGAATTAGTGCTGACTGAAGCTTTCAGAGTGCTGAAGCCCACAGGAATACTGGGAATGTCTGTGCTAGGAAAGCATTCTTCAAGCACAGTGACCAAAGCTTTTGGAAAGGTTAGAAGTCGCTTAAACATAAAAAGGCCACTACAACTAAGGAGTGAACTTACTAACCCCGGAATACTCAAAGCCATACTCAAAGAGTGTGGTTTCCAGAAAACTATAACTTTTTACGAACAGTGTCACTATCCCTCAACTGAAATACAAGAACTGAAGAAATTCTTTTTAGAGGAACCTACAATCAAAGAAGCGGCTGCTGCTAACAGTGCTGAGGTTGAGCAAATCGTTGAGGCTGAACTCACTCAAATTTTAAAAGTGGAAGAAACTCCACTGAATTACGAAGCACTTATAATTATTGCTTATAAGTAAATTTATAAAATTATTGCATGTGCAGTTTAAAACTTGTTGCTGATTTGGAATAACTTAGTGGCGTATTCAAATGCGCTATTTTGAATGAGCTGGTTGTTTCTAAAGAATTCATGGTGCACAGTATTGTCAGAATTTAGAAAAAGAACCTCTTCACAGTAACTTTCAAGACTTTTTACGAAAGTTTGATGTGAAAGCCTTAAGAATTCTAGCAAAGGTATTGGAATTGACTTACTTTGAAGACACTCTAAATCATTGTTGCACCTAACTAATAAGTCACTAAGACTTTTCAGAAAAGTTCTTTGGTCCAGAACTTCTAGGTTGTATTCTTTCGAAGGAACTTCAAAAACATTGTGCTTTACATGTTCGAAAACAGTTTTTTCACAAACAACTGAGAGGTCATCTCGACAAACCCCTAGGACTGCTGAGTTGTGTTCTCTGCAGAAGTACTGGAAGTCCTTTTCTAAAAGTGCGTAGTTAACTGGAATTGAGTCTATGATTTTAAAGAATTCTTTGTTGTCAAAAGGGCAAACTCCTTTGATGGTTGAGGATTGGAATGTGCTCAGGCACTTTGGACACACAGTGTGCCCACAAGGCAAGCACAGTGGCTTCCTTTTACTTGAATTAAAAGCTTTTTTACAGATTTGGCATGCAAAGCATGAAGATGAGTTTACTGCTTGCTTATTGATTATGTTGGTTATCAATAGTAATAGGCGGTTTAAATCTGAGTTAAATCCCTTTAGGGTATTTGCTTGGTAGAATTCTGAGTATTTTGGTTTACATAAGAGCCTAGGCTGACGTGTAAAGTTGAATTTTGATTGTTTTTTGTGGTGTTTGGAGTTCTTTAGAGTGTTAGTGTTTGAAGCTTTTTTGCTATCTTTTCCCATTTATTTCTAGAACAAAGCAAACCGATGTGGCTTTATTAATAAGTTGTCGGTCACTTGCAAGTTTTTGTTGTTTGAGCTGCTTCCAAACGCAGTCTTATTTAATTAAGAGTCTAAATATGGGATGCTCGAGCTCAAGACTTAGTGAGAACAAAGAAGAAAGTTTTATTCAAAAGTGCGAAAGAGACTTAGGCTACTTTAATTCAAAGTCACAGGAAATAGACAGAACTATCCACAGGTACTCAGTAGACCTTAAAATGACAGCCAACCAGTTCCTAGCAGCAGCTTACGAACTCAAACTAAGTGTCCCAGATCAAAACCAAGTTTCTTTGGAAAAATTTTACGAAAGCTTTAAAGATCACTTAGGCAACTACGATGCAAGGAAACTTGGCAGTTTAGGAATACTGCTAGGAAAAGGTAGCATAAAAGAAAAAGCCCTTATTCTGTTTCAGAACTACGACACAGACATTTCGAGAACCATTAGTTGTGAAGAATTCACTACAATACTAAAAGACTTAGTGGATATTTCGCTTGGTAGCACTCCACACTTTGCACTCAGCAAAGCTTCTCAAAGCAACAAAAACCAACTTGCAGAGTATGTAAAGAAGTTACAGATTGTGAAAAGCACTGTTGTTGACTACCTAAAAACAGCAGTTTTTGAAAACGTTACTAACGAGTTGTCCATTCAAAACTTTAAGTTGCTTTTCGAACAAAATGAAGTGTGTTGTTTAGTTAGTTCCTCCAAACTACGCAAGTTAGCTCTTAAAAAGTACCAAGAAATAGTGGTTCCTGCAAATATTACACTTGATTTGCTGAGAGACGAAGCCAAATTCAAAGACTTGCTTAACCATGAAATAGCCAAAGAAATGTATGAAGAAAGTTAATAAATTAAACGGAAAGAATTTTACCATCAGAAATGTTTCCCCATCCAATTAAACGCCAGTGCTTCTCAACTCTTCTGCTCAAGGCAACTTTTTCTCCGATGTGGCAGCACACAGGCTTGGTTAGTTCAACACGGGCCTTGTCACTGCTTACATGAAGGACTCTTCCTCCAGTAGAAGTACTTCCTACGTTCACCATAAGGTACTCGTCTTTACGGAGTTTAGGAATTTTGTCACTCCTGCTCCTCCCTGTGTCAGACTTGACTCCTAGTAACCTCCGCAAAAGATAGTAGTCCACTTCTAACTCTATGTAAATCTCAGGCAAAGTCCCTGGGTGCCCTAAAACGTGCCCAACTAAAAAGTCGTTTCTGGTAAGGGAAGGGTCTACTGTAAGTCCTACACCTATCAGTCCTCCTGGAACAGCGTACTGGAGTTGGTTTTTTTCTGCGAAGAGACTCACTATTTTGGATTTGATGGGAGTGCAAACTGTTGCTCCTTGTTGGTTTTTAGAAATGATTCCTGGCCTGATTTCAACTTCGTCTCCTAGTCTGAGAATGCCTCTTAAAAGACTCCCGCCAGCAACTCCTCCAACTAAGTCGTTGATTTCTTGTCCTGGTTTGTTGACATCAAAACTCCTAATAACTATCAAGCGAGGAGCTGAAGTAAAGTCTCTAACGGGAATAGGGATGTTTTGGCATATGTACTTCAGCACATACTGAATATTATATTCTAATTGCGCTGAAATTGGAATTATAGGGGCATTGGCAGCTTTAGTTCTTGAAATGTAGTTTTTGATCTGTTCGTAGTGCTCAAGAGCAGCAGACTGGTTGGGAATTAAGTCCACTTTGTTCTGCAAAATTATGATTTGGTTCATGTTCATAATTTCCAGCGCAGCAAGGTGCTCTGAAGTTTGGGGCTGAGGACACGACATATTTCCCGCCACTAGCAAGAGCGCAGAGTCCATAACAGCAGCCCCATTCAGCATAGTAGCCATCAAAATGTCGTGTCCAGGGCAGTCCACAAAACTTACATGTCTCTGCAAAACCATAGGTTGTCCGCAATCAGAACAAGGCACGTTTTCTCCCTGGCCACTCCCAAAGGCTTTGTAGCAGTCGGGGTCTGGACAGCCACACTTAAAGATCTTTGCGTTGGCGTAACCTAACTTGATAGTGATGTTTCGGACGCGTTCTAGCGAGTGCTGCTGGGTTTTAACTCGCGAAATGGCGTATACAAGAGTGGACTTTCCGTGGGACACATGACCTATAGTGCCAATGTTAATAGTTGCTTGCCGGGAAATAACTTCTGGAGTTAAGGGAGTGACTCCTGAAGGGTCTAGTCCTTCAAGGTTTTGTTCTAACAAACCTGATTCCATTTATTATAGGTGTCTTTGAGTTTACATAAGCCCTAATATTAGCAAAATGAGCAAGAACTATGGCTACTCCACGCCGCAATCAGAAAGAATTCAAAAGATATCTGAAAGACTAAGCAACATTAGATCCAATGTAGGCCAAGAAAAAGTAGGTAGAATAGACGACCTCGAGAAAAGGTATCAAATCCTTGAATCCCAAATGTGGGAGAACAACGACACTAACTCCCAGAAGTTCAGTGCTCTTCGGGACCAAACCTGCAAAGTCCAGAAGTTAATAGAAGAAGAGCAGAACACTAGAGAAACCTTGTTTGAAGAAAAGTCAAAGCAACTGGAACAAACCCAAGAGTCTCTCCAAGAACTGTTGCAGGCAGAAATAACTGCTCGCCGCGAAACAGAAAACAGACTAGTGAACTACTTAGAAGAAAAAGCAGCTAAAGTCAGAAACGAGATACTCAGTTCTGGACGTTTGCACTCAAGTGGGTTAGAAGAAGTTAAATCCAAAGTGCAAACGGAGCTCCCAGGAATGGAAGATGAAGTAAGACGCCAAAAACAAGAAAGAGAGTCCCTAGAAAGCAGTATCTTTAACCAGTTAAGACAAGAACTTGACAAAGTAGAAACTGAAGTAGCAAGTGAAAGAAAAGCCCGGGAAGAAACTGAAGAGGCATTGCTAAACATGTTAAGAGATGTAGTTTCACGCATGAAAAGCGAAGTGGACCAAGAAAGAAGAGACAGAGAAGCCACAGAAGAAAACCTTTTGTCTCTGCTAGAGGACACTTGCAACAAACTCAATGCTATGACAAATCTTTAACCTAAAAGTTTAAAGTGCTCTTTCAGGACAGGGCGCACGTCCTCAACGTGGAGGAGCTGTCTCAAAAAAGTGAGAGTGCGTTCTAATTCTTGGTCTTTGGGTTCATTAAACCACGACTTAATGGGAATCCCATTTTCTAAGTGGTAGGCAAAAGCCTGCACGGAATTATCAAGTATAATTACCTGGGAAAGATCCCTGCCAAGAACTCTCAAGTCCTTAATATAAGAGTCTTGCCACTCCACACAGGCTTCTCTGAACAACCTGTGCCTGATTAGCCTTTTGTGAGGGTCGAGTTTTTTCAAAACTTCTTCGGCGTAAGCTTTGTGGGAAGCTGTGAATAACACAATTTCAAACATTTGAGCAACTTCTTCTAAAAAAGGTTTAAGTCCTGGCCTGTACTTCACAAACACTTCAAAAGTAGCATTGTTAAACTGTATTGCGATCTTTTGGTCTGCGTTAGGGACTGAAGTGATTTCGGAGTGCACCAGTGTTTCGTCTAAGTCCAAAACTAAGGTTTTAGGTTTGCTTTTGCGAGTCTGGAAAGGGAGTAGTCGCTGGACTGCTGGACAAACAGGGAGACTCCGCACAAAGTCATAAGTTTGATAGTCTTCGGACTCAGTTTCTGTATCCATGGTTTTGGAGTCTTCTTCAGATACTTGGTTGGGGTTATTTGTTTGCGAGAAAATAAGACGGGGAGTGCTTATTGCTGTAGGGTTGTTTTCCCAGATTTCATCTTTGTATAAGTCCGATCTTCGCGGGGTTGGGATACTGTCGTACGTCACTTCCATTTTAAATTTGTCAAGTAGAGTTGTAAATTACTAAAATGGATCCCAGCACACAAAAGATGCTTATTGCAGAGTGCCAGCCTATAACTCAACAGGAGTTATTCTTCAACCACAAAATTGCGTATGTTGTGAGTAAAGAGTGGTGGGATAACTGGTGCAGTTACGTAGGGTACCAAAAGGCCCCCTCTGAAGAATTGCCGGGTCCTATTGACAACTCTCCCTTAATGGGACTGTCATTTGAACTTTTCGACAAAGGATTCTTCCTTAGTAAAAAGGCCTGGAAGCACCTTTGCAACTGGTATGCAGGTGGCCCTGAACTGCCAGTTTTCATCTTCGATGGACTTCCGGATTTGTTCCCCATTACTGTTTACGTCTGTTTCAGTGAGGATTCCAAACCTTTTCTAGTTTCCTCCCAAATGACTGTTGAAGACTTAAAGAAGCACTTAGGTTCCAAACTTCTCTTCAACTACAAGAAAATGCTTCTCCAAAAACTAGAGTCCAACACCCTAAGAAAAGACCTATCTGGAGACTCAACTTTAGAAGAAGCAGGAATTGCAAATGGAAGTTTATTGGTCCTTGAAGAAACCAAACAACTAGACCTGCCTGAAATCCCAGAAACTGACGACGAAGCAGGCAGAAACACTCCTGACCGCACAGCTTCTACAGGTATGAGCTAAATAGGGAAACAGGCCCCTCAACATCCTTGTGTTCTGAGAACCACGAAGAAGATTTGCAGCTAGAGTTAGAACAAAAGGTTTGGGAGGACTCCCAGCCTAGGTTTGACAGAGAAGAAGTAGAACTCAAAATTAAGGAAACCCTCTCGATGGCTAGAATTAGGCTGGACATTAGGCCTCTATGTGCCTGCAAAAACAACTTAATCCAAATCTGGGAAGATTTTCAGGATTGGAGGAAAAGAGAACCGAAGACTTCAAGTAATCAATGAGACACTAAATAACCATAAAGTTATAATAACTTTGTATCCAGATAGAATCTTGGATAGGGTTACCAGAGGAAAGCTTACTTAATAGTAAAGTTAGTGGAACTGTTAGGGAGAGTCTTGATTAGACTCAGGAACTTGCAACTCAGTAAAGGGCTCAGGGTCAGGCAAGTCTGAGTGGTTTGACCTAATTAGCTTCATATTGACTTTCAGAAACTCATTATAGGCCTTGTTTAAGTTATTCAAAGCGGTGCAGTACTCTTCTTGGAGCATTTGGAGTTTGAGTGACTTGTCCAAGAACTTTTGGAACTTCTTTTTGGGTTCGCAGTGTGTTTCTTTTGAAATCTTATCGAAGTACTTTTGGGCATGTGATTTGACTTGGATGGAGGATCTAGACCCAACTACTTTTTGTATTCTTTTCCAGTCTTTTCCGTATAAAGAAAGGGCTTCTAGGAACTTTTCGTGCTCTTCATTGGTCCAGCGGCCTGTAAGAATCTCTTTGCTACTTTCATTCATTTTATGTATGACTTAACATGTCACTTATTAACTTAACTACTGAAGCATTATTCTAAGTTTCCCTCTTCGAGCTTTTTGATCCTTAAGCTTTCTTTTGCTTTGGTGTCAGAAAACTCTTTTTTTTTAAGGTCTACTTCTTGTTGCTTAGATTCTACTTGGGCTTGCAGTCGGGACTCTTCTTCACTGACTTTCAGAAGTTCTTCTTGGATTTGTTCCATTTTGGCCTGGGCTTCTTTTTTGAGGTAAAGTTCGTTTTTGAACACAACTTGGTTTTGGGCAAAGATTTCTTCTTTCAAGTCTTCGTACTGCTTTTGGGAGTTTTCTAAGTCTTCAAAGGCCTCTTTGAGTTTTTGTTCCTTGTCGTTTTTCTCTGCCAAAGCCTTGTCATGGCTATTTTTATGGGTATCATACTTTTGTTTGAGGAACTTGTACTCTGAGTCTAGTTTTTTTTGGCGTGAGTTAGCTTCTTGGATTTGGTTCCTCAACACTTTGTTCTCTTCTTCAGTTGAGTTGATATCTTGTTTAAGGGATCGGATCTTGTTTTTAGCCTTCTCTAAAAGGGAATTGATTCTTTGATCTATTTCATCTTCCATTATTATTATTCTAAGGGTCTGGAGTTCCTAGTTAGTTCTGCTTTTAAAAAGACCCCAGTGCTTTGGGAGTTATTCCAAGCAAAGTTAAAAAGAGTAGCAGGGGCATACTTAAGTAGTTTCTGAGAAGAAGGCTTTATCACTTCTTTGGGGGGAGCCACGTACAGGTAGAACCCTTTGCCGGGGTCTTCCAAACACTCACTTACGAACCTGTATACGTCTTGGACAGTTTCTGCCACTGAAAAGGTTCCTTCTAGGAGTTGTCTGTTGGGGAACCTCACTCTAACTCTGCATGTGGTGTAGAACTCTTGGGACTTAACTTTGTCTAGTTTTAGTTTCCGTTTGCTTTGGAACCTAGACATCGACTCTCTCTGTCTCATGATCGACTGAATGTTTCTTAGTTGGATGTTTTCGTCGTCTGGGGATTCTTCTTGGGTAGAAACTTGAGGAATGGTGTTTCCTAAAACTTCAAACACTTGTGGATTTCGTTCAACTCTCATACTAGCAGCTTGTTGAAGGCGCTCAGCTTGCAGTCTCTTTGCTTCTTCTTCTGCGCGTATTGGGTCGTTTTCCCTCGAAGCAATGCTGGGGATGTCTGGGTTGGTTTTGGTGACAATGGTTTTGTAGGGATCAAATTCTACAGGGGCAGAATCTGGAATCACTGGAACTTCTTTTTTGGATAAACCTATGTTTTCAGCTACTTCGTTTAGTTCTTCTAGGACTTTTTTGAGTGATTGGAAATTCACCTGCGGCATGTAAAGTAGTTCTCTGTCTTCCTCAAATCCTAAACTGGTTAAGTAAGCTTTGGCATCTTTATGCCGAGCTACCTTGTCCCAGAGCTTAGGATTCGAGATTTTGAGCCGCCTTACTCTGTCGTCGAGGGGATTGGCTTTGAGTATGTTCGCAACTATGACTTGAAGAGTATAAATGCAGTCTTTTAGTTGCTGGTTGGTTTCATGATTCAGTAAGTTTTCAACTAAGCTTGGAAGGACTTCTGTTGGTGTTTTTTGAGTAGGCTCTGGCTGAGTGAGTTCTGTAGTAAGTTTAGTTTTAATCATTTCTTTGATCCTCAAAGGAATTCCTAGTTGGTTCCAAGCCTCGTCTGATATTTCTTTTAGACTGTCTGCAGTTTCAAACCATTCGTTTTCTAGTTTCTGAATGATAGGTTCGATTCTTTCTTGAGGTAAGTTGTTTGTTTGTGCTAGTTGAGTTAAAAACTTTCTGGTAGTCATTTTCTGTTCCATTTGTATAAATGTCTTTGCTAAACAGAAGTATCATAGAGCTCAAAAGGGCTCCTTACAGTTTGAGTATAATGCAGTGGAACATCTTAGCTGACTTCATTTCAAACGAAACTGGAGCTCCTCTAGAATTCACAGACTGGGAAATCAGGGCCCCCAAGATAGTTAACGAAATAGCTAAGTGGCATGCAGACGTAGTGTGCTTGCAAGAAGTAGACCACTTTTATGACTACTTACTTCCAGAACTCACTAAGTTGGGGTACACTGGAGTTTTCCAACAAAAACCTGAGTGGCACGAAGATGGCCTTTCAGTGTTCTACAAGTCAAAAAAACTCCAACTAGTCCAAGAAGAAGTTCACTGGTTCCAAGATACCAACCAATTTGCCTACAACCTCAAACTAAAAATGAACCAGAAACTGTTTTACGTAGTGTGTACTCACTTAATTGCTAGAGAAGAGTATGAACAAACTAGGATATGCCAAGCAGAGTCCCTTGTTAACTACATTTCGGGTTTGGAAAACATTCCTTTGATCCTTTGTGGAGACATGAATTCTTGTCCTGGGACTCTTTCTTTTGAAGTTTTAAGGAGAAGCAACCTTAAAAATGCTTACAGAGAAACAGACTCCTACACAGTTTTAAGGAAAAACCAGGGGTGCGTTAAGTGCGACACTTCTGACTACATATTTTACAAAGGACTAGAACTGGGGGCTTTACTATCACTCCCCAGTCACTGCAGAATGGTTGCAGAAGGCATGCCTTCCCAAGATTACCCCAGCGACCACTTGTGCTTACTTGCTAAGTTTTTATAGAGAACATTACCTAGTATTAGCTAACTTAGCTCCTTCAGGAGCAATTTGGTCAGACTGAACATCTACCCACTTACTATTTTTGTCAATTGGTCCTTCTTGCTTCACATAGACTAGTTCTCCAATAGAATGAATAATAACTGCTCTGAACCACTTTCCAGTGGAGTCTTGCACGTCTACTTTGAGTCCAGGCTGAAGTTTTTCTTCAGGAATGTCGTAATCTGAGTCCCAGTCATCTGACTTGTCAGGGATGGAGCCTTTCATGAGTTTGCGAAGCAATTCTAGTTTTTCTAAGTTGCTTCGGGCAATGTAGTTTTGAGAAGACCCCCACTGGACAGTTTTAGGCTTGTAAATAGACATAGAACTAGGCCTTGAAGGCTGCATGTAAGAAGTAGTGGGGTACTGAGTTTCCTTCAACCAAGACTCGATCCACTTAACTTCTTTGTTTTTCTTAGAAACCCACTCCTTCACAGCGGTGATTCGGGAACAAACTTTGAAAAGGTAGTCCAGACACAGTTCTGTGGCCTTGAAGTATTGCTTGTTTTCTCTCATTTGGTCCAGAAAAGCNTTCATAGCAAANTCAATTCTTTCAGATGCAAAACTGTCGTTGATCTTAAGCATCCAAGTAAGTTGTCGCAAGTAAGGTTTTTGAGTGTCGTAGTCTGATTCGTGCAGTCGCTTTTTAAGGACCTTTATGAAGTTGAAGGAGTGGTCTCTGTTTTCATAACATAAAGTAGCATAGAGGTGTCCAACAGCCCTAGCTCCTACCTTAGTGTTGCCTTCATCACACAACTTAAGCATAGACATAGGCTCCAGCAGTTTAGCCATTTCTTTGCTAGAAATAAATTCTGTTCCTAACTGTAGTGTTGCAATTAAGTAGGAGTAAGAGGCCCCTGAGTCGTTGTAAGAAAACCTATCCCCTCTAGACTCCTGGTCAGGCTTGTACCTATCGTACCCCATAAATATGTCTTTGTGCTTGTGTTCTTCTGGAAACAGTCTAAAATGCCTTTTGTCTTCAAAAATGTGGCTAATTAGCCTTGGAATAATCTCGTTTGCAGAAAACAACTCTGGAGACAACTTGCACACTCTGTAAATCAGCTCGAAGTACTGCGAGTAGTGCTTAGTGTAAGGCTTCCTGGCAAAGTTAAGCTTGTTCAAAAGTCTTTTTAGGAAGGAGTCGTGTTGTGAAGTTTCAACACACCGCAAAGCAGCGTGGATTACTCCCAAAATAACCCTTCTTTTCTCAGTGACGGGGCACTCTAGAATAAGTTCTTTCAAAACGGGTTCTACAGTTACTGTTTCTAGCAACCACTCTGAAACTTCTGGCGAGTTTTTGAGGTTTTCTTTAAGCAAGTTCACAAAGCTGGGCAGTCTTGAAAGGTCTTTAGAACGGATCATAATTGTCAAGAAAAACTCAGTCGCAAACCTGAGTATGTCAGTGCGTCCTAGCTTCAAAAGCCGGTACACAAAGTCGAAGTACTCTGTGGTGAAACTAGACCGGCACCTCCAGTACCTTTCGTTTTCTTCTTTGACTTCTTGGAAGTCTTTAAAGTCGCCCTGGACTTCATGCAGAGTTATTGGCTTGAGACTTTCTTCTTCTTTNGCAGGCATGTAGGCCACGCTCCTTTCGTAAAACAACAAGTACGCGTTTCTGAATCGCTCTCTGCTACTTGAAATGCTTGTGCCGTAAGTAGTGGGGTAACTCCATTTTTCTTCGCCTCCAAAAGCCTCGGCTGGAATGTCCTCGGGATTGAATTCCTTCACTAGGGTGTCGTTGAACTCATACCACTTCTCACTGCTTCGGTCCTTGATAAAGGAGTAGTAGTGGCCACTTTCAGCAGTTCCTATGTGAATCACGATTCCTTTCAAAGAGTAATTGTAGTACTCCGAAGGGTACTTTTGGTCAGGAATCTCCTTGTCGAATTCTTTGCTTTCCTGCTTAGCAAGTTCTTTTTCTTTGAGGAGTTCACGTCTTTCCAGACCTTCTTGTGTGTAGGGCTCCATGTCGAGTTCTAAAGGGAACTCGCAGTAGTCATTTACCTTGGCCCTCTCCATAGTGTCAAAGTCAAAGTCGAATCTACGCATTGCCACTACAAAGATGTTAGGCAAATGCTTAATGGACACTCTCCTCAAAGCAGTCACTTTAGCTTCGCAGTGGTCGCACTGGTAAGCATTGTCCCCTTCAAGGACTTCTCCTTCTACAAAGCTTTCAAGACTCTCGTGCAAAGACTTTTTGTTTTTGACTTGAACTGGAAGAGTCAAGAACGGCTCGTGCCTTTCGCTTCTGTGAGTGCAAGAGTCCTTCCCTATGAGTTCTGTGACTTGCAGCCCTCCAAAGTGGTTCTTTATAATGTGGTCTTGGGAATCGCTTTTAAGTTGGTTTTCTAGTCTGTCCATAAAAGTGTTGAAGAACTCGTCTACGTCCATTTGCTCCATAACGTTCACTGAGCGGCCTTCCCAGTCTTTAAAGGCTTTGCAAAAGCTTTTGGGGTTGATGTACTGTTTGTCAGAGTTTTCGAGTGCTGAGAACATATACTGCAACTGGTAAAGAAGACTGTCTTCAAAAGACTCTCCTGACTTGTCTTTGGCCCTAAGAATGCCTTCTCTAAAGCTGGGAACGTTGAATATCTGCTGAATGCAGGAGCTCATGTAACAAGTACACCCCAGGTTTTTGATCCCTACAAAGCCAGTTTCGGACTTTTCCAAAGCAGTGGGGGAGTAGTTCCAGTCGGTCGAGCGAGAGGTTCGCCAATGGGGGTCCTCGTGGAGCCTAGCCAAGTACTTAGTTACGTAAGAAAGTGCTTCCTCCGACCCCTGGCACAGTGCACTAAGTAAGTAAAAAGCTTCTCTGCGGGACTCTGAGTTTTTACACTTAGGAGGGTCTTTGTTTCCAGAAGTCGGAATTTCAAACAAACAAGAGTGAAGTATCAAGTTCACTATCTCTTCAGTTACTGGAATTTGGGCTTTGGTGATAGCTGCTTTCAGCACTTTTAAGATTCCGCACATTACGTAATCTTGTTCTTTCCCCGACTTCTCTGGCCTCCGAGTTTTCAGTTCGTTAATGAGTTGGTAGGTAACTTCAACTAGTCTCTGGGTCCTTCTGGTTTCTTTGATCAAATGAGACAAAAAGGTCCAGTAAGTTTCACTGCAAGAAGAGTTTCTTAAAGCAAACTCTATTATGTCCAGCAAAACCCCTACAAAAAAGTCAGCTAGTTGAGGGTGCTCAACTGTAAGTTCCAAAAGAAGATTCATCATAGAGGTGTTGAAGTACCTGTTAGAGCACTTCAGCAGACAACTTGAGATCAAGCTTTCGACCCTTGGGAAAGAGCTAATAGAAGTAAAGGTGCCAGATTTGTCTCTTGAGCTTGCAAGTTGGAGCAGTTTGGTAGCGTTTCTTGCCACTACAGTTGGAGTTTCTTCGTCTTCTTCAGTGCAGGAGTCAGCAACTAAACGCAAAGAGTCCAGTAACTTTGTAATAAGTTCTGGAGGAGGGGCTCTGTCTACCATTGCGTAGAACTTCTCCATTAAGTTGATCATTACTGAGTTGTACTTAGAAGTAAGTGAAGAAGACTTTGAGTTGCAGTCAGTGTCCAGGTAAATAGAAATTATAAGGTCCACTCCACCCGCTTCTTTGAACTGAGCACTCCAAGTTTCATCCTCAGTGAGTTTCTCAATAATCATTAAGTAGTAAAGCAATCTGTAAAGACTTTGAGTGTCTAGAATCTCTGCAAGGGGAGTGTTGAGGTCCTTCAACTGCTGTTGAATCTTTTCATTGAAAGGCAAAGCAACCAACAAGTTCCAAGCAAGGTCTGAGTAACTTTCTTCAGAGTTTGAAAGCAGCTCTAGTAAAACGTCGTTGACTCTTTTGCTAGTTCCCAAAAAAGCCTTAGGAGTCAATTCGTTTTTCTTAGGTTCAGTAAACTCAATACTGATCACAGTAGACTTAATGGTAGTTAGAGGAATATCATCGTCGTAAGAGTCGTATCTGTGAGGGCCAATGGTGATTATAACAGAAGACACTGGCTTTTTGTAAGACTCTGCAATTTTTTTTCTCAAGCCTCCTATGTTGGAGTTGTTTGTGATATAAAACTTGCGGTACTCAGGTTCTTGGAGAGTTTTGCCGTAGTAAACTACGTGGACTCCTCCTGAAGCTTCTTCATTAGCTAGTTTGTCGTCAAGGAAGCTCAAAAGTAACTTTAAACCTCTTTTTACCACTTTAGAGTGGTTTTTCTGGAGTTCGATGTAGTCCAAACAAGTGTTAACGAATTCTGCCCAAACTTCTTCTTTTTTGCTCAAAAGGGCCCTTCCTAGTCTCATGTTTAAGTTCACAATAAAAGTAGTGGCTTGGAAAACTACTTTTTCGTTTTCAGCTAGCAAAAAGATGTTCATGAGTGACTCGAAACCAATAAGTGAAACTTCGTTTCTGAACAAAAGAGACTCAGCCCTGACCTCTATGTTTCTAGAAGTGTAGTTCACCACCAAAAACATTTTCAAAAAGCAGGAGTAAGCTTGGTAAGAAATCTCTTGAGGCTGCAGAGTTTCTGAGTTGCAGAAGAAGTCCTCGAAGATCTTTTTGGTTTGTTGTGAGGAAAACAAGTCTTTAGAAACTTTTTGGAGCCACTTGAAGAAAAGCTCTTTGTCTTTGACTAAAAAGGACTTCTTCACAAAGATGTCCCACAACTTCCCAAAGTTCTCGGTGGATATTGAAAAAATCCTTGAACCCATAATGAACTCTAAAAAGCTCAGTCTGATTTTAAGGTGCTTTGAGTGCGCATACTTCCCAACTAAAACAGCTTTGTACGGATCTTCATGAAACGCAGTCTGGACTTTGGCTTCGGTTAAGTAAGTTTCTAAGCTTTCAATTATGAGGTCAACCATTCCTCCTACGCCTTGGTCAAGCTTTTTTAACTGGTCTTCTCTTTGTGGAATACTCATTCGGTTTGAAAACAGGGTGCTCATGATGGTCATAGCTAAGTCCAAGCTCTGGGGCACAGAGTGGTTTTGCTTGAGGTTGTCTAGAAACTGTTCCAACATAGTTAGTAACTTGGGTCTGCAAGCAGGGAGCTTAAGCACTTCGCCAAGGCACTCCACAGCTTCTTTTTGGAGGTTCACTGAACTTGAGTCAAGCATCAAGTTGTAAAAAATAGGTATGGCAAATTCCCCAGTTTCTTTTCTAGAGAAACTTGCTACTTCTATTGCCTTAATGCTGAAGTCTTTCAAAAAGCTCAGAAACCTAGAGTCGTACTCAAAGTAGGGTTTTTCCTGTATTTTTTGGAAAAGGTTAACAAGGTACTCCTGAGATAATTGAGGAGCAAGCTCAATCAAGGCTTGGTAACAACTTATCACCAAGGAATCGTGCTTGCCTTGCACAGACTCCCAAACTTTTTCGAGCAGTTCTTCTGAAAGACTTTTGTTTTTTGCTAAGAAAATCAGAATTACTGAGATTCTTTTGAACATCTCTACGTGTGAGTAGTCAAGGATTTGTTCAACTACTTTGTTTTCTAGAATCCAGTCAACTAAAACTGGGGCCTTCAGCCACACAGTGCCTCTGGTTCCTCCTTGGAAGTAAGTTCCTCTGAAGCTGATTTTTTCTATCATTTCTTTGATCTCGTTGAGGCCTTTGAGTCTTTTTTCCATAAAAGGGCACTTTAAAAGTTTCAGTCCTAAGTCCAGCTCTGCCTTTTCAATTAACTCCGAAAAGTCTTGTCTTCTGTCGTAGTCAAAAAGTAGTTTCTTAGTGTTCTGCAAAATAGAAGTGAACGTTTCTTTGTTCAGGTCTTTCAATTCCTTGTTCGAAATGTCCTGGATCCTGCCAAACACCTGTTCTCTGAAAGAAGCAACCCAGTTGTCTCCGAAGCTTTTAGAAATGTATGAGCCTAAGTCAAAGACAGGCAAAGCAGCAAGGAACTCAAGCGGCACTTTCACTTCCGAGTCACTCAGTATTTCGAGGCACAACTCAAAGCCTCCCAGGACTCCAAAGTAATTCACCAAAGTCAAAAGACAGCAACTAACGTTTAGTTTCATGTTGGTTTGAGAACCAGGTTCAAAGTCCTTAAGTAAAAAGTTGGAAGTCTTAAAAAACTTAGAAGTTCTTAAGTCTTCCCCGAACAAACGCTTAAGAGTAAACAAAAGCTCAGGCCACGCCATTGCAGCAGCTACCTTGTCGTCTGTAAGGTACAAGTCAGGGTTTTCTTTTCCTTCATAGTACTTGGGAAAATTTTCCCGACTTGCCTTCATCCAGTCTACAATGAGTTCCATCGTCCTCATCATAAAGCGCAGAGCCCTTTCAGCTTCCCGCTTCGACTTGTAGTTGTTAACTAGTAAGCAGTCCACAAGTGTAAACAAACGACCTCGCAGCAGCTGTGTGGTTTCAAGGGCATCTCCTGTTCTTAGTTCAGAAAGCCTGTTAAGCTCTTCCTCCAGGCTATCAAGTTCTTCTTCCGAATAAACCCACTCCCTAATAGCGTTTTTCTTTTGCCCAGTGTAAAGTTCTGAATGCCTCCGGAAAGGAGCTATCTGACTCGAACGTGTGCTGAAAGTTTGGTCCCACTTCTCACTCCAACCATCATACCTCACTTTTATTGCGCTTTTTTGAGAGTCTTGCTGGATTACCTTTGCCACACACCAGGCATTCACGGTGTCTTTGGCGTCTATGAATTTCCCTAACTCAAAAACCCTTAGGTCTCTAGGTCCTGCCATTTTATAATAAACTCTGTTTCACAGAATCTTAAGTGTAATAATCAAAGAAATGGCATGGACTTACCCTAAGTACTCTGTGGAGATAAGTAAGCTCTCCATCAACTGCCCTGGAGCTAGAGCTGCGCATTCTTGTGACGTAATTGGAAACAAACTATACATTTTTGGCGGCTGGAACGGAAAAAAGGCACTCAATGACTTGCACATACTTGACACTGACGAACAAAGGTGGTATGAACCAGACATCACAGGCAGAGTTCCAGCTTGCCGCAACAACCACACCACTGCAGTCTCAGGTTCCAAAATTTATGTCCACGGAGGCCATGACGGAGCACAGTGGCTCGACGACCTTTATGTATTTGACACCCTTTCCTGGACCTGGATGAAACCTAACATTTCAGGAACTGCTCCCTCAGCCAGGGCTTGTCACACCATGAGTCGAGTAGGGCGGAAAATGTACTTATTTGGAGGTTACGACGGACACAGGTGCTTCAATGGAATTGACATTTTGGACCTTGAAACGATGACTTGGCAGCAGCCTTACGTAGAGGGTTCCTTACCTTTGGCAAGGAACGCCCACACAATTACTGTCGTGGGCACTAAGTTAATACTCTTCGGAGGGCACTCTGGGAACAAGCATTTGAAAGACTTGCACATATTTGAAACGGAAACTCTTACTTGGCACGAACCAGATGTCTACGGGTCCCCGCCAAAGGGTTTGAGAGGTCACACTGCAAACTTGATAGGAACTAAGATTTACTTGTTTGGAGGTTACGACGGAAGGGGGCGGTCTAACGACTTGTACATACTTGACTCGGAAAAAATGACCTGGGCCCACCCTTTGGAAGCTGATGGATCTCCTCCGGGCAGACAGCGTCATACTGCAAGTACGGTAGCTAACAAGTACCTTTACATTTTTGGGGGCTTTGACGGAAACAAGTGGCTGAACGACGTGTTTGTTTTGGATGTGGGGAAACTCGAAGCCTCTGCCATAGCTGGGGAGGCTGTTAATAATCTTATAGGGAACCTGAAGAAACTTGTGAATAACTCCCTGTTTTCTGACGTCACTTTTATTCTTGAAGGAAAAGAACTGTTTGCCCACAGAGTTATTTTGGTTTCTAGATGCGAGCACTTCAGAGTCATGTTTACTGGAGGAATGCTTGAAGCCCAGCAAAGCAGAATAGAAATAAAAGACTGGAGTTACAAAGCTTACTGCTACCTGCTGGAGTTTCTGTACAGTGCTGGAATATCCAACTTCACTGCTGCTGCTGCTGAAGAAGTACTGGGCTTGGCTGACGCTTACAACTTGACTGACTTAAAGAACCTTTGCCAAACTGCACTAGTTCACTCTGTTGAAGTTGAAAACGTCTGTGACATGCTTATTCTAGCCCACAGGTTTTCAGCACCTGACCTTAAAAAGTTCTGCATGAACTTCATCCAAAAGAACTTTCAGGATGTGAACTCTACAAAGGGCTTCGAGCACCTAGAGCAGGTTCCTAACTTACTAATTGAAGTCACCAGACTAGTATTTTCGAAAATGGAATATATTTAATCATTAGTTAAATGAAATATGTTTTTTATCTTATTTGTTGCTGCTTGCAGCTGGGAGCAAACTAAGCAAGTCAGGAATTACATAGAGTACACTCTGACTCCTTTTTTGAACAAACACGACTTGCGCTCGTTCGAACTCAGCCAGCAGTGTCCTTTTAGATTAGCTGAGTCCAAAGATGCCCTTAAGCCCTACGAAAAGTACAAACAGAAAAAAGGCGTTGCTATGTATGAATGCGAAGTTTGCAAAAAGCAGTTCAGGTCTGAAGAGTACTTGGAATCGCACATACTCAAGAACCATTTCCAAAAAAACAGAGGAATTTGCCTAGGAGATTTTTGCGAGTTTTTGCCCTGCGAAGACTACCTTGTTATTAAAAGGCACAGATGTGAAGCAGTAGTTCAGCTTTGCTTTAAAGAAGACTTGGTGCTGGAAGCCCTGGAGTTGTGTAACTTCGAAGAAGAAAGTTCCTGGAACTTTATTAGGAAATTGCCTTTAAAAACAGTTATGCTGGTGTTATGTGTGGTTGGGTGCATTGTTTACTACATGGTAATTTGGTCAGAGTACGAAAACAAGCCAGCCAAAAAAGTGAGAGTTCTCAAAAAGACCAGAGTCAAGTGTGACTAGTAATAAATAATGGAAAAGTCTCTTTGCAGAGAAGAATCACTTAAACAACTCGAAGGAAGACTTTTAGATATCGAAAAAAAACTAGACCAAGCCAAACACAAGTCTGAGTCAAAACTCAACCCAATTTGCGCTCCTCCAGAAGGCGATGAAGACACTCCTAACTTGTCTTCAGACTTTTCTGACTTTCACGAACCAAATAGCTCCGAACTACCTAGTTCTAGCAACACAATGTCCATGACTCCCTTTATGTTGCCTCCCGAAGTACTTCAAGCTATGCAATCTAACCTGCCTCCCCAGCAAATACGCGAAGTGCTTAACAGACAAGCGGACTTACTTGAACAACAAGTTTCCTCACTTAGCCAAAAGTCCAAAAACGCCGAAGTAGTTGGGGAAATAGAAGAACTCAAAGCCAGCATGAGTAAGATTGAAAGTTTAGAAGAAGAAAATCGCAGGTTTCAAGAAAGCATAGCTAGAGAACCCAAAGTACTTGATCTCCAAAACCAGCTATCTAGTTTAAAAGCCGAGTTGAGTGAGTGCGAAACAACTGAACAAAAAACTTACGAAGCTTTGCAACGTGCTTTATTCCAAGTGAAGAAACTTGAAAACGAGTTAAGTGAAAAGAAAAGAACCCATGAAGAAGAACTCAACTATCTGGACTATGAAAACGAGCAACTTAGAAGCAACCTTCAAAAAGCCCAAGAAAAGTTAACTGGGCTGAGACTTGAAAAGTTTGAAGTAAGTTCTAAAACCTCAACTAAATTCTACTCAGAAGAACCCGCCCAAGACTCTTACGAAAAAAGAAGCAAACTCAGCTCTAGTTCCGAGTCAGAAAAGCCTGAAAGTGGAAAGTCCTATACCCCTGTAAGAACTATTGTGAACTTTAGCAGTAACATGACTGAAATTCTTAACTGGAGAGACTCCTAGTGTTAATAAATAAGTTCTAAGTCCATACAAGTCACACAAGGACGGTGGTCGCTTCCTTCAAAGTCCTCTCTGATGTAGGCCTCGCAAACTTTTTCTTCCAAAGAGCAACTAACAATGATGTAGTCGAGTCTCCAACCCTGCGTCCTGGTTTTGTTTTTTCTTTTGTAGTAAGAAAACCCCCTTTCGTCAGGGTTCATAAGCCTGTAAGTGTCCATAAAGCTGTTCAGTAGCATAGTTACTGCAAAACTATGCCTTTCCTCAGGAAAGCATCCAGGCATGCTTTCTTTGCCCCTAGCGTCGTAAACATCAATGTCTTGGTGCACCACGTTTAGATCTCCACACCAGATGACTGGCTTGATGTGCTGCAGGTCGTCTAGGTGTTCCCGAAGGTCTTTGTCCCACTCCCGAGTTCTATACATAAGTATTCCTCTTCCTCCTGAATTGGGAACATAGCAACTAACCACAAAGCAAGAAGAGTACTCTGCAGTAATAACTCTGCCTTCTTGATCGTGCTTGGAAGTTCCTATTCCGTAAGAAACTGTTAAGGGCTTCTGTTTGCAGAGCAGTGCTACTCCTGAGTACCCTTTTCGTGCTTTTGAACAGTTCCAATATGAATAGTAGCAACCAGGAAGTTCCTGTTTGACGGAGTGTATGTACTTTTCCTGCAGCATAGTTTCGTTAAGACACAAAATATCAGGGTCTTCTTCCTGCAAGAACTTTTGGAAGTCGCCTTTTTTCAAGATAGCTTTCATTCCGCACACATTCCATGTAGCTATTTTGAGGGGTTGAGATCTCATATTACCTATTAATACTTAGCCTCATTTACAGTAGTGGTTGAGCTTGTAGAGAAGTGCAATTCCTTCGTCGTTCCCAATTGCTAGAAGTTGGCTGTCTTCAGAAAAAGAGGAGCAGAAAGGGTACTTCAAGTGGTCTCTGAAGGAAGGGAAGTTAGAAAACACTGTTAAAGAAGGAGTGTGGAGTAGTTTGAGTCCGTCGCGCTTCCATTTCGAACTCATGCAAAGCAATTCTCCAGTTTGGTTGAAGCTGAGTTTTTCTACTGAAGTAGTTAAGTTCATCACGGCCTTCACTGGCTTAGGGTTGACTTCTTGGAACTCTGCATTCTTAGTGTCGTAAAGGTTCACTACTCCCGTGGAAGAGCCTGTAGCTAGCCAGTTGCCTTGAGCAGCTAAGCAAGTTACTTTTACATTTCCGTCGTCCCAGAACCTCCTCATGCACCTCCCAAGTTGAATGTCCCAAATGTAAACCTCGGCTTCGTCGCCTCCTGTAGCAAGGGTACTTGAGTCCAGCCAGCAACAGGCCTTAGCTTCTGTGTTCATTTTGAATTTCTGCACAAGTTGCCAAGAAATGGTTGAGAGGATCAAAACCACTCCGTTTTCTCCCATAAAGCAAACGTGCGCTTTGTCAGGACTCACACTGCTGTTAAGAATTCTTTGCTTTTGGTGGTCGTGCACGTAAGGAATCCTTGCTAGGTCCTTACTACTTAAATTGAAGCAGTAAAAAAAAGGACGAGGTCCTGTGATGAGGATTTTGTCATGCAAAAAGTGGGCATTTTCCACAGGTAAGTCTTTCATGTAAGCAGTAGCAACGAGTTCGTTTTTGTTGTGTAAGTCAAAAACCCTTACGCGCTTGTCCCTGCCCCCAACAAGCAACTTTCCGCAGTGGAAACTAATGGAAGTCACACAAGAAGAAGAAAAAGAAGCTGAGTTAGGGTGTGGCAACTGAGAAATGCTCAGAGTGTTTGGAGGCAAGTGAGGAGTTTTGTCGCTAAGTATAGGCTTGTTAGAAGACAGCAAAGCTGAAATAGAAGAGGGCTTAGTTTCTGCAGTGACCCAGGATGTGTGGTGGTACTTCAGGTAGTCTTCGCGGAGTTTTTGAGTGTACTGGGTTCCTGTTAGCTTTTTGGTTTTTAAGTCCACTTTAAGGTTTGTGTCGTCTTGATCCTGCCAAGCTGCTTCCATTTATTAGTTTACCAATGAAAACAGTTAAGATTGTAAGAGTTGAGAACCAAAAGGAAAAACTCAGGTACTTCCAAGTGTACCCCAGATGCACACAAAACTACTTTTGTGAAGTAGTTAACGAAGTACTGGGAAACCCTTTAACTCAGTTCCAGACACCTGTGTTCATAGACTCCAATGGCACTGAAGTTCAATACAAAGACTTTCAAAATGACCAAACGTACTTCCTTACCTTCGACAAACAAAGTAAGTTTTTTAATTGCGACCCAGTTACCTTGTGCGCACCTAAGTCAGTAAAGATTCTAGACGTTCTGACTCCTGAAGAATACACTTTTGATAAAATCAAAAAATTCAAAACTCAAGTAAAAGAAAAACTTGCTTACTTGGCAGACAAACTCGACTCGAACAGGCTTATTCTTAAAAACGGAGTTCATGCTACAAGAAGCTTGTTAGGCTGCCAGTCCTTGGAACTTTTTGAATTCGGCAAAGACATAGGAGTCATTCTGGACAAAATTTCTTTTTTAAGCCCCAAACTGTCTTCTTTGATTTCTAAACTTGACCAAACTTCAGCTGACTTAATTCATGCCTACTCAGAAACTCCTCTAGCTAAACCCAAAAACATACCCAAGGTTCCCCAGAAACCCCCCAACAAACAATTAGTGAAAGACATTCCTGTGAACGAACTTACTGCTACAGAGTACAAAAGGTTCGTTAGGTTCATAGAAAAACACAAGCAGCCACTCCAAGAAAGCAAAGACTCAGTTCCACTAACGCCTTCACAGTCCACAATAAGGCCTGAAGAAGAAAAGGTGCTTATCCACAGAGAAGGAAGAATCAAACTAGGGTATTTTAAAGTTTACAAAAATGAAATGTTTATTTCCAGAAACATTTCTTTCAAAGAGTATGAAGTTATAAATCTAGGTTTGGCTCTTGAAATCAAAAAAGCCACTGCTGTTTCTGACACTGCCATTGAAATAAACCTGCACACAGAAAAAGTCTTTTTGGAGTTTGAGGAACCCCTAGCTTTTGCTTACTGGCTCAAGCGTCTTGCTAAAGAGTATTAAATTAAATATTTGCATGGTGATTATGAACTCAAAACTTAGAAAAACGGAGGGTGGAGAACGTAGATCACGCCCATGCAGTTAGAGCANACATGGTAAATCTCTTGGTACTTGTCCCATTCCTCAGGGTTGGAACAGCACTTTAAAAAGTCACCAACGCAACACACCACCTTCCAAGTAGGTAAAGTTGGCATTTTGATGCTAACTGAAGTCGTAACGTAATCATCACAGTTTTCGCAGTAAGCCTGGATTGGCAGCACCCCAAAGTCATTTGAGTACCTAGGGGAGTTGTTTTGCGAGTGCTGAGTCATCGCTGTTGTAAATCTATTACCTATTTCTGAGTCCATACTTTCTTTACGTTGTTCTGTTTCAGACTCTAAAAGAGACAAGTTCCTTAATTCAGAGTTGTGAATTGAAGACTTGGGCTCCAAAGTAGAAGCAAAGGTGGAAGAGTTGAGTTTTCTAGGCTTAACCGACTCTGAACTAGCACTGAGTTCTTGTCGTTGAATTCCTCTGTGTTGGGCTTCTCTCTGGATTGCATTCTCGATGTTTTGATTCAGGTTGTACTTTTGACGCACTTGCTTAACAAGCATACTAGGTTGTCTTCTGTGGGAAGGAGTTTGGGGAGGTTTTTCTTCTTTGAAACTAAGCAATTTGAAGGGGTTGCGTGTAGCAGTAGCAGTGCAAGCTGATGTCATGTCTTCTAAATTAAATTCTGGAAGTTGATGTGTTTTTTGTTTTTTGTGTAAAGGACGGTGCATCACTGCCAGAGAAATAATAGATACTTTTTCGTCGTTTGGAATGGGAGAAGGCGACTCGTCTGCGTTTCGCGCATTTTGGCTTTGCATTTTTAACAGAGTTATTAGTGCTTAATTACTACCCAGTTGACAAACTTCTGTTTGGGGTTGTTGCAGTACTCTTGTTGGAGTCGGTTGATTGTTTTGGTTTTTAAAGAGACACTGAAAGAGGTCAGCAGTAAAGAGTTTGTATCTAAGTCCTGGCCTATTGTCCTAAGTACTTCCATTGTTTTTTCAAAAGAAGCACCTAGTAGTTGTTTGTAACTTAACTTAAACACACCTAAGTAAACTCTGTATACTATTTTTTGGCCTTCAAATAAAAAAGCGTCCCATATTCTAACTACAGTGTCTATTTTAAAATTTACACAAAAAACAGTCATAAACCACTGAGTTGCAAACATCGAAGTAGACAGTTCAATAGCGTTTAAGTGTTTCCAGAGTTTGGGCAGGTTCTTGGACAAAAGGGCATTTGCTACGTAGAAGGAAGAATAAACTTTGGGAATTCCTGGCAAGAAGCAAAGCCTTTGTCTGTACTGAGTCATTACAGTCACAAGCATCCAAAAACTGTCTTCTTCAGTTAAGTACAAAAGAAACATTGCAGCTACGTAACTCATTCCTTGGGTGTAGCCCACTTCAGGGTCAAACAAAGCGTAAGCCCGCAGCACTCTTTCCAGAGAACTTTGCCCCACTCCTCTTTGAAACATTACGTGAGTTGCAAAAGTCCTTGAAATGTCGCACTCTATTGCATCCGAGTCAGGCAGAGTTTGTTTGGAGTCTAAAAGTGTTCCATAGTAACTTTTGGGAAAGTTGTTTCGAATACTGCCTGCGTCACTGATTCTGTACCAAATTTGTCCCCTCAAACTGCTGGGGATTCCTTTTCTTATCCTTCTTTTTAATTTTGAAGCTCTTCTGTTCTTGTACTTTGTCCAGTTAGAAAGCATCTTAGTCCACTTTTCAATGCGAGCGTTTTCTGTGAGTTTTTCATCAAGTGAAATTACACTAGTTTCCGAACTGTAAAATCCAAATTTGTTGATTGTAATAGACATACTTGTATTAAATGGCAAGAGGCTTTTGGAACATATTAGGAGAAATAGTAATGCCAAGTTAGGATTTCAAAGGGCAAAAGTTTGCAGAAAGACTTTACCAAGTCTTGATACTGGTGGTTTGCTTAGTAGGGTTTGGAGTGTCTTGTGTTACTAAGCAGTTCATGTACACAGGNTACGCAGCGATGTTTTCAACTATTTTNTCAATGGTCCTTGTAATNCCTCCCTGGCCTTTTTACAAGAGAAATCCCATTGTTTGGGCTGGCAAGAAACGTAAGTAACCTTTTTACAAACTTAGATGTTAGGGAGCTTTTGCAAAAGAGACTTAAACTTGTTTCTTGTTTCTTGTGAGGAATTAACAGCTTGATTTACAACTTGGTTCCAAGTCCTGACTTCTTTTTGGGCTTTAACAAACTTCTGTAGTTCTTCACCAAGTTGGGTCAGCTTTTTATTAAATTCCCAGAGTTTGGGAAGTGACATTGAGTTAAGTTTTTCAGGGGGGAACCTCAAAAGCTTTTCCTAAGTAAAACTCACGAGTTCTTCGCTACGGGGAAACTCTTGAAAGTACTTGGGCAATTTTTGCTTGAAGCCTTTAAGTTTGTTCAGCTTAGAATTGATGGAATCTGTGTTTAAACCAGTTGGGTTATGGCAAGCTTGCTTCGAAGCTGGCTTTGGAGACGCTATGTTAGATCGCTTAGTAGGCAAAAGAACTTCTCCTGACGAGTTCCTGAGTAATCTTTACATTTTCCCTGCTAAATCACTTTTCATTTTATTAGTTTTACTAATTGGACTAATAGGTTAACTTAAATTGCGTACCTGTCCAAGTGGATGTATCCAACCACGTCACCGAGTTTCTTCATGTTATCAAACACACTGTCTTCGAACACAAGGTTGAACTCAGCTTCTATAGAAGTTAGAAGGGCCACTCTTTCAAAGTCGTCTAGTTTCAATTCGTCCTGCAAGTGGGCTTCCCAGTTGAGTTTCCTTAAGTCCACTTTTTCGAAGTGTCTAAGCACGTGCAAAATCCTAGTTTTGATTTCAGGAACGGGAATATTGTGCATGTTGGTGTCGTAGTCACCCAGAGGGTTTTCGTCTACTTCCATTTCAATCATTTGGTTGGAACTTACTCCTTTATGCCCCATGCGGGTTTGCCAGTTGACTGCAGGTGGAGTGCTCCACTCTCTATCAGCTTCTACTTCTTCCTTGAGTCGTTGGTAGCCTCTTTGCTCAGGAGTTGTAGTTGAAAAGCTATCAGATTCTGCGTACTGCCAAAAGTTTTCCCTAAGTTTTTGTTTGGGGTCTTCCCAACCGTAGAAGCGCACTACCCTTTTAATATGTTTGTTTGCTGCGCGAGCAAGCATTTTTATTGAGTATAAATGAACAGCCTGAATAAAGAAGAGTTAATCAGAGAAAGGCTTTACTGCATTTTCAACTCTGCTGCAGAAGACAACAAGTACAGCAACAGCTACTTAGTTGACCCTCACACTTGCGAAGTCCTTAACAGGTGTGGTTTGAGTTCAGCTATGCTTACTGCTTACTACAGGCACATGGAGTATATCAAAGCTACTTTGCTTATCAAAGGCAACTCTTTCAAGAACTTTATGTTCAAGCTAGAAATTTCAGGCAGTATCTTAGAAATCGTCCTAACTGCTGTGGCTTGCTTAGTTTACATAGTGGGGACTTACTACGGAGATAAGTACCAAACAGAATTTTTCATTGCAGACTTTGTGCTAGCTAGTGTTTTTTTTGTAGACTGGGTAGTTAACTTGCAGTTGTCTCAAAGAAAGTGGGACTTTGTCATTTCAAAGATGAGTTTGATTGACTTGCTTACAATAGTTCCTACTTACATAGAGTTCATATTTTTGTCTGAAGGACTGGCTGACTTGAGCTTTTTAAGAATTCTAAGGGTTGTGAGAGTGGTCAGAGTTCTAAGAATGTTTAAAATATTCAGAAGCAAAGAAGAAGACAACGAAAGCACTGTTTTAAGGCCTAAGCACTCTTCAGGGATTTCAAAGCAAATAGCAGTTATGGGAGTGGCATTGCTAAGTGTCTTGTTCATAGGAGCAGGCATTTTCCACGCCTTAAACTTTTTACAAGAGGACTCTATTTACTGCACCACTGAGTTTGACTTTTTAACTGCTTTTTACTTCATAGTGGTTACTTCTTCAACATTAGGTTATGGAGACATTTACCCCTTAACAGCCACTGCCAGACTTATTTCGGTGGTGCTGATTGTTGTCTTGGTTTACGTAATTAGTGACCAAGTTTCAAGAATATCCTACTTAGTGAGCAACTGCTCGAAGTATGACAAAAAGTACTCTTTGGCGAACCACATCATAGTCACAGGTTACTACACACACCGGTCCCTAAACAGCTTTTTGAACGAGTTCTACCACACTGACCACGGATATCAAAAAGCAAGTTGCTTAGTAGTGGGTGCGAACTACCCTCCACCTGAAGTAGTTCAGACTATAAAGGAAGCTAGAACTTCTGCAAAAGTTTACTATCTAGAAGGCGACCCCTTTTCTAAGTCAACTATGAAAAAAGCCAACATTTTTATGGCAAATGCTGTGTTTATACTAACTACCCAGAACTCCGAAAACTTAGAAGAAACTGACATGCGAAGCATACTTATATCAAAGCAAATCCAGCACTTAGTTCCTTACACACCCACTTACCTGCAACTTGTGAACCCCTACAAGTCGTCTGATTCCGAACTAGCACCCTGGAACACTGTGGTGTCGCTTAAAAAGTTTAAAATGTGTATTTTGGGGTTGTCTTTGTTTAACAAAGGTTTTACAGTGAGCGTTTCAGGTTTGCTAACTTCACTTGACTTAAAGATTCCTTCTAGCATGCAAAAAACTTGGGTTTTGCAAGTGACTCAGGCAATAGGTCAAGAAATATACTGCGTGGGGATTTCAGACTACCTTATTGGAAAGAACTTTTCAACCTTAGTGAAACTTATTTACTTTGAAATTAAAGGAGTCTTAGTGATAGGCACAAAAACCACTCATAAAAAGAAAAACAAGTCTTTGGTGCTGATCAACCCTGGGAACTACGTTTTGGCAAAAAGCGACAAACTTTTTGTAATTGCAAACGACCAGGCTACTGCAGACTTAATTGAAAACTTTGTTCCTAAGTACAAGTCTTTTCCTAAGCCTTCTAGTTTTAGACTTGAGCAGCTCAGAAAAGCCTTTGTAGACTCTTACTACGAAATAAATTCAAGTCTCTCTGAAAACGAATCAAAAAACTACTTTGAAATTTGGAAAGAAAACCTTAACGGAGTGTTTGGAGGGCATGTTTTGGTTTGGGGCACTCCAGAGAACTTTGCAGAGCTCATTAAAGTTGTAAGGGCTTACTCTAGCAAACCTGTGTGTCTTGTGTGCAACCAGCACCCCAATTACCAGTGGGAAAAACTAAAAAGCACTTACTCTAGCATTTACTACTTCAAAGGGTCCTTTTTAAACCTCCAAGAACTCTACAACTCAGCAATAGTTGACTCTTACGGAGTGCTGGTTCTTCCAACAAACGACAAGTATGCTTATAGTTCTGACAGCAACTCAGCTTTAGTGGCTAGACTTGTTCAGAACTACTTTCCTAAAGTAAAACTACTAGTTGACTTGCATGACGAGTCTTACATTAAGTTCTTAGGAGGGTGTCCTGAAGGGAAGTTTAAGCAACTCCCTAAGTTCATGTGGCCTAAGTTTTTATCTGGAGAGTGTTTTTTTTCCAGTGCTTTGGACTCTTTGGTCTGTCAAGTGTTTTACAACCCAAACCTTACTGGCTTCCTTGAAAAACTAGTGGACCTTTCCCAAAAAAGCAACTTAGAAAACTCTAAAATCCGTTCAATAGAAGTTCCAAGCACCATACCTGATGGAATAAGTTACAGTGAACTGTTTGCTAACTTGTTGGAATTAGACTCCTCCGTAATTCCACTAGCCTTAGTTTCTAACTCTTTAGATTCCTTCGAACAAGTAGTTTTGACTAACCCTCTTCCTTCAACACAAGTTTTCCCTGGAGACTGTATTCTGTGCATAGGCGAGCCCTTAGAAATCCATGGACCCTCAGAAGCATCCAGCCTAGAGTCACGAAGGTCCATAAAGACTGAAGTTCGGTTGCTCGAGTCCCTTAAACTGAAATTTGAGAGTTACGAAAAACTGCAAATCGAAATACAAAAAAGAAACAAAGCTCTAAAGGACCTCCAGAAAGCTGTGCAGAGTCTTTGTGAGGAATACAAAGAAGCCTTAAAGCATAATTAACTGTAAAAGAAATATGCTGGCGAGTTTAATTAGCAATCTTAAAAACGTAGTAGCAGTAACACGCATTTCTGGAAAAATAACAGAGTCCACTGCAAACGACTTTTCTCGACAGCTCAAAAGGCTAAAGCTGAGAGCCCCCAAAATGATTGCTGTCCAAATAAACTCCCACTCTGGAACTTTTGGCCAAGCACAAAGCATTGTGTCCTTACTAGACAGAACTAGCAGAGAGCTTGACTGTCCAATTTATACTTTTGCAGAAGACTTTGCTGTGGGCCCAGCTTACTACGTTTTGTGTGCGGGCAACAAGGTTTTTGCAGACCCCCATTCTATGGTGGGAGGAATAGCTGTTTCCACAAGTACTCTTGGCCTCCAAGGCTTAGCTTCGCAAACTTTTATAAAGCCCAAGATTCTTAGTTCAGGCAAGCACAAAGTGCGTTTAGACCCTTTTTCGAAACTGAACAAACAAGACGAAGAGTGGGTCAAAGGAGTGTTACACAAACGCCTAGAAGTCTTTAAGAACCAAGTTTTGGACAAACGTGGAAACAAGATTCCTAGGAGTCCAGAGTTGGAACAAAGAGTTTTCAGTGGGGAAAGCTTTTCTGGAAAACAAGCTATGGAACTTGGGTTGGTGGACAGATTTGGAGAGGTCCACAGCTTGATTCAGAAAGAGTACAGTGGCTTCAAAACACTTGACGTTTCAAGTTCTGAGAGAAGCAGTGCTTTTGACATGCAAGCTTTAAGCGAAGCTTTGAGTCTAGAACAGGCTTTAGAAACCATTGAGCATGCAGGAGCTGTGAATTTTGCTAACAGGCTAGAGTTCCAAGAACTTTACTATTAACTTATTCTTAGTTAAATGCTTAAGCCGAAAGAATTTAGTATGGCAGTAAGTTAGAAACTGCTTTCTTGATTGAAATTTAAGTTAAACTGCTAAATGTTCTAGATGTAATATTTAATGAAGTATATAGAGCCAAAGAACTCACCGGATGTACGAGAAGGTCGGTGGACTGATGGAGAACACCAAATGTTTCTGGAAGGACTGGAACTCTACGGAAAGAACTGGCAGTTGATAGCCAACCACGTCCAAACTCGAAATGCCATTCAGGTTAAAAGTCACTCCCAAAAGCATTTCCTCAAAGCTCATAGTACCCAAAATGAGCACTACTGGAATAGACAATTTCAGTCTGGACCACTTAAAGACAAAGCAACGCAATACGGAGAAGGAGTCTCATTTAGCGAAGTTCCTGACATATTCAGGGAATTCGGTATTTTCCAACAAGACCCAATATTCTAACTTAACCTGATACTAAATTGATCTAGAAAAACTTGAACAAATTAATGGCTTTTTAAGCAAACTAAAAGTTTGAATTAAACAAGGGTTTCTTAATCATTGGGGGCTAATAAAATGCTTGTCGACCCCAGAAAACACTTTGTTTGGAGTTTAGACGTATCAAGCAGCTTCTTCGAAGCCAGAAGCATTTTTACAGGCTTTGTCCAAAAAAGGATTTTCTTTGGAAAAAAGATTGACTCCCGTCCGATAGCAACTAGTCTTTTGGGTTCTAAGTTGTATGTTCTCTGTATCAATAACCTTGTGTCAGTTAGCATCTGGACACACAAAACGCGATCTTACGGCCTTAGAGTAGCTAATTACAATGCCATAGTGCCAACTGAAAGCACCTTGATTATACTTGGCAAGTACGAAAGCCTAAGCTTTGATCCAGCTAAGAAGCTTGCAACTAAGATTCCTCTGAACACAGAAGACTCAGAGTTTGTAGCAGCTACATATACCAAAGGAGTAGTTTACATAATTGCAAGAAAATCAGAAACACACCTTTTGAAGCAATACTTCATTGTGAAAAACTCCACACAAAGCACAGAAATCTCCTTGCCTTTTTGGTTCTCAAGCCCAGTGCTGGCTCCAGGCAAGGGTAAGATTTTTGTGTTTGGTGGTAGAGGCGAAGGAAAGTACCAGTTCAGGAACTCCTTTTCAATAGGAATTAAAAGTCTAGACACACAAGAAGGTCCTTTGCTTCCAGTTGGAGCCTCTATGAAATTGTCAACAGTTGCAAAGACCAAAGACTTATTAGGGTTCTGCACAACTGGCAAAGACCTTATCGTGTTCAACACAAAAACTTCAACTTTTAAAAGACTTTCGGAGAAACTAGCTGACAGAAGGGTTGGTTTTCTGTGGTGCTACCAAATTTCACTGAAAAGCTACTGCAGAATTAAACTTGACTTGCTGTCAAAGTCAGTAATTAAAGAAATAGCCTTGTTGATATCATAATTAAACTGTTACTTCTTTTTCTTGGAAGTGCTTGAGTTCCCTGTTTGCTCTGTCTATTTGTTTTTCGAGAAAAGACTGCTTGGAATTGTCTTGGGTTCCCTGGGTTTTTAGGTTTTCAAGTGTTTCTTCCAGGAAGGACACTTCTTCCCTAAGGAGTTTGAGTGTGAACTCAGGAACTTTAGCTATAGGCTTAGTGGAGCGGATTTCATTTTCGTAAACTTCATAGGGGTTGTCTCTGTACTGTATGACTGACATTTTGGCTCCATCTCCGCGCCTGTATTTTTCGTGCCTGATTCGGGAGTAGTTCCCAGGTTGTTGGTGGTAGCGCAGAGAAAGTTCATCTACAACTTTGTCAACAGCACTTTGGTTGTATAGAATTCCCCCCAGCAAGACTCTTTTGCGTTCCTCAGTAAGGTGGGGCTTTTTGGCAAGTGTTATTACTCTGTCAGCGAGTTTCCGCATAGCTCTGGCTTTGGCACGGGTAGTGCAGATTCTTTCGTGCTCAACTAAACTAGTTACGAGGTTCCGCAACAGATGCCTTCTCTTTTTGCAAGGCCTGCTCAGTTTAACTAAAGTCTTTCCGTGCCTCATTTTTCTATTATGATTGTTATTAGTTATACGGCGGAGGTGGGTAGTAGCAAGGCAAACTCATTGAAGAGTTCATAGCTTGGAGGTTCGCAAGTCGAATAGGGTTGGTGTTTTTCCAGTGGTGGAAATTAGGTATGGGTTTTCCAGCGTGCTGGAAGTCATGTATAAAGTGGCAGCTCTCTCCTCTATTGCAGCCTGCAACTGAGTGGAAGTGCTTGCAAGGTAGAGTTCGGAAGTTAAGGGGCTTATTTGTCATTGGGTTGTAAATTATGTGGCGGCGCATCCCTCCTATGTGGGGGTTATAGGCGTATAAAAGCATTGCTGGGTCGTAGGACCCTAGTTTGGACTCTTCATAAGTTTCTTGGAGGAAAACCTTTCTGGGAGCAGAGCCAGGCTTCAAGGGAGGAATGCAAGGAACATCACTGGAAGCAACAGTTAGAAACTGCAAAGACTTAGATTCAGAGGGGTTTTGGGGAATTTCAGAGTCTTTTTGGTAGTTGGCTTCCATCAAAAATTTTTGCTGGGTGTGCAATTCGAGGGATTCAGAGCTTTGTGCAGTTACTCTTTTAGAACTGGCTTTCATTACTATTTGGGGGGAGGAGTAAGGAATCTTAGCAGACATTTCAGAAAGGAGTTTTTGTTGCTGGGCTTTTTTCTCTCTTTCCTAACTAGGTGTTACTTTTCTGTTGAGTTCTTTTTCCATCTGGATTTCTCTCTTCAAAAGGTCTCCGAGGGAAACAGAAGGAGCAGGGGAAAAATCTGGAATGGGACGTGTAGTCGCGCAGGGAGCTGAAGGTTCATCGTTTGTCCAAAAGAATTTAGTAGTTTCTAGTGTTTCTTCGTGCCATCTGTTATATTAGTCTTAGCTTTATACAAAAAATACCTCACAGCTTTGTTGGGTGGATTAGGGCAGTAAGTGGGGTCGTTAGGTTTTGTAGTTTCAGGAGTGTCTGGGAAGTTAGGAATATACACTTCCTCTTCTTCTTGCAAGTTGTTCACAAAAGGTCTGTTTGGAACTTACTGTTTTGGCTTGGGCTCTTTAGGTTTGGCTTTTTTGGTGGGTTTGGCAATTTCAAGACTTACGCATTTCTTCCATTTAGAAAGAATAGAAGATGCTTTTGCAGATATACTTGGGTCGGAATGCTTGCTGAGTTTGCGAAGGACTCTGTTGATTTTGGTAGAGTCAAGGATTTCTTGGGGCAAGCTAAACTTACTCAGGCATGATAATGCAGAATGTACTATTTGAACTGACTCCTCGTCAGTTTCAGAAAGCCAACTTGCTAGCACAGAGATACCACCTAGCTGCATAAACCTTCCTAGTGTGGCTTGGTCGTTTTGAGGAGTACGCATCAGCACCCCTAACAGGTATTCTTTCCCATCTAAGTTAGCAGTCTCCTCCATTAAGCCTAGAAGTCGGCCTACCCACCGTGTCTCTCGTAGACCACCGTTACTGGAAAGCATATCTTTTAATTGATTTTGGAGTTCTATTACAGCTGGAGAGCGATTATTTGCCATGATTAATTATAACTCCGATACCAAATCCTGTATATTAAATGGCATCTCAAGAAGAAATTGGAACACCTGAATCAGAGAAAAAACTAGCAAGTTCCGCAGTGTCGCCTTTTTCGCGCTCGATACTAAACTGTTTGTCTCCTATACAAAACCCTAGTTTTACTTCTCCCAGTACTTTTCAGGTAATTCAAGACAACCCTCCAGCTTGGAGTCTCAGCAGTCCCACTCCTGTTTGTCAGCAGTTGCCTGCACCAAAAAACTCCCACAGATTCATCCAAAAAATAGACTTTTCTAAGTTCACTGAAAATTCGAAAAACGAAGCCCACAGTGTAACTTTGGAGTTATCCAATGGAGTAAAAGCTAGGTTTAAAAGAGTCAGAAAGAAATCTCCTGACGAAAAGAAAATGAGTTGTTCGTGTTCCAAAACCAAGTGCCTTAAACTTTACTGTGAGTGCTTCAACGCTGGAAACTACTGCTTTGACTGTAAGTGCACTAGTTGCCACAATACAGCAGACTACGAAAGCGAAAGAGAAAAAGCTAGAAAGCATATACTTGAAAGAAATCCTAACGCTTTCATGCCCAAAATCACTACTGTGAACAACCAAGGCAGTACTAAAGTAGTGCACTTCAAAGGGTGCAATTGCTCCAAAAGTGCTTGTTTGAAAAATTACTGCGAGTGCTTTCAGAGCGGGTTACCATGTTCTGAGCACTGCAAATGCAAGGGTTGTAAAAACAGCAAAAAACTAATTAAGCAGTAAAAATAAACTTAGACATATTACACAAACAAAAACGACTTAGCTTTGGAACTCCTTTTGGTGCTTGAAGGGTTCAGTACATGGGCGTTATTCCAAACTTCTCCCATGCTGAGCTTTGAACGGTGGTTAGAAGAAACCTTTGCTTGTTTGGGTTGAGCACTAGTTCCCCTTGCAGTTTTTTTGCCTGAAGTATTCATAATCCACTCGTGTCTGATAGCTTCGTCAGGAGAAATCCTTTTTTCAGGGTCCCACTCAAAGCACTTTTCTACCAAGTCAATAAAAAGCGGGTCTGCACCTTTCAAAACTTCGCGCAAGTTGTAACTTCCAGGAAAGCGCATTTTTCCTCTGGAGTTTGGTTGTATTCTAGGGTACCCTCTGGAGTCAAAAAACAGTTTGATGCGGGTGGACTTTTTCAAAACCGACTCAGGGGGAATTCCCAAGAACTGCATGATGCACAGCAGTTGTTCAGACTCATTTTCTCCAGGGAACAAAGGGTACCCCAGAAACAATTCCGCTAGTATGCATCCTAAACTCCAAATGTCAATTCCGGTAGAGTAGGGAATTCCTAGAATTATTTCGGGAGCTCTGTAAAACCGAGACTGAATGTATGTGTAAACTTTTTCTTCCTCAAAGCACGATGAACCAAAGTCAATAACTTTGATTGAGGAATGAGTAGGTCTCTTCAAAAGGATGTTTTCAGGCTTAAGGTCGCAGTGAATGATTCTGGCTTTCCTCAACAAACGCAAAGACTGGAGTATTTGGAACGCAAATCGTCTGATGAGGTTGGGAGACAAACCTTTAAAGTGATTAGCTTTGAGGAACTCGTAAAGGTTGATACTAAGCATCTCAAAGGTTATGCACACATGGTTTCGGAAACAAAAGTAGTCGTCTAAGTACACAACGTTGTATTTGTTTTTGGGGTCATTTGACCTGAGGTACTTGAGTATTCTGACCTCGACTGCTGCCTGGTGGTGGAACCTTTTTTTGTTTCTGATGATTTTTAAGGCCAAGTAGGTTTTTTCTTTGTGGTCAAAGACTTTAATCACTTGCCCGAAACTTCCTCTTCCAAGTGCTTCTACTATCTCGTACCTGTAAGCAATGTGGTCCCCAATTACTACTTTGTAGTTCCCCTTTTCGTCATCGTAACCGTAGTTCATGAAAGAACTTGTGGAGCCCTTCAACTTTTTAGCGCGGATTCCAATGCAGTAAATCTCTTTGTAACTAAGAATCTCGCTTTGTTCGTAAGAAGTCAAGCACGCTGAAAAGCGTTTTAAACAACCAGCAGATGTTATCGGAAGTTCCGACTGACTCCAAAGCTCTTTTGGGTTTTCGAAATTTTCTGAGTATTTCCTTTTTGATGACTTAAGCAATGAGTTAGTAGAAATGTGTGTTTCGGACTTGTTGGAAAGGTGCTGCCGAGCCTTGCTTAAGTTTCTAGAAGTAGAATTCATTGGACTCATTGAGGCATAGTAACTTGAGTTGGTAGAGGCATTTTCTGAAGTAGTGTGGTTGTGCTTTTTTGCCCGGGTAGTAGTTAGCTGGTGCTTGCCCGAAGAACTAGGAGGTTTGATTTTTGACAAAGCCAAAACAGGTATCTGTGCGCTTTCTTGGAAGTTGCGTTTGGGGACTTGGAAAAGCTGGCTAGGCTTGATGTTTTTGGGAGTGAAGTCTGAAGCATTTTGTTTGTGAGAAGGTTTGGGGTTGCGAGTAGTTTTGGAAATTAGTGAAAGTTTCGCAATTCTAGGGGAATTGTACTTAGAAGGAGAAATTTGAACTGCTGGCTTGCTGGAGAGCTTTTGCATTGTTAAAAATGCATAACGATAGAATATGTTCTAAGTGAGTTTAGGAGTTAACGGAAACCTACACTTAGGGCTTATAATACTTATGAGTAGTTAAAGAATGCTGTCGGCAACATCTTGGGTGAAGGCCAGTGCAGAAGTCCAGCCAGGCGAAACAATATTGAGGAAGTGAAGTGAGTGCTCGTCCCTTTCAATTTTGAAGTCCTGTATTAAGCTGCAGGTTTTTTTATCCACCAGTTGCGGAAATATCCCAGGAGGCCCCCACTCCAGAAAGTCTTCTGTTTTAAGCTCTTCAACTAACTGGTCACAGTCACTCACAATGTTTTTTTTGAAGTACTTCCTGAGTTCTTCTTTCAGAATCTTCAAGTAAATGCCTCTATTGGAAGAAACCACGCACTTAGTGTACCTGTACAGAGTTTCCAGCAGCTCTTGCGACTTAAAGTTATGAGTAAAGGAGTACTGTTCCCTCCACAAGGCAGGCGTAGCTGTGGGACCAAGTGTAAATCCCCCATTTACTTGGTTGGTGGTGTGGACTCCCAAAAACTGGTTTTCGCCTATGGGGACTGGGTAAACTAGGGTGTTGAATCCTCTTATTCCTTCCCTTGCTTTTACGTAGAGTCCTACTATGGGCAGAATTTGGTAGTCTTTTCCAAACCCAAAGTCCTGAGCAATCTTGTCAGTGTAGAGTCCTGCACAGTTTACAACAAACCTTGCTTCTATTTTGCCCTTTGAAGTGTTTACAACCGTTGAATTCTGACTCTGTGAAACTTTTGACAAGTACTGGCAGTTTTCAAGTATTTGAACGTTGTTTTCCGTGCACTCCTGCTTAAGTGCTTTAATCACGCCTTTGTTGTCGGCAATGGAAGTTAGGGGAGACCACAGGTACAACTCTTGCTTTCTGATTCTAGGTTCGATTTCTTTGGCTTGGTGGTAGTCTATAAGTTCTACTTTTGCACCGTTCTGCAAAGCCCTTTCGTAGAGTTGGCGAATTTTAGGAACCTGAACGTCGTTTGCAGGCGAAATTATTTTTCCTAGGTTATTGAAGCCAACTCCTTTTTCCAGACAAAAGTTAGAAAGAGCTTTGTTGCCCAAAACTGAGTACTTTGCCTTAGCTGAGCCTGGAGTGTAGTATATCCCTGCATGAATTACTCCACTGTTGCGTCCGCTAGTGTGGGCTCCGCAGTGGTTTTTTTCAATAAGTGTAACAGAGGCCCTTTTGGACAGGTGCTTTGCCATACTAAGTCCTATAACTCCTCCTCCTATAACTAGTATGTCGCTTTTCATAATAGTTTAATTACTTAGCTTGGATAAAAGACCAGTCTTCGAGTTTGTTCGAACAGTCAACACTTAGCTCTCCAAAAATCCTTGAGGCAGGTATTTCTCTAAAGTTGTCTTTGGGATTCACCCTGAAAGGAGGAGTGAGTCTTTTCTCATAAACATCTTTCCAGTTGAGGCCACTGAAAAAGGAGTGCTTTTTGATTTGCTCACTGCTAAGTGCACCTAGTCTTTGGTGCTGGTCTCTTTCTAGGAGTCTGCTAATAAGGTGCCTTGCACTTTCTGAAAACTTTTTAGGAAACTTCAGTTTGCCTCTTTGGATGTTGTCAAAGAGTTTTTCTTTGCTAGAGGAGTAGTAAGGAGTGATCCCTTCTAGCATTTCATAAAGCACCACTCCAAGCATATACCAGTCTACTGAAAAGGTATGCCCTGATTTCTTAAGCATCTCAGGTGCAAAGTAAGCCATGGTTCCGCACACTGACTTAGAAAGAGTTTCTTGGCTGACTCCTTCTTTGGACAACCCAAAGTCAGTTAACTTGGCGTGGCCATCTTTGCCCAGGAGTATATTTTCAGGTTTCAAGTCTCTAAAAATGATTCCGTGGGAGTGGAGTTCTTCAAGAGCCAAAAGCACCTCAGCAGCAAAGAACCTTGCAGTGTTTTCTGAGAACTTCCTGTGCTTAATCAAAACGTTCCCTAAGTTTCCTCCTGGACAGTAGTCCATGACTAAGCACAGGTCTTCTTCTGTCTGGAAAGAATAGTTAAGTTTTACAATGAAGGGGTGGTTTATGTTCTTTAAAATGTTTCTTTCAGTAAAGGCATACTTAACTAAATTACTTCCTAGAAACTTTTCCTTTTTGAGAAGTTTCAAAGCAAACTTTTCTCCAGTGTCGAGTTTCTCAACTAGGTATACTGAGCCGAAGCTTCCTTTTCCAAGGTGCATAAGGCCTTTAAAGTCCTTCGGACCTACTTTACAAAAGGGGATTACAATTTTGGGGCATTCAGTTTTTAGTTTAGTTCTTTCTTTAAAAGTTTGGATATCTTTTTTGGCAGGCCTCAGGGCCATTTTTTGAATAAGCCTGCTTACACAGTCTTCGCGGGATTTATGAAGCATTACGCTGAAAAAAGGAACTCGGGAGTACCCACTCCTCAGTGACTGTTTAGAATACTTTTCAAAAACTTTGTAAGTCTCTATGTTAAGTGCATAGTCTAAAGGAGTCTTTTTCAAGTTATTTACTAAGGCTGGGTCAGCTCCGAATTCTAAAAGTTTCTCAGTTATAGAAAAGTGCCCATACATACAGGCAAAATGCAAAGGTGAGTAATTTTCTTGGTCAGAAAGGTTAGGGTCAGCACCTTTTGCAAGCAGTACTTCCACCACTTGAAGCTGCCCGCCTAAACAAGCCAAATGCAAAGGAGTCCTTCCTATAGAAGTTCTACAATTGATGTTTTTGGCTTCCGAAGCCACTATTTCACAGGCTTCCCTAAACCCGTCTGCTGAAGCTATGTGCAAGGCTGTCCAATCGTTAAGGCCTTTGGAGTCAGGGTCTGCTGCAAAGTTTCCATATATTTCTTTATTCAGTAGCTCCTTGCACCTTTTAATATCGTTCCTTTCCACAGCGCCCCAAAGTGAGCCGTTGATGATTCTTTTTTTTTGGTGAAACTGTTCGATTTCCGAGCTTTCCAAGGGTTTAGTGAAGCAGTCTCTAACGTCAATTTCTTCTCCTGTATCTAAATTCCTGATTTTAAAGCATTGGTCAGGCAAACTTCTTCGAATGGTTCTGTGCCAGTTGCTAGGAGGTCCAGTGTCAAAAGTTTCTTCCAGCCCGAAAGTTTTTTTATTCATTATACAACATTTTAAAGCACTTATCCCTAAAACTTATCTTCAATAAAGATTTAATTAAGCTTCTTCCTCTAGAAACTTATCGTAACCAGCCTTATCCATAAGTCCTTCAAGTTCAGAGGGGTTATCAAGTGAAATCTTGCAAATCCATCCGTTGTCTTCAGGAGAAGAATTAATAGTTTCAGGTTCTTCTGGAAGGCCAGAGTTAACTTCTACTATTTTGCCCGACACAGGCGAGTAGATGTCAGCTACAGTCTTAACGCTTTCCACTACTCCAATTACATCCCCTGTACCAAAGGTTGAATCCATTTCAGGAAGGTCTATGTGGACTACATCTCCCAATTGGCTTTGTGCATGGTCAGTGATTCCCAAAATGCCTTGCTTTTGATCAGGGTTATAATTAAGCCACTCGTGTTCTTTTGTGTAGTAGATAGCAAAACGTCTTAGGGGGAACTTGAACAACCTAGCCTTTGAAAGCCACATATTTATTTGCATTTTGGAAATAGACTTTAAGCAGAAAACAATTAAATATTGAACTTACCACGTGGTAATAAAATGGTACTGGGCGAACTTGGAAGTAAAATTTCGAATGCTTTGAAGAAACTGCAACAAGCCACTGTGATTGACGAAGAAGTCCTCAAAGAGTGCCTTGGCGAAGTCAACAAAGCTCTTCTTCAGGCTGATGTGAATGTTCAGTACGTCAAAAGACTCAGGGACAGAGTTACCCTCCAGGTCAATATGGAGGCTGACGCTGCAGGCACTAACAAACGCAAAGTTGTCCAACGCGCAGTAGTGGGCGAACTCCAAGGGATGCTTGAAACTGATAAGAAGCCTTTCCATCTCAAAAAAGGTCGCCAGAACGTAGTCATGTTTGTAGGACTTCAAGGTTCTGGCAAAACCACAACTTGCACAAAGTACGCTTACCACTACCTCAGAAAGGGCTGGCGAGTTGGCCTTGTGTGTGCTGATACCTTTAGAGCAGGTGCTTTTGACCAACTCAAGCAAAATGCCACCCGAGTTAAGGTTCCTTTTTACGGCAGCTACACTGAAACTGACCCTGTGAAAATAGCTAGTGAAGGTGTGGAATACTTCAAAGAGCAGAAGTATGACTTAATCATTGTGGACACTTCAGGAAGGCACAAGCAGGAAGCTGCTTTGTTTGAAGAGATGAAAGCTGTTTCAGAAGCAGTAGAGCCAGACGAGCATATTTTTGTAGTCGACTCAAGCATTGGGCAGAGTTGCTACGACCAAGCAAAAGCTTTCAGGGAGTCTGTGGATGTAGGAAGTGTGATTGTGACTAAACTAGATGGACACGCTAAAGGCGGGGGAGCTTTAAGTGCAGTTGCAGCAACTGAATCCCCTATCATTTTTATAGGTCTTGGGGAGCAATTTGACGACTTCGAAGCTTTTGACGCTAAAAGCTTTATAAGGAGGCTTTTGGGTTTGGGCGACATTGACAAACTTTTTAGTGTGGTGCAGGAAGCTGTGCCTCTAGAAAAGCAGCCTGAGTTGATGAACAAGATTAGTCAAGGAAAGTTCTCACTGAGGGACATGTACGAGCAGTTCCAGACAGTGCTGAAAATGGGGTCGCTGAGTCAGTTGATGTCTATGATTCCAGGCATAGGCTCAGGGCTTTTGGAAAAAGGCCGCGAAAAAGAAGGAATTGCTAGGATAAAAAAGTTCATGTGCATAATGGACTCTATGACTGAAGAAGAACTAGACGGAGCCAAACAGTTCGACGAGTCAAGAATCATTAGAGTAGCCCGTGGGTCTGGAACTTCTATTCACGAAGTAAACGTGTTGCTTGAAGAGTACAAACGGTTTTCTAAAATGGTGGGCAAAATGGGCAAAATGAACTTGGGAAAGGCCAACGACATGCAGAACTTCATGAGAAACCCTAACCAGATGATGAAAAAGGTCCAAAACGCAGTGGATCCCAAGATGATGAAGCAACTAGGCGGAAGCCAAAACTTAATGCAAATGATGAAAGAAATGGGGAAACTAGACATGTCTGAAATGATGTCACAACTAGGAAAGGGCAAGAAAAAGCGTCGTTAGTAATTACATAAAGATTGGTATTCTTGTTTAAGTTTAGAGAAACTACACCGGCCTTTCAAAAACTTAGAAGTTTCTGTTAACTGTGGAATTCTAGAGTAGGTGATTTGAGGCTGGAATTTGGAGTAGGTAGCTGTGTGTTTTTGAAAGTACTTTTCTAGTTCAGAGGTTTTAATAGGTTTAATTTTCTCGGGTTTAGGTCTTACAAAGACTTTAGGTGAGTATAGTAAGTCGAAAGTTGAGTTTTCTAGTTGCAGGAATTCTTCAAGTGAGTTGTTTTTTACAGGAGTTGTGCAAGGTTTAGAAGGTTTAGACCAACAGTCTATCTTTTTAGGAACTCTGGACCAGTTGAGTTTTTGCATAGTGACTCTTTCGCTTTTCCGTTTGAGGAATGGCTTGGATTCTTGAAAAGTAAGTTCAGGAGTGTGGTCAACTGAATTAGAAGTGTTTGGTATAGGTGAAAAAAACGTAAAGGCTTCTTTTCTAGGCTTGGCTCCTGACAAACTTCTTTTTCTTTGAGAAGGCTGGATGAACTTGTCGACTTTCTTTTTCAAAAATGGCTTTTTGACCTTTTTGGGCTTGATCCAAGACCCTCCTTGGTAAGCTAAGTTTATGGACTCCAGAAGTTCTAGTTTAAGGAGCTTTGCTTCGCTTTCTGGAGAGAACTTGATTTGCTGGACTATGTTTGAAATGCTTTCTGTTCGCAAGATTCTTCTGATTTTCCAGCCTTTGACTAAGCCCAGGGCTTTTTCTTTAGCTAAGTTTTTAGTTTTAGCAACTCTTTTCCTTACAGAGTAGCCTCTCCAAACCTTTTGGATCAGCACAGCGCAGTGTGCATAAAACTTTTTTAAAAGTTGAGACTTGAGTTCTTTTCTGTGGGCTACAAAGTTTCTTATAGCTCTAGTTATAGTTAAAGCAGCAGAAGTTTCTCTGATCCTAGTAAAGACTCTTTTGAGCTTGAGTTCTTGGTAAAGGGCTCTGTAGTAAGCTCTGCAGGAACAGGACCTGTACCATGCCTGTATTTTAGTAGCAGCTTGTTTGCGCCTAAAACACTCTTCTTGCTTTTTTAAAGCTTGTTGTTTAATTAACTGAAGTTCTTCTTTGTGTATTTCAGAGCCTACTGTAGAAGCTGAGTATATTTGGTCTGGCTCATCGGAAGAAAAAGAAGAGTCTATTGAAGATAACGAAGAGTCAGGGGCAGCGAAGTAGGGCTTGTCGTCTTCACTTTCAGAGGTAACTTCTTGGTTGCACGGGTCAATATACCTAACCAGACCTGTGCTGGCTCTCTGGAGTTTACGTTGAATAGTTTGCATTTATTAAGTATTCTTAGGGTGTTATAAATCGTTTATAACTTAGTTTATAACCCAGTTTACAATGTCCATATAAATTTATTAAACAGTTAGAAACTCCTGTGAAGGGGTAAATAATTATAAAATCTGCCTGAAAGCAGTACTCAGGTAGCTGGCATACTGATAAAAGAGAATTTGTGGAGTAAAGATACTTGAGTGCTCAGCAACTAGACCGCTCATAATGGAGGACACAGGAGGTAGTAATTGAGAGTTTTTTGTTTCCAAAGCTTCATCCTGGTTTTGCTTTTTGTGTCTTTGCTTTAGTTTCTTCGAAAGGCTGGATTTAATCTGCGAAACAAGCAAAGCTTCATTTTTTTTCAGTTTCTCTTTGTTGGCTTCATAACCTTTGAATTTTCTGAACTGTTTGCGCAAATAGGAATAGAAATGGTTCTTGATTGCGTTATCTGTTCGTCCGGGCAGAAGCTGAGAGATTTCTGCCCATTTATTCCCCAGCCGGGAATTGGCCTCGAAAAGTGTGTACTCTTCTTGTAGGCTCCAAGAGTCTTTGTTTATCTGGGGATGAAGGTGGTTGTACCACCTTTCTCTGCACTGCTTGCCTGTCCTTCCTTTGATCCCATATTCAGATTTGAGTTGGCTTGCTATGACTTGCCAGCGCAGGCACTTGGAACTTTTGACTAAGCTAAGAATTGCTTGGTCTTCTTTGTCTGTCCATGGGCGCCTTTTGGCTTTTTTGGCTTGTTTTGAGTTCCCAGGGTTTTTCATTATTACCATTTCATAGGTTACAAACTAATTAATTAAACTGTAATGAACTGTTCTGTTGAAATTCTTGATAGTCTAGTTCTTCAGACTGAGATTTAAAAACCTGAGTTTTGAAGGTTGACTCTTTTCCGAGAAGCCAATAACCGTAAACTTGGTGTTTAAAGTTTCCTTGGATTTTGGCAACTTAAACGAATGATTCTCTAAGTTTATTTGTTTTTATTCCAAGAGTTGTTGCAATAAATAAGCTATGTAATTATGATTATAAGGGGGAAAATATGCGATCAATGAATGTCTAGAATGCCAAAAAAGGAGGCAGCACCTAGTCTAGCTGGTAAGGTAGATGGCAACATTGAGTTCTAAGACTGTGCTTCAGAGCAAGAAATATTAAGACTATGTGAAGAACATAGGAACTCAAGAACCATGAAGAATTACGCCGATAAAAACCCACAAGAAGGAGGACTAAAACACAACCAAAGACCCGCAAAGCAACTTGAGCCTCAAGGGCTTAAAGCATAATAAACAATTAAAAGGTATAAAGCAAAGCTTAAAAGCTACTACTCTGAGACCCCTCTCCCCAAAAATCACTAGACTATAGCTAGTGTCCAGAAGACAAAGCGCAGACTTTACGGACTTACCCAAAATCACCCGCGGAAGTCTTCCATTATAAAATTATTTGTTAAGTAAACATCTTAAGTTAACTAGGAGTGTCTGTCCTTTACTTCCTCAAATAAATTCTGAGCGAGACGGAAAATAGATAACCTATATAATAAATGGCAGAAGTGTTTTTGTTTGTGGAGCAAGAAGGGTTCAACGAATCAAACTCACAAGCAGTTTGCAAAAGAATCAAGGGCAAAGCTAGCTCAGATTCATTTGTGGTCTCTGCCCCAAGTGAAGAATGCTTACAGTACGCAACCCAGATGGCTGAAAACCTCGGAGCAGACCTTTATGTTTGCAAAGAACTAGGAGACCAAACCGGACTCCTACCCAAGGCTTTAGAATTCCCAGTTAAAATGAACTCTCCTATAGAACTTATTCATTACCTTACTAAGGCTTTTGGCTTCAACAACTTTGTCTTTTTGTCTGATAAATGCTTCCCTGATTACGAAAAGTTCGAAAAAGTAATGAGTCTAGACAACTTAGAGTGCAGAAAAACCAGTGCAGGGTTTTTCGAAGAAGAAAGAAGCGAAGTTGTTTACCAGGAAATCATACAAGAACTTCCTAGGTATCTAGAAAAAGCTTACCAACTGCATGTGTCGCCAAGTATTCTGCCTAACAGCCCATTTCAACTAGAGCAAAGCCAAGGAACTTCAAAGCTAGGTGAAAAAGTTTCTGAACTCTCGAAGAGCATTGAAAACTTAAGTTGTTTAATCGAAAAATTCCAAACCAAAGTCGAAAACCACTTTCCGAGGAACGAAGTTGACGAAACAAACAAACTTACCATTGAAAAATGTTCGATTAAATCAGATGATGACTCGAAAAGTTGGTCTGTAAAGATCAAAAACACTACTCCTCAGAACTTCTTCGATGTAGAAGTGTTTCAATTAAAAGTCAATGTTTTTGGAGAGCGTGAAGTAATCGACTCAATTGCTAACTTTCACTTTATAGAAGGCTACTCTAAGGCTGAAAAGGTCATAGAGTTAGAAAATGATCTTTATTCGTCCTATTTAGTTTGCCAAAGCGAAGGAAAAATTATTTCTGAACCCTACGCTGTAACCCAGTTCTACTTCAAAGAGATTTCGGGAAAACTGGTTTATGTAAAGAACTTAAGCAACCAGGTGTTTGAGAACCCACAACTGGTAAGTCCAGACAACCCCATGCCTATCAACTTAGAAAACCATGAGTTACTCGAAGGAGGTACTTACGGTTCAGTTTACAAAGCTGAAATCCCTGAAACCCATCCAGACGGCACTCCTTACTACGTAATTTGTGGGGACCAGATACTGTCCTCAGGCTGCAAGCTTAAAATTAATGGGAACTAAATTAAGGTCTCTTTTAACTCCTTTTTACAAAATTGCTCACCCAGATGTTCTTTCTTCAGCTCCTTCAAACATCCAAAAAGCCAACTCTGAAGCAGTGACAACTCTAAACTCTTACTTGGACAACCTTGAAAAAGGAGACTCAGTGCAGCTTTCTTCACTTCGCTTTTACGTTCCGAAAGAAGACACTTATAGAACTTGCGTAGTCACACTTCTCCCCTTATCAAGTTCTTCACCTCCACAAATCAAAGAAAAACACATTAAAACAACTGTAAACTCAGTGCTTTACAGCATCACTAATCCCCAAAAACCAACTCCCATTCCTAAGTCCCGTCCTAGAATGAAGGACGAACTCCAACAACAAGGCTTAGATGCTGCCCAACAAGCCATGCAAAAAGAACAACTCAAAGAACAGTACCAAAAAATGCTTTACGAAACTGCTTGGAACATTGAAAAGGAGTTCATAAGCAAGCACCCTATAGACATTGGGCTTCAACGCAAACCTAGCGGAATCATTTTAAGGGCTTTGAAGCAAAAAGACTTAAGTTTCGAAAAGTTCCAAGAAATACCTTGGGAACACATTTACTTTGAGGAACAACTTGAAAGAGACCAGACTAGGGAAGCCATGAAGTCCTTTGTTTCTGGGTTTCGTGACCACGAAGACCTTATTAGACTGAGGTCGATTCTTAAAGAAGTTAGGGGCTTGGGCATTTACTTGGCAATAGGAAACGAATGGAGTCACACTAAAGTTTCTGGGTTCATGACCATTCCCTGGAACTTTACTTTGGATGAGTTTTTTGAGTACTACAACAAGCACAAGTCTCAAGTTAAGGGGTTTAGTTCTTAATAATAATTAGTTCTTGGGGTTTAGTCTGGAAACTCACAACTCTATGAGCAAATGCTTTGGACTGCATTACTTCCAAAGCATTAAGTTTGTCACTGTGCTCCACTCTGTACCTAGTATCTTCAATGCTCATCTGCAGACATTCAGAGTTCCTTTGAACTAGCTGCTCCATTGTAGAATCTAAGTCTCCTTCAATAAACACTCTGTAGTCTATTAGGTCTCTAATGTCCCTCCAAACATCTAAGTCACAAAACAAGTACAGTCCTTCAACAACTACTACTTGGGTTAAAAAAGGGTCTACCGTGATAGCATCTTCTTGGGGGTCCCCTTCAGAGTGTGAAAAGGCTGGAAAGCTTGTGACTTGGCCTGACTTAACTTGTTTTAACTTACTCAGTAAAACTTCTGGGTTAAAAGTAAAGTGAGCACCTCTTCGAAAGTGCATCATTTCTGGATTTGGCATTTGGTCTAGTTCTTTTTTGTAAAGGTGGAACCCGTCCATAGGAACCACTGCAGTTCCTACGTCCTTGCTAAGTATTGAAGCAAGGTAATGTGAAGACTCAGACTAAGTAAAGTGTACCTTTCCAATACCTGGAATGCCAGCTATTCCTACTATGTAAACTCCTCCTTGAAACCTAGCCAGTACTTCTCTAGCTAACTCTACTTCCCAGTGCATATAAAAATGTCTAGAGTAGGCTACTTCTATGATGGTAAACTCTACTCAGAAAACGTTGGCAATTTTTACTACGGGCAAGGACACCCCATGAAACCCCACAGAGTAAGAATGACACATCAATTAGTGCTAGGTTACAAACTATTCCACTTGATGGATGTTTATGTAATTCCCAATTAGCGCCCACACTACGCCACTCCAGAAGAAATGCTTCAGTTCCACACTCAGGATCACATTAAGTTCCTTCAGCGCGCAGATATTTCTGGAGAAAAACTTTTCAACCACCAAGAAAAAGCTAGGGAAGATTGCCCGGTATTCGACAACATGTTTGAGTTTTCGCAAATTTGTGCAGGGGCTTCAATTGACTGTGCTTTAGCCATAAACCAAGGCGAGTCTGATATCTGCATCAACTGGTCAGGCGGGTTCCACCACGCTAAAAAAGGCGAAGCTTCGGGCTTTTGCTACATTAATGACATTGTTTTGAGCATTCTGGAGCTGCTGAAGTATCACCAAAGAGTGCTATACATCGACATAGACGCCCACCACGGAGACGGCGTCGAAGAGGCTTTTTACACTACCAACAGAGTAATGACAGTTTCTTTTCACAAGTTCGGGAACTTCTTTCCAGGCACAGGGGACATTAAGGACTGCGGCAGTGGCGAAGGCCTTTACCACTGCTTAAACGTTCCTCTCAAGTCAGGAATGAACGACGAGTGCTACGAACACATTTTCAAGCCCATTATGCGGGAGGTGGTCTACCACTACCAGCCGAACGCAATCTTGATGCAGTGTGGATCGGACTCTTTAGCCCACGACAAACTAGGCAAGTTCAATTTGACTGTGAAGGGACATGGAGACTGTCTTAAGTACATGAAGAGTTTTGGACTGCCAATGGTTGTTTTAGGAGGAGGAGGCTACACAGTCAGCAACGTAGCAAGATGTTGGACTTACGAAACAGCAGTGTGCCTAGACAAAACTGAAATTGACGGAGCAATTCCTTTTAACGACTACTACCAGTACTTTGGGCCCTCCTACAACCTACACATAGACCCTGACAAGAACCTAGAAAACAGGAACTCAAGGGAGTTTTTAGAAACTGCTATGATCAGGTGCTTAGAAAACATCAAAAGACTTGAAGCAGCCCCAAGTGTCCAGAGACAAGACGTGCCTCCTGACTTCTTTCCCAACGATTTGCGTCAAAGAGTCCAAAAACGCAGCCCTATGGAATACTACGAATAATTATAAGAATGTGTTAGTTAATTAGATGCCCATTTCGCTGACTAAAGCTTCAGCAACAGGATCTACGTCCATAACCTTTCCCAAAGCAATAGTTCTGCCTTCGTCTCTCAAAGTAAACCTTCCTAACTGCTGCATCTTAGTAAAGTTTTCCACACAAACTGACTCAGAGCACCTTATCTTGAGGATCACTCTTTGGTGGGCACGGGCAAAAGCTGACTTGACCTTTTTCCTCCTTTCGGTGTCTATGACTGCTAGGACTTCTGTGACTTGGCATTCTTCAATGGCAGTGTGGATGTGCATTACGCACTGGTACCCTGCAGTGATGATTTGTTTGCCCTCAAGCAAGTCAAGGAACTGCACGTCTGCTTTAAACTCGCTTCCGATGTGGCACACGTCGTGCACGTCACAGATTACAAATCCTTTTTGTACTTCTACTTCTTCAAAGAGTTTCAAGCGTAGTCTGATGTTTTCTCCTGCGTTGGCGTATAAAAGGCGAGTGTCTGCTGCTCCATAAACTTCTTGGACTTCTGCTTTTACTTTGCTAGGCATGATGATTACTTTGAGTCCCCTTACGATTTTGCCTGATTCAACCTTGCCGTAGCACACTAGTCCTTGTTCTTTGCTTTTGTCCAAAATAGGGATTCTCAAAGGTTCTTCGCTTCCTCTTTTGGGAAGTTCCAAACTTTCTAGGATCTCCATCAAAGTAGGTCCCTCGTACCAGTTGCTCTGAGGGTTCTCTGACTTAGTCACAATGTTGTCTCCATTCAACCCCGAAATAGGAACCCAGTGCACGTCCTTGTCGACGTCGAACTTGCAAGAGTCTTTCAAAAAGGGTACAAGTGTGCTTTTGATTTGGTCATACCTGTCTTTAGACCATTCAACGGAGTGGTCGTCCATTTTGTTAATCACCACAATCAACTTGTCCACTCCCAAAGACCTAGCAAGTAAAGTGTGTTCTTGGGTTTGGCCTCCTCTTTCAAACCCGGTTTCGAACTCCCCAATTCGTGCTGAAACCACAAGTGCAGCGTAGTCAGCTTGAGAAGCTCCACCAATCATATTGGGAACGTAGCTTTTGTGTCCAGGGGCGTCTAAGATAGTGAACCTTTTAGAAGGTGTTTCGAAGAAAGCCCTGCCTACTTCTACGGTTTTTCCTTTGGCCCTTTCTTCTTCGCTTTCGTCCATAATGTAAGCTAACCACCAAGAGTCCCTTCCTTTTTCTTTGGCTTCTGCTTCGTAGGCTTCCACTATCCTTCTGTCGATTTTACCTGTAGACAGCAAAACGTTCCCACAAATAGTGGACTTCCCTGCGTCAACATGTCCAATAAAAACAATATTCACAGGGGCTCTTTGGTTGTCTGGTTCTGAAATTTTAGATTCTTCAACAACGTCTGACATGGTTTTTTCTTTTTGTCTGTTAAGTAGCTGGTCTTTGTTAACGGCCTTTTCGGTAACAGGTTTGTCTTTGGGCTTTTCGGGTTTCTTTTTGGGAGGCATGGGCTTGAAAGCCTGGGGTTTAGCAGGCTTGGGGGGAGCTCTGGGCTGAGCGGATTTGTCTGACCCAACTGAAACTACTTTTTTGCCAAATCCAGTGAGTGGAATAGACTTTTTGGAAGTTTTTCCTTTTTTGTTTAAGTACTCGTCCAGGGTCATGGTTCCTTCATCATCAGAACTTCCTTCTTCTGCCTGTTGGTTCTGTTCGTTCATTCTTTGGCACTCTTCCCAAAACTCTTCCCAAGTCATAGGAGTGCTGTGGATATTAATGGGCACTCCGTCGTTATTGTACCATAGAGACCCGTCTGTCCAGCACGTAGGTGGCCAGGATTCAGGCGAGCTTGTTGGGTAAACTTTAAATGCAAACTCTGGGTCTACATAGGGACCTTGCATGGGTTCTGGTTCTGGTGGTTGTGTTTCAGCGCCAAAGCTTCCTGCTGGCTCAAAACTTGAAGCTCCAGGGTTAAAGCTAAACTCTGCTGCATCTGGATTTAGCCAAGACATTTTTATATTAAGTTTATATTTGCTTTTCAACCTCAGATATTCCAAGCTCTGAGTGGCTTTGTTAGTACCTATTTAAGTTCTTTTTTAGAATTAAATTAGAAGGATTAAATAATTCCAGAGTCCAAACACAACATGCTCTTACTTGTGTGAATCAGCAAGTGTCAGTTCCTTGAAGGACTCCAAAGTACTCAAAGAACGAACCAATCATTTCCAATGATCGATTCCATTATTCATTGAATTCCATTTCAACTGATTAGAAGGGGGGCTAAAGCATTGCTAATAAATGCAAATTTCCCAGCTAGCAAAAAGCTCTCAAAAAGAATCAGCAAAGTCCTAATCCCAAAATCAAATTTCAATTCATCCCAAAGATCAAGATCATCAAAGTGAACCTGAATAGAAGTGCATAAAAATAAATGTCCCATAAAGTTTAAAATGTGACTAGAAACTGAATTCAAAAAGAAACACTGACTAAAACCTAAGTGCTAAACAAGCTCGAGACACACAAATACATTTTTTAGGCTTCCGGAAAGCTAAATTTAACCATTCAAGTGGAATGGCACAACGATGAAATAAATCATCATGGAGAGGGAAGAAATGTTGGGTACTGAAGAAGAGATAGACGTAGGGATATTTTTGAATGTGCAAAAACTTATAAACCACTACTTCTGGGAGCACTGGAACCAAGAGTCGAGTGACTTCTTGCTGTCTGTGATTAGGTGCTCTAAGTTTAAAAACAGGGTTGACTGGAAGAAGGTCCAGAAACTCATACCCGGCGTAGACTTGAAATACTTAAAGCACCGCTACTACTACCTCAAGCGCAGAAGGAAAGTTAACTAATCTAATCTAAATTTGCTAATACTCTTAGCTTAAGTTTGAATTGGAATTCAATTGATTGGAAATGGTTCTCCTAAAATCCTAAATGAGCTCCATTTAGAATAAAAAACTGTTTACATACATTGTTTTAAACTAGATTCAAATTCTGAAGGCTAGTAACCTATTTCTATAAAAGCCTTTTCGTTATAGTTAACTATGGAATTATTGGTGTAAATTATAAATGTCCAACATCCTAGCACAATAACTTAGTTTTTAAATTAAAGCTTTTTTAGGTTTTAGTGACTTGCAATAAAGAGTTTAGAGCTAGCTGCTTCCTTTGGTCTTCTGGAACAACTTCCCTGCAGAATTCATTGAACTTCAATCAAGTAGATCCTTCATACTCTTAAAATGCTCTAAACTAAAAGCCTGGGAGACAGAACTAACAACTAGAGTTTTCTTTAAAGGGTCTCAAACGTCTTTGCTTGGAAACCCGGGTTCAACCGTTGTTAGGTTCTGTGACCATCAATAAGTATGGAGCTGAAAATACCGCACCGGCAAAAATACTGTGTCATAGAAAGAGCACCTTAACAACTAATGCCAAGCAAAGCTTAGTTTACCTTAAGAAATTAGAGTTTCCCTAGTGACGTTTTGCTATATAATTCCATATTGCTTGGAGCCGAAGGTACCCAGGCGCACAATTTGAATCTGAAAGCGCTGTAGTAGTTTATACTGCTACAGAGATATAAGATTCGTACATCGGAGGACAAAGAACGCCTATGCTAAGTCAATATGCTGATGCAGTCCTCCAAAAGTAAACCCATAAAGATTCACTTCCCAGTGAGACCGGGAAGTCATAAGAATGGAACAATAATATGAATCTAGAAGTTCCAGAAGAGTACAAGTACGTGCTTTTACTAGCTGTGATACTTGCTATCCAGTGCCAAGCTATTGCTTTCACCGTGATTCCTAATGCAAGACGCAAGGCATTTCCAACTAAGTTTATGGAACAGCACTTTGGAGAGGAGTACAAAAAAGAACTTGGAAAGTCGCCTCCTTTAGGAGGACTCCCTGACATGGGATGTGGAAGGTTTTCTGAGAAGCTAAGTTTTTCAGAGTGGGTTAACTTCAACAGTGCGCAGAGAGTCCACGCGAACTTTGTTGAACAGCTTGGAGTGGTGGTGGTGTTTCTGATAGTTGGCGGGCTTAAATACACCAACGCTGCTATAGCTCTAGGGAGCTGTCAGGTTTTGGGAAGACTTATTTACACTGCAGGGTACTTGTCTGGAGGTCCCAACAGCAGGTTTATTGGAGTGCTTTTGACCATACCTTCTATGTTTGGACTAGGATTTATTGCAGTTCTAAGCTGCTTATAATAAGTTATTACTCCGAAAGTGTTTTGCAAGCACAGTGCCGGAAGATTCCTTCTTGCTTGGCATCGCATTTGGATTCGTAGTAGTTGTTGATATAGCACACACTGTCTTTTACTCCGGGGAAAACAGCTTTGCTTTTTTTGGTGCAAGTGCTGCACTGGTTGCTTTGCATCATGTCTTCGCAAGTGTTGAATAGGTTGAGTCCCACTTCATCACAGTACTCTCCTCTGCTGGAGCAGAAGTCAGTGCAACTCTGGCCTTCTGAACTTTTGAAGTACTTGTAGTCCTTTTTAAGGGTTTCTACTGCTTTGGGTTCGTGGTACTTGATCCTTTCTAAACTGTTGCAGATGCACAAAGGGGGTTGTATTTGCTTGAGTTTGCAGAGTTCTTCGCAAAGACCGGCATAGGGATCTTGTCTTTTAATGTACATAATCCGCATTTGCTTTCTGCCTTGTATGTAAATGTTGATTAGGGGGTAGGCTTGCTCAGGCCTTCTAGCCCTTAAGTAATTAGAAGAAATCATGAAAACAGCCTCGAACCTAGCTACGTGAGACTCCTTCACACTTACTATGAGTTTGTAAAAGTGAGTAAATGAGTCTATTTTAAGAAACTCAGCTGATTCAATTTTGTCAAAGTGGACTTTTTGGCAGATGTGTCCGAAAGCAGACTTAAAGGGCGTGTAGGCTTCACTGTTGACTTGGGAAATGAGCTCGTTTACCATAATGCTGAAAATTCTAGCTGCATAAGGTGACTCTGGTGCGGTGGAGTTGTAGAGCTTTTCATCCACAGTTCTGAAAACTGTGCAGGAGCAAAAGTAAGGAGGAATGTTTATGTCATCACAGCCTCTGTAGTTAGGAACTTTGTCAAGTAGCAAGCTAATAGCGTTTGGGCTTTCCGTAATCCACTCTTGATACTCAGGGCTGTCTCTGGTGTACCCTCTGTAGTAAGGCACGTTTCCTAGGTGCTTCAAAGTTCTGTGTAAGTCCAGTTTCGACACAAGGCGGTTGGAGTTGTGGTGGAGGTTGTCCAAACTTCCAGGAATGTCCTTAGCTAAAGAAGTAGATATTATGGTGAAAAGCATAGGCAACTTATGCTCATGCGACCCGTCAATTAGCTTAAACCACTCTCCGTACCTCATTCCATGGTCAGCCATTAGGAAAATAGCAAGTTCGTCCTTGGTACTCATGTACTTCTGCAAGAAGTAAACTAAGTCGTCATCTAAAGTTTCAATAACGGTTCCAGTGTCTTCGTGACCTGGCAAACTCATGATGTGTGCCCACTTGTTTACTCCTTCGTAGTTCTGGATGAACTGGTAAGTGTAGTTCAGCATGTGGTAGTGAGAATTTCTGTTACCTACACACCTTTGAAACTTTCCACAGTCGTTAAAACCAGTAAGTCGTTCAGCCGCACACCAAAACAAAGTTTGCAGGTGGTCTACTGAGGGCTTTCTTCCAATAGCCATTGAAAAGTAGTGGTCGCAGAACTCAGCTGTAAACAAAGTAACAAAGCCTTTTTCGCGCAAGTAAGTCCAGATAGCTCTGTTTTCAATTAAGTCTTCGTTTTGGTACCTCCTAGTCCAGATCTGTTCTTTTGACAAAGGCGGGAGTGACCTTCCTGTCCACACAGGGTAGACATTCGGCATAGAGTTGTCTCCCATCACATTTTGTATTTTGTAGTCAGATATTCTAAACTTGTCTGGGTCTACACTATTCAGGAACTTAGCTGTGTTAGGCAGTTTCCGGTAAAAGTGTTTGCGTGAGATTGAGTCAAACACTAGCATCAAGACTGTAACTGGACGAGTTTCGGATTCCCCGAAATTTTCCCGCGCAAGTTTTTGTTGCTGTTCCATTTTGGCTTTGGCCCTTTCGTAAGCTTCTTTTTTGGGCCTGTGGCTGTAAGTAGCTCCTTCCAGCTTAGTGGTTTTTCCTTCCTCGCATGTTCCAAAGGCCCATTCTTCTTTGTTTTTTAGTTTGACGGGTTTGCCTTTGTACTTGTGTACAGTAAGGTTGTATTTTTCATTGCCTAGTTTTTCTTCATCTTGGTTCACGCCTAAGTAGTACTCTCCTTTGCAATCCATAACGAGCTCATCTTTTTCAGTGTCGACGTAGATGATTTGTTTTTTGGTTCCTAGCTTCTTCTGGCAGGTCGGATAACCTACTTTAGGAAAGATTATTGCAGCTTCATGGGCAGTGTAGCCGAAACTTTCAGGAATGCACTTAAGCGGTGGGTCTTCTGGGTGTATGAAGCTTTGAAGGTCTTCGTCAGCCTCTACGTAGAAAAGGGTGTTGTTCGGGTGCCTTCTTTCATACTCGTTGTTTGAAAGGTGAGATAACCAGGAGCAGTGGTGCTGGGTGCAGTCTGGGTACGTGTATTCTGAAGCGTATTTGCCTTGTGAAATGCTAGGAATCCCTTTAGGGCCTGTCTGCTGTGGTTTGTAAACTCCGTAGTGCTTGAAAAATTCCTTTCCAAAGTACACGAAACCACACACCCAAGCCACCAAAACTAGTAAAAGCTTTCCCATAAATTATAACTGAGCTAGAAGAACCTAAAATGAGATTGTTCATTCAAAAGAAGCCCAAATGACTACTGTAAAAAAGCTCAGTAAAAGATAACTCAATTACTTTAACGAAAGACTAAATAGACACTATATCATTAAAATGTAGAAAGCAGATCAGTTAAAGCACTTCGACTTGCCAAAAGGTAAATTAAATAAGTTAAAAGAGGCTGACTTTTTTAAGTGCAAAAGTTCTAACCACATGTTCGCGAGTATTGTATATCTGTTCCTTATACATGGCGAAGCCAGCCCTTAAAAAAAGACCTTTGTAGTAGAAAGCAGGTCTGAAAATGTAGCAGTGCTTCTTCAAGCAGTAGTAGCCTTCGTAAGAGCACTTTTCCTTAATTACCATCAAGCTATCTTGAGATAGCCCATTGCGGAAGTTAAACAGGAATCTCAAAAGGTCTTCTTCGTCGTAGAGATGACCTAGCACGTACTGAACCCATATAAGGCCGTACCTATCTTTGATTGGCACAAAATCCTGAATATCGCCCTCGAAACACAGTCCTCGAAATTCGTCACCAATTGAATTCCAGGCAGTTTTAACATATTTCGAGGACTGGTCAAGTACGTCTATGGTTTGAAAGTACTTATTAAACTTTCGAGTAAGTCTACCCGTGCCAGAGCCAGCGTCTAAGACACAATCCTTGCGGAGTTTAAATTCTATTTTTTCATCGGCGGTGTTGTCATCATTGTTTGAAAAGGGGTTGGAGTCGTAGAGCTCGGACAAGAAGACAAAGGTCTCCTTGATGTCAATCCTCGAAGTAGTGTAGTGGGACTGAACCATATCCGCACATTTAAATAAACTTTCGTCCCAATATTCTTTCACCTCTCGGTACCACCGCTCTTTCTTAGTTTCTGCCATAAAATTTTTATTTCTACAAAGAAAATATGTTTTAGTGTGTTAGTAATGGATTTAAGAAGCTTTTAAGTGTTTGAAAGGTATTTTGGTTCTTTAGAAATATGAATAAATAAGTTTTTTTTATGACCGCTCGTCAATGCTTTCGTAAAAATGCTAGGTTCTGATATTATCTAATATAGTTTAGCAACCAAACCAAATAAGCATGTGTATAATTCTCGAAAAGGTAAATAATTTCTTCTTATTGAAAAATCTTAAATATAAATTTAACTGGAAGAGTTATTCGAATCGTGCAGAAAATTATTATAATTATGGAAGGGTTTACGGATGACCTGTTTAAAGTGTTCGATGAGGCCCCAAAGCCCACACTTTCACTCCCACAAAAACGCCAGGCCCCAGAAGAGCTGTCTGACTCAGAAGGAGAAGTCCAGGAAACTTACAAGGTTACTCGTGAGGTGATAGAAAACTGCATTCACGAGTGTGCTTCTCCTTTAGCACACAAACCACTCCAGCTGTCGCAAGCAGAACCTGCGAAAACTTACACATTCCAACTTGACGCTTTCCAGCGCGTAGCAGTCAACTGTCTCGAATCCAATGAGTCCGTGTTGGTAGCTGCGCACACTTCGGCAGGGAAAACAGTTGTGGCTGAGTATGCTATTGCAATGGCACTCAAAAACAACCAAAGAGTCATTTACACGTCGCCTATCAAAGCTCTTTCCAACCAGAAGTACAGGGAGTTTGCCGACGAGTTCAAAGACGTAGGGCTGATGACAGGAGACGTGACCATAAACGAAACTGCCAGTTGCTTAGTAATGACAACTGAAATATTGAGGTCAATGCTTTACAGAGGCAGTGAAGTCATTCGAGAAATGGCGTGGGTGATTTTCGACGAGATCCATTACATGAGGGACAGGGAAAGAGGAGTCGTTTGGGAAGAAAGCATAATTTTGCTGCCTGAACCCATTAGGCTTGTATTTTTGTCAGCAACTATTCCTAACGCACGCGAGTTTGCAGAGTGGATTTGCACTATAAAGCACCAGCCTTGCCACGTTGTGTACACAGAAATGCGCCCTACACCACTACAGCACTACATTTTTCCTTCAGGAGGCGACGGTTTGTACTTAGTTGTTGACGAAAAAGGCCAATTTAACGACAAAAACTTTAGAAAAGCCATTACATGTTTAACTGAAGAACAAGAAGCTATGAAAAGCGGCAAAAAAAGAGTAGGCACAGGGAGTAACACAGACGTTGTGAAGATAGTTGAAGTGATAATGCAAAGGGACATGTCTCCCGCTATCATATTTAGTTTCAGCAAAAGGGAATGCGAAGCCTATGCAATATCCTTGAACAAGTTTGACTACACAAGTGCCGAAGAAAAAGAAGCTGTAGAAGTAATCTTCCAAAACGCAATTGACACTCTGGCCGAAGAAGACAAAGAGCTACCTATGGTAGTTAACTCACTGCCTCTTCTTAAGAAAGGAATTGGAATCCACCATGGAGGACTGCTTCCAATCATCAAAGAAGTTACTGAGTTGCTTTTCCAAGAAGGGTACGTTAAAATCCTATTCAGCACTGAAACTTTCAGTATGGGACTTAACATGCCTGCTAGAACTGTAGTGTTTACTAACGTCAGAAAATTCGACGGGGAAAACTTCAGATGGATTTCTGGAGGCGAGTACATACAAATGTCTGGAAGGGCTGGAAGAAGAGGCATTGACGAAAAGGGGATCTGCATTCTGATGGTTGACCAAAAAATGGAACCTGACGTGGCCAAAGGAATGGTTAAAGGCAACATGGACCCTTTGAACTCTACTTTCCACCTGAGTTACAACATGCTGCTGAACTTAATGAGGATTGAAGACTCGAACCCAGAGTATATGATCAAAAGGTCCTTCCACCAGTTCCAAAACGACAGAGCTGCTCCAGAGATGTCAAAGAAAAAAAAAGAAATCAAACAGAAACTTAGCGAAACCCAGATAGAAGACGAAGACCAACTTGAGGAATACAAAAGACTTGCTTCCCTGAGAAGTGTTTACCAAAAGGGAATGAAAGAGTTCTTGCAAAAACCTGAAATCATCTGGAAGTTCTTGCAAAAAGGAAGGTTGATTTATGTTGTTGACCACAAAGGAGTTGACTGGGGCTGGGGAATCGTCAAGGATACCCTTAGGAAAAGAACTGACTCCAAAAAAAACGACTTAGAGTCAGAAACCCAGTTAAAGCACATAATCAAAGTTTTAGTTTACGCAAGTTTGGAGGACAAGTCAGTTCCTTGCAAAAGCTTCGAAGCTAAGGGTGAAATCATTGAGCTCTCTAAAAGCTTAGACTGCATCTGCAAAGTAAGTTCAATACGGCTGTGCATTCCTGAAGACCTCTACAGCCGAGACGCTCAGAAAAAAGTACTAGAAGTTTTAAAGCTAAGCATGGAAAGACTCCAAAACTCCCCTCCTTTGCTAGACCCCTCTAAAGAACTCGGCATCTCAGAACCCGAGTTTTACGAGTGCGAAAACAAACTAAAAGAAATCGAACAAAAAGAACAAGAACTTCCAGTGCTCCACCGAGAAGACTTTGCTCAGCTCAAAGAGTCATTTGAAGAAAAGGAAAAACTCCAAGAAGCCCTCAGCGCCCTTAACAAACAAATCAAGGCTGCCAAAACTATGATCTTGAGGGACGACTGGAAAGCCATGTGGCGTGTTCTCAGAAGGCTAGAGTTCTGCAGTGAAAATCATATTGAGTTAAAAGGCAGAGTAGCTTGTGAAATCTCTACTGGCGACGAGTTGCTAGCTACAGAACTCATGTTAAGTGGAGTTTTAAAAGATCTACCTGTTGATGTGATGGTGGCTTTGCTGAGCTGCTTAGTGCACCAGGAAAACTCAAAGGAGTCCCAACCTCCTACTGACAACGAACTAGCTGCTGCTTACCAAGTTCTACACAACACGGCAAGAAGGTTCTCAGAGGTGTTTGTCCAAAGCAAGCTAAACATTGACCAAGAAACCTACGTGAACTCTTACAAACCAAGTTTGATGGAGGCTGTGCGGGCTTGGGCTAAAGGGTCAAGTTTCAGAGAACTGTGTGAAATGACAGATGTCTACGAAGGAAGCATCATAAGAAGTATGAGGAGACTACATGAACTGCTTAGACAGTTCCAAGACGCAGCTAAAGCTATTCAAAGTCACGAACTGGCAAGTAAGTTCAGTGAAGGGATTCGCTTGATAGAAAGAGGAATAGTTTTTGCGGCTTCTTTATACTTATAATAAAAGACTAAAGATTAGCTAGGTCTTTGAGTGCGTTGAGGGAAACTTCTCTGCATTCCATGTACCTGTAGACGCAGTTCTTAATGCAGGTTTGCTGGACCTTTGTGAGTGAAGGTGAAGGGTCCCTTACACACCTTATAAAGCACAAGTTGACTGACTTCCTTAAAAGGTCTGAAAACAAAGCGTCTTCGATGCTTGTGTCTGACATTGTTTATTAGTGAATATCGATTATTAACAGTTACTTTGGGCTGTTTTTGCGGAGGCACTGGGGACTTTGACATTATTTCTTTCATTTTCTAATCCTTTCAAAGCTTCGGCTTGGACTTTTGTAACAAACCTGCCCTTGACTCTGATGCGGTTATCTGCAACTCTTTTGCGACAAGCGTAGGAAACCTTCTTTTCAAAATTTCTTTTCTGGCGCTTCTTCAAGAACCTCTGGATCTTGAGCTTCCGTTCTTCGAGAGTGATAGTCCCGATTCTTTTGTTGCCAGGAAAAGGAATCAGGGGCTTGGGTAGTGAAGAAGTTTCGGCCTTCACCGAAGGTGTGAAGGAGCCAAGATCTTCAACCGGCATGAAGCTAGGTTCGAAGAAAGGCAGTGGGTCTCCGCACCCGAACCCAAGTGGTAGGTTTTCTAAACTTGGAAAGGAAAAGTAGCACTCAGGTATGCTTGGAGGTAACAAGAACCGTTGATCTGCTTCAGGGAGGTCCCCTGAAGGTCCTCCTCCAGAAAATAAGTTCGCAAAGGAGTTGGGGTCGAACATTTTATTAAATCTATGCCATTAATTGTATTTTTCGTGAATATTTTATTCTTTGATGGCTATAATTGGGGTAAAAGTATTGGACACTGGACAAAGTTTCTAGAATAAACAGATCCGCGGTTAATTTAAGCGGACTTTAGTGCTTTTCTATTTGAGTCCAGAATTACTCACTTTGGAGCTTTCTGACAAGTAAAAAGGAATTAAGTATGATTTTCTGAGAAAAATGGCGAGTTACTTAAAAGTCTTCTAAGTTACTTTTGATATGAGTTTCTGCCTTGTCCATAAAGCTAGCAAGTTGAACTTGGTTTTTTGTAGACTGGGTTTGTAAGTAAAAGTACACCTGCACTGTATTCAAGTAAAAGTTTAGTTGAGGAGGGCAGTTCCACCGCCTTGCTGCTTTTTGAGTTAAGTCTACGAAGTCCCAGGCTTCTTTTTGTCTTTCAAACCTGAACTCCTTCTGCATAATGCAGGAGTTTATCTCCCAGGTAGGAAGCACTTCATTTAACCTTGAAAGGTTTTCAAGGTGTATACTTGAAACTCTTTTGAACATAATTAATATTATCTGCCATATTTTCACCAAGTCTTAAACTTGTGAAGTTTGGGCTAGGTTAATTATTGTGGCTTATCGATAATTTATTGGCTCTCTAATTTGAATTTTGAATTTTATGTTATCGAGCCCTTAGACCTTTTTAAGAATGCAGGTAGTGATGACTTTGCTGCGGGCCTTTTGAGTTTCTTACAGTTTCTTCTTCTGTAAACCCAGTCAAAAAAGTTTTTGATGGCTCCGTCAACTTGTTGTGCCTTTTGATTTGTCCATTTGGTATGTTCTTCGAAATTTTTACTGCAGAGGACGATGTCGTATAGATCTATGTTTTCTTCGACTTCGTGTGCTATTAGTTCTTCGACTAGGATCTGTCTTTCGTACTGGTAAGCTGGGCATTCGTTTGTTATGTGTCTTACTGTATCTATTTTCTATTGGCTCTCTAATTAATTAGATAATAACTAAGGCTATAAAGAAACGAATAATATGGAACAATTTTCAGAAGATCTCCGTTTGCCCTCGTTTGAAGAAGCTTTTTCTGAGTTATTAAGAGATGAATTTCAAATAGATACTTTGAAAGAAACTGGTTACAATGATGTTGAGTCTTTGATCGCTAAGAAAAAAAAACATAGATGGACCCAAGAGCAGGACAACTTTCTATTTTACCTTTACTTAAAGTTCGGGCCTGACTGGCCTAAAATCTCCTTTGAGATCTTGGACAGAGACGAGAAGTCTGTGAAGTTCCGATTTTACACAGTTGTGCGGAAAATTGTCAAAGAAAAACTTTCTGGCAGGAAGCCAGGAGGTTTGCATACCCAAAAACCTCCTACTAACAACAAAAAGAAAAATTCCCGTGTTTTAGATAAAGAGCTGAATGCTTTAAGTAGCTTTCAAGACTATGATGTTGAACTTTTGGATTCTAGTCAAAAACTGGAATACCTTCAACGACTTAAGCAGAGAAGAAAGCTGATTAAAAAATGCATCAAAAAGGTCCAAAGGAGAGTACAAGCTACTATCTTTAAAGATTATAAGCTATTTAATTAGCAAACCTACAATTACTCTTAAATCTAAAGAATTAATACTATTAAATGTCAGCAACTAAGAACCACTCTGCAAAAGCTAGACTAGCTAAACTAGAAAAAGAGTTCCAAGAGTAACATTCATTTAGGTTCCAAAACCAGTCAAAAGAATATGAAGAAGCTTTGGAACTAGAAATTTCAGAAAAAGAAACCCAAATTAAAACACTCAGAACAAAGCTTGACTCCATTACGGAAGAACTAAACAGCCTCAAACTAAGGTACCAAAAAAGCGAATCTGAAATAGCCCAGCTGCAGCAGGAAAACCAAAGACTTTCTTTGGAACTTCAGAACTTCAATGACCAAAAAAGAGAACTTGAACAGTTAAATGACGAATGGGAAAACTCAAACAGAATCCTCGAGCACTCTAAACAGGACCTTGAAGAGCGCCTATACCAAGCTCAAGAGAACGCTATTTTGTATAAAGAAGAACTAGACGAAGTTTGCAATCTAAGAGAAACAGAAGTCCAAAGACTCAAAGAAGAGTGCAAAGAACTTAAGCACGAACTCCAGTTACTCAAAGCTCAAAATCCAGAATCCGAGCAAGTTCAAGAACTCCAAACACAACTAGAAAAAGCTCACAGAAACAAAACTCAACTTAAGGCAAGTGCTTACATGCCTTCTGGGAAAAACTGGGTTCCTGAGGGGTCCTATTGCGACTTGGAAGTAGTTGTGAAAGTAAGACCTTCTCTTCCAAACGAAAGCAAATCTGCTTTAAAAGTTCAGGGCAACACCCTGCACCTTGGCAAACCTTATGAGTACAAAAAGGTAGTGAGTTGTGACTCAAGAAGCCAAGAGCTTTTTCTGGAACTCAAGCCTAGTCTTGACACTCTGGCTAGTGGCAGTAAGGTTTCTGTGTTGGCTTTTGGCTCAAAAGGGTCTGGGAAGACCTATACACTGTTAGATGTAATATTTCAGTCAGTTTCATACTTGGAAAGTTTTACTTTTGAGTTCCAAGTGCACCTTTCCTGTATAGAAACTTGTAAAGACGGAGGAAAGGACCTTTTAACTATGAGGACCTTTACTAAAGATTCCAGTCAAATTCTAAAATGTTCCCAAAAAAAGTTAGGTAAGCACTGGACAAGAGAAGCCAAACAACTAATAAAGCTGTGCAGCCAGAAGAGACGTAAAAACGCTTTAAAAGGTTCTAACTTTTTAGTTAGTTTTGAACTGACTGGAAAAAGTTTTAAATCCACTATAAACTTTGTAGAACTAGCCAAACCAGAAAGATCTGGCCGAGCTACTTACTTAAAGGAAACTGTAAACAAGTCTTCTCTAGAAAAGATCATCTACACACTTGAAAACAGCACTAACTCACTGCTGACTAGAATTCTAAAAGGCACCGAAAAAGTCTTTGTAATCCTAAATTGCAGTTCTAGTTTAGAGTCGCTAGAAGAAACCACCCAGACTCTAGGACTTGGAAGCCAACTTAGAACTCTAGAAAGAACTTCTAGCATGCGGAAAAGCTTCAAAACCTCAGAAGTAGGCAGAACCTTGTCTCTTTTAGAAAACGAAAGAGCCCAAAAAAACCACGCTTTGACTCAAGTAGAAAAGCTCCAGGCTAAAGTCCAAAAACTCAAAGACTTTTTCGAGCAAAAAGAAAACTTGTACACACAAGAAGTCGAAAAACTAAGAAAAGAAATAAAACTTTACAGAAACCGAGAAAAGCACATGTTCAAAAAGTTCAAAGAAAACAGAGTCAGCAGTCCTAAACCTCCCAAGATCCCTTCTGCTTGTTTCAATTTAAGGTCTCTGACCCCTTCAAGAATCCCAAATCCTTCTAGGTAGTGTTAATTAACTTAAATTGTTTTTGATTTTCTTGTGCAGTTTCAGATAGTACTTTGGGGATATATCTGAAAACAAGTTGGAGTAAGTAGTTAAGTTGGGGAACGAAGCAAAGGAGTAAGAAGGCAACTTCAAACTAGGAAGAACAGGTTCATTTCTGAGTTCAACTAGTTTGGTACTGATGTTTTTTCCCAGTAAAGAAATAGTGTTTTGGACTGACTGTTCCTTGAATTTTTGAGTAGTGGGCTGAAACGGACTTGGTTTCACCCGACTTTCTTTAATAACTGAAGAGCTAGTTGTAGGGGAAATTAAGCTTCTTTTATCCAAGTAACTAGACTTAACATCTGAAAGGTTGTTTGGAAGGGTGGCTGTTTTTTTAAGGGAATGTTCTTCTGCAGTTGTTCTTTCGAAACAACTCAACTTAGGTTTTGGTGATCTAAAGAATTTCTGCCCTGTAGTTGTTCTTTTAGAATCACTTAACTCAATTTCTGGGGACTTAGTTTGTGTTCTTCTCAAAAATTCTTTCGATTTAGCTCTTTTAAGACTAGTTGAAGATGCTAATTTAGATAGGGTGTTGGTATCCTGCGTGCCGGAGTATATTTTTGAGCATCCGTTAATTAGGTTTTCTCTGGCTTGCTTTCTGTCTAAGTTTTTAATTTTAAGAAAATCAATAGTTTCCTGCTTAACTATCCGTCTAGCAAATTCTAGACTAGGAACAACTAGAAGTTCTACGTAGTCTGAAAAGCACTTGCAAGTTTCATTTCTTTGGTTTAAGGAGTCTAAAACCTCTTCGTCACCTATGATCTCTCCAGGTCCTTTGATCGCAATCCTGACAACTTTGATTTTGTTTTTACTTTGCCCAAAAATCTTTTTCCCACTTTTATTGTAGTTGGGATGCTGAGCACTAATGGTTACTTTTTTACTTAACTCAACTTCGCCTTTTTTTACGAAGTAAACAGCATCAGGGAATTCTCCTTCTCTAAAAATATACTGATTTTTCAAAAACCTCTCGTGAGTAAAGTAGTAAGTAAACTTAACTAAAGAGGTGTTACTCCAGTCTGAGAAAGCAGGATGCTTTTTAAAGAACTCAACTAGTTTTTGAAGTTCTTTAGTGGTGGAGTCTCCTAAGATGCTTAAGTAACTCTTTTTATCCAGCACAGCCATGTGACAGTCTTCTTCGCAAAAAATACTGGCTGCCCTTGGTTTTTCTTGAAGAAGAGCTAACTCTCCAAAAGCAGCTCCGCTGCCAAGAGTAGCTACTTTCTTCAAAACAGTTTCTTCGTTTTCTTCAGTGGGCACTAGAACTGACACCTTTCCTTTCAAGACAATAAAGAACTTGTCTCCTTTTTCGCCAGCGTGAAAAACGTAGTCGTTCTTGCAAAAGTACTCATAAAGCATATGCTTGCAACACTCACTGTGAATTGAGGGTTTCAAGCTTCTAAAAAAAGACACTTCAGATGTAATCAAAACTAGCACCTGCAAAACAGAAGATGTTCTTTTGGTAGGGTAGATCTCCAAAAGCCTGACTACTTGCTTAAGTACTTTGGAGTCGTCACAGAAGTTTTTGGAACTTGACTGTAGTTTTTTGAGTCGGTTGTTGAGTTTTTTGAGGTTCTTTTCTTCCATTGTATATAGTAAGTAATAATTAAGTGGCGGGATGCTAAAAGAGGAACAGGACTACAACGAGGATATTGAGGAACAACAAATCAACGAAGAATACAAAATCTGGAAAAAAAATACGCCTTTTCTCTACGACACTGTAATAACCCATGCACTGGAGTGGCCTTCGCTTACCTTTGAATGGCTTCCCACCAAAGATTGTCCTTCAGGCTCAGATTATGCCATGCACAAAGTAATTCTAGGAACCCACACTTCTAAAACAGAACAGGAAAACTTGATTATAGCTAACGTTAAGTTGCCTTTAGAAGACTCACTAGTCACTCAAAAGCTTTACTTAGACAACACTAAAGATGCCGGGGGAGTTGGACTGCTTACTAAAACAGACAACAAAATCGAACCCATCATAAGAATCAACCACGAAGGAGAAGTTAACAAAGCCAGAGCTATGCCTCAACTCTATAATGTTATTGCTACCAAAAGTCCTAATGGACTTGTTTACGTGTTTGATTACACAAAGCACCCTAACAAGTCTTCTTTGGGACCTCAACTTACTTTGCAAGGCCACAACAAAGAAGGCTTTGGACTCAGTTGGAGCCCTATCAGACAGGGGTGGTTAGCTAGTGGCTCTGACGACTACAAAGTTTGCATTTGGGACATAAACGCTGCAACTGAACAAAACTCAACACTAGGAGCATTGCATACTTACTACCACAGCAACGTAGTGGAGGACGTTTCTTGGTCGAATTTCATACCAACAATGCTAGCTTCAGTAGGAGATGACAGAAAAATCAAACTCTGGGACACTAGACAGGAAACTCCAACCCACGACATCGACGCTCACTCTCACGAGGTAAACTCTGTAGACTTCAACAAGCAAGAACAAAACTTACTGCTTAGTGGAAGCAGCGACAAGTCAGTTGGTGTTTGGGACATTAGGAACATGAGAGTCAAACTTGCTTCTTTGGAGTACCACAACGAAGCAGTTTATGGAGTGAAGTGGGCACCTTTTAGTGGGAGTTTGCTAGCTTCTTTTGGCAACGACAGAAGAGTGCTGATATGGGACTTAAGCAAAATAGGAAGCCCTCAGTCAGAAGAAGAGGCTAAGGATGGACCACCTGAGTTGCTGTTTGTGCATGCTGGCCACACAGCAAGGATTTCAGACTTTGGGTGGAACTTAAACGACAGACTCATGATGGGAAGTGTGGCTGAAGACAACATTCTGCAAGTCTGGCAAATGTCTCACTCAGTGTTTGCCCAAGAAGCCCCTAAAGTTGAAGAGGACTCTATGAACCTGGAGTAATTAATTGGAACCTATAAGTAAGCAATTTAGGAAGACTGTTTGGCCTAGGGGTACGATTCTCGCTTTGGCGAGAGGTCTTGTATTCAAATCGCGGCACTTTTCGTTAAGTTTTATTTATTACTGAATTTTTCAAAGCCTTCTATCATAGACTTAGCGAACTTGGGAACCATTGTGACACTCATCTTTTTAATCATGCTTTTGGGGAAGTTCCCTCCAAAGTACGCTTCACTTAAGCTAAAGACTTGAGTGATGTTGCCTTCTGAATCCTTTGTCATGGGCTGCATAAAGTAACCACCAATGGCAAGTCTTGCCCTGACTACGTTGTCACAAGCAGGCAATAAGGAAGAGTCAATGGAAGTTGATACGTCCAACCAGCCTTGGTTAGTTTTGCTCAGTTTAGTTACAACTAGCATGTCTCGTTGGGCAGTCATAAGCATCTTTTTGAACAACTGATAGTACACTGATATGTCTTGAGAAACGTCACAAATCTTCCTAGCTTCTTCTATGTTTTTGTCCCAAGCCTTTCTGATGTCACTTCGCTTCATGAACTCCAGAAGTTCTTTTCCGTCGTAAGGGACCTTCCACTTAGACAGCATTATAAACCCTTCTGGCAAGTCTTTGCAGTAGACTTCAAAGCCTGCTTTGTCAAGCACATTCTCATACCCATTTTCCAAAGGAGAGGTTTGGATCTCTTTTAAAAACTTTTCTTCACAAGAACTTATCATTTGTGTTACTTCTGCCTTAGAAAAGTGCTCTGATTGTTCTGGCTTTTCGGGTTTGGACTCTTTAGAGTCAAACTTGCTGTCCTTAACTTCACTTGGCATTGGAGCAAACGCATAAGGAGTTTCAAGTTGTGGAACAGAGTTGTTTTGGGGGTTTTTGTCCGTAAAGCAGTTAAAGCAAGAATTACCTGAGCCCATTTGTGTAAACTTTAAAACGTATATAACTTAAGTAGAGCTTAATTAAATTTTGAAGTGCTGTTTCCTGGAGTTTAATGGATATTAAATGTTCCGCCGAGTTTCAACACTGCTAAAATTACCAAGTAGGCAAGCTATCCAGCCCAGGCCTTTGCTAGCTCCTATGAGGCCTTTCAGAACCAAATTTCCCCTACGCTACTTTTCCAAAGAAACTGTCAAAGTCCCTTCTATGGGGGAAAGCATCACTGAAGGCGCAATTCAATCTTGGGTTAAAAAACCAGGAGACTACGTAGACATGGACGAAGTTGTAGTAGTTATTGAAAGCGATAAACTCAGTCAAGAAATCAGATCTCCTCAGGCAGGAGTGATAACTGAGTGTCTTGCAGGCGAAGGTGATGAAATCCCTGTAGGTGCTGATTTATTTATTGTGGACACTTCTCAAAGTAAACCTGCTGAAGCACCTTCTAAAGAAGCCCCCAAAGAAGCCCCTAAAGAAGAGGCTCCTAAAGAAGCCCCTAAAGAAGAGGCTCCTAAAGAAGAACCTAAAAAGGCTGAAAAGCCCAAAGAACAGCCTAAACCACAAGAAAAACCAAAAGAAAAAGCTCCTCCTGCCCCTCCAAAACCAGTTGCTGTTTCTGGCCAAAGAGAAGAAAAACGAGAGAAAATGAACAGAATGCGCAAACGCATTGCCGAAAGACTCAAAAGTGCCCAAAACACTTACGCTATGCTAACCACTTTCCAAGAGTGCGATATGTCACGCGCTATAGAGCTCCGCAACGCCTACAAAGACGAGTTCCAGAAAAAGCATGGAGTGAAACTAGGGTTCATGTCCTTTTTCGTGAAAGCTGCTACACACGCCCTGCAGCAGATTCCAGTAGCCAACGCAGTTATTGACGGAGAAGAAATAATTTACAGAAACTTTGCTGATATTTCAGTAGCAGTAGCTACTCCGAAAGGCCTTGTAGTTCCAGTGCTTAGAGACTGCCATCTAAAGAGCTACGCAGACATTGAAAAAGAAATAGCTTACTTTGGACACCAAGCAAAAGAAGGCACTTTGGCCCTCGAAGACATGACAGGAGGCAACTTCACGATCTCGAACGGCGGAGTTTATGGAAGCATGATGGGAACCCCTATTATAAACCCTCCTCAAAGTGCTATTTTGGGAATGCACAACATTGAAAACAGACCAGTAGTACGCGAAGACAAGATAGTAGCCAGGCCTATGATGTACTTGGCCCTGACCTACGACCACAGACTCTTGGACGGAAAGGATGCAGTGACTTTCTTGAGAACTATCAAGTTGAGTGTGGAAGAACCCTCAAGAATGCTTTTAGAACTTTAAAATAAGTCCTTAGCACACTATAAGCAGCTTCTTACCTAAGGCGTTAGTTCATCGTTAGTGTCGATAATCTGCTTCTTATAAAAATAACGTTATGAAAAAGTCCTACCCTTCATGGTCCATTTCGGGCAGAACTCAACACGTGCGCAAAGAGACCAGCCCAGGCCCAGGCACTTACAACCCCCACGAATCACGCACCAATAAATCAATCAATTTTGGAAAGTCCCACCGTTCAACGTTTTCGGGCTCAACAGGTTCTCCAGGCCCAGGTGCATATTCTCCTAGTGTGTCTTGGACAAGTCCTACTCCAGCAAAGCTAGGTAAGTCCTCCAGACCTCCACTTTCGGTTCCTACTCAGTCCCCTGGGCCTGCTAACTACGAAGTTAGGTCTGTTGGCGAAGGTCCTTCATACAGTATTTACGGAAGAGATTTTAAGTTTTCTAGCGAGCAGGGTCCAGGACCTGGAACTTACAACCCTAGTTACTCATCTACTTTTGAGAAGATGCCTTCTTACGGTCTGGGCAAAGACCATAAAATACAAAAACAAAAAATCCAAGACACTCCTGGTCCAGGCAACTACTGGGTTAGAAACGGTCCAGAAGGACCTAAGTGGGTGTTTGGCAAAGAAGAGAGAAAAAGAACTAGGGCAACCGAAGCACCTGGCCCTGGAACTTATTACGAAGATGTTCCAACTACCATTTCTAAAAGGGCTTATTCCTTAGGAGCTAAGCGCCCTGCCACTAGTACTGGAATTAAGTCGCCTGGCCCTGGACAGTACAACCCTAAACGCAAAGAAGACTCACCTACTTATTCTTTTTCTAAGGGTTCCAGAGTAAGCATGAACAAAACTTTCACAGGGCCTGACCCGGGTACTTACGAACCCAAGCTTCCTACTTCTAAAGCTAGCAACGTGTTTGGAAGTGGAATCAGAGGCCCACTAGCAAATGCACCTCAGTCTCCAGGTCCAGGTGCTTACAAGCCAACTTATTTTCAAGACTCTCCTAGTTTCAGCATTTTCGGAAAAGAAAAGGTTTCAAGAAACACTAATTTACCAGTAAGGCATATTTAGGGTCCTGGGAACTACAGTCCAAAAACCAACTTAACAGCTAAGAACCTTCCTTCTTGGGGACTCGGAAAAGAAAAAAGGGGCAAAGAAACTCAGTACCAGCGAGAGTCTAAAAGTATTCCTGGCCCAGGCTCTTACAACCCGGCTTCTAAAACAGAGGGTCCTCAATGGGGGTTCTTGAAAGACGCACGAGCTAAATACCGCAGTAGGGACTCACCAGGACCTGGTGCTTACGAATCCGTTTCTATGATTGGTGCGAGCAAGTCTTAGATTATGACAGATTTAACGCTGGCGAGCATTTCTATTTAACTTTTTAGCAGATCCAGGTGACTTAGTTGTTTTCCTCGAAGAAGGAGGTGAGTAAGGTCGGTTTTGGGCAGTGTTGGGCCTGGTTTTTTTCCTAGACTCGCTTTTAAGAGGAGAGCGTCTTTTTTCAGGAGTGTTGGGATCCATTTGGAAGTTTTTAGGCTGGACTTTTTTCTTAGACTTAGTTTCTCTAGTTTTAATGACTTCGATTTTAGTTGGTTTCTTTTCAGGAGAAATATTAATCCCTTGATGCAAAGCATCAGCTAATTTGTTTAGCGCGTCATGCGAAGACCCGTACTCTCTGAGGATGTCTAGGTTTTTGGGCTGCAAGTTTTCAGCTCTGGCTTTGGGAGCCAATGAAACCTTTTTGGACACGTAAAGTGGTGCCCTGAATTCAGCTTGGTTGCCTCCTTTGATGCAGCTTCTCATTAAAGCGAATCCGTCTTCAACTGGGTTTTTGCTACTGGGGTGGAGGATGTCTACTAGTTTTTCTTTGTCTTCAGAACCGTGGTCGGCCCAGTTTACTTTAAATTCCTTTTCTGATTCCGTTTTTTCATAGTTAACGAAAGGACCCATTTGGGCATTTAAAAAAGTATTGCGCAAAACTAGGTCTTCTGGATTGTTGTATTCTTCCCACTTGGCAGTTTTTGGGCCATATTTCTCGAGTCTTCCCTCCAAATTGGCCAGTTGGTGCACAAAGCTCGGCCTAATGTCCATGTCAGGTCTGCGGGAACTCAAAAACTCTAGGCTTTTGAAAAGAGCCCAGCTGTACTTCTTCATGAAAAAAGCAGCCACGACACAAATGCACCTTCCCTGGCCTTTAACTGAATGCACCAGAACACTTTCACCTAGTTCTTCTGCTTCTTGTATGAACTGGTAAATCTGCGAAAAGGTTTCTTCCTTGCTATCGAAGAGCACCTGGGAGTCGTTGTCTCCCCAGTAAAAAGATAAGTAGTTAACTCCAATTGGCTCCCAGTGATTGGGAACTTGCCTTGCTGCGCAGTTAATTATCCTTGTAACTTTGTTAGCTACTACAAACTCAAGGTCCTGTGCTGCATATTCGTCCCCTATGAAGAGACCGTCCCTGACTTTTATAGCTCCTATTAGTTCCATCTCCATTTTGTTAAACGAACAATTATAAATATTATGAAGTTCTCTGACTACGCAACTAAGTAATAGTTATTAAGAACCGGCGCAGAGCTAGCGGCTTATCTTTTTGCTCCTGAGAGTTTAGCGATTTCCCACCGTCAAAAAATTCCAGAAGAAGAAAAGCAAGCTGCACTGAAGTTGGTTTCTTTTTTGCAACCAGGAGACATCATTCTTGTAAACTTTACCTAGACTCAAACTCCTGGACGTGCCTACGAAGCTCTAAGGGCTTTTTCGTTGCACTACTTCGACCACGTGGCAGTTCTTGTGGACCAAGACTTTTGTCTGCAGGTAGGTCCTCCTAAAGCTAGACTTATAGAGTCTTACTTGTTCCTTACGTTCAACAGAAAACCATTTATTCTGAGGCCTGACCCAGCTTACAAGGAGGAGTTCCTTAGGAATGTAAAGAACTTAGAAGGAGTTAAGTACAACTTTTTGAAAGCCTTAATGCTTTGGGCTTCCATTAGTGTATACGAAAAAAGCGGAGTGGCTATGTCTTTGGAGGCGCTTTCTGGAGACAAAGTGATTTGCACAGATTCTATTTTGGGATGTCTGCCGAACATTGCTGAGATCAGGTCAAAGCTGAGTTCACTAGACTTCTCTAGGTTCGGAAGTCACTCCCTAAACGACTTTTTGAAGTTGTGTGACAATGGATACTTAACACAAGTAAGTCTGCCTTTTCCGTACACTTTTTTGAAGAAAGCAAAGGGTTCTTACTACACTGCTACAAGAAATGCACTTAAAAAAGACTACTTAGTGCAGACTTTTTTGGCTTTAAAAGACTTAAACACAATTTACAAGTGGGTAAAGCTGCTTGGCAGGAAAAGACTCAGAGTTTACGTGATTGCTTTTAACTTGCTGATGCAAGTTGTCCAGAGAATGGACAAGACAAACCAGTTCCAGTTACTTAGTTCGCTTCTGCCTAAGCTTTAATTAAGTTGAAACTGATAATAAATATGATACACTTACTGCTGCTAGCAAGTGTCTTTGCCTGGGAAGAAAAAGTTAACTCTGGAAGTATGAATGGGTACTTCACAATAGATGAGCTAAGGACCCTTTTGCAAGAAGTTAGTGCGAACTTCACAATAGTTACTAATGGGCAAATTGAAGGAAGAGACGTTTACTACTCAAAGGTTTCTATGAGCAGCTCTACTCAAAAGGAAAAACTGCTTATTTTGGCAGGGGTTTACGGAGGGTACCCACTAGGAACTTCCATGGCTGTTTACTCCCTTCTTAAGTTAGCCAATGAGAACCAAATCTACCAAGAAATACTTATGATGAACGACGTTTACGTAATTCCTTTGCTCAACTCCTATGCTTACACCAAGTCTTACACAAACTGGACTAGTTCAAAAACTATTTACCCTTACTACTTAAACTCAGACTGCAAAACTGATAACGGAGTCAACTTAAACAGAAACTGGGACTTTGAGTGGAACTTAACTCAAGCCGAGAAGTGCGGAGATTATTACCCTGGAAATTCTACTAATTCTGAAAGCTTAACGAAGTGGCTTGATAAATTTATGAAAGACGAAGGAATAACTCATTTGATCCACTACGAAAGAAACGGAAACAAATACCTTAAGCCTTACTCATCCAACTCAAACNCCATAAANGACTCAGTGTCCACGGAGTTCTATGAAAANATTTCAAGTGAACTTAGCTCTTCTTGGAAATTTGGAACAGCAAACGAACTACATGGAGAATTCGAGCATGGAACCTTGCTCGACTATGCGTTTTCAAAAGGCACCAAAAGCTTAGAAGCTGGAATAGGTCCTGAAGGCACTGCTTCAGAGTCAGAAATCCCCGGAATAGTTTCTGCCCACTTTGCAATTGTTGAGTCTGTAATGCAGAAATCTAACTTTTACTTAGAATTAGCCGAAAAAGAAAAAGGCGAGTCTGTGTGCAGTAGTTGCCAAACAGAAAACGCTTATTCAGTACTTAGTTTAACCTTTGAACTCGAAAACAAAGGCTCTAAGGAAAAACAAAGCACTTTTCAGTTTAGCTTCGAGCACCCTGCAAATTCAAGCTACTCGTTTGAGTTGCCAAAAGCAGTTCTATCATACAACAGCTCTGAACAAACCATTAACTCCACCAAAAGTGATACTTCAATAAGTTTATCTACAGATGTGAACTTGACTGGGTTTTCAAAGGCAACAGTGACTCTGGAGATTGAAAGGGTTAATTCAGGTGAGCCTTCGGAGTCAATAGACGTTAGTTACTCAAGCAGTTTGTTCCCAAAAGACCTTTCTAGTGAAGCTGTTTTTAAAAAGTCAAAGGAGGGCACTTTCAAGGTTTCTCCTTCAGTTGTAACTGAGGATACTACTGACACTGGGGACCAAGAAACTACTCAAGAAACCGAAGAAACTGAAGAACACTCTTTGAACAGTGAAGTCACAGTGGGGATCATAGTCGGTACAATTCTGCTAGTTTTAGGAATAGTAGCCTTGGTGGTTTACATCTTTATTGTTAAAAGGAAAAAAAGCCAAGGCTCGGCAAAGAAGAGTGACTTACCTGCTGAAAACAAGGCGTCTCAAAGAGTATAGTTAAGTTATAAATCTCCTGATAGTGGAATTTTGTTGCCGAGTTCAGGAAAGAATCCTAAAAAACTCTTTAAAGGTGAGTTGAAGTTGGTTAAGGTTTCCTTGGCTTTGAGGTTTTGTTTGGATTTATCTACAAGAGCCACGAGTTTTTCATAGTCTTTGCTCTCCAAAGGTTTTTTTTCTGTTAGGAACTTGTTTTGGATTTCCATGAACTGCGTGGCCCAATCTGCAACTAACTCATGTAACCTCACTACTTCTTGCTGCTTGCGTATGAGTTCTTTTTGGGAGTTGTCACAGAGTTCTTCAAAGAACTTTTTCCACCTTTCGCGTTCTTGTCTTTGACATTCGTGGACTTCTTTTTCGAGTTCTTCTAGTATTTGTTTGTATTGGCTTGTTTGCAAGTCTGAGTCTTGCGCAGCTTGCTTCAGTTGGGTGTTATAGAGTTTCTGCAAGTTCAGGGAGGTTTCCATTGCTTTTAACTTTGAAAAAATATTTGGGTTTTCAGATGTTTCTACAAAAGAACCCAGTGCTCTGTGTGGAGTTTTGGGAGAATTGGGCTTGGCAGTGCTTGATCGGTTTGCCGATCTGATAGTTTGAGTCACTTTTGAGAAGCCTTTTTGCAAAGGAGGGTTTATATGTTCTTTTTGGTGCAAATCAACAAAGTTGTTATAAGAGTCATGGAGGAAGTCTACCATGTCTTCTAAAGACTTAATGTGCTGGCACTGGTGTTGGCACAAAAACCTTTTCATATCGTATTTNTGCTTGACTACACTAAGTTTCCAATCGAGGGAGTGCAATGCTCTAGTCATGTTAGCATTGATGACTCCTGCTTGAACTAGTTGGTTTTTGAGTTGGAATATGTACAGGTCTTTGTTAAGCTGAGTGTTGTTTTGGAGTGAGCTTTTAATTTCATTTGCATAAGGACAATTAGACAGAAGCACTTCGCTCTCAACTTCAAGTTGTCTTTTAGAAAGGTTCAAATCAAAGGTTTGACTTATGTCTTGGTCTTCTTCTGTGACTATTGGTATGTTGTTTCCCACATAGCAGTCACTGACTTCTTCGAATTCTAAGCAAGTGGAAGCTTCTGGGCTTTGGTGCTTGTCTAAGAAGTTTTTGTACCTAGTGTCTAGTTCTTGCAGAGTTATTGACAACTTCAAAACTTGCCTTCTTAAGCTTTCAACTTCCTTCTTAAGCAGAGCGTTTTCACTTGAGTCTTTGTTTATAACATGAAGTGACTTGTAGTAGGACTCATAGTACTCGTGGTACTTCTTCTGAGACTCAATCTGGCTTGATCTGGACTTTTCTAGCTTTCTTTGATACTTTTTAAGCTTTTTTTTTAAGTCTTCGTTTTCAGTAGACAAAACTTGGACTTGTTTTTGATAACTGCTTAGTTTTTCACAAAACAAATCATAAAAGTTCTCAGAGTCTTGGAACTTAAATTCAAAGTCAAAAGGAGTTTTGCAGTTAAAAGAGTTTCCCAATGAGTCTGGCTCAAATACTGTTGTGTGTTTTTTTGATGGTTCTTCAGAGTCGGAGGACTTAAAAGTTTTCGTTTCTTCGGTTTTTGGAGTCTTGCTTGTAAGTGACTTGTTGAGTGTTTTGACTCCTTTCAAAGTTTCAATTTGGGTTTGTGCAGAGTGCAGTTCTTGCTTGAGTTTTTTGATTTCTTTAATGTAGTTTTCAGGGGAGTTTTTTATGTTGAGACTTATTTTGTTCCTGATAGCTCTGGCTCTGGTTGCAAACCTCAAAGAATTAATGGTTTCGTCTTGGAACTTGCTTGAAGGTGAACAAGCCACTATCAACGCTGTTTTAAAGTTCCCACCCAAAGACTCTTGCAGCAGCCTTGTTAACTTAGAGTCTCTGTACGGAACGTGTTCTGAGTTAACTGTTAAAGCATGGATTACGTTTCCGAGTGCTGAGAGCGAAAGGTTAATTTTCTTGGCTTCTTCTAATTTGTTTCCGGTTACTCCTGAGTGGCTTATTTTCTCACTTCCTGCTAAGTCTACTAAATTCAGAATCCCTTTTTTCTCAGAGTCGTTGGGTAACTTCTGCCTTACTTCTAAGATAAGTAGCAAATGCGACCTTGAAGAGTTCTTATTTACACGAGTAGCAGCAACAGTGCGCATTTGCTCGCCTGAATTAATGACATCAATAAAGTCTTGCTCTGAAGTAATGCAGACCTCATTAAGTCCATGGACGTAAATCCCTTTGCGAGTGCATTCCTTGATTCTTAGAATAGAGTCTCCAGACTTAAGAAGGTCTCTAAGGGTTTCTTTGTATATTTCAAGCATAGAGCACTTAAGAGTGTACTCAGTGTCCGACTCGTCTTGGTGAATTGACTCGAAGATCTGACTGGCAGCCCTTGGAATAACCCCTCTGGTTTCTTCGTCAAACAAATCAGGCCCCATCATGGTAAAGGTCTTTCCTGAACCTGTTTGTCCGTAGGCAAATATAGTTCCATTGTAGCCCGTAATTACATCCTGGATGGTACTTTTACCAATGAAGTCGTATACCTCTTTTTGGGTATTTCCAGGTCCGAAGAACTTGTCGAGTGTAAAAGTTTCCATTTCCTTCGAAGCACCTATTCCCACGCTTTGTTCCGAAATGAAAGACACTGTTTCCTTTTGCTTGAATTCCTAATTACCAGTTACTTTTTCGAAACCCATGAAAGGTCTAAACCTGCCAATTACTTTGATTTGGGTACTTCGTGTCAAGGACTGGCTAGGGTTCAAGTTAGACAGCTCTGAAGAGTTTTCTGAAGGGTTTTTTCTTATTATGCGTGCTTTGCTTTTTGACATTGATTAGCTTATAAACATAAATGGCCGTCTTGTGTTCCTGCCTTCAGAGTTGCTTGCAGAGTCAAAGGACGGCTATAAAAAGAGAAACCTTATCTCACCTCCTAACCGAGGACAAGCGGTTTCTTACATAACCTTAAATGGAACTTCTTAGCAGGAGACTTAGTACAAGAATTTGGGTTCAAGTTCTAGTACCCTCCGTAGTAGCCAGACACCCTTAGGTCCTACTTATAGTCACAGAAACCCATTGGGCCTTCCTTGACCTGATTCTACCTATTAAGGCCCGCTTATTTGGCATGCTAAGGACTAGAAACCAATTGACACTAAACTAAGTCTCAGAGTATTTTTAGAGGTGCTGTTAATTAAGATAAACTTTCTGGACCTACATTGCCCGCTTTGATCATTAGGTTGTTTATATATTCTTTTAAAAGGATGTTTTCGTCTCTGAGGCCGTTGTTTTCACTACGGACAGTTTCTATTTTGGTGTTTAAGTCTTGAAGTGTTTCTTGGAGTTTCAGAATTTTCTCTATCAGTTCTTCTTTGTTGAGTCCCGTAAATTGGCTTTCTTCTGACATTAAATTACTAAATAGACAAACACTGCTGCCTTCTAAATTACTAAGTTTCTACTGCCGAGAGTTACTATGTTGAACAAACGAAATGGATCAGAAAAGTGGTACTCAGAACTAGAATCATAAAGTGTTTTTTATAAGTTATTTCTAGACTCAAATTGATCTTCCTCAAAAATAACTCAGCCTAGAGAAGGTGCCAAACCCTTAAATAAATTAATAGCTACCTATTTTCTAAATATAACATAGAGTTTTAATTCTTCTGGAAGGTTTTCAGTGGATTCTGTGTTTTGTAGTTTTTACTTCCAAAAGAGTTTTATGTGACTCAACGTTCAATTAATTGTAAGAAAACAGCCCAAAATAGAGACTAACAAACACTGAACTAGAAATAGTTGGCGAACCTAATTAGCCGGAAAATGTTCTAAGTTTTGACTAAATTTAAGAATAGCACTCAAACAAATTACTTCTTAAGTTATTGGTCAAGTATTCCACAGAACACTGACCGAGGAATACTTAATAAAAATGCATTCAAGTTAATTAAAGTGATGCTTGTTTATATGCTTGGTAAGCTCATACTTATTGTATAGGGTCTTACCGCACCGGTCACACTTCACACGAGTCTTCTTTTCGTGTACCTGCTTGATGTGGAATCTGACTGCGTGCTTATGCTTGAAAGCTTTGCCACAAATATGGCAGGCTATGAATTTATTGTAAGTGCAGTGCACCTTTCCAATGTGCTGGTTCAGCCCAGTGGAGTTTTTGAAGTGGCCTCTACAGTATGGGCATACTTTTTGGCCAACTTGTGCAGCACCTAGGCTTACACTATACTGTTCATGGAACGGGTGAAAGGGATAGAAAACCATACCCGAGGTAACCATCGGCTGCAAACAGTAGTCGCTGTAGCTAATGCAGTTGAATGCCTCCTGGCACACAGAAGGTATGGTCTCATTTTGGGGTAGGTTGTTATATTTTGGATGATCCATATTAACTTTATTAACCATTGAATATGTTAATCCCAAATGGTTGAAAGAACTGGATGTTAGTTATTAATCTAGTTACAGAGGTATTTGTTTCTGAATTCTCAGTAAAAATCACTTTTGTAAAATTTTTTAATGTTCTTTATTAGACCATATTAAAGTGGCTTAAATTATCATTGTAGTTGAAATGAAGAATAAACCAGCTAAATAACTAAGCACTGGATTTCTAGAAGTCAGGAATTTTAGTGATTACCAGAAATACTTGTAGTCCATATTTCATATTGAATCCCTCTAATTTAAACTTAAAAACATTCATCTAGTTAATAATTTGCTTGATTTAAATGAGTGAAGAAATCGAAAGCCATATACTAAGAAAGTACGAAGTCCTCCAAAAACTAGGAAAAGGAGCTTATGGCATAGTTTGGAAAGCAATTGACAAGAAAACCAGAGACGTAGTTGCAGTCAAAAAAGTTTTCGACGCTTTCCAAAACGCAACAGACGCCCAAAGGACATTTAGGGAGATAATGTTCCTCCAAGAACTCAACGGACACGAAAACATTGTCCGTCTGCTGAATGTAATTCGGGCTGAGAACGACAGGGACATCTACCTGATATTTGACTTCATGGAAACAGACCTACACGCTGTCATCCGAGCCAACATTCTTGAAGAAATACATAAACAGTACATCACTTACCAAATATTCAAAGCCATCAAGTACATGCACAGCGGACAGTTACTCCACCGTGACCTGAAGCCTTCGAACATCCTACTTAACTCAGAATGTTTGGCCAAATTGGCCGATTTCGGTTTGGCGCGGTCAGTGTCTTCCCAAGAAGAAGGCTCTAACCCTGTCTTAACTGACTACGTAGCCACTAGGTGGTACAGGGCGCCAGAAATCCTCCTTGGTTCAACTAAGTACTCCAAAGCGGTGGACATGTGGAGTCTAGGCTGCATTGTAGGGGAAATGCTTGCCGGAAGACCTATATTCCCAGGAACTTCTACTTTGAACCAACTCGACAGAATTCTGGAGTTAACTGGAAGGCCTTCTCAACAAGACGTTGAGTCCATCCAAAGCAACTTAGCTGCTACCATGCTTGAGAGCTTGCCCCCTACCCGCTCACGCAGGTTCCATGACTTTTTTCCCTCTGCCTCCGATGACGCTTTGGACTTAGTTAGGAGGTTACTGCAGTTTAACCCTGGCAAAAGACTCACTATTGAGCAAGCTCTGAAGCACCCTTACGTTGCCCAGTTCCAGAACTCAGACGACGAACCTAAGTGCCCTAGACCTATAAAAATCTGCATTGACGACGACAGGAAGTTCACGATCAGAGAGTACAGAGAAAGGATCTACTCTGATATTGCTAAGAAGAAAAAAGAACTCAGAAGAAAGCACTTAATGTCTAGGGGGTTCTATCGAAAGTAACATTAAGATAAAAGCTTTTAGATAATTAGGAATTACTGAATTAATTGAATACTCTATTAAAACTTAATCCCTTGGACACCTCTGCAGTTAGCTCCATCGAAATTAGCGTTTGTAGTTACTGAGTGCTGCAAGTTGGACCCTTCTAAGTTAGACACTATCATATTTGCATTTTGTAAATTGGCTTTTTCCATGTCACAGTTCCTCATATCTGCACCTCCTAACTTAGCATTCAGAAAATTGCAACTCTTCATAGAAGCTCCTCTCAAGTCGTTCCCTGAAAAATTAGCATAAATGCAAATTGAACAGTCAAGTTTGGCATTGCTGAAAATGCAGTTTTTAGAAGTGGCATTTGAAAAAATGCAGTTGGACAAGTCAGCTCTTGTAAAGTTAACTTCTGTAAGCACTGACCAACTGAAGTCGCACCCTCTTAAGTTACTGTGAGACAAGTCTAAGTAGTTGAGCTGTAAGTAAGAAAGGTTCACAGAAGGAGCTTGGACAAACCTTTTCGTGTTGACTAGAATGAGCAGTTCTTTGTATGTAATGCTAATTCTTGTGAAACTCTCTTTCAGAGTCTTCAACTCTAGAACTAAAGAACTAATCTGGAAATACTCTGCCTCTCTGATAAGGGACTCTACCAAGAAAAGGTTTTCTAGAGGCACAAGTAACTCCTGGTTTCTAAGGTAGTTCAGAATGTAAGAAAAAAGTTCGCCATCTCTGTCAATGAAATATCTGTTTTGAGAGTCCTTTAAGAGAGAATGGCTTCCACTAAACATTACTGAAAGCATACTCTCAGGGTCCTTGCACAGAGTTTCCTTTGTAGTTTGGTACTCTTTGCCTCCTACATTCAAAGTTATTATTTCAGACATCAACTAATTTTATATTTATTTAATTTTAGCAGTTGGTTCAGCTTGGTGTAGTCTTCTTGGTACTCTTCAGGAAGCAGAGCACACATACTCCAGATGCAAGTTGCTTCTTCACTTAAGTCTTCAATCATAGGGAAATGCACAACCAAAAACAAAAAGGCTGAGACCAAACAAAAAACTATGATAGTTAAGTCCTGCAAGAATTTAACCCCTTCTACTTGTTCTTGGCTGTCTTTGCAGTACAATTCTGAGGACTTATCTAAGGCATCGTACAAGTACTTTTCATCGAGTTCTCTTAAAAGCACCATTTCTTTCGAATTCAAAAACTTAGACTGGCTATCCATGATGCTTCTAGCAAGCATTGTGTAGAACCTCACTGAACTGTGAAGTCCTTGCAGCATAATTTGATCGCCAACTTCTGAACAGTTAGCATCTCCTCTAAGCTTGTCTTCTACACAAGCGTTTTCAAACACCAAGGAGTTGTGTTCTGGGCTAGCTGCCTTGCTGAAAGCCGCTTCTCTAAAGACCAAGCTGTCTTGGATGTCTTCCAGTTCACTACTTAAGAGGTAGGCTTGGTTTAAAGCAGACCCTATAAATTGTCCTTTGGGTAAAACTCCTGCCCAACCTAAAGTGGTGTTTTGTAAAATAGATTCTGTGACCCACATGTTGATAGACCGCGAAAGCAGACGCCTTCTAGCTGCCCATTCAACGTGCTTGGGCTTTTCGTTTAAGGTTTCTACTATGGACTCAAACCCTGTGTAGTACATTAAGTATAAAAACAAAACTGCTGATAAAAGGAAGCAAGAAAGTTTAGCCAGCACTAACTTCCACCCGCAAGGAGTTGAAGCTTGTTTCTTGTCAGAAATGTCACTTTGGCAGCTTTCTAGCAGATTTAGTCTTTCGTCGAACTTAGACCTCATCAAGCCACAAGCGTAATCAGGGACTTCAAAAAGTACTTTGTATGCCTCAGCTTTAGAGTCTAGAATTCTTTTAATTGAAGGCAATATAACAAAGCCTGAAAAAGCACACAAAACCAAAGCTGACAAAGAAACTAGAGCTACTGCAATGTAGTACTCAGACTCAGTACTTAAATTAGCAATATCGGAATACACAACAGAAGACTGGTTTAGTGCCTGAAGGACTTCGCCCATTCCGTTTCTGTACAGGTAAAAAGCTCTTTTATCGGCTAAAGTGGCATTAGAAGCATAAAACTTTTCTTTAAAAACAGCACTTTGGACCACAAAGCTAGAAATAGTGTCGAATAAGTTCATGCTTATGCTTTTTACTCTGTTGGGCTTAGTCCATATAAGAACTTTTTGAGCCAGAAAGTGGTTTGTTTGGTGTCCTGTCAGGGACTTGTGGTTTTTGTAAAGGGACAACATACCCTGGTTCATTTTGTCAATGTCACTTTCAAGCCAGTCAAAGTAAGTTTTTCTGTTTGAGGAGTCAAGGATTCCTTGGTCAATTAAAGAAACCACTCGCACGTAGTAGGAAACGCTTTGTAAGTAGAGCTTCATACTCCCGATATCCCTAATACTGTTTGAAAGTTCTAGATTCGCTTTAGACAAACTTGCTATTATCCTAGCAGAGATTGCTGAAGAAACCACTATAAAAGCAGCTGCGGAAACCAAGCCTGCCTTAAACAAGAACTTGGTTTTGCTGACTTGTTTAAACTTGTAAAGAATAAGTTCTTTTCTTGTTTCGTGACTCATAGTTAATATGAACAATGTTAGTAATTAAAACTCGTGTTTAAAGTTAAAGTATTTAGGAACTTCTTTTCAAACTAAACTCCAGCACTTTGATTTTAAGAACGTATGCAAGCACCTGCCCAATTGCAAGCTCAGACAAAAAAAGCTTTAAAGAGCAATACTTCAGCTCGCCCGAACAGTTGTAGTGGTAGCCAGAGTCTGAAAACAGAGTTTTTTTCTCACTTTCGAAGTTAGGAATTATTCTCTTAATAGTTTCGTTGTGAGGAATAGTATCAGGTAGCTCAAAGAGTTCTACGCACTTTTTAGACAAAGCTTTGATTTCCCAGTTACTAGAGAACAGCATAACTTCATATTTAGGGCACGTAGGCTTTATCAGACTGCCTATAAAAGGAGGTTCAGAGCCGTTAGGAACCAGTTTCAGTAAAATCTTTCCCTCAAAAATATAGCCGTTTTTATCCAAGAAGTATAGAAATAAATCATAGTTGTCAATTATGCTAAAGTTGATACCTTCATAGACCTTTTTGATGTGGAAGTCATGGTTATAAGAAAAAGGAGCAGGAATGATAGTAGAAATGTTTCTTCCTAGGATTTCTGAACTGCTGTAACCCAAAAACTCCAATCCGTAGTTGTTTACTTTTAAGATTTCCCCAATAGAGTCTGAACTTGCCGACACATACAAAATAATAACTTCCGAGTCAAAAAATGAAAGAGGCCTGTCTAAAGTCTCTTTAAACACCATGTTGGCTTTTTTAGTATCTTGTTCTTCTTGGTTTTGGGCTTGTTGTAGGTACTTTTTTGCTAAGTCAGTGTAGCATGGAAGAGTCATCAGAAAATTACTGTAAAGTCTTAGGGTGCTTGGATTTCGAGGAGTTAACTTTAGAAGCTTCTCGTAACTTCGCTTAGTTTGACCGATTAGTTCAAAAGACTTCTGAGCAAGACGCTTGACTTTTTGAATTCTAGGGTTCTTTGACTCGAGCTCAGCCCAAAACATAGACTGAGTTGTAGCTAAAGTTTTTTCTTGGTTCAAAGCAATAGTTTTGGCTTTTTCGTAGATTTCAAAGTCATAAGCGTCGTTACTTTTGTGGTCTTTGATGTACTTTTCAGCAATCACCCTAAACTGGAACAAACCATACTGGCAGTCAATTTTGCGGGCCACTAGGACTCCTTTGAAACATATAACTAAGGAGAGTACTTCTTCCTTGGAAACACTCAGTTTGTACTTAGCATGCCACAAGTAAAAGTAGTCAAAGCTAGGGTGAATTCTTTTAGCTTCATTAAAAACAGAGTCAATTTCTCTAAGAACTTGACTAGATTCCTGACTTGCTTCTTTGAACTTCTGAACTAGATTTCTTATTTTGACTTCGATTTTGTAAGGGCTTTCGAGTTTTTCTACACTCTTCTCAAAAATGCTTTTTAAGTTCCTAAGTAGTGCCCAGTACATAACATACACTAAACAAGGAGTTAAAAAGTAAAAAAGCACAGAAGCTGATTGGCTTGCTGTCTGAGTTGGCATGACCTCTTTAAGCAACAAGCACAAACAAGCCGACCCAAAAGTTCCATAGGCACAAATTCTCAGGGTGTTAGCTTTGAAGTTGTAAAAAGGAACATAAAAAACATGTAAGTAGCATAAGGCTCCTCCAGAGAAAAGCCCTACTCCCAAAAACACTCCAAAAGTTTTTGTTGCAAACAAATAGTACCCTGATATCACTGCAACATAAAGTCCAAGTTTTACCAAGTTAAACCTTGGGTAAGGTTGGTAGTTGACTTCATGGTGTGATATAGAAAGCAAACTACACAGCACAACAAGGCCCAAAAAAACTACTAAAGCCAGTCCAAAGCAAACCCCTGCTCCAGTGCTTACAGGAACATCCAAGCAGAAATCATCCACTTGGAAAGAACACAATCCTGCCAAAAACAAAGAGTCCACCACTGGAATAAACAAAACTCCTTTTAGAAGCAAAACTATCCACTGACAAACCGGAACTGAATAAGAACACCCCAGCAAGGTCAAAATACTTCCAACTACAAAGGTTACTACTGAGCCCAGCACAGAACCCAAGAAACCCCACAAGGTTTGGTAATTATAGTGAAAGTAGGAGTCAACACGGAAGAACCAACACAAAGATACTAACCAGTTCGTCTGCACACTCCAAACTGCTGACTCGAAGTAGTCTTTGCTCACGAAAACATAAGAAAGGAGCTGAAAGGATTCTACCAGAAAAAAGCCAATATGCAAGCAAGAAGCAATGGGCAGCCTTTTAGTGTTGAGTTCAAAGAACAGACTGAACAAATAGAACTTAGCTCTAGCAGAAAAAGTTTGCTGGGCTTTAGAGTTGCTTATGATTTCTTGTTCTTCTGACTTTTCTAGTCTGATGTACTCAAAATGGTCCTCCATCTGTAAGATTAAATATAAAACAATGATGGAAATCCCAAGCTCCCACGAAATAAAAGTAATTTCCCGGAACTACTCCCAGTTTCGAATGATTTCCCAGAAATGGGTTCTAGCTAGTAAAGACAGCCCTTTAAAAGCTGAAATTCCTTCAAACGCAATTAAAGTCGCTAAAAGCAATGAAGAGTTTTACATTACTAGTGAAAACTTCAGTCAGCGCTACTTGTTAAAAACTAACGAAATCCTTTTTAAACAAATACAAAACTTTTGGCAACTAATTAACCCTAGCAAAATGAGAAGCATCAGTCGGAAAGTGTATTTTTGTGTGTTTGAGTACATGTACTCTCTTTTATCTTCTAACTACGAAAGAGAAGACTACATCAAGAACTACGTAGTGAAAGACGCTGAAATTGACTTTGAAGAAAAGACTGAACTTACTTTTGGAGAGTTCTACGATAGTTTTTTTGAGTTTGTAGACTGTAACACCAAAAGCAAGCTTTTGAACGAATACGCAAGGTTCGTGAAAAGAATGCACAGAGAAATAGAAGAAGCCCAGTGGTTCAGTTCTCTCAACGTCTACGGGAAACTCCACTTACGCGGACCTGCAAGACCTACTTACCATGCTTGGATGCACAAGTACTTAAGGAAAAAGTCTCCTGAAAACTTAGAGTCAAAGCCAAAACTAATTGACAAGTTCGTGGTTCCTATTTCTAAGACTCCTGAAACTCTTTGTTACCGAACCAAAACATCTAACACCCAAACTGGAATACTGCTGCAAAAGATCAACAGACTCACAATCCGCAAAAAGGAGTTTGGCCACTCCAAAAGCGCCACAAAGTCTACTAGACTGCCCAGAGAAAAGCTAAAATCTTCCAGAAGCACCAAAAAACCCAAAGAAATGCCCTCTAAGTACTATAAGTTCTTTATGAGAACTAACCCTCTTTCCACAGAAAAAACCCTTACTGTGAAACCCAAAAAACTGTTAGAAGACATAATTCACGAAAGAAAAACAATCGCTAACGAAATCTTAAGGTACGAAATGTACTAGTTAATTAATGGAAGTTGAAGTAAGCGATGTTAAGTTTAATAACTTGATTTCAGACTTTTTGAACGAAATCTATGAAGAAGCTATACAAGAACTCCCCAAAATCGAAAAACAAAGGTACCCCAAACGACTTGCAAGCATTTGCAAAACAATCAACCAAAAAGTCAAAAGTATAACTCGGCAAGCTAAGTTTGAACTTAACTCTTACTCTAACCCTTTGCCAGTAGTAAAGCCAAAACTCCTCAAAACACAACAAGAACCTGAAAACATCCAACTCAGATATGAAGTAGAGTCTCTGTACTCAGAACTAAACGAACTAGGCAAATCCCTCACTGAAAAATGGCGGGCTCTTTCAAGCAACATACAAGCACTCGAAGAACCTTTGCCCCAAGAAAAACTTAAGGTTGCTTACGAAGGGTTTCAGAACAACTGGAATAATTATACAGAAGTTTGCAAACTCGTTGACTCTAAAGTAGACAAGATGGTTTTGGAACTCGAAACAATCGACAAACAACCAGAAGGAGTGCTTACTTGTGACCTTGAAAAGCAAGTACTTGCAGAGGCTGCTTACAGCTTTATTAGTTAACTAGTATAACTTGTAGAGGTTTGTTTTAAAGACCTTTTGGAAGATAGCTGCGTGGTCAGCTCCAGGAATTAGCTGCACAAAAGACATTTCGGTTTGAATGACTTCTAAGTTCTTAGATAACAGTATGTTTAAAACCAAGAAGTAAAACAGCACTTGAAAGAGAGTAATCGAAACAATAGCTATCACTACCAACTTAAATAGAGTTTCTATGTCTGAAATGGTTTTTTTTGAAAATTCGTTTAGGTAGTGGTCCAGCGACTCCACAATATCCAAATGAAGCTCTTGTGCAGAGAAAAAGTCTTCATAAAGTTCAGTGTAAGTCTTTCCTTTTGTGACCTTGCTGAGCACATTTTTCATTTTGATTTCGTAGTCGGTAAAAGCACTGTATAAGCCTTTTTTGAGCTCTAGACTGCAGTCAACTCCAACACAGCCTTCTTTGAAAACCAAGTCTTGCATACTAGTGTTGTCTTCTAGTTCCAAAAACTGGGTCTTCAAAACGAAGTTTTTCCAGTACTTCAAGTTCCCTATGCTGTCTTGTACTTGCAGACTGGGTGGTCTAAAGTACCTCTGGCCCTGCATTAAGTGGTCGAATTGTTGAGAAGAACCCTCTAAAGCAGCTTCCCTTGCCCAAAAGTTAACGAGTTTAACATCAGTCAAAAGCATTCCTCCTTGGTTAACTTTATCGGGCATTTCTAGTATCTTTCCTTTGATGATTTCGTAAAACTCAGAGTAAAACCCTATCATAAGGCCTATTTCCAACAAGAACAGAAAACCTAAAGCCAGAGTTAGTTTTTTCATGTGACTGTGCATTTTGTACTTGAACTTTTCGTTGCCTTTGTTTTGGTTTTCATAACCAAATTCAGGGTCATGGACCCCTTGGATTCTTTCGGTAGCCAATCTTCTTCCTTCGGTGAAGTTTCCCAAAGCAATGTTTTCAATGCACTTCCATAAATTCTTCCTCAGTTTTTCTTTTTTGTACACATGGTAAGTGATCACAACTATAAAGCTGAAAAAGAAAAAGGATGCCACCGGAAGGATTATGTAGATGGAACTCTGGATAGCTTGTCTGCTGACTTCGTTTTTGATTTTGATGTAAGGAATCAGCGTATCATTGATTTGCTTCAGAGACTCCCCTACACAGTTCGAATAGATGTTGAGGAAAGCTGTGGTGGTGTTGGTTATGTAGTTGGTTCCTGCAAGGACCTGGAGGTTCCTAGATATTTTTTCCATAAGGTCTATCATGGTCACTTTGGTTTCTCTGAAAGAGTTAGTTTCCTTTTCGAGCCAAAACATAGAATTGTGAGTTAGGGTTTCGTGGTAGTCCTTAGAGTTGATCTTAGAAGCTTCTTCGAAGAAGTAACTAGAACTTTCTTTTAAATCTTCAGAGATCCTTTGGAGTTCCTCTCGGAGTTGTTCTGAATTCTTGATCCACCTAAAGTTGTTGGTGACAAGTTGGAGGTCTCTAGCTGCATCAGCAGCTTCTACCATAAGTATTCTCCTGACTCCTTTTACGTTCTTAAGTTGGCTTTCGAGTCCGTTGACATCATTCTGCAGAACAGAGTAGGACACTATTGTTTGGACAAAAGTCAATAAAATCTAAGTAAATCTTACTATTCCAAAAGTAAGAACTCTCAGTAAGAAAGTTCTTTTTCTAAGCATCTCTAAAATGGTGCTTAGTTCTAGTTTCCTTTCCTTCTGAGAAGTTTCTTCTTCGATAGTGACCAGTGACTTATTTTTGTCATGCTTTCTTTCAGCAAGTTCTTCATAGGACTCAGAGCTGTACCTTGAAACTAAAAAATCTGCTTCAGGGTTTGTTTCATTTTGCAAAAGCTCTTCTAAAAAGTTTTCTGGAGCAACAGTTTTGGCTTCGTAAAGGGCTCTTCCTTTTTGCCTTTTGATGGCTTTGTCAGTGATGTAATTTGAGTTCACCCAAGTGGTGTTTTCTAAACGGAATAGTGCAAGTATCTTGATAGGGTGGATTCCGTAAATCATCACACTGTCAATTCGAACACTCATTATTTCTCCTATTACACTGGTGCACTTAAGTATTTCCAGCCCGTCCTCTATCTCTCCTTTAACGTTATACTCCTGGAACAAGTTCAGGTACTCATGATTGAAACCTAACTCTTGTCTTAGGAACTTGTAGAAGCCTTTGGTTACTGAAGTGATTGTTAAGTTTTCGTAGTCAAACAAAGCAAAGTCTATGAACTTATCGTTGGGTTTTATAGAGACCAATAAGTTCAGTTCTTTGTTTTTGTCAATTCCTACTCTCACCTTCCAGTCTACAGTGTCTAGGAAGCCGTTTTTATTGAGAATCATAATAGAATGAATTCCGGTGTAAAGCACATGCTTGTGCTTGTAATCTCTGATGCGTGTATACCACTTGTAGTGGTGCTTCCTCAAAGGCTGAGGTACTAGTTTCTTGTATTCGTTCATGAGGAGTTCATCTTCACTATAGCCAAGGACGCCTGGGTTTTGACAGTAAATTATTTTGCCCAGACTGTGGTTTTCAAGACTGACTTTAACTAGGAAGTTGTCTCTGTCTATGAAAAGAATGTCTTCGTTGTTTTTAATTTTCATGTTAAGGTTGTCTTCAGCCTGCTTTATTTGGGACTTAAGTTCTAAAAGGTCAGTTTTGCCCATAACAGTTCTTAAGAACCCCATGTAGTACTCAAAGGCATAAGGACAGGCTCTGCAGATGTCTTTTTTGGTCAGGCTTTTGTAAATCTTATTGCACAAGTCAACATCTTTTTTCATTACAAAGAGTTTTCTTACAAAGGTTTCGAAGGGAATGAGCTTTTTTTCTTTGCCTTCCATAAGATAAGCAAAGTCTTCGCAAACTTTTTTGTCGAGCTCAAGAGCCCTAGTTAGTTTGTTTTCCAAAGCTAAGTACTGCATCATTTCTGCGTCGTGTTCATTTTTACTCAGCCATATTTCAATTTCTACTTCGCAGTGGAAAACCTGAACCCCCATAAAAAAGTTTTTTTTGAGTTTGAGGAGTTCTGAAAGCAAGTATTTGATGTAGTCTTTTTCTTCAGGGTAGAGTTTTAAGTAGTTAATCACCCAGATGTAGAGAATTTGCTCCGTGTTGAAGCTTTGCAGGGCTTGCTTGATTATACTGTCAAGTCTTTCTTGAGAAATAGAACCTTTTTCTGACTTCTCTGCTATAAAGTGCCTTATGCAGTGCTCTACCTCGTACAGACTAGAAGCCTTTGCAACTTCACAGGTCTTTTTCTCGAGTTTAGCAATGTAGCTTTTGAGGATGACTATAAAAGCNCCGTAAGTCATGAACAAAGCAGTAGGCCCGAATATGCTTTTCTGTTGTATGTCTATGATCTCAGCCACAAACACAATTACAGAGGTCAAAACAAGTACTTGGCCTTTTAGAGTTTCTAAGAAGTTAAGTATCAGCAAGTGGTAAGGCCTTCTGTACAAGAACCTTACTGACTGGTTGAGTCCCAGAATGAATATGATAATTAACTTCCGGTAAGAGTACTCGTTGTACGAAAAAAAGGCATCTTGGAATATCAGTGAAAAAATTATCACGTACTTAGCAATGAGGCTCCTAGGGTCTGAAATGCTTTGGTTGCACTTAGTGTTCCAGTCCAAGTCTTGCAGAAGTATTTCGTCACAAAAGATCATTGCTCCATACAACACAAAAGAAACAGTGAATATGAATATGTCAACGTATATGGGAAAAATGCTTTCCCCCTTAATAATAGCGTCTAGGTGTTCAAAAAACGAGTAAATCAGAGGAATCATCAAGAACTTGTTGCACAGGACTTCTACGAACTCTTTGAGCTTCAGAATCTTTTTGTTCTTTTCGTGAATCACAAAAACTCTGAAATCGTAATCGTCTTTGTCGATCAGAAGCAAACCTATCTTAGAGTAGCAAACTATGTTCAAGATCCAAAACGGCACAGCCGCAAAAAACAGCAAGTTGGCATTCAGTCCTAAAAACCTGAAAAGCAAACTAGGCTTAGCAGCAACCTTGAGTGACTGCCACAGATCACCTAAGTAGTAGTAGCACCAAGGCATTCCTGCAGATTCTTCAGCTGGAATGATTATTGCAAATATCTGGACTATCTGAACTATATTGAAAAAAATCAGAACCCTTTTGGAGTGGTGGTTCTTGTTGAAGCGCAAGTACACACAAACCTTTTCAAAAACTTTTTGCAAGTCTGTGTGGTAACTTTCTTGGCACTCAGAGTCTTCTTTCATATTTATTGTTTAAACTTATATATATGTCGATTACTTAGCTTTCCTAAGTGAAATAAAGTCATTCACAACATGGAAGGGCGCCACAAACTGGTCCTTAACTAAATCTTTTGTCCACGCAAACAAAAAAATTTGCAATAGCCCAATAAGTATCCCTAGGAAGTTCGGGACCAAAATGAACACGTCTTCTGAAAGGTAGCCATAAGCAGCCCAAGCCCCGTTGCATAGCAGCCCAGCACCTAACATATTCAAGTCGATGTACCTGCCGTTCTTTTCCTTGAGAACCACTCCTAGCATTTCGAGGGGGGAAACACACC